>Ga0209006_10000899_pt1 | contig 27570 bp, 28 predicted proteins | sample JacPin_JW_Ref_O2_FD_188567 | JGI IMG/M metagenome (GOLD analysis project Ga0209006, IMG submission 188567) | Forest soil microbial communities from Algoma, Ontario, Canada - Jack Pine, Ontario site 1_JW_Ref_O2 (SPAdes) (version 2) | ecosystem: Environmental > Terrestrial > Soil > Boreal...
GACGACGCCAACGGAACCATGGTAAAAACCATGGCCGCAGGCCTAGGCCGCTAGCGATAGAGGCCCGACGTCCGCAACGAAGCACTGGCAACGAACACCACGGCAAGGGCACGAGTTGGTTGTGTGGAGCGCGGCACTCTTGCCCGCTTTGTGTGGAGCGCGGCACCCTGCGCCCGAGGTGCACATTCTCTCGCGCGATTAGTTTCCCCGCGAACTCCTCGACCCGCGCTGCGCAGAACTACCCTAGAACGCCTTCGCGGAATCCAGCAGGATCGTCACCGGACCTTCATTCACCAGTTCCACTGTCATTATTTCCTGAAAGCGTCCAATCTCGCAGCGTAACCCCGCCGCGCGAATGCGCTCAACGAAAAATTCATAGAGCTGTCGCGCCTTCTCCGGCGCAGCAGCCGCGTCGAACGAGGGCCTCTTGCCGCGACGCAGGTCTCCGTAGAGCGTAAACTGCGATACCGCCAGCACGCTCCCACCCACCTCCTGCACGCTGCGATTCATCTTGCCCAGTTCGTCCTCAAAAATGCGCAGGCCGGAAATTTTCTCGGCCAGGTACGCCGCATCCGCCTCGGTGTCCGGATTGCCAACCCCGAGCAGGACCAGAAGCCCCATGCCAATTTCGCCCGCGATATTTCCATTCACCGAAACGATGGCGCGACTCACGCGCTGCACAACGGCACGCATAAAATTTTCTGCTCCTGGGAAATCTGATTCAGCGCCCAAAGAAAAAGCTTAAACCACAAGGAAGACGAAATATCACGAAGATCTTCGTGGACGCGGTTTTCTTCCTGTGACTTGGTGTCCCTTATGGTAATGGTCTCCGCTGGCGGCGCCACCAGCCCGCCCCGCGGTTTGACCACCGCAACCGCGAACCGTTAGGATTCTCTCAGGGCAGCTTCGATGCCAGAGGCTCTGTCGCTTGCGGCAGGCTCCATCCTTTACACTGATTCGTACCTCCAATTACACTACACACTCGCCTTTTTTGATTTTCCTGAGAGGAGTTTTCCGATGGCCGATGAGAAAGTGAATGAGAAAGACAAGCAGATTGGGGAAAAAGTAAAGCAGATCATCGTCGAGCAATTGGGCGTCGACGAGGGAGAAGTCACTTCGAGCGCTTCCTTCGTGGACGATCTGGGCGCGGACTCGCTCGACACCGTGGAACTGGTCATGGCCTTCGAGGAAGGCTTCGACATCGAGATTCCGGACGAGGACGCGGAAAAAATCCGTACCGTGCAGGATGCAGTGGATTACATCCAGAAGCACTCGAAAGTCGCCAAGTAGCGCGCAACGTAGTCCGGCGCTGAGAAGCAGCGACGAATCGAGGCAAGCGAGGAAAAACATGGCAGCCGTTGATGAAAAAGTAAAACAGATAATTGTGGAGCAGCTGGGCGTGGATGAAGGCGAAGCGACAGCCAGTGCCTCGTTCGTCGACGACCTCGGGGCTGATTCGCTGGACACGGTGGAACTGGTCATGGCGTTTGAAGAAGCGTTCGACATCGAAATTCCCGACGAAGACGCCGAGAAGATCCGCACCGTGCAGGACGCGGTCGACTACATCTCCAAACACGCGAAAGCGGGTAAATAGGTTTGGGACGCAGGGTGGTAGTGACGGGCCTCGGACTGATTTGTGGCGTGGGCAATACCACACAGGATGTCTGGAGCGCGGTGCTGGCCGGCAAAAGCGGCGTGGCCCGCATCACCCATTTCGATTCCACTAAATTTGCCTGCCAGATCGCCGCTGAGGTCAAAGGCTTCGACCCGCTGAACTTCATCGAGAAAAAAGAGCTGAAGAAGATGGGGCGCTTCATCCATCTGGCCATCGCCGCCTCGGATGAAGCCATGAAGATGTCGGCCCTGAAAGTGACTCCCGAAAACGACGAGCGGGTGGGAGTGCACATCGGATCGGGGATCGGCGGGTTCGACATTATCGAACGCGAGCACACCGCTCTGATGGAAGGCGGCCCGCGCAAGATCTCTCCCTTTTTTATTCCCGCCGCCATCGTCAACCTCGCCGCCGGTCACGTTTCCATGCGCACCGGCGCCAAGGGACCCAACGAGGCTACGGCGACGGCTTGCACCACCAGCGCCCATTCCATCGGCGATTCCTTTCGCATCATTCAACATAACGACGCGGACGTGATGATCGCCGGCGGCTCCGAGGCTGCCATCACTCCCATGGGGGTCGGCGGATTTGCGTCCATGCGCGCGCTCTCCACCCGCAACGACGATCCCGAGAAGGCCAGCCGGCCCTGGGACAAAGACCGCGATGGGTTCGTGATGGGCGAAGGCGCAGGCATCCTGGTGCTCGAAGAGCTGGAGCACGCCCGCAAGCGCGGCGCAACGATCCTGGCCGAGGTTGCTGGCTATGGCATGTCCGGTGACGCGTACCACATGACGCAGCCCGCTCCTGAGCATGAAGGCGGTTTCCGCGTGATGCGCAATGCCGTGCGCGACGCCGGCGTGACTGCCGACGTGGTCGGCTACGTCAATGCTCACGGTACGTCGACTCCGATCGGCGACACGCTTGAGGCGCATGCCATCCGCAATTTTTTTGGCACGCGGAAAATTCCTGTGAGTTCTACGAAGTCGATGACCGGCCACCTGCTCGGTGGCGCCGGCGGCCTCGAAGCCGGCATCACGGTGCTGGCGCTGCGCCATCAGATCCTGCCTCCGACCATCAACCTGGAAAATCAGGACCCGGAGACGGATGGAATGGATTTCGTTCCCAACCAGGCGCGCAAGGCTGAAATTGAGTACGCCATGTCGAACTCCTTCGGTTTCGGCGGCACCAACGGCGCTTTACTCTTCCGTCGCTGGAACGAGTAGGACGCAAAGGCAGTGGTCAGTGAAAGCACACCCGTTGTATCCCCCTTTTTGCCGTAATGCTCATGAAGGAACACAACTGCGATTTGTAAAACTGTTCCTTCAGAAACGTCGGTGGAAAAGATGAAAAACGCAGGAACGGTAAGTCATTCCCAGGGAATGACTTAGGGGCGGGTGCCGACAAATCGGCAGCCAATGTGGTGAAATAGCCACACTGAAAACGGGTGCTCGAAGTGGATTGTTTTGAGACGGAGGGCACGGACCAGGGTCAGGAGGCGGGGCTCCGGGGTCAGGGGCCGGTACCTTCCGGGACGACTGCCGACTGGATCGCTTTATGAATCCTAGCGGATGAATCCTCAGATCAGTGCGCTTCTTTCACCCTGTTCGCAGTTACTTCGATTTGAAAGCTACGTTCGTAGTCGGGATCATCGAGCACGGCGATGACGGTTGGTTTGCCAAGTTCAACTGCGACGTGGTCTCTGAATCGCAACTGTGCCGGCTCGGGGCTTCCGCGGTGGTTGAGCCCAGCCTTCTCATCTTCCATTTTATTTTTGGCGGGCTCCCCCATGGCGGAACCTGAGAAAACCACGTCGACATACAGGTCAATGGTGTGCTCGTTCTCCGAGATGATGCGGGATTCGATACTCCGTCCGGGGATAGCATCCGGAGATTGAGATTGCTTGTTTTCCGAAGAGTCGTCACTTTGACTATGCGCGGGCTGCTGTCTTCCGATATTCAGTTTGGCCGTCTCGTGCGCTTCCGTCACGAGAGAATAGATTCGGGAACGGGGTTTCTGGCCGCCATCCGACTCGCTGATGATTTTGAAGTCCAGGCGATATCCCACTCCTCCGAATCTCCTTTTGGCCATATCGAGTTCATTGGCCAGCTTTTCGGCTGAGGCCACCTGCTCAGGTGTGCCTCTCACAACCAAGACTTGGGCGAAAAGAAGCTGCTGCACGCGTGAAATATCCACCGTGGTGCGCAGCGCGTTCACGACGTCCTGTAGTTCGTTGGGCTGCGACAGATTGGAGAAATACAAAACCTTGGTCATGCATGTGGTCGGGTCGCATCGCTCACCGAAAGGGTGTACGGGGGTCTTCTCGACGGTTTTCTGTTCGGTGACGCCCTTGTCGGCCGGGTCTTTCCCGCCGGCTTCCTGTGAGCACAGCCACGGGGTACAGAGCAGCATCAACACGGAAACTACGCTTACGGATACAACGCGAAATGGCTTTTGCATAGCTTTCCTCTCCGTCGTTCCTCAGGTCTACGGACATAGGTCTGGAACAACATCAAGCTAAGAACGCTCGACATTGTAGAGTCTTGCACGCCAACTTGCAGGCTGCCATTGATCTTGATCTTCGGGACGTCGGGGAGGTTCGGATCGCTCCCCCCGGGAGTAATTCAGCCGTCGGTCGTTACTGCGATTTTCGGCCAGGATGTTCGACGGGATCTAGCAGAGCGGAAACCAGAGTTCGCGCTGCAGCGGGAAGAGAGCCTTAAAGCTTAAATAGTGATCGCAAAGAATCGTCATCAATGTGGCTATCGGGGGAGATCCAATGAATAAAATCTCTGGCGCTAATGTGCGTCGGCTTTTGAACTTCTTTCTTCTCAAGGCCCGACTCAAGGTCTGCTTGTTTACCCGTGTTGGCAATCACTGTCCATGTCTTCGTCTTCATTTTTTAACTCCATGTTACCGAAAGGAATCCGGGCGACCCGAGCATCCACTCATCATCTCCCTTTCATGATCACCCTTCCTCCGATGCTTGCGATAGTGACTGAAGTTCGCTCGCGACGGCTTTGGGTCTGGTCTAATTGGGGATGGAGTGTCTATGTTTGGATTATGAGGCCCGCGCTTCCAGAGGCATGCCTGTCTGGTGAGAACAGCCGATTGGCGGGTGGCTGCCCGAAGGGTTACGGCAGTTTGCCTGGCAAGAAAGGAAGAACATGAGAAAGGTCTTTATGCTGCTGCTTTTGTGCTGCACGCCTTGTTTCGCTCGCAGCCGAGCAGCCAAGCACACGTTCCAGGTTGAGACTGGGTTTCCGAGAGGCCGACGAGGGTACATGGTTACCTATAGAGTCCAGCCGGCTTGTGGCGGAGCGGATGCTCCATACAACATGCAATGGCAAACGATTGCAGACGGCAAAGCACAAAACAAACGGGAACGACAGCAATGTAAGAAGAACAGAGCGCGATAAAACATATGCGTCCGCTCTTATCGCGGTTAACCGATGACCGCTAAGCGGCAGCGGCGGATGCTCGCGCCTGTTTGGCGGGAGTCAAGGCGATGAGAGTGAGACCGATGACAGCGAGAATGGCGTAGCCGACCAGATCGTCGCGTAGATCGTGGTATTGGATGCCTTGCACAATCATGACGGCGTCATGTGCGAGCGTGGACCAGCCAGCGAAAAGGATAAGGCTGCGATGCTGGCGCGGGTTGCGGGCAGCGATCAGCAGGAAGACGCCGAGCGAGATATAAATACCGAGGATCATCTGGTCCTGCCGGTTGATGGTCGTTGCCAAGCCCTCCCGGAGCGCGCCCGAGAGCGGATAAAGGCCGGCCAAGCAAACTGATCCCGATAAAACCAAGAGAACCTGAAGAACGCGTTCGCGGATCATCACGAATCCTCCGTTTCTGCAAATGTCTCCCAACTAAAACATTGATGCGAAGAGTCAGCTGGTCGGAGATTCTATAGCAGGTAGGAACGCAGCTGGTGAAAATCGGGCGATGGCGCGTTGTGACCGGGTCAATTGCGTGCAATGGGGATTTCAACAGCTATCCAGACCGGTACAGAAATTTCCAAGTCTCACGGTTCAGCGCTTTTCGGTTGGCCCGCCCATTCTTCGTAGGAAATTTTTGTCCACTTTCCCGGTTGCTCTGCTGGGCGGCTGTAGCTGTGGCTGACGCTAACCCATTTGGTCCCATCTTCGAAGAAGACTGTTACGATACCGCCATCGACGGCTGTCACATTGGATATGGGACCCCACGTTTCGATGTGCGCCTTTAGTGCTGGATAATCCTGTGGGTTTTCAAACACCATCGTAAACTCTTGCCCCGGCGATAGTTCGAACGGCGGGTCGGCATCTGGAGGGAAGCTGCGGCCGTCGGTGTGCAGCGCGTGCTCGGGTCTTTGGCCAATGCGATTTTGGACTATGCCTAACCCGGGATGCTTAGACTGGGTTTCGTCTTGCCAGAACGGAGTGTCGAACAGACCAGAGAAGATTATGACGCAGGTGATTTTCTTAGCCGAGACATTCTTGATCCAGAACGAGAGATCTGTGATCCAATCGTCACCGGCGTTGAAGGTAGTCTCCCAGGCGTGATTGTTCGGAAACCGGCGACCATCGCTCTTGAGTTCCGTCGCTCCGTTCATGACCTTGATTCTCACGGGATCACTGGCGCGGAGGAGACCTGTTATGAGCAGTGTTTTGGTGCCGGTTCCGGCAGCGCTTTGAGCCCAGGCGGGAGCCAGACCGATGACGAGTAAAATGTGGAACCACAGGATCAGCCGGAGACGCATTGCGAGACCTCCGTTTCAATGCGTTTAGCCTACCGCTATTCGCGAAGCAACTGAGGCGATCAGCCCCGAGGGTGCCCGGTAGAAATGCGCAACGCCCCGCGTGGTCAGAGATTAGCACGAAAATACGGATCTGTAGCTGCTCAAAACTGGCTAAGAAGCGGTGAGGGGGCGGCTAAATTCTACGAAGAACTAGCCCAGGTTAGCGCCCACTAACTGGCGCTAACCTGGGCTATGCTCACTTAGACTACACCGAGTTGGACCACGCTAACCTGCGCATCGGATCAGCGTGTTACCACCAAGCCATCCTGAAAGAAGTTGTCGGCGTTGGGAGATGCGAGCGGGAAGCCCGGCAATGGAGTCAGAGTCCCATTCGACTGATTGACAGAGAATCCCAGGATCGCTCCCGGGAAGGATCCGCATTCCGCACTCCCCGTCGTATTGCCGATCGCGTAGACGAACTTTCCGGAAGGGTCCGCGCTGATGAGGTCGCCGCACTGCTGCTGAGTGGTCCTCTCGGCTACGTCCTGGGCTGTGAGGGTCGCGATATCTCCTGCCGGAAGTTCGCCGGGAAAAGTTTCGTACAAGTACCACCAACGGTTCAACGGATCGACTGCGACAGCCTCGAGATCAACCGGCTGATAGCTGGCGGGCTGCGGATCGATTACTGGAGAGCCAGGGGCGTTGGCGAGCGTGCCGTTGGTGGAATCGACGTTGTAGACGGTAATCACGCCGTCGCATAACTCGGGCACGACCAGATGTTGCCCGCCCTGGCCGAAGGCTAGGCCTTGAGCACCGGGGCTGCAGGAGCTGTTCTGGTCGACCAGGGGAAAAGGCTGGCCAGCTACAGGCGACAATGATCCGTTACTTTTGTTCACCGCGTAGGCTTCAGTGTAGGAAGCATTGATGGTCGAGATGTACAAGAAACGGCCCGTCGAATCGATGACGGCTCCGGTTGCACCGTATTGCGCTGCGAAGGGCGATCCCGCGACCGGACTCAGCGAACCATTACTTTGCACCTGGAATGCGTCAATGTAGTTCGACGAATCGCTGCCCACGGTTACGTACACGTAGTCGCCAGATGGGTGGACCACAACCGCGGATCCGAAACCCGTCAGCGAGCCGGGAGCGCCGGGTACGGCTTGCAGACTGCCATCATCACGATTGATGAAGTAAGCGGAGAGCTCGTTGGCTCCGGTATTGGCGACGTAGAGTCGAAAGCCACCCTGGTCGGATGCGATTCGTCCCGGCTGCGAAGCGGTGACCACCGAACCCTGCGATGTCGGGGTAAGAGCGCCCGTCGACGCGTCGACCAGATACTCGTAGATCTTATTGCCGCTGTAGTCCGAGGAATACAGGAATCGCGGCACGGGCTGGGCACTTCCGGACACCGTGATTTTGACGGGAATTTTGCCTACGCCGCCGCAGTTGTCCCACGCCTGCACGACCGTGTTGTAAGAGCCTGCAGCCAGCGTGAGGTTCACGTCCAGGTGATTGGAGTCGGTGGTGTAAGCGCCGTCGCCCGGAGCTGTGTAAATGCGCATGGCCGCAATGCCTGCGGAACAATCCGGGCTGCTGGCAGACGCCGTGAAGTTCACAGGAGAGCTGTCCTGGGAGCCATTAGCCGGCGATGTAACAGTAACCACGGGCGTAGTGGCAAAGACGGTCAGGGATAGTGTGAGTAATCCGACAACAAGCACAAGGGGAAGTCGCGCGCGTTTCATGACAAAGACCTCGTAAACCAGCGTGGGGCTGCCGGGATGTAGAGGCAATATGCAACACGGTTTTCTGGCAAACAATCGGGTCTCTCCCTAAGTAGGCGCGCTCGCATTCCTTAGGGATAAGTAGGGGATAGGGCGCCTGCACGGAGTGACTCAGGACCTTTATGTACATGGCAGTGCTCAAACCGAGGCGACATTACGCCACCGGCGCGGGCCTGCTACCATTGGCGCATGTTCAATTTTGGCAAACCGAAAACGGCGGGCGACTGGATCGTTCACATTGTGGGCGGCATCGTCGCGATATTTCTGGTCTGGTGGATGCTTCGGATGTACGTACTGTGAATGCAGTCGAAAACGATCGTGGCCATAAACCCCTATTGAATAAATCTGCGAGGACAACGAGTGCCATTGCAATCATTCGCAGACGGGCAGGAAGGGATTCGTCAGTCTCGAACTTTGACGTAAGCTGTGAACCGATAGCTCAAAACATTCCCAGTTTGCGCCCCTTCCGTCGGGTGATTGCGTATTCCTCGTCGTTGGCTATGACAAACTTGAGAGCGCGGAGAATTTTGAGGACGCGGTCGTCTTCGTCTTTGCCTTCTTGAAGGGCGAGAAGGCTGCGGGTAAACCTCTCTCGCTCGGCCTTGGGCACATCCTTGCGAGCCACCCACACATAATCGAGATAGGGTTCAGAAGTGTAGAAAACTCGAACTTTCCTGCTATCCAGCTTTCCGCCACTGATCAGGAAGTCGAAGAAGGCTTTATCGATAGCTCCGGCGTCGACCGCTCCGTTTGCCACCAGCGCTGCGGTTGCCAGATGGCTGCCGCTATAACGATACCTGAGATCAGTTTCGGGATTGATTCCCGCCTGTTTGAGCTCGTAATAGGGCACCAGATGAGCGCTGGTCGAGTTGATATCGCCGAATGCGAACTGCCTTCCCCGCAAATCTTTAAGGGAATGAATCGACGAGCCGGCACCCGTGATGAACGCCGTGCGATACTGCAGGTCGCTGGTGCGCTGGACGAGAGCAGTGACTCCGTACTTGGCGTGAGCCCGGATATACACCAGCGCACCCAGGCACGCGAAATCGTAAGATCTATTTGTCAGGCCAGCGACAGTTGCGCCGTAATTGTCGGGAGAAGCAATGATCACCGGCTGTCCCATTGCCTTTGACAGATAAACCTGCAGAGGCGCTCTGTCTTCCTGATTCGACCCATCCATGACCACGGCGATGGTGATCGACCCGTCGGATCCATAAAGCGATGTACCAGCCAGAATGCAGATTGTGAGCAACACTGCGGCGGCGCTTGTTCGTAAGAGCATCGTTCGCCAGAGTGCGGTTCGCCGCAGCATGGTTCGCAAGAGCATAGCTTTGCCGTCGCCTCCGTTATTCCTGTTTAGGCACGTTAAGCTCCATATCGTCTGCAGCTTGAGTGAATGATTCTTCATGTAGTTGAAGTCCAATGTTGAGTCAGGGATGTCTTCCGACCGGACGACTGTACAACTATCGGTACCTCGACGGAGCTTGGGGTTGCCGAGAAATCCTTACCCGGAAAAATTCGATGAGCGAGTCGATGCGGGTTAAGGCAATTCGTCAACGATCATATTTGTCCCAATGATGGGAGACGGTGGAACCGTCCGCGGTGCTAGGACAAGCGCGGGGAGAAGTCGGTCAAGGCCATGAAGGTGGAGTCGACTTTGTCCACGAGCTTGCCGTTTGCTTCAGATTTGTCGCGCACACTCTTCCACTCTGGATCGTCCTGGAAAGATTTCCAGTTGGCGGTCGCCGCTGCTCGACTCGGGTGCTGAAGAATGTAGACGAGCGTGTTGCTGCTCTCCGGCTCATCGAGGGGAGTCCAGTAAGCGACGCTTTTCATTCCGTGGCGGTCGAAGATTTTTATGGTGTGTTCGCGGAAGCGTGACTGCAGGTCTGCTAATTTTCCCGGAGCTGCATGATAGACGCGGAGTTCGAAGACGGTTGTCGCGGCCTGCGCAGGATTGGCATTGTCGTGCTGAGCGGCGGCCCAGAGTGTTGCCGGAAACAATGTGGCCGCAGGAATCGCCTGGAGTAATGTTCGTCTTTTCACGGGAGGCATTCTAGCAGAAGAGAGCGGACGGATGCGGAAGCGACCCCTGGCGCTCGGCTGATACGGTGGTCCGCAGTGCGAAAGTCGTCCGTGGTGCCCACTGGTCGAAACCCGCGACGCGTGGGGGCCGCCTCGGTCGGAGGTGCTATCGCGAAAGCTCGCAAATCCAATTTACTTCCCAGATTTTTCCACCATCCGGCGAGAAGGATTGCTCCATGCGCGCCGAGTTGGGAGAGATGTTGAGCCAGACGTAGCGCACGAGGATGGCTCGGCCTTTGAAGTCTTCCTGATCGAAAAACTCGCCCCGATTGCCGATAAACTGGCCAACCACAGGCGGCAAACCAAGAGTTCCGTTATCCACGTCGACCAGATAGATACTCCACTGATGCGATGTCGGGTTGTAGAGGCGCAGCGTTTGCGCTTTGATGCGAAGTTTCTTGTCGGCGCTGGTGACGTCGAACTCCTCGAAGTTCGAATTGCTGTCGAGGATTTTCTTGTGGTTCGAGATGCCATCGTACTCGACCCAGATGCTGGAATTGTTGAGGCGGTCTGGGAGACGGCGGACGTGAGCCTTCCAATTGCCGATGAGGAAGTCAAAGTCATGAGAGCCATCGCGTTGGGGAAGATTTGCGGGATTTGAAGTAGTTTGAGCGTGAATTAAAGCCGGGAGTATTGCGATAAGAAGGAGCAGCGGCACGTACACGAGCTTGTTGCTTTTCATATTGGTTCGTTCCTTATTGTTCAGTCCTTCCACACGTCTTCGACATGATGGTCCTCGCACGCCGCAAGCGATGGCCGGGATTGATTGTTGCAGTATTTAGCCGAGCTTGCCAGCGGCGTCTGCGATCTTTTCTGTTGGCATTTGTTCCCGTTCCGTTACTTGCTTTCCCTTCTTGGGAGTGGGAACATCCAGCGGGCTCCGTGGTACCCGCTCGTCGACGAAACACAAAACCGCGACGAGTGGGCCTGGCGCGGTCGGGGTGTCAGGCAGGCTGGGGCACCCTGGGACCGGGCTCGTAAGTGATTGCGGGTGCAGGGGATGCGCGATTGCCGATTCTTGTGGTCCGGGGGTGCAATGGGGGTAATGAGACTTTAGTACTTCGCGAATGGCCCTTTGTGCCTTTCCAAGTGCCGCGGGGCAGGTCAGAATGAAATCCAGTAAGTGAGTCGTCCCCTCGACTATGGAAAAAACTTTGGCCTCGATTCTTCCTTCTGCTTCCTACACCCGGAAAGCCGCCGCGCGCACTGCACTGGTTGACGTAAAAGACTCGGCACGAGCTCTGCTGGTGGAGTGCTTCCGGCAATTCGGGATTGAGTCGGTGGTGATGTCCTCGAATGCGGCCGAACGACTGCGCCGCGAAAAATTCGAAGCGTGCGTGCTAAATCTGGGTGAGGGAGCCGGGGCAGAGGCCGTGATGGAAGCGGCGCGCAGCTCTCCTTCGAACAGCCGGTGCGTGATCTATGGCCTCGGCGGCAACGCGCAGGAAGCGATGCGCTATTCGAAGTACGGCATCAATGCGATGTTCAGCGAACCGTTGGAGCGTCCGTCTGCGGTGAAGCTGGTGAGGGCCACGCATCTGCTGGTGCTGCATGAATTCCGACGCTACGTGCGGGTTCCGGTGATTACCGAAGTGGCGGTCAAGTCGGTTGATGGCACCCGGTTCACGGCCAGCAGCATTGAGATCAGTTCGGGCGGCATGTCCTTGAAGAGCTCGGAAGAACTGGCCTTGCACACCAACGTTGAGATTTCTTTTGCGCTGATGACGCTGCCGCGGGTTACGGTGCGCGGAGTGGTCAGCTGGCGCAAGCCGAAGTCTTACGGGGTGCGCTTCGACGCGGCGGACGAACGCCGGCATAGCGTTAAGAAGTGGATCGACTCCTACCTGGAAAATTAAGCGATTGGCAGCTGCTAAGCTGTTGCGGCGCGGGTAAGCGTGCGCCCGAAATCATGAGCCCGACGAGAGTCGGGATCGTGGCGCGGGGCTGCGCCCACGCTTGGACAGCCGAGGCGGCTGTCTCTACGTGAGTCGCCTGGCACGAGAGCCACGTCTTTGCGTCTTCCCGTTACAATATCTTCGTGACTGAGGCTGCCACTCGCGAGGCGCATGCTCCTGCGGAACCGGCGTCTGGGCCACGGCGCTTCACGCTGCGGCAGAGGATTGTGCTGAGCCTGATCATCTGGGCAGGGTACTGGGTGATTCGGCTCATCGGTCCCACGCTGCGTGTTTGTATTTCGCGTGAAGAGGGCGCGCAGGAAACTGTGGATCAGCGTCCGCTGATTGTTTCGTTGTGGCACGCCTGCATCATTCCCGCGACTTATATCTGCCGCGATATTGGAGTGCGGGTGATGAGCAGTTACAGCTACGACGGCGAATACATGGGACGGATCATCCGGCGGTTTGGGTTCGTTGCGGTGAAGGGATCCAGCAGCCGCAACGCGGTCCGCGCGTTGCTCGGGCTGCGCCGCGCGCTCGAAGAGGGATGGACCGTCGCCTTCACGCTCGACGGCCCGCGCGGTCCTCGTTATCAGGTGAAACCCGGGCCGGTGGCACTGGCGCGATCGGCGGGCGTTCCTCTGAGCACATTTCATATGGCGGTGGAGCGAGCCTGGGTGCTGAATACCTGGGACCGGCTAATGATTCCGAAACCATTTTCCCGAGTGCTGATGCGGTTCGGGAAGATGATCCCCGTACCGCGCGCTGCTGCGGATGAAGACTTGGAGCGGTATCAAACGGAGTTGCAGGCCTCGCTCGACCGCGTGCGCGAATTTGCGGAGGCTAACATTCAGAAAGTCGGCACGGCGGAATTTCCTTATGACGAGTGAAGATTATTCCTGAAAATGGAGACTGCGATGGCTGCGGCCTATACCGCTAGAAAGATAAGTCCGATGCTGGCAGTGGCCAACATGGAGGAGACCCTGGCGTTTTATCAGGAGGTGCTCGGGTTCACTGCGAAGATGAAGTCGGCGGAGTATGCCATCGTGGAGCGGGACGGATTGAACATCCACTTTATGAAAGCGGCATCGAAGCACGTGATGGACTGCGTCCGCGGGCATACGGAGATCTACATTGAAGTTTGCGGCATTCGCTCTCTGTGGGCGCATGTGAAGACGTTCCAAAAGCGATACAAAATCCGGGAGTTGTTTGATAGAGAGTACGGCATGACGGAGTTTCACATCGGGGATCCGAATGGCTGTTTGGTTTTTGTTGGGGAACCGACGCACGCGTTGAAATAGGCTTTGTCCCTAAAATCTTCACCACAGAGGACACAGGGTAGAGCCAGGGCGCTTCTGCCTAGCTGGCTTTCTCGGGTGAGCTGTGCAGGGGCATGGGCATCGACGACGCCATTTTCGCGCCGAAATATTTGGCGCGGGCTACCAGCAACTTCTGCACTTCCACTTCCTGCAGTGGTTGTTGGCGTCCCAGGAGATGGGTAACCAAGGCGATCTGAGCGAAGTGCTCCACGGTTTCCATCTTCATGTAGGCGCGTTCGAGCGTGTCACCGTAGGCAACGACGCCATGATTCGACATGAGAATGGCGTCGTAATGCGGAACGAACGGCTCGAGAGTCCGGGCTAACTCAGAAGTTCCCGGCGTACCGTAGCGCGCCAAGGGGATGCAGCCGAGGCCCATGACAACTTCACAGACCAGCGGCTGGGTCAGCGCGATGCCGGCTGCGGCAAAGCCGGTAGCGGTAGGCGGATGGGCGTGGACAATGGCTTGAATGTCAGGGCGCATGCGGTAAATCAGCAGGTGCATGCCGATTTCGCTGGTCACGTTGCGACGGCCGGAGACGCGCTGGCCTTCCATGTCGACCACAACCATGTCGGCGGCGCGCATGTTGCCCTTGCTCACGCACGTTGGCGTCACCAGAATTCGTTCGTCCTTGAGCCGGACCGACAAATTGCCGTCCATGGCGGCGACCAGGCCGCGCTCGTGCAGCGTGCGTCCGTAGCGGACGATTTCTTCCCTATGTTTGCGCTCGCTAGACATGGGTGCCCTTAGGGGAGTGGCGAAAAAGCGGTTCTACAACAGGCAACGGCATAGTACCAGCACCTTCCGACGGACACAACGAAATTTACGAAACTTTAGAAGTTATCGGGGTGGTTCGGTGCAAGTGGCATTTCCCTACAGGCATTTCCCTATAAGCACTTCTCTATAATCGGGGGCGTGCTGGTCTCCGATTTCAACTTCCATCTGCCCGAAGAGCTGATTGCTCAGGCGCCCTTGGCTGATCGATCGGCATCGCGGCTGTTGCAGGTGGATCGGTCGACCGGACATCTGTCGGACCGGGGATTCCGCGATTTCCCCGGGCTCCTACGCCCAGATGACCTGCTGGTTCTTAACAATACAAAAGTGTTTCCCGCCCGCTTGTTGGGACGGAGGTCTGGGGTGAAATCCCAGGCGGTGAGGGCGCACCACCCGGCGGCTCATGATTTACTTCAGGGCCGCGTCGAGGTGCTGCTGACGCGGCAGCTAGGTTCTGCTGCCGCAGCGGACCAGAATGAGAACCATAATGATTGGGAGTGCCTGGTGCGTCCGGGACGGAAGATTCGGCTTGGGGAGCGGATTTTTTTCGGGGACGAAGAAAGGACCGGGGAGGGGCAGGACGCGCTTCAAGCCGAGGTCATAGCGCGCGGGGCCTTCGGCGAACGCACCATCCGGTTCCAGCCGGTGGATGATTTTTTTGGCCGGATCGCGCGGATCGGCCACGTGCCGCTACCGCCTTACATCGCCCGCGCGGATTCTGCTGCCGACCGCGAGCGCTATCAAACCGTGTATGCACGGGAACGCGGGTCGGTGGCCGCCCCTACCGCCGGGCTTCATTTCACCCCGGAGGTCCTCGCCCAGATCGCGGACCGCGGCATTGAAACCACTGAGCTCACTCTGCACGTGGGCCTGGGAACCTTCGCGCCCGTCCGGGTTGAGCGCGTGGAGGAACACCAGCTGCACCGGGAACCATTCACGATTACGCCCGAGGCCGCGAGCAAGATAAATAGCGCTCTGGCGGCCTCGCGACGCGTCATTGCCGTAGGAACCACTACCGTCCGTGCCTTGGAATATGCCGCGGTTTATCTGGCGCAAACCGGAGGCATTTCCGCCGGCTCTGGCGAGGCCGATATTTTTATTTATCCGGGTTACAAATTTAAGGTTGTCGAGGGCCTGCTCACCAACTTCCACCTTCCGCAATCCACTCTGCTGATGCTGGTATGCGCGTTCGCCGGACGCGAAAATGTTCTACCCGCTTACCATCATGCGGTGGCGCAGCGTTACCGCTTCTATTCTTATGGTGACTGCATGTTTCTGGCGTGAAGTGTCGTGCGGCGGAATGTTCCCTGAGCCACACCTTCTGTGGTGCGGCCTGCGTTATACTTTATTTTCAGCAAGCGGTTTTCGGCCAGCAAGTTTCCCGGTTAGCACCAAGAGCGAGCGCTATGACTACGGTTGCGAAACAGGTCGTCTCGATTCAGGACCTGGTGGCTGGACTGCGCGGGCTGCCGCGGGCTGCCTTCGATGAAACTGCGCCCATACGGAAGTTTCTGCAGGACCGGCCGGTGGACGCCAGTTCGCTCTCTCCGTATCTCACCTGGGATCGGCAGCATTACACGCGCAATCTGATCGACAAAACTCCGCTCTACGAATTGCTGGCCATCTGCTGGGAGATTGGCCAGGCCAGTTCGGTGCATAACCATCGGGACCAAAACTGCTGGATGGCGGTGCCCATCGGGCGTTTGCAGGTGGAAAATTTCCGCGTGGTTCGCGAGGACTTGAGCGCCGGGAGCTGTGAGCTCGAGCCCGCTGACATCCTGGAGATGAACATTGCGCAACCTTGCGCGGTTGATCCTCGGGAGCCGGTGCATCGCGTGGTCAACCCGCGGCAGTTCGGCGAGCGCGCCGTCAGCCTGCATGTGTATTCGCGTCCGTTCGATAGTTGCGTCGTTTATTCCGCGGAACAGGGCACCTGCGGAGAAGTTCAACTGCACTACCAAACGGCGTACGGGAAGTCCGTAGCGCGGTGAGACGAGCCATGCCGACGCGACCGTTGCCCTGCATGGTTGCCAACAGGTTGCCCAGCATGGTTGCCGCTGCAGTCTTGTTTTTGGGCACGAGTTCGTGCGAGCAAAAGGCTGCCGCTCCCGCTCCCGCTCCGGCTCCGGTTCACCATGAACCGGTCGCGGTCTCGCCGGTGGGCACCGATCAGAATGTTCTGCAGAAGACCTTCGCGCTGAAGACATCGATGGTTTTTCCTTTCGAGATTCCGGCGCACGCTACTCGTCCGCATCTGCATGGGCTGTACGCCTCGTTTGTCGGCAATACTCATGGGGAAGCTAACGGGGCCGCCAACATCAATTTCGTTGTGCTCAACGACGATCAATATAGCGACTTCCTGCACGGGCGTCCCTCGGAGGCTCTTTTCTCGGTGGAAGACTCGCATAATCAGGCCGTGAATTTCGACCTTCCGGCTTCGATGGACCAGCCTGTGAAGTACTACCTGGTGTTTCGCAGCTCCAGCGGTGAAAGCAAGAAGACCGTTGAAGCCAACTTCAAGGTCGATTTCTAGCGGAGTATCGGAACATTGGCGAATCGCTTTCCGGCGCCTTTTGAATTGTTTTTCATTCCGTCCCCGGCGAACCCTTACGGGAACTTTGGGCACTTGCGAGCCGGCCCTGGAGCTGTGAAGATACTCTTTTGCGACTCCTGTGAGTCCGCGAGTGGAGGCAGCGTGAAGAACGCTTTTGTATCGATCGCGGTCAGCGGAATCCTGATTACCGCTTCGTTGTATTACGGGAAGCCTTTCCTGCAACGGAAGCTGTGGCCCGTTGCCCAACAACCGAACGTTACCGAATCGGCCGCTCAGGAGACGGAGCCAACGGCGGCGGTGAACCCGGAATCTGAGCCAGTGGTAGTTCTGGCTGGCCCGCTCGCTCAGTGGATGCAAAACGGAAAGCCCGAGAAGAATGAAGCGCCGGAAAAACCGGCAAGCGCTCCGCAGGCTCAAGCACAGGAAAGCGTCGCCGAAAATCGCCGCCCGCCGAAGGTGTATGCCTTCGATCATATCGTCCGACCCTCGGCCGCCGCGACCGGTGTTGTCGTCGAAAAGACTCTCGACGTGGGCACCGATCGGAACGCTTCCTTCGAGATTCCGCCTCACACCGTCAGCCCGCAGCTGCATGGAAGGTATCGCTCATTTGTCGGGCAGGCCGGAAGCCAGACCAGCAATGCCAGCGCCGACGTGGATTTTCGCCTCATGACCCAGCAGCAGTACACCGATTTTCTCGGTGGCCGCCCCGGGGATGCGCTTTTCTCCGTGGAAGCCTCCCACAATGAGACCGTGAACTTCGGTCTCCCGGCTTCGATGGAACAGACCGTGAAGTACTACCTGGTGTTTCGCAGCTCCAGGGGCGAAGCCAAGAAGACCGTCGAAGCGAACTTCAAGATCGATTTCTAGCCGAGTGCGGCTTGTACCCGCCCGCCGCCAGCAGTTCGACATTCCCACCGCTGCCCCGCTGATGCTCCGGCTGCTAAACTAGCGACTTGCCTCCCCGCAAGAAATCTACGAAACCGGATGCCGCTGCGGCATCTTCAGCAACGGCGGACGCGGCCCACGGCCGCATCTTTCTGATCGACACCATGTCGTTCATTTTCCGCGCCTATCACGCCATGGCGCGACAACGGTCCATGTCGACGAAGAGCGGACTGCCGACCGCCGCCATCTATGTTTTCGTAAACATGCTGCGTAAACTGCGCGACGATTTTTCTCCGGAGTATCTCGCCGCGGTCTACGACGTGGCCGCTCCCACTTTTCGCGACCAGCAAGCCGAGGCCATCACTTCCGTCCGCAAGTTCGACATCAAGACGCAGACTTTCACCGAGGTGGAATACAAAGGTTATAAAGCCAACCGCGCTGCCATGCCGGAGGATTTGGCGCAGCAACTTCCCTACATCCGGCGCGCGCTCGAAGCGTATCGCATCCCGATCCTCGAACTCGCTGGCTTCGAGGCCGACGACCTGATCGGCACGCTTGCCCGCAAAGCCGCGGCTGCTTCCCATACTGTCTACGTCGTCTCCAGCGACAAAGACATGATGCAGCTGGTCAACGACAAAGTTCAGATTCTGAATCCGCCGAAAGATAATCTGATTTGCGACGCCGCCAAGGTTGAGGAAATTCTCGGCGTTCCTCCTGAACGCGTAATCGATGTGATGGCCCTGCGCGGCGACGCCATCGACAACATTCCCGGCGCACCCGGCATCGGCGACAAGGGTTCGGTGGAGATCATCAGGCGCTTCGGCACGGTTGAGCAGGCGCTCGAACGCGCTGCCGAGGTCGAAAAGAAAACCTATCGCGAATCGCTGCAGAACAATCGCGAAGCGATTCTCTTTAGCAAGAGCATGGCCACCATCGACACCAACGTTCCGGTCGAGCTCGATATCGAGGCCATGCGCGCCGGCCAGCCCGCGCTCGACGCTCTGCGCGAGCTCTTTACAGAACTCGAGTTCACTACGCTGCTGAAAGAGCTCTTGCCGGTGGTCGAAGTCACCGGAGCCAGCTACAGCGAGGCGAAATCCGCGGCCGACGTAGAAAATGTTCTCGAATCGGTGCCCGCAGGAAACGCGCTCGCCTTGGCCGTCGAGCAAGCCGAACCTCCTCCGGAATCTGCCGAAGAAGAAGTTGAACCGGAACCACAAGAGTCGATGATGCTGGCGCTGAACCAGGAGACCTCGCCTGCGCCGCCGGAACCGGCCGTGCGTCGCGCGGCTATTTCTGCGGCTGCAGGGACGGCGACTACGGTGAGACTCGAGGGCAGCGAAGCCGGCTCAAAATTATTTTCGGCGCTCACCAACTCTGCGACGCCGAAGGCGATTCACGATTACAAATCTGCGATTCACGCGTTCGCACCGCTCGGCATCGAACTGCAAGGCGTCCGGCACGATTCCATGCTGTATTCCTACCTACTCGATCCCACTTACTCGTCGCATCGCCTGCCCGAGGTCGCGCTGCGACGGTTCAATCTCAAACTCTCGGGCGACCTTGCGGAATCTGCCGACATTACTGGCCGCCTGGCTTCCGCGCTGCGTTCCGAAATGGAGCAAGCAAACCTTGCGAAGCTTTACGAAGAAATGGACCTACCCCTCGTTCCCGTCCTCGCGCGCATGGAGCAGGCTGGGGTGAAGATCGACACGGCTGCGCTGGCACAAATGTCTTCGGAGCTCGAACGCGAGAGTGCGGTCAAAGCGAAAGAGATTTACGAAATTGCCGGGAGCGAATTCAATATCAGTTCTCCGCGCCAACTCGGCGATGTCTTGTTCAACCGCCTCAATCTTCCGAAACCCGTGAAATACGGCAAGGGACGCACCATCTCAACTGCCGTCGACGTTCTCGAAGCGCTGGCGGAAGAGCATCCGATCGCCAGAAAGGTTCTCGACTACCGCCAGCTCACGAAACTGAAGTCCACCTACGTCGACGCGCTTCCCGCACTTATCAACCGCGCCACCGGACGCCTGCACACCACCTTCGGCCAGACGGGAACGGCCACGGGACGTCTTTCGTCGGCGAATCCCAACCTGCAAAACATTCCCATTCGCACCGAACTCGGACGCGGTATTCGCGCCGCATTCACCGCCGAGCCCGGCCACGTGCTGCTCACCGCCGACTATTCGCAGATCGAGCTGCGCCTGCTCGCTCATTTCTCGCGCGACCCGCTGCTGGTTGAGGCCTACCGCCGCGGCGACGACATTCACACGATCACCGCTGCGCAAGTCTTCGGGGTGCCGCCGCTCATGGTAACGCCCGATCATCGCCGCCAGGCCAAGGTCGTGAACTTCGGCATTATTTACGGGCTTTCGGCGTTTGGACTTTCTCAGCAGCTGGGCATTGAGCCCGCCGAAGCCAAGCAGTTCATCGCAAACTATTTCGAGAGATACAAAGGCGTCCGCGCCTTCATCGACAAGACTCTGGAGGAAGCCCGCCGCGATTTGAAAGTTAGAACGCTTCACGGGCGCGTCCGCCCGATCCCTGACATTAACAGCAAGAACGCCAACCAGCGGGGGTTTGCCGAGCGCACGGCAGTGAACACTCCGCTGCAAGGCACGGCCGCCGACCTGATAAAAGTAGCCATGATCCGCATCGACGCGGCGTTGCGAGAGCGCGGGCTGAAATCCAGAATGACTTTGCAGGTGCACGACGAACTGGTTTTCGAAGTTCCCGAGAAAGAAGTGGAGACCATGCAAGCGCTGGTCCGCGAGCACATGGAAAAAGTGCATACGCTGGCGGTCCCGCTGCTCGTCGAAATCGGCGTGGGTCCTAACTGGAGAGATTTGGAGTAGCTGCTCTGGCGACCTTGGGAGCGTATGCGAACGGATTTGAAAGGAGAGATCGAGGATATGAATGCGAGCACGGGAATCGGAATCACACGGCTGGGACAGGTTGCCATCGTCGCGCAGGATGTGGAGCGCGCCGCCGCTTTTTATCAGGAGGTGCTGGGCTTGACGCTGCTGTTCAAAGCTCCGCCCGGGTTGGCGTTTTTCGATTGTGGAGGGGTGCGGCTGATGTTGTCGCGCCCGGAGAAACCCGAGCACGATCATCCCGGCTCGATTCTGTATTTTGCCGTGCCGGATATTCAGGCCGCGCATCGCAAGATGAAGGCGAACGGCACGCGCTTCGAAGACGAGCCGCACCTGGTGGCGAAGATGCCGGATCACGATTTGTGGATGACATCGTTCCGCGACTCGGAGAATAATTTGATGGCGCTGATGTGCGAGGTGAGGAAGTAGGCTTCCGGCTCTCCTCTGCTATCATCGCTGGCGAGGATTTTTAGGCGGTATGGAAGACGAAGAATTCGAAGACGACGAAATTCCTATCATTTCGGGATCAGGAGAAGGACTCATGGACGAAGCACCGGCCAGGGGCGCGGGTTCGCGCCGCGACGAAGATATTGCGCTTGACCTGATGAAATTCATTGCCATGACCACGGGATACGGCAAGACCGCGACCACCGGCGGTGTTGGCTTTACCGGAGGCGGCTCGGCCGCCAAGCCGGAAGAATACGCGGCGCATTTGCTGGAGTTATATGGCAAGTGCCTGATCGCGGTGGAAGGCGGGAAGTAGAAGCGGTAACCGGCTCCGGTCAAGCCCTTCCGTAATCTCCTGTCGCGGGCTCGCGTGGCAGATACTTAATCCTGCACAGTTTGAACCTGGTTATTTCTAACTTAGTTACTTGAATCTGGATATGTGGTGCAGGTATGAAGTCTCTCCCCCCATCGCAGCCCCGTTTGCGGGCCACGAGAGTGCATTTCGCCGAACCCACTCCGGCGGTGCTGCGACTCAAAAGCGGCCGCAGTATCCCGGGCAAATTGAAAGTTGTTTCCCTGACCGGTGGGCTGCTCTCAATGCCTCATCCAGTCGACACCGGAAGCAATGGCAAACTGATGATCCTGACCGCGGCCGGCATGGTGCTTGGTTCCGCGGAAATGTTGAGTCCGCTTTCCTGGGGCCTGCAACCCTTCCGTTTCCTTGCCCTGCAGCACGACGATCAGAGCAGGCTGCAAACTGTCATCCAGGGCGCGATCGACGAGGGCCGCAGCGGTCATGGGCAGATCGAGCGCTCTCGGGCCTGGTGAGCGGAGGCTGACGATGGCTTTCCGTGCTCGGCAAGAAGAACGAAAAACAGCCTATGCTGGAATCAGCACGCTCGTACTGAGCGTCGTTCTTTTCGTTTTGTCCTCGACTACGTCGTGGGCCCAGCATCCCACCGACCCGCGGAAAACTTTCACCGCTCCCGACGGTTCGTTCAGCTTTCGCTATTCAAGCCAACTCATACAGTGCCAGCAAAATAAGCAAGCGGACGGAGGATACAGTTGGATTCCGACGCAGAATTGCGCGGCCTACTTCCCGGTCTGTGACGACGAGGTCGCGCAGCAGAGCACGGCCATCGCCTGCTTTGCATATCCCAAAAACAAATTCACGAACAGCGTGGCCTTCGAAGCGGCAACGTTTTCGGTGGAAACCATGGACAGAATCACGACTGAGAAGGACTGCTTATCCGGGTCGCCCGATGCGATATTCGTGGGGCGCAGCGGCGTCAAAATTCAAGGGACTGCGTTTGCGGCATTCGAGTTCGGAGAAGGGGGAATGAGCCAGGCGGTGGGTGGGCATATTTATCGGGCGTTTCATGGCGGAAAGTGCTACCAGCTCGGCATCAATCAGGCAACAGCTAGCGCGCAGACGTTCGACCCTCCGGCAAGAGAGCTCACGAAAGGCGACTGGCTCCAGGTAGAAGGCAGCCTCGAACAGGCACGGGATTCGTTTCGATTTCTGAAATAGCATCCGCCACAGCCAACTTGGCGATGCGGTTCTGCTTTCACTTTTCCTCCGCGTATTTAATTCCCAGCTGATCAAACAAAAAACTGAACGTGTCGGTTTCTTCTTCGATCTGTTCGTCGAGGGCGGTGCCGAAGCCGTGCCCGGCGGCCGATGAAGTGCGCAACAGAATCGGGTGACCCGAGCGCGACGCCGCCTGCAGGCGCGCCACCATTTTGCGAGACTGCATGGGGTTGACGCGGTGATCATTTTCTCCCGTCGGCATGTAGATCGCGGGATAGGCCGCGCCGTCTTTCACGTGTTGGTAGGGCGAGTAGGCGTAGAGCGCCTTGAACTGCTCGGGGTCTTTCACCGTGCCAAACTCGGTGACGTTGAACGCGCCGTTGGGATCGAGTTCGACGCGCAGCATGTCGTAGATGCCGACTTCGGAGACGACCGCGCGAAACAGGTCAGGACGCTGGGTGAAGGCTGCGCCCATGAGCAGGCCTCCATTACTGCCACCGAGAATCGCCAGATGCGCGGGCGAACTATATTTCTGGTCTATCAGATACTGGGCCGACGCGAGGAAATCGTCGAAGACATTCTGCTTGTGGGTGAGATTGCCGGCCGCGTGCCATTCCTCTCCGTATTCAGCACCGCCACGGAGATTTGCATCGACATAGACGCCGCCCTGATCGAGCCAGAGGCGTGCGAATGACCCGAGAAAAAATGGCTTCTCACTGATGCTGTAGCCGCCGTAGCCATACAGCAGCGTGGGGTTTGTGCCGTCGAGCCTCGTGCCCTTGCGGCGAATGATGCTGAGGGGAACGCGCGTGCCGTCTTTGGAAGTGGCGAAGGCGCGGACCACTTCAGCGTCGTCGAAGTTCACGGCTGGCGTGTCGAAAAGCGCGGTGCGCGTGGCTTTGCCACTCGCGGCGTCGAAGTAGTACCACGCAGCCGGCTGAACGTAGGTGGACGTATAGAACAGCACGTCACCGCCGCCGATCGAAACGACCTGGCCGATCGCAGAAACCGGTGGCAGCGGCACTTCTCCGACTTGATCCATTCCCGCTTGATTCATGCCGGGCGCAGCGCCGCCCGCGCCGCGCTCAGCAGGCTTTCGCGCGAAGATGCGGACGCGCGAGGGGCCTCCGATGATGTCGATCACGTAGAGGTGGTTCCACGCCGGCAGGAAGTTTTCGATGGAAGCGCGCGCGCTTTCCTCAGCTCCGCCGGAAGCGACGCCTGACGATTGCGGAATCACGACCTTGGCTTGCGCAAGATCGAGTTGCTCGAGCGAGAGGCGCAGGATCTGGCCGCGGGGTGCGTCTTTGCGCGAGAGTAGGTAGAGCGCCGGATCCACGCCGAACTTGACCGAGACCACGCCGTCTTCAAAATGCGTGAGCTGCGTCCACTTGCCGGCGGAGTCCATCAGATAGTGAGCGAACTGGCCGCCATCGCCATTGGCAACCGCAACCAGCAGCCAGCGGCCGTCGTCGCTGGTGTGCAGCAGAATCTCGGCGATGCGAGGAAAATCCTTTCCGATGACGTAGGTGTCTTCTTTGGCGTCGGTGCCGAGTCTGTGAAAGTAGACCTGCTGGTAGAAGTTGGCGTCTTCGGGCGCACGTTCGTTTCCCTGCGGATAACGCGTGTAGTAGAAGCCGGAGCTGTCGGCCTTCCACGCGATGCTGCCGCCACCAGTGGCGAAGTTGACGCGCGGGACCACGTCGCCCAGTTCCTTGCCGGTGGCGACTTCGAAAATATGCGCGGAGCTGTCCTCGGAGCCGTTCTCCGAGAGTGCAGCCGCAACATACTTGCCGCCGAAAGAAGGCACATAGAAATCCACGGAGAGCGCTCCCTTGGCGCTGGAAGCGTTGGGATCGAAGATGACCTTCGCACTGGCCGGATCGTCAGCCGAGCGCATCATTACGAGCGCCGGCTGCTGTTGAGGCGGCTGAAATTTCTCGGCGAACAGCATTCCCGCGCGGAACTGCAGGTCGTAGTACGAAGCCGAACTCGCGGCCACGAGTTGGCGCAAACGCTCTTTGATGGCCGTGCGTGCCGGTATGTGGTCGAGATATTCGCGCGTGCGCGCATTCTCCGCGGCGCTCCAGGCCTTGACGGCGGGATCGTCCCAATTTTCGAGCCAGCGGTAGTCATCCGTGACTTTCACGCCCTGATAATCGTCGCTAACCGGGTGCCTGGGCGTGGCTGGCGGCTTGAGAACAGAAGGGCTCTGCGCGAAAACACCCAGAGTCAACAAGCAGGCGCCAAACGTGAGCAGCGGACGCGTGGTTTTCATGGAGTTGCCTTTCAATAACGGTGACTAGTGGCTAGTTCTGGCTTCAGGCGCTTGAAGCAAGCGGCAGCAAACCCGATATCAGCCAACGCGCTACTCGAGATCCAGGTCTTACCAGCCACTCAGTTTCAACGGAGCGGCGAAATTATACACGGGGACGAAGCTCGATTGGGTGGCTACTGAGCCGCTTCAGGCCGGAGCGACCTGCTATGAACTTCCTGGCCTCGAGGGGCGGCCGGGTCAGCCGGAACGGGCAGGACGGCCGTCACCCGCGTTCCCGGGCGATTGGACTGGACATGCAAAGTGCCACCTAACTGCCGCAAGCGTTCTCGCATTCCACTAAGTCCGACCCCGGTGTAAGCCGACGACTCGAACGCGGACGCTTTTTCGAGTGGAATTCCTTTGCCCGTATCTTCGATCTCAATTCTTAAGCAAGCCTCGTCTTGAACCACGCGAATTTGGGCGGTGGAGCTGCCCGCATGACGATGAATATTGGTCAGGCACTCCTGCACCACGCGGAAGACGGAAAGCTCCGCCTCCTTGGACAAACCCGCAAATTTTTCAGGGATTTCGAGCCGGGCATCGATTTTACTGCGTTCGGAGAATCCTTCGACATACCAACGAAGCGCCGATGCGAGACCTACCTCATCGAGCAAAGGAGGATGCAGCAGGTGCGAAATGGTACGAATCTGCTTACCCGCTTCCGCGACCATCGCAGCATTTTCAGAAACGCGCTTGGCTGCCTCAGGACTTAGCTTATGAGACTCCGCCTGTACCAGGACGCTGTTCATACTGATGGCGGCAAGTAGTTGTCCAACGCTGTCGTGCAACTCGCGCGCAATGCGCCTTCGCTCTTCGTCTCGCAATGCAATCATGCGGGCGTTAAGCTCTTCGAGTTGCTGTGTCTTGCGACGCAACTCCACAAACACCTTAACTTTTGCCCGCAACAACTCTGGAACCACAGGAACCGAAACGTAATCGACGGCTCCGTGGCGATATCCTTTCACCCGGTCCAGGTCGGTCACGTGAATTCCGGAAACGAAGACAATAGGAGTATTTTGAAAGCGCGGGTGCTCGTGGATCATCTGCGCCGTTTCGAAACCATCCATTCCGGGCATGCTCACGTCCATGAGCACGAGGGCAATATCGGTTTTCAGGAGGCGATCCAGGGCTTCCATTCCTGATTGAGCCTTGATCAGGTTCTCGCCTAATTCACCGAGCATGGCTTCGTAACTGAGCAGCTTGCCCGGCTGATCGTCGACCATCAGGATATTGATTTTTTCTTCCATGTCCTGATTGCGCGTGTCTCCGCTAGTCACTGGCAATACTGAAAGGCACCGCAGCAGGGACTGCAGTGCACGGAAGCACTTTAGCCTACTTAGGGTCTGGGCTGCGACGGAATACAGGGAATCCCGTATTTTTGATCCAGTGAACAAGATCGGGCATACAGGGAGCACCTGGGGGGCGACCCGTCAGCCGGAGCACCGAATGAGGGATTTGGAAGCTGGGCAGCAAACTTTACCCTGTGGCCTTTCCTCGGGCGAGCCGAACGGGAATAGCCAAGTGCCTGTGGCAAGGCGACTTTGGGCCGGGGAGGTCATTTGGCGTCACAATTGCTTGTGACTATGCCATCTCTCACTGTTCTCTATCGAACTGTTGTCGATCGAGTCTCTATCGAGCGGCTAAACATCGAAACCGAGCGCCAACTTTGGAGGTGACCCCCTTTGCGAGGCAAAACCAAAGAACGTTGGAAGGAAATTTGCGAGCGAGCCGTTGTTGAGCAAGATCCGGACAGGTTCGTAGCCACAATCCAGGAGCTACTTCAGGTGTTGGAGGACGACGAAGAACAGCGTCCCAACTCGACAGGGTTGCAAGAACCACCCTGTGAAAAACCTGCGAAGTTAAGCTGGCAGGCAGCTTAGGAGCACTCCTCTGCTGGGGCGGTCTACTTAGCCGTGTCTTCGCGGGCCTGGTGATCGAGCGGTGGAATCTGGCTTCGCTGGCGCCGCTCCAGGAGGAATGGATAGGAACCAAGACGTCGACGCAGACCTTCGATGTGCAGGCGCAGTGCCTGCCGAAGCTCGACGAGTAGTGGTTCGATTTCCTCGTCCTTCGTGGTGGCGAGAATCTGCGAGCACAGCTTGCGAATCCGATCTTCCATGCGAAACATTGCGCGGCACCTGCATCCGACGGTGCAGTAGCGCTCTCATAGGCTATGGGGGCTTTTCCCACCAAAGCAATACGGGATATCCAGTAGATTTGCCATCGCGGGACCGGGGGACTGTAGTCGCACCGGGTCAGTCCGGATGGTCAATCATCGCTTTGAACCTAACGAGGCCCACTGAAAGCCGCCGAAAAGAAAAACCGCGCCCGATAAAAAGGCGCGGTTTGAACTGGGAGCTAAGTGGAGGTGGTCGCGGCCATGCCGCAACTTAACGGCGCTTCTTGCCCTTCTTCTTCGCTGGTTTCTTGGCGGCAGCCTTCTTCTTGGCTTTCTTCGCCGGCTTTTTGGCGGCTTTTTTCTTGGCCGGCTTTTTCGCAGCTTTTTTCTTGGCAGCCGGCTTCTTCGCCGCTTTTTTCTTCGCGGCGGGTTTGGAACCTCCGCCGCCACCGGCAGGAGCGGGCGGTTTCGGTGCGGCCGGTTTAGGAGCGGGTTTAGGAGCAGGAGGCGCGGGCGTGGCTACCGGCGCCGGCGCGTGTGCATCCGGTTCGGGCAGTCCAGCTTCTTCTTCCTCTTCCTCTTCGAAATCTTCTTCCAGCGACTCGCTGTAAGCGCCGCTGTCGGCGAATTCATCTTCTTCGTCACGTCCGTAGAGC
>Ga0209006_10000900_pt1 | contig 27568 bp, 21 predicted proteins | sample JacPin_JW_Ref_O2_FD_188567 | JGI IMG/M metagenome (GOLD analysis project Ga0209006, IMG submission 188567) | Forest soil microbial communities from Algoma, Ontario, Canada - Jack Pine, Ontario site 1_JW_Ref_O2 (SPAdes) (version 2) | ecosystem: Environmental > Terrestrial > Soil > Boreal...
GAGCGTTTGCGGGAATGTAGAGATTAAAGTCGGCAAAGCTGTGGAGCAAAATGGCTACGATGCTGCCCACGCAACCAAGTGCGGCGATCCGATCGAAATCGCGTTCGCCGGAAAGAAACGAACGGATTGCGCGGGAAAGAACAATCAGAATGGAGGCAAAGAGAATAAGCGCGGCGGGAATGCCCAAATCGGAGGAGATCTCGATGTAGTCGTTGTGCGCGTGGTTTACAAACTGGCTGAGGAAGGCCGTTTGCCCGCCGGTATAGGCGATGGGAAAAGTACCGAGGCCGGTGCCGAGCAAAGGGTGGTCCTTTATCACTGGTAGGGCATCGCGCCACATCGAGATGCGGCTCTGGCCGCCTAACGAATATTCTTCGTTCACTGTCTGAAATCTGGACACGATTGGGCCGGGTCCGATCCACACCGCGAGGCAGATACTGAGTACGATGAATGCGGCGGCGAGAAGGGAACCCATACGTCCATGAAACTTGGATATTGCAACCAGCGCGAAAATTATCAGGATGGATGAGGCTGCGGCCAGGATGCCCATACGAGAACGGGAGACAATCAGAGCGGCACATAGAACCACCGACACCGCGAGAAACAGGAAAAGTCTTTGAACCGCTGGTTTCGCCATCAACCTTCCGAGATTCACCTTAGAGCCACGATCGCCGCGAAGGCTGGCGTACTCGTAAAACACAAACGCCAGGCTGAACGGCAAAATCACTTCGAGAAAACCGGCGTAATGGTTTCGATTGATATAAGTGCCGGTGGCTTCTTCTAAGTCAAATTTTTTCACGTACGCAAAAATCTGCTGCCAACCGCTCAGGTATTGCACTAGCCCGTAGAAAGCCTCAAAAGTTCCGAGAGCGATAAGCGCGCCAATAAAGAACAGTTTGCGCTGCCGATCCTGGCTAACCACTTGGGCAAAGAAAAAGGCGATGAAGCATGTGAGCAGAATTAGAAAATGGGTGCGAGTTGCATAAGGTTCAAAACTCAAATATCCCCTGTGAACGTTTGTTTCAGGAATTTCGGTGCTTGCGAAGCGATGCAACAGGGAGCTGGGCAAGGGGCAAAGCTGAAGCAGCACAATTCCGGCCAAAACAGCAGGGACTAGAACGATCGTTTTAGAAAATGGAACAGCGCTTCTTCCGGAAGTAGCAAGAAACCAAGTTGCGGATCCGAATAAGAGAATCTCAACGATTGAAAACGAAATAGTCTCAGCGCCGCCGAACGCGAGAACAGTGAGAGCCAATCCGAGGATGAGCGAGATTTCAGCTAATTTCGCCATGGCACCTTAACTGTATTGACCGCAAAAATCGGAGCTTCAGCGGCTAAAGCCGACTTAGACTGCAGCCTTTTTGTCGTGGCTAAAGCCACGACCCACAAAGATTACGGCCGGCGTATAAACCGGAAGCGCGGAAAATTATCTTTCGACATGCCCACGAGCTTGTAATTCGTTTGGCAGCTTGATCGATATGCGGAGCAACGCTCGCTTCAGTTCTTGTGGCCATTGCTTTCCGGGTGATACCCGTAGGAATAGTAATCGCTTCGGGTATCGGCAAAATTGATGGTGGCTCCCAGAACGTGCGAGCCCGCATCCACGGCGGAAGCGTAAGCGCGATGAACGAGCTCACGCGGAGTGATGCCGCCGCCAACAACCAGGATGACGCCGTCAACAAGCGTAGCTAGAATGCGGCTGTCGGCAAGATTCAGCAACGGCGGGGAATCGAGCACGATGAATTTGTATTCTTTGGCAGCTTCGCGAATAAGGCCAGGCATGTATTCGGACGAAAGCAAATCCGCGGGATTCGGCGGGACCGGGCCGCTGGGCAGCACAGCGAGGCCAATGGGAGCTGGATGAGACAACAAAGACTGCCAGTCCGGATTTCCGGTCAGAAAATTGACGAGACCGCAAGTGTTTGGAATGCCGAAGAAATTGTGAAGGCTGGGGCGGCGCAAATCCGCATCGATAATCAGAACTTTTTCGCCGAGTTGCGCGAGGGATACGGCCAGATTTGCCGCTACCGTAGTTTTGCCTTCGCCACCTTTCGCGCTGGTTACCAGCAGAGTTTTGGGCGGATGTTTTGCTGTGGATAGCAAGACGGAAGTGCGCAATTCGTGGAACGCCTCAGCCAGGGCGGTGTTTTGTCCGTTTCCTTCGATTCGGTTCCAGGAAGGCACGATCGCGGCGGGATATTTTTCGCCGGCCATGTGGCGCGCACGCGCGTAGAGGCTGTGGCCGTTGCCGTTCGTCGATGCGGCGACAGCGGGGACCGAGGCGAGCGCAGGCAATTGCAGAAAGCGTTCAACTTCGCCAGCAGTCTTAAACGAATTATCGAGATGTTCCTGCAAAAATGCGGCGCCAATTCCCAGGGATAATCCCAAAAGCATGGCGAGCGACAGATTCAGAGGAATTCGAGGACTGTCCGGTTTTTTCGGCGGATAGGCCGGGTCAATCACGCGGATATTTGCAGCTTTCATGCTGGTCGAGACGCCAGTCTCTTTCAATTTTTCGAGCAGGCCGACGTAGAGCTGCTTATTGGTGTCGGTTTCACGTTTCAAAATATTGTACTGAACAGATTTTTCGGCGATGACGTCGGCATCGTGCTGCTGATCCTTGAAAGCTTGCTGCACCATATTTTCGCGTTCGACGGAGGCGCGGTAGTCGTTGGTGATGGCTTTGGCGGCGCGCTCGCGTTCGGCAGCCAGGGTGGATTGAGCTTCGTCAATTTGATTCTGGATTTCTTTTACCTGCGGATAATCGGGATTGAAGATGGAAGAGAGCCGAGAGCGTTCACGCTCGAGTTCAGCCAATTTCTCCGTAAGGTCTTGCATTAATTTATTGTTGAAAATGCCGGGAAGCGAAGAGAAATCTCCCTGCTGCACGAGCAGATAGAGCGATTGCTTTTCATAGCGATCGGCTTGCGCTTTGGTGAGCTCTTCCTGCAACTGGCGAAGACGTTGCGTCACGATATTTTCGGATGTGCCTTTGTCCGTTTCCAGGAACAAGAGGCCGTTGTCGCGCGCGTACTGCTGAAGATCGTCTTCCGATTTCTCGAGCTTCGATTTCATGCCCATGAGCTGCTGCGAAAGCCACTCAGAAGCTTTTTGCGACGCTTGCCAGCGAGACTCGAGATTCTGCTGGATGTAAGTGGATGCGAGAGTGTTGACGACTTGCGCGGCCAGGTTGCGGTCATTGGATTCGAAGCTGACTTCCACCAAGCGGCTGCGTTTCAAAGGCTCGACGTCGAGGCGGTCTTGAAACTTTTTTAAGACTTCATTGTCGATTGCGGATTCCGGGGCGGCACTTTCACCAGGGGCGAGCGCCGGTTGCAGAGACGCTGCTTGCGCGTGACGGGCCCACCACCGCGGCGGCTGATTAAATTCCGCAAGCTGATCGAGCTTGAGATCCGAAATCACGCGGCGCGCGAGATTTTCGCTTTTCAATATGCGGTACTGGGTTTCGAGATACGTGTCAGAAATACTTTCGAGCTGAAATAATTCCTGCAGGGACGGAATATCCGGATTTTCTTTTTGAATTTCTACAAGGACACGCGCGCGATAAACGGGTTTTTCCTTGAGCGTGGCAAAAAGGCCGATGGAAAAAACAACGAAAGCAATGGTGAGTATGGTGGCGCGGCGTTTTTGAATGACGCGCGCATATTCGACCAGGCTGGGAACTTTATCGGCTTCGTCCGCTTCGAACGAAGGAAGCGCGGACGCGCGGCGTTTTGCTATGGCGCTGGACGCGCCGTCGTATAGGCTGAGTTTGTTTTCCTGGTCCATTTAAAAGCGCCAGATGGCGAGGCCACTCGCTGTTGCGACGGCGGCTTCGGTTCCTTTATATAGGACTGTTTTTCCGGAACTGTTTGGAACGAAAACGATGTCGGCCGGCTTCAGCGGGGTGTCGGGCGCTTTTCCGGCCAAAACTTTTCCCAGATCGATGGGGAACTCGACACGCTTGCCGGAATGTTCGTCGGTGCGAATAATTTTTGTGCGGCTTTTTGCGGACGTGGAGGTCAGCCCTTCGGCTAGAGCGATCGCTTTCAAGACGGACATATTCTGGTCGCTCTTGAGCACGAAGCCTCCGGGTTTTTTCACTTCGCCGATTACGTAAACGATGCCGCCTCGCGTGACTTTCACGATGTCGCCCGGATAGACCGGCACGTTGTAACGCTGGTCGCCGGATTCAAGAAGATCTTTCAAATTTATTTTCACGGTGTCGTTGCCCGTAGGATTCGCGGGCTCGGCGCTATCGGAATTGCTGTTGCTTGGGTCGCGCGTTGAGTCCGAGCCGAATTGCAGACCTGCGCCGCGCATCACGAGGACTTGATCGCCGGCGTCGTCGGAGAGACCTTCTGCCATGGAAAGCATTTCGAGAACAGTTTTCGTGCCGCGAACTTGGAAGACTCCGGGTTTTTTTACCGCGCCGACCACGGAGACAGGATGGCTTTCGACAGTGGTGACGAAAACGCCGACGTGCGGGTCTTTCATATATTGGCGCAACTTGATTTCTATTACGCCTTCCAGTTCGCGCGCGGTGAGGCCCGTAGATTGAATGGCGCCGAGCAAGGGCATGGAAATTTCTCCGCCGGCTGAGACGCGGAGAGAACGATTGAGATCGGGAGCTTCAAAAACATTTATTTCCAGCAGGTCGTGCGTACCGATGCGGTATTCGGCTTGTTCGCCGCTGGGCGGATGGGCTGCGAGCGATTGGTTCAGTTGCTCGAGGCGGCGATTGTAATCTTCGGTGGTCTCGGGCTGAGTGGGTGGAGCAACGTTGTTCGGAGAGGTTTGCTCGGTTTGCGCGCGTGACGAGGGCGAGAACGATAGAACTAATATGGCCAGCACTGGCAACAACGCGGAGAGCGTGCGGCGTCGTTCAAAGATCATTTGTGAATCACACTGAGGGACGCGCTGCACCGTGGAACCAACTGAAGCGGCGCGGAAGTCCGTAAAGTAAGAATAAGAAAACAATTCGACCTCTGCGGAAGATCGTGGCCCCGGAAGCATTAGAAACCCCGCGAGCTTTCGTGAACTACCAACAAAATACCGGCGCTCGGCGCGATTTGCTGGGCCCAAACCGCTTGCTGAAACTGACGCGTGCCGGTCCTTGTTTGCCAATTCGCCCGGGCATCAAGGGTCGATGCCATCCCCTGGCGAAAAAACTTTCGGCGTGAGTGTTATCCATGTGCAGGTGCATGTCAAGCACTGCGAGCGATTGCAGGGTGATTGACAACCCGAAAGTTTAAGCGCCTCAAGGCAAAGTAGGTCGAAAGTGGGCCGAGGGTGCGGTGTTCAAATGGTTCTTGACCGGTGTTTTGTTCTTGCTTAGGCTCAATTCCAATGACGGGGACTGTGCGGCTAATCCTTTTTGTGCTCGTGGCTTGGCTTGCTGTCGCTTTTCCAGCGCGTGCGCAAAGCTCCCTCGCGTCGCGGGTGCTGGCGGGCGGGATTCCGCAAACATCGTTGACCCTTAATCCTCAGCTTGTAGTGGGACCTTCCCCTGCGAGCGGAACGATAATTCTTCCCGCAGCGGCGCCCAGCGGTGCCACGGTGGTGAATTTAAAAAGCAGCAAGACCTCCGTTGCAACGGTGCCCGCCAACGTGACAATTCCCGCAGGAGCCACGCAGGCGAATTTCAAGATTGATACAGCTTCGGTGTCGAGCTCGACTCCGGTGACGATTACAGCTAGCCTCAACGCTATGACAAAAGAGCCTGTTCTCCAGGTTAAACCGTAATAAAGGAATTCAGCAGATGGAAAATCCGCGATGTCCCAAGTGCGAAGGGAAGGATGTAAGAAGGTCGCCGAGAAGAGGTTTTTTTGAGCTGATCTTGCTGTCCAGCATAAGTGTGCGCCCGTTTCGCTGCGAGGGCTGCGCAGCCCGTTTCTATGGCTTAAAGCTGAACAAGAGAGGATCGCGGTCACGCATCCGGAATGCACAAGCGGAGGCAACGCTATCCGTGCTGGTTTATGGACACGAAAAAAACAAGGAGCCTTTTCAGGAGAGGGCTAGGGTCCGGTTGGTGAGCATGCATAGCGCAGAACTGAATCTGACGGCGGAAGTCCGTCGGGGAGAAAAACTTGTGCTGCTTGATCCCACAAGTGAGGAAGAACAACGTTGCCAGGTAATGTCAGTGAGTGAAAGATCGAGCGGGGGAACTGTGGTGCGCGTACGATTCAGGCAGCCGGTATGGGAATTTTGGAGCGCTTCGAAATTCTCCAACGGAAACTAACCGCAATTCCTTTCGCTGGCACGTTCAACCGGCATCCAGGCAAATGGCCTGCCGCCGGCGGAAGCAGGATTACTAAAGCAGAGCGAGCGGACGCCTTCGCCAGTCAAGCAAATCACCAAGCCGACCAGCGCGACGATACTCAGAAAATGCATGGGTATCTATTTTTCGATGTAGCCGAGTTTCTCGAGACGTTCTCGAATTTTTTCCGCCTCGACTGAGGTGTAAGCCGGCTCGTGCGCCGGCTCGATGAGGCCCATGCGTTCAAGGCTGCCCAAAATGCGCGCAGCGGACTCCTGCTCGGACTCTTTCTGGGTTTGAATCACGATTTCAGCATTGAGCGGCGGTTCGTAGGGATCGCTGATACCGGTGAAATTCTTCATTTCACCCGCGATGGCCTTCTTGTACATGCCCTTCACGTCGCGCTGAATGCACAGCTCCAGCGGGGTATCGACAAAGACTTCGACGAAGTTCTCGATCTTCGAACGAACTTCGTCGCGTACGGAACGATACGGCGATATCGCTGCGGAAATTGCAATTCCGCCGTGTTTGGTGATCAAACCGCAGACGAACCCGATTCGGCGGATGTTCTCATCGCGGTCTTCCTTGCTGAAACCGAGTCCTTTGGTGAGATTTGTCCGCACGATGTCGCCGTCCAGAATATCAACGGTGCGGCCGCGGCGCGTCAATTCGGGAGCGATAATTTCGGCCAGTGTGGACTTGCCGGAGCACGGAAGCCCGGTAAACCAGAGAGTGAAACCTTTATTCTTGGAATTCATTCGTGGGTCCTCGTTTTGAAAGATTAGTTGTCGCGATACGCTTCGCGGAGAATTTCCGCCACTTCAGGCCGCGTGAATTCGATCGGCAGATTTTCGCCGGCGCGGAGTAATTCACGTACTTTGGTGCCACTCAAGACCAACCGTTCGGCTGGGCCATGCTTGCAGGTCTTTTCCGAGGCCATAGCGTTGCACTTTTTACAGTAGAACGTTGCGTCGAAGCAGATCGGCGTGATGCCGAGCTCGCCCGGCTCGAATTCGAAGAACTTTCGTTGCGCGTCGTAGGTGCCATAGAAATTGCCCACGCCGGCGTGATCGCGTCCAACGATGAAATGCGAACAGCCGTAATTCTTGCGCGCGATGGCATGGAAAATCGCCTCGCGTGGTCCGGCGTAGCGCATAGCTGCAGGGTACAAACTTAGCACCGCGCGGCTTGACGGTAGCGCACTATCGAGCAGCGCTACATAGCACTGCAGGCGGACCTCCGCAGGCACGTCTTCGGATTTCGTTTCTCCTACCAGTGGATGCAGCAGGAGGCCATCGACCGTTTCGAGGGCGCATTTCAAAATATATTCATGCGCGCGATGAACGGGATTGCGCGTCTGGAAACCAACTACTGTGTTCCAGCCGCGATGTTCGAACAGGAAACGCGTCTCTTTTGGATCGAGCAAGTAATTGGTAAACTCACCGCGATCCGGACGGCGCAACAAGCTGATGGGGCCGGCGAGACAGTAGTCGCCGACGCCGGACAGATACTGCACGCCCGGATGGGTATCACTGCTGGTCTTCAACACCAGTTCCGCCTCGTGCTTGCGATCGTATTGATAAATTTCCTCAAGGTGAAGGATCGCTACGATTTGCTCCACGTCATCGACAAGAGCAATCTCCGATGAAGGGCGCAGACGCGCGGCATCCTCTTTCGTGACTGCGAGCGTGACGGGGATGGTCCAGGGCAGGCCATTCTCGAGTCGCTGATGGTCCACGACGTTCTGGTAATCCTTCTGGCCCATGAAGCCGGTCAGAGGCGAAAACGCGCCGATGGCGATAAGCTCGACATCGGAAAGCTGCCGCGAATTCAGTTTGAGACGCGGTAAATTTTCAGCTCGATCGAGCGATTGCTCGCGCTCGCGTCCTTCCAGTGTCCTGTTGATTAATTTGCCCCCGTGAGGCCGAATCAGTTGACTAGTCATATCCCTCTTCTTTTTATCGCTTCAGTGGATTAGTTTCTAAAATCTTTATTACGGACATTTGTTACGGACAAATGAATTACGCACGGTTACTCGCGGCCACTCCAGGTCTTAAAGCTGCGGATTGTTCCAAGGTCCTTACGCGCATCTCCCGAATAAGATACGGCCCGGTCATCCCAGTATAAGTCAGCCACGGGCTTGGGTCCTGCGGTCTTGTAGTCAGAATTGCGATTGATCTCGTCAAACGGAATCGCGTGCCGGGCCAAATAATCCCCAATTTCGTGCTCTCCGCGAGTAGTGTGAATCACGATCTTCCAGCCCTCAGAGCGGAGTTCGCGCATAGCCTCAACGACGTCCATTCGTGGCTCACCAAGAACACCGGGACCTTTATAGCCATCGTAATCCGCGATAACTCCATCAAAATCAACAGCGATAGTTCTCTTCGAGTCGTTAAGCTTGTGGGCCATGGGCGAGGATTCCCTATAGTGACGTGCGATTGGGTTGCAACCAGAGTTCCATACCAGATATGCCTTATCTGTATGATATAAATGCGTTAAGAGAAAATAAGGCGCAAAATCGGCCCGAATACGGTCGAGCGCCTGATAAAGTTTACCACTTTTGCGCACTTTGGTTCACGCTTCTTACGGTGAAGGAGTCCAAAATGGAGTGATGCCACAATCTGTCCAGAGACTGTCTGGAACCCTCCTTATGTGGGCCTGGCACTTCCTCTTATAGTCAAACTCTTGCACATTGGTGCTGCAAAAGCGCTATTTTATTAATGTAAGTCATTTGTTTTCAGCAATGTCTGAATTTCCTAAGTTTGGAAGATCGAATGCACTGAAACTGGCGGGGGAAGTCCGGTAAAATTGCGCTGGGGAACCCCTCACTTAAATTTGATTGGGAGTCGTAAAATGGCAAGGAAGGTAGTTGGATTGGCGGCAGTTGCACTGCTCGCTATGGCTTTTATGGCCGCGTCGGCTAAGGCTGGCTCGGTCCTTCCGAAGGCTCCAAACCTTGACTTCTCGTCCCAGACGACCGGTAAGGGCGGATCACAACACTCCGGTGGGTATGTAGGCTATACTCCGGGTCTGGGAAACGACCTATCCATTACGGGCGCACCTATTTTCCAGTTGCAGGAACCTAGCGACCATCACACGGCAGGCTGCCCCGCTGGACGATGCTCTATAACTGACGGATCGCTTAATATTTTCACTGGCGGATGCATGATGGGATGCAAGGGCCCGGTAGGGGGCTCTGAGAGCGCCTTTTTCAGTGGCCAAGGCAGTTCGGTGACGATTACCGGTGCCATCCCAGGATTAGGGATCTCTAGCGATAGTACGAAGTTGCTCCAGGGTTACTTTGTAAACCTGTCAAATCCGAATGGACCAGCCGTTAGCGCCTCGCTCAACAGCGCCGGTTCGAAGAACGCGAAAGTTCAAGGAACGGGCGGGATCGATGGATATTTGATGATCACATATATCGACCCCACCATCATCCAGATGTTGGGATTGAATGGAACGATCGGCGAAGGCTACATCACTGAAATGTATTTTAACCTCAACTTTCTAATGAACCAGGCCGGTCTGAGCACTTGGGATGGATCGCTAACCGGTTCGGATATTTTGGTTGTCGCGACTCCGGAGGCGGCTAGTTTGATTCTGTTGGGGACAGCATTTCTAGCTGCTGCATGGTTCGGACGGCGAAGAATGCACCAGTAGGGCGGACCGGAATAGTCTGATTGCTTTTTGCTTTTGAGCACAGACCGCGGCGGTTAGACTTTGGAACTTACTAAAGGCAGGCGAGAATGTAGCCTGCCTTTTTTTTTGCTCATAGCAATTTGCGCAGCGGATGGTGTGCGGGTTGAGTTTGCGGAATAAACTTAGAACGATTGGGAACGGGCGAATAAATGAAAATTTGTGTTTTAGGGCTGGATTGCGCGGCACCAGGGATTATTTTCAACGATCCGAGCCTGGTGAATATAAGAAAGTTAATGGCGAACGGGATCTACGGTCGCTTAGAAAGTGTGATCCCTCCGATCACCGTTCCAGCATGGATGTGCATGGTTACCAGCCAGGACCCAGGCTCGCTGGGGGTTTACGGGTTCCGAAATCGCACGGACTATTCTTACAGCGGACTTGGATTCGTTAGCTCTAACTCCATACAGGCGCCGGCAATTTGGGACCAATTGGCGACTCGGGGAAAGAAATCCATCATCGTCGGTCTGCCGCCGGGCTACCCTCCACGCAAGATCAACGGCATCAGCGTTGGCTGCTTCTTGACCCCCGACACAGTGAAGGGCGAATTCACCTATCCCACCAGCGTTAAGCAGCAAATCACGGAGCTGGTGGGGGAGTATCCTACCGACGCAAAAGGGTTCCGAACGGACGATAAGGCCTGGTTGAAGAAAGAAATTTTCGAGATGAGCAAAAAACAGTGGACGGTGGTCCGCTGGATGTTGAAGGAACAGGAGTGGGACTATTTTCATTTCGTCGATATCGGATTGGACCGCATGCACCACGGCTTCTGGAACTATTTCGATAAAGAGCATGTGCAGTATGAGCCGGGCAGCCCTTACGAAAGCGCGATTCCGGAGTATTACAAGTGGATCGATGAACAGATCGGCAGCGTGTTGCCACTACTCGACAAGGATACAGTCGTGCTGGTTGTTTCCGACCATGGGGCGCAGCGGCTGGATGGCGGCATTGCAGTAAATGAATGGCTGGTCAAAGAAGGATTGCTGGTGCTGGAAGAGTTTCCGAAGGAAGTTACTCCGTTTAGTAAGCTGAAAATTAACTGGGAGAAAACGAAAGTCTGGAGCGAAGGCGGTTATTATGCGCGCGTATTCTTCAATGTGAAGGGACGCGAGCCGCAAGGTGTGATTCCGCCAAGCGAGTACGATGCTTTTCAAAATGAAATCAAAGCAAAGTTTGAAGCCATAAAGGACGATAAGGGGCGTCCGCTCAATTCGCTGGTGTTCAAGCCTAAGGAGATTTATAAAAGTGTCAAAAATGTGGCCCCAGACCTGATTGTACATTTCGGCGGACTGTATTGGCGATCGATCGGAAGCGTCGGTTACGGAAACATCCATGTGCAGGAAAACGACACCGGCCCGGACGCTTGCAACCACGCGCAGTTTGGGATGTTTTTACTCTCCGCTCCGAACAGCTCGCTTCGCGGAGAATTTCAAGGTGCACGGTTGCTTGACATTGCACCTACCGTGCTCGAGCTCGCTGGTTATGAAATTCCCGGTGCGATGCAGGGCAAGCCTCTAGTGAAAAGAGGAAGCTGAGCCACGGCAAGAACTGTCCTTTCCGTGTTGAACTGCGTCAGAGCCGGAAGTTAAAGTCTAAAACAGGTGCTATGATTTCTCGATGAGTGTCAGTGCGCAACGTGTCTTGCTCACCGGAGGGGCTGGTTTTATCGGTTCGCATGCGGCTGAAAGTTTGCTGCGCCAGGGCGCCGAACTGACGATTGTCGATAAGCTGGATGAGTTCTATCCCCCCGCTTGGAAACGTTCCAATTTAGAAGAGATTCGCCGAACCGGCAAATACATCCTTGAAGAGTTGGACATCTGCAATTTTGAGAGTTTGCGGGAAGTGTTTCGGCGAGCGCGGCCGGAAGTGGTGATCCATCTGGCGGCGCGTGCGGGCGTGCGTCCTTCTATCGAGCAACCGCGGCTGTACGAACAGGTCAACGTGGCCGGGACGGTGAATCTGCTGGAGCTTTGTCGGGAATTCAAGGTGGAAAGATTTGTGTTCGGATCTTCCAGTTCGGTCTATGGCGCGACGAGCCGCGCTCCGTTTTCCGAAGATCATGTGGAACTCAGGCCTATTTCGCCGTACGCTGCAACGAAGCTGGCCGGCGAAATGTTGTGCTATACGTACTCGCATTTATTTGCGCTGCCGATTGTTTGCCTGCGATTTTTCACAGTGTACGGACCTCGGCAGAGGCCCGATCTGGCCATTCACAAATTTACGATGCTGCTCGAGAACAACAAGCCGTTACCGATCTTTGGTGATGGATCAACCGGCCGCGATTACACGTATGTGGACGACATTGTGGCGGGGATTCTGGCGGCGATGAAGCTGGAATTAAAGCCGGCAGCCGGCGAGGCTCCATTCGAAGTTTTCAATTTGGGGAATTCACATCCTGTAAAATTGTCCGAGCTGGTGGAACTACTGGAAACCGCGACGGGCCGAAAGGCCGATCGTCAACGCAAGCCGCTCCAGCCAGGCGATGTCCCGCTGACCTGGGCGGACGTTTCGAAGGCCGAACGCATGCTTGGATATCGTCCTGCGACGCGGATTGAGGAAGGGCTTCAGCGTTTTGTCGCGTGGTATCGCTCCGTTGTGGCCAGCCGTGTTCCATAATCGTGGCGAGTTTTTCTGCTGACCGTCGGTCAACATGCGCATTCTCACGTTCACGAGTTTGTTTCCGAATGCCGGCCAGCCGCTGCTGGGAGTTTTTGTTCAGCAGCGCATGTCCCATTTCGCGAAGCGCCCGGGAAATAGCGTAACGGTCGTTGCGCCAGTGCCGTACTTTCCATCCTGGTGGCCGTCTGCGCGCTGGAAGAAATTTGGGAGAGTTCCGGGTGAAGAAAATATTGGCGGCCTGATAGTACATCACCCTCGGTATCTGATGCTGCCGGGAGTGTCGATGCCCTTGCAGGGTTATTCCATGTTTTCGGCGAGCCTCTCGCTGGTTCGCCGGCTGCACAGAGAAACTCCGTTCGATTGTATCGACGCTCACTATGTTTATCCGGACGGCTTCGCGGCGGTTAAGTTGGGCAAGCGTCTGGGGATACCTGTTATCGTCTCAGCGCGCGGCACGGACATGAATCTCTTTCCGTCTTTTGCGCTGATTCGCCCGATGATTCGATGGACGCTTGAAAATGCCGCGGGAACTATCGGTGTTTGTGAGACGTTGAAGGACGAAATGATTGCCCTTGGAGCTGCTGAAAATCGATCCATCGCAATAGGGAATGGGATCGACCTGGAACGATTTACTCCAGTCGATCGGCAAGAAGCGCGGCATCGATTGGGAATCCCTGCTGATTCGCAGGTGATTGTTTCCGTCGGCGCGTTGATTCCGCGGAAGGGATACCATTTGTTGATTCCCGCTTTCGCGGAGCTTGCACGAAAGAATCCCAACCTGCGGCTCTACATCGTTGGAGAAGGTGAATCCCGCAGCCAACTCGAAAACCTGGCGCGCGAAAATGGAGTGCCCGAGCTGGTTTCGCTTGTCGGGAGCAAACCCAACGATGAGTTGAAATACTGGTTCAGCGCTGCGGATGTGAGTTGCTTGGCGAGCTCTCGAGAAGGATGGGCGAACGTTTTGCTCGAGTCGCTGGCTTGCGGGACACCCGTCGTTGCCACGCGAGTTTGGGGCGCGCCTGAAGTGATCAATTCTCCGCAGCTTGGAATTCTGGTGGATCAGACTGTCGAGTCCATCAAAGAGGGGCTGAAGGTTGCGCTGGAGAAACAGTGGGATTATGGAATTTTGATACGCTATGCTTCATCGCGGACCTGGGACGTCGTCGCTGAAGAAGTAGAGAATTTCTTGACCGCGCGCCTTGCCGGCGGACGGCGTGCGGCAACCGAAGTGAGCCATGCATAGCGCCGGTGTACATCTGAGTTCACTCAGTGTGCGCGATGAGTTGGCCGCCGAGTTTTATACGGATCATGTTCACTCCTCGCGCGGTGCGATGAACACCCCCAAGGTAACCTGCGTCAAAAACCTGAATGCAAGGAAAGGCGAGGCGTGGGGAATTTCCTCGTAGTAGTCCCTTCAACGGATTCCGGCCCGCATGCGAACCGGCTATTTAAAGCTGGCCTGGAAGCTGCGCGCGAAATTCGATCTCAGACTCCAAGCAAAACGGTTGAAACTAATTGGGCACTAGCGGCGACTTTCACGCGACAGAATGGATCGGGCGGCACGCTTGTGACGGATCCTGCAACAGGAAGCTGGCTGCTTTCGTCCGGGACGTGGTTCCATAACGAAGGCTACGCCAGCGGCTCTGAGTTGCGGTTGTTGCGCCGGTATCTGGAAACAAATGCGCTGCAGCTCGGCAGGGAACTGGAAGGATTTTTTGTTCTCATGATCGGCGACGCGCGGACGCGCGAGGTCGTCATGCTGACCGACATTATCGGAAGTTGCCACTGCTTTCGAAGGTCCCTGGAAGAAGGCGTAGTGCTTTCGGGATCCTCTCTTTTGCTCGCGTCCCTTCGCAATGGCGAATTGGACAGCGTCGCCTGCCAGGAATTTCTCGCAACCGGAATTATTTATGAAGACCGCACTTTCTACGAAGGAATTCAGAAACTGCCGGCCGCGAGTGTGGTCCGGATCCGGGGAGGCGCAGAAACGCGCGCGGAGATATATTGGGACGCCTCCAAACTGAATCTGGAATCGCTTCATGGACCGGAAGCGGTGGACGCGCTTTGGGAAAAAACGACCCGAGCGGCCAAACGTGTCGAGTCTCTTTATTCCGATCCGATTTGCGATCTGACTGGCGGCTACGATTCCCGGATACTGGTCGCTGGATTTGTTGGCGCCGGCGTGCGTTGCGCCACAGCTGTGTCGGGTCCGGCGGACAGCCACGATGTCGTAATCTCGCGCGGTCTGGCTCAGATGCTTGGCTTGCCGAATTTGCACAATCCGCCGCTGGAACAGATTTCGTTCGAACAGTTACAAGGCTCGTTACCACTTACCGACGGCGAGTGCAATTTGGTGGAGTACGCAGCCATTCGCGAGAACCATCGGAAACTGTCGCAGCAATTCGACATCAGCATCAACGGGTCTTTTGGTGAAGTGGCTCGCGGCTACTGGTGGGAATTGCTCTTTCCTCGCATCGGCACGCGCGGAGCGCTCGATGCACGGAAGTTGGCGGCGCGGCGTTACGCGGCGCAGGGCTGGGATCCTTCTATGATTCCCGCGAAGACGCGGATCGACTTGGTGGATCATTTCACGGGCATAATCAATCGCGCCAATGCGGGACTTTCGAATTCCCCAAATACATTCCAAATGGATCACGCGTACCTGAAGATGCGTATGCAGCATTGGCAGGGGCGCATCGCCAGCAGCACGAACCAAATCTGGCCATGTCTTTCGCCATTCATGTTTCGATCTGTGCTGGAGCCGATGCTTGAGATCCGCGCATTGCTGCGTTGGAGGAGTCTGTTGGTTCGCAAGATGCTTGCGAAGTATTCTCCGCGAATGGCGGCTTATCGGTTGGAGCACGGTTTCCCGGCGGAGCCGACCAGTTGGCGGAATTTCTACCGCTTCGCGCCGCTAGGCGTATATTTCGCGGAAAAAGTATTGAGAAAAGCGAAAAGCAAACTCGGCGGGCGCAAGGCTGTCACATCCGCCGGCAGCAGACTTGTTCCGCGGCTTCAACTTTGGAGTGACGAGCGGGTTGTGGAGATACTTCGTCCGGCTAATATGAAACTGAACGCTTGGATGGACGTAAACGCGCTCGAAGATTTCCTGAAGCGCTCGCAGGGGACAAGCTTCGCATTCGGGGACCAGTGGGCGAGGTTTTTGAGCCTGGAATGTGCGCTTCGCGCCGTAGAACGCGGGCGACAAGCTGCAGGCCTATAATTTTAGATTGGGATCTTTCACAGGCTAAGAGAGAAAAGCTTCCCGCCACTTGCGGAACATCAACACTGACCACAGATGTGCCGAGCGGTCGTACGTACCTTTTTGATGCTGGTCCCAGATTTTCTTCAAAAACGTGCGATCGAGAATCCCATCGTCGGTTGAAAACAACGCTTCATAGGTGAGATCTTTCAAATCCTGCCGGAACCAGCGGTCGAGCGGCACGGCAAATCCTTGTTTCCTGCGATCAAGGATCTCTGATTTCAAGATCGGGGCCATCGCCTTCTTGAAGATGTATTTGCCTTCGCGTCCGGCGAGTTTCAAAGAAGACGGAATGGTTGCGACAGTTTCCATCAATTTGTGGTCGAGCAACGGAGCGCGCACTTCGAGAGAAACGGCCATACTCGCTCGATCTACTTTTGCGAGGATATCGTCCGTCAGATAAGTCTTCATATCAACGTACTGGATGCGCGAGAGGAGATCCGGCGTGTCAGCGCGATCGTAATATTGCTGCAATACTTCGATTGCGTCGTAGCCTTTCAATGATTGCCGAAAGTCTTTTGTGAATAAGTTCGATTTCTCGCCGGGACGAAATATGGAAATTGAGTTGAAGTAACCTTCCAGCGGAGAGCGTGCCAGACTCTGAAACGTGGCTTTGCCTCGTAGGAATCGAGGCGCCCACGCGAGAGCCGGGTACAGCCGGCCAAGTGGACCAAAAACCGCAGTGCGAATCGGCGCGGGGATGAATCCGCGCATCTGATTTTCCATGCGGTCAAAATAGTAGCGGCGGTATCCGGCAAAATTTTCGTCGCCGCCGTCGCCCCCGAGCGCCACGGTCACGTAACGGCGAGCTACTTGCGAGACGTAGTAAGTAGGAATGGCGGAAGAGTCGGCGAAGGGTTCGTCGTAATGCCATACCAGCTTGTTAAGCACGTCGAGAGCATTCGGGCGCACGATCTGTTCGTGATGGTCCGTATTGAATTGTTCGGAAACTTTGCGCGCGAAAGCTGATTCGTCGTATTCCTGCTCTTCAAAGCCGATCGAACAAGTGGTGACCGGGCGGCGCATGATCTTAGCCATCATCGCGACGACGGCGGACGAGTCCACACCTCCGCTAAGAAACGCGCCCAGAGGCACCTCGCTCATGAGGCGCATACGCGTAACCTCGCAAAGTTGATGGCGCAGTATCTCGCACCATTCTTCTTCGCTGCGGTTTTCAACGTGGTTGAACGAGATATCCCAATAACGTTCGATCCGAACACCTTTCGGGGAAGCCACCAGGTAGTGGCCGGGCAGCAACTTTTTCGCGGCGCGATAAATCGTTTTGGGCGCCGGAACATATCCCAACGAAAAATAATCCGAAAGTGCTTGGGTATCGATGTCGCGAGGCAATGAATAGGCGGCGAGCAAGCATTTCAGTTCCGATCCAAATAAAATGCGTTTCGCGTCAGCCGCGTAGTACAGGGGTTTTTTTCCAACACGATCGCGAGCGAGCAACAACTTGTGCTCTCGCGAATCCCATAGCGCGATGGCAAACATTCCGCGAAGACGAGCGAAGCACTCCTCGCCGTACTCTTCGTAGAGATGAACAATTGTTTCCGTGTCCGAGTGGGTAGAGAAGCGGTGACCGCGTTTAATCAGGTCATCATGAAGTTCGAGGTAGTTGTAGATTTCGCCATTCAACATCACCCAGACGCGGCCGTCTTCGTTCGATAGTGGCTGGTGACCGCCTGCCACGTCAATGATGCTGAGTCGCCGGAATCCCAGCCCTATGCCGCGGCCGACGAATATGCCTTCGTCGTCGGGTCCACGATGGACGATTGTCTGCGTCATGCGGTGCACGAGCTCGCGAGGAATTTCGCGCTGCTCGTCGAATTCGAATATTCCGCAGATGCCGCACATTTCTGTTGTTCCTTTTTTAGCGAGCCAGCGCTTTGATTCCCCGCCGCGCTGCTAGTTCACGATAAAGATTGCTGTAATCTTCGAGCATACGTTCCAGGCTGAAGCGTTCGACCACTCGCTTCCGCGCAGCCGCTCCGTACTGCTCTCGGAGCAATTCCTGCGATGCGATCAGCGCCAGATGCGAGGCCAACGCATCGGCGTCGCGTGGAGTGATTAACCAACCCGACCGCTCATGCTCCAACACTTCAGTGTTTCCGCCTACGGAAGTGGCAATCACCGGGAGCCCCGTCGCCATTGCCTCTAGAAGGGTATTGGACATGCCTTCCGAAATAGACGGCAGCGCGAAAGCGTCCATCGCCCTGAGCAGATCGGGCACATCTTCGGAAGCGCCGGTGAAAGTTACTCGGCCCGCGAGTGTAGGCGAAGCGCTCACAAGCGATTTGTTACTTTCCAACTCCGGGCCCGAACCGACAAGCAAGGCATGCGCATCCACGCCGCGCTGGACCATGATTTCCACGGCGCGCAGAAGCGTTGGATGGTCTTTTATCGGCACCATCCTCCCGACGGTCCCTACGATGAATCGATTGTCGGGAAGGCCGAATCGTTTTCGCAGCAACGAACGCGTTTCCGGACGTGGAGCAAATTTCGCCGTATCGACCCCGTTGTAAATCACGCGTATCCGTTGCGGAGGAATCCAGGCCATACAAGCGTGGTAATCGCCGAGTTCGCGCGTGACAGCAACGACAGCATCGGCCATCGAGTATGCAGCTCGACGGAATATCCGACGGCGCAGCGGAAGACCGGCTAGCATCTCGATCTCGTAGCCGTGCTCGCTGTGAATTGCGACTGGAACTCCGGCGAGGCGTGCCGCGGGAATTGCTTCAATCGCGCCCCAATTTCTGGAATGCACGATATGAGGGCGATAGGCGCGCATGATGCTTGCCAAACGAAATAGCGGAAATTGAAAGCCTCTGTCTGTGTCGCCGGCGCTGAGCAATCCACCGCCTGGAAGGGATGCGTCATCAAATTGCGGATCCGCGCCTCGAATCACAGCGAGCCGCTGCTGGAAATTAGGCTCGGTGAGTCCGCCGATCAATTTCAAAACGACAAGTTCAGTGCCTCCGCGTTCCAGGCGATTCAAAATATGCAGAATGCGCAGGGGATTGCCTGTCATCGTGGTCGCAGAAGGGTTGCGAGCGTCGGACGAGACTGACTCTGGCGTGAGATTTTGTGTGGCGATGGTTGGCATGGCTGCTGTACCTATAGCTCCGACGGCGCGGAGGTCATAAAAAATCGGCCGAACGGCGTCTTCACTTTGATCGACAATTTCAAATCCCAAAAGGCTCGGTAAAGAGCGCGCATTCGCTTCAACGCGCCGGCGTTGCGTGGTTTTTCCGTTGCTTCCAGCGTATAACCCGATTCTTTCAGGAAAGGGCCAATGGCAGCCTCGAAAGCGGCCAGATCGCCGGAAGAAAAGGAATTTCGCCAGCGGCCAACGGGCTGAAAACCGCCTTTTTGTACTTCCGAAGCGAAGGATGTGTTGGGTTCGTTGACCGATCCGATGGCGACCTGCTGAATGCGATCGTAATTCAAATCGTGATTGATGAACTGGCCCAGCCGCGCAAGCGCAGATCGAGGCTCGGCCATCAAATCTTCATAGCGTATTTCTGTGTAGTCGGCGCCTAGCGCGCGACCGAATTCACGGCCTTTACTTACGATCCATTCCCAGAAAATACCCGCGACAATCAGACTGCGATGTTTATCCCACGGAAATGGTTGAACCCATCCCTGTTTTTGTAGAGAAAGTGCAACATCGCGGCCGTCGCGGATGATATGAATGAACTGGGCGTCGGGCAGTTCGCGCCTAATCCACGGAATGTACAGTAAGTGCTCCGGCGTGCACTCCGCCCAACGATCGACGTTTTGGGAGCGCGAGATATCTTCCATGAAGATACGAAGGAAATCTCCGGCTGTGTGGCAAACTGACATTACTTCGGCGCGAAATTTTTCCGCGTCCACTTCGGAAACGCCGAACATTCTGGTCTGAAACCAGAGGTCCAGCATTTTTTCGCGATTTTTTGCGGCGCGCAAACTTCCAAATCGCGGCGCGATCAAATCAAATACTTTTGATTCGCTGCGATAGACCGCGAAACCGCCGGCGGAGAGCAGCATATGGTAGAGCAGCGTGGTTCCAGACCGAGGTGAACCGAGCACGAAGACCGGGCGCTTCATTCTTATTGCTTGCTCCAGAGGCTTAGCGGGGATTGATGATTCAGTTTGCGGCAACGATGGCATGGTTGAAGGTCTCGGGTTAGCCTCGGCGGAGCAATCGTCTTATCCACACGCTATTTCGAAACCATTTCGTGAATCTTCTTAACCCATCGCTCGGGGCTTGTTTCGTAGAGTTTGGCGGCGATCCTTCCGAGCGTCCATTTTCCGCGCTGTTTTTCCATGTAAGAACGGGTGAACGAGTTTTGCGGCAGCAAACTCTGTACTGAAAGCTCTTTTCGGACCGCTCCCGCGAGCGCCTCATCCAACACGGTAATAGCAAAATCAACTTCTTTTCGCGTCAGCGTAATTGGTGGAATAAATCGCAGGACCGGCTCGAAGTAAGTGTAGGTAAGGTGAACGCCTTTCTGTTTGCAGAGAGCCACGATCGCAAGAGTCACGTCGGCACTGCTGCGGCCAACAGCCTCACCCGCATCAATCTCCATGCCCAACATCAGTCCTTCGCCGCGGACGTCGGCGACAATCGAATGTTTCGCTTGGAGTTCCTTGAGGCGAGCCTTTAGGTAAGCGCCAGTTTCCGCAGCGTTCTGGACCAGGCCTTCTTCCCTAATGATATCGATGAGAGCGGATAGAGCAACGCCACCGAGCGGATCAAATTGGTGACTGGCCAGGTGGCTGAAGCCTTCGTTCTGTACTTTGTCCGCGATTTCGTCGGTGGTGATGAAGCCGGAAACCGGAAATCCGCCGCCCGCCCCCTTTGAAATGACCAGAATGTCCGGCTCCACCTCATGGTGCTCCACTCCAAACCATTTTCCGGTGCGGCCGAAGCCGGTTTGTGCCTCGTCCACTATGAGCAACGCGCCATGCCGGTGCGCGAAATCTTTCAGAGCTTTCAAATAACCAGGGGGCGGAACGATCATTCCCCCGGCTGAGATAATTGGTTCGATAATTATTGCGGCAAGATCGTCGGGGGACGGAATGCTGGCTTCAATCGAACTTTCCAAGCAAAGCAAATTGCATTCAGGATAACGGGTGTTTACCGGGCAATGAAAACAATGCGGAGCAAGTAACCGGTAGGTTTCCGGAACGCTGGGTCCATCGCCAAATTTTCCCCCGAATATGGAAGTGAGGCTCTTGGTGGTCAGCGACAGCCCGTAATACCCCCGATTGAATCCCACCACGCCATTCTTTTTCGTGTACATCTTGGCGATGGAGATGGCGCATTCATTTGCTTCGGTGCCGGTGGAAAAAATCATGGAGCGTTTCAACTTGCCAGGCGCGACTTCGGCAAACTTCGCCGCAGCCTCCAGCACGATAGGGCTCATGAACTGACTCCCTATGTGAACGACCTTGCGCATTTGCTCGACGACTTTTTCGATGAACCTCGGATGGCTGTGGCCCAGAATGCTGCAGAACTGGCCCGCGGCGAGGTCCAAGGTTTCATTGCCGTCGATATCTTTCAGAACACAGCCGTTCGCTTCGCCGATGAGACCGTCGGCATACGGCATGCCGATAACCAGATACTGGCCGTATTTTTGCCAGAGATCGAGACTCTTGGTATTGTTAGCCGCCATAGTTCACCGTGTCCGAGAAACCCGCAAAGAAAAAATAATTCTCAACTGATTGCGATTCGTGATTTGAATGGTATCTCATGCTGCTTGAGCTCGCGACTCCGTCTGCTTCGAACTTGTCGAGTCATTATTGCGTGAAACCTTGTGATAAAAACGTTTGATCTTGGCAAGTTGAGCCGGAGTCAGAAAGGTAGCACAATAACGAGCGACTCCGCGCTGACTCCAGGGCCATATCCGCAATGATTGACTGAGGAGTTTTCGCGCCTCAGCATGTTCTCCTCGATCGAGGAGTCCGATGCCCAGGTACAAATATGGTCGCGCCTGCCGCCGACGGACGGCCGAGCGCCCCAGTTCTTTCTCTGCTTCAGGATAAAGCGCCAAAATCTTATTGATCACTTTTCCTTCCCAAGGCACGCCGTTCTGCAAAGACCTGCCGAGGCCGCGCGTGGCCATGTTGGCATGATGGCGGTACATCATCAGGGGTTCATCGACGTATCCAAACTGAAAATGACGAGCCATGCGCAGCCACATTTCGTAATCGCTGCCCACAAAAAAAGTTTCGTCGAAAAACCCCGCTTTCTCCACACAGGATTTGCGGAAGACCACGGTGCCCGATCCGAAAAGTGTCTCGGCGAAGAGTTGCGGAAAGACGTAACCGCTTGGCGGAGACATTTTGAGCCACTCTTTTATGCTTTCATGAACGATGCCGCTCTCGTCGAATTGCTTCATGTCCGTGTAGACCAGATCGACTTCCGGGTGCTTTTCAAAATAATCCATCTGAAGTGTCAGTTTATTAGGCAGCCACAGGTCGTCTGCGTCCAAAAATGCGATAAATTCCCCGCTAGCTCGGCGAATGCCGGTGTTCCTGGCGGCGGGCTCGCCCGCATTCTTCTGATAAACATAAATTATGCGATCGCTATATTTTTCCAGCACCGCGCGAGTGTCATCGGTCGAGCCGTCGTCCACGACTATGATCTCGTGAGGGTGGTAAGACTGATTAAAAACACTCTCCAGAGTTTCTGAAATGTGATGAGCGGAGTTGTAGGACGGTATAACCACACTAACCGCAGCCGTTTCTTTGTCCGCTGTGCGCATTATTGCTCCGGCGCGGCCGCGGCGCGCAAGCCAAACCGGCACAAGAGCAGATTTGCGGTTTCTTTTACTTTGTCCGTTTCGCTCGAATCCACGTAGCCGATGAGGTAAAGGGCGATTGGGAAGAGAAGCAAAAGGGACGCTTTGAGAGATGCGGAAAGCAGGAGCGAAGATATCGACAGTTTTGTCGAGCCCCAATAAATCACAGCTGCGATTGCTATAGGCACAAAGAGATTCGAAACATGATAGGGAATCGGACGCACTTTTTGTGATGCTGCATAGGCCAAGCCGGCCATCACGAAAAAACTAATCGCGGTTGCGCCGGCAGCTCCCATCCCCTGATATCGGGGGACCATAAGGTAATTCAGCAGAAGATTTGTAATTAAAGTAATGCAGCTGATTATGCCGACGAATTTCGTTTTCTTCTCGATGTACATGCCGCTAACTACATAGCGATAGGTGCCCTGAAAAACATAGGCGAGCAGCACTATGGGGACAATTTTGTAGGCCGCATGGAACGCCGGGGCCGAGACGACGGAGATGACTTCCTTGATGATCAGGGAGATGCCCAGGGCTGCGGTGACCAGCAACAAGCTGTAATATCGAAAAATTCTGGAGAAGAGCAGTCCCGAGTTTTCTTTTTCCGCGATTTGGTACATGCGGGCGCTCCAGATATTGTCAAACGGTTGCACGATCAAGAAGCTCAACATGAACGCGAATTTATAGCCCAAGGCGTAGATGCCGACAGCAGCAACAGTAGAGTAATGTTGCAGGAAAAAACGATCCGAGAAATTTAATGCAAAAGCCGACATACTGGTAAGCACCAGCGGCCAGCCGAAAGCGGCCAGCGCTTTTAGCTTGGAGGGGCTGAAGCGAAAATTGACTTCGCGAAACGTGATGGCGGCGAGAGTGGTCGCGGCGAGCCCAATTGCAATTAAACTGCTGTAAAGAATTCCAACTACGCCCATCTTCAAGTAGGCGATGAAATATATATTCAAGCCGAGCTGCAACATCAGTGAAATAACTTCCAGAGAGGCCACCCAGGTTGAACGCTGCCTCGCTCTTAGATAGCTGAAGGAAACGCTGTTGATCGAGGAGAAGAAGAACGTTATAGAGAGCAGCCAGAAATATTTATAGAAGCTGGGCGATTTTAGAATCAGGTGAGAGAGCTGCTTCCCAAAGAGAATTCCGCAAATTGCCGCGAGCACTCCAATCGACATCGCCGTCAGAAGAACGGTACTGATTACTTCGTTTTTTTCTTTCTGCTCGCCGTAGGCATAGTAATAGCGGATGACTGAGGCGTTCATCCACATGGTAACTATCAACCCGAACAACATTACCGAAAGATCGAGCAGTTCAAGCGTTCCGTAATCCGCGGGGGAAAGAAAGTGGGTGTAAAACGGAATCATCAGGAATCCCACTGCTTTTCCGAGCACACCACCGATGCTGTAAATAGAGCCGTGCTTGCTCAGGCTCTTAATCTCGTCCAGGATTCCGATCTTTGCGGGACTACTCGACATAGCCCAAGCCCTTCAAGCGCTGTTCGATGAGCTCGGCTTCGTCGGCAGTGTATTCGGTGGTGACCTCGGATTCTTTGCGGTTGTCTACGTTTTCGTAATGCACGGGCGGAAGACCAGGGAGAATTTCCTCGAGCACACGCCCGTCCATATCAGCCGGCACTGGAAGGCCGAGTAGGTGCAGAACCGTTGGCGCAATATCAATCAGATTCGGATGGAAACCATTCGCCGGGATATTCAATCCTGCGCCTTGCATCATCAAAACGCCATTGTGCCGGTGACTGCCCTCATTAGAAATTTCCGGAGGAGCACCGGATACCGAGAAGGAAACGCCATAGCCTTCTTGAGGTATTAGAACGATGTCGGGAAGAAGTACGTCAGGATCGGAAACGGGATAAATTTCCGAGCCACGCGCAACGCGGGCAAGCAGCTTGGCCCCGGTTTGCGGATGACGAAGATCCCGGAATCGAGTGACGAGATCGGAAATCAAACTTTCATATTCGTCACCGGGTTGAACGATTCCGACCGATCCTCGTCCGACTACGTTGACAAACAGATGCGCGGTTTCGCTCCCTTCCACAGCGGCTACTTTCGTGCGATTCCAGTCGATCATCGATTTCTGTTGCGGGATAGTTTCGTTCGCGAGCTCGCCCCAAGATTTAAATTTCTTGCTTTTGCGGCCGTCAAAAATAGAGTGCTTGATTCTGGCCGCCGAATCATAGGCTTTCCGGGCTACCTTAAACCGCGACTTGCGAAACACATCCCGGAGCCGAGTTTCAGTGCGGTCCACGAGGTGGAAATAGCCCCATTGCCGCAAGAAATAATTGGGAGAAATCGCTCCAAGATGCCTTCCGAAGCCGTGGTCGGACAGGATGATCGTGAAGGGCTTGCACTCAACCTCGCTTAGCAAAATTCCTACCATTCGATCAAATTCGCGGTAACACTCCCGAACTTTCTCGACGCGACTGTCCTTATTTTCGCCGTTCGCGCAAGCCTCTTCGATGAAACTCCAAAGTTTGTGCTGGATCCAGTCCGTCTGCTGGAAGTGAACCATGCACACGTCCCATTCCTGCTCTCTTAGGACGAAAGACGCGAGCTCGAGTCCTTGCTGAAAACTGCGCAGCAGTTTGTTGACGAACTCATCGAATTGCTGATCCGATTTTGTGGGCAGAAAATTCCAGAGCGAAAGATCGAGAGTGGAGCCGTAGTCTGGAATCTTTTCAAAGATCTCCTGGCGAAGTTCCTTTGGATGGGTGAAGTCCGCCTGCAGAGAAGGCGCATCCCATCCGGATACCATCACTCCGTTAATTTCGGAAGGTGGATAGGTATATGGAAGGTTTAAAACGATAACGCGTTTCCCTTTATCACTCAGAATCTGCCAGAGAGTCTTGCTGCGAATGTGCTGAGCATTATTTAACTTGGTGGCCCGATCCGAGGGATCAAAACGCGTAAAATCGAAAATCCCGTGCTTGCCGGGAGTTTTGCCGGTCATGAACGATGTCCACGCCGGAGCAGTTACAGGCGGAATGATAGATTCAAGATCGGCGGCGAGCCCTTCGGACATCATCTTTGCGAGGTTCGGCAAATATCCCTGGCGCGCCAACGGCCGAAGAACGTCGAACGTGGCTCCGTCCAGGCTAATTATGAAAACCTTTTGCTCTCTTTCCGTCACGAAAGCCTCTGGTTGTGAGCAAGCATCAATAGCCTGCACTTCAATCCGTGAATTTCAAATCGATAATCTTAATCTCTATTCAACGTAGCCCAGGCCCTTGAGCCGCTGTTCGATGAGTTCCGCTTCTTGAGCGGAGTACTCCGTCGTTTGCAGCGCCTGACGGTTATCAACGTCTTCGAATCGTACTGGAGGCAGCCCATCAACTATTTCTGCAAGCGCCCGACCGTCCATGTCTGACGGGACAGCGAGCCCGAGAAAGTGGAGTACCGTTGGCGCTACATCGATCAGGTTAGGCCGGAAATGCTCGCCGGGTTGTTTCAGGCCAGCCCCCTTCATCATGATCACACCGCTGGGGCGATGGCCGCCTTCTGTTGAAATCTGTGGTGGCGCATCAGATACGGAGAACGCGAAGCCGTAACCTTCCTGCGGGATCAGGACGACATCGGGTAATTGGATGTCATCCTGAGAGCGCGGATAGACTTCCGAGCCGCGAGCGACGCGAGTAAAGAGCGGCTCGCCGGTCTTTGGATGACGCACGTCCCGAAATTTCGAAATGAGCTCCGTGACCAGGCTCTCGTATTCAGCCCCCGGCTGAACGACGCCTTGTGAACTGCGTCCAACCAGGTTCACGAACAGAAATGCCGCTTTATAAGCCCAGATGGTGGCTACCTTTGTTTTTGCCCATTCGATATTTTCTCCGCGATGAGCAATCACCGCAGTGGTGGAATCGGCCCAGGAACTGTGCTCCTGTGACGGAGGTTCCTTGCCTTCCAACGCGGACTTCGCTTTCACCGCAGCTTTGTAGACGCCTCGAAGAGGCGACTTCCGGAGAAAATTCTTCACGCCTTGCAAGCTGTCCTGCGATTCCTCGCGCAGCTGGTAATAGCCCCAGTCATGCAGGTAATAATTCGGGCAGATCGCGCCCATATGGCGCCCGAAACCGTGATCGGACAGTAGGATTGTCAGCGGATTTTCCGGCGCAACCTTTTTCAATAAAGTTCCAACCAGGTCATCGAATCGCTTGTAGCAATTTCGGACTGCTTCGACCTTGGGGCTCTTGTCATCAGGATTCTTGCAACCTTCTTCGATATAGTCCCAGAGCTTGTGCTGAATCCAGTCCGTTTGCTGGAAATGAACCATGAAGACGTCCCATGCTTGGGCGTCCATGAGATGCGACGCTAGTCCCGCACCCTGTTCAAATCCTCGAATTAATTTGGCGGTAAATTGCCGGAAATGTTCTTCGGATTGCTGCGGCCGGAATTCGCTGACCCAGAGATTCGAGCTGTAATCAGGAAACATTTGCAGAATGTCGTTACGAACAGATTGCGGATAAGTGAAATTTGTCTGTCCGGACGGAGCATCCCACCCCGAAACCATTACTCCGTTAATTTCGTATGGTGGATATGTGTACGGAAGGTTTACAACCACGACTCGCTTTCCTTGCTCGCTCAAAATCTGCCAAATCGTTTTGCTCTGAATCTGCTGCGCAGTATTGATTCCCCAGCGATAATTGCGTAGATCGAACGATGTGAAGTCGAAAATCCCGTGCTTGCTGGGATTCTTGCCGGTCATGAACGAAGTCCAAGCTGACGCGGTGACCGGTGGTATCACGGACTCAAGATTCGCTGACACTCCGGACTGCATTACCGAGCGCAAGTTGGGCAGATAGCCCTGGGCCATCAGGGGACGTAAGACGTCCCAAGTGGCGCCATCGAGACTTATGATGAAGACCTTTTGACCCTGCTGAGGCAATTCGGGACTCCTTACCGGTTGAGAACTACTGCAGAATTA
>Ga0209006_10000901_pt1 | contig 27560 bp, 29 predicted proteins | sample JacPin_JW_Ref_O2_FD_188567 | JGI IMG/M metagenome (GOLD analysis project Ga0209006, IMG submission 188567) | Forest soil microbial communities from Algoma, Ontario, Canada - Jack Pine, Ontario site 1_JW_Ref_O2 (SPAdes) (version 2) | ecosystem: Environmental > Terrestrial > Soil > Boreal...
CCGTAGGTGCCCATGCCGAACTGCACCTTGTCGGTATCGCCATGCACGATCGAAACGCTGTCGATCGGCACGCCAAAACGTTCCGACACGACCTGAGCGAAAGTCGTCTCGTGGCCCTGGCCGTGCGCATGCGAGCCGACCAGCACCTCGATCGAGCCGGTTGGATTGACGCGCACCTCGCACGACTCCCATTGCCCGACGCCACCGCCCAGCGCGCCGACCGCTTGCGACGGCGCCAACCCGCAGGCTTCGATGTAAGTCGAAAATCCGATGCCGCGCAGCTTGCCGTGACGCGCCGCCTCGCGCTTTCGCTTGGCGAAGCCTTTGTAATCGGCCAACTCCAGCGCCTTCTTGAGCGAAGCGTCATAATCGCCGGCGTCATAGGCGAAAATCACCGGCGTTTGATGCGGGAAGGTTTTGACGAAATTCCTTCGCCGCATTTCTGCCGGGTCGATATGGAGTTCCCGCGCCGCAACTTCGACAAGCCGCTCGACCACGAAAGTGGCTTCCGGCCGTCCGGCGCCACGATAGGCGTCAACCGAATTGGTGTTGGTGTAGACCGCGTCGACCTCGCAATAAATCTGCGGGATCTGGTACTGGCCCGACAACAGCGTGGCGTAGAGATAGGTCGGCACCGCCGACGAGAATACCTGCATGTAGGCGCCGAGATTGGCGATCGTCTTGACGCGGATGCCGAGGATTTTGCCGGCCGCATCCAACGCCATTTCGGCGTGCGTAACGTGGTCGCGTCCGTGGGCGTCAACCAGAAACGCCTCCGAGCGATCGGAAAGCCACTTGACTGGCCGCCCAACCCGTCTTGATGCCCAAAGCGCCACGACCTCTTCGGGATAGATGAAAATTTTCGATCCGAAGCCGCCGCCGACGTCGGGAGCGATCACTCGCAGCTTGTGCTCCGGCGCCATGCCGATGAAAGCGGAAATGACGAGGCGGGCGACATGCGGGTTCTGCGAGGTATTCCAGAGCGTGAAGGTCTCGGTGCCGGTATCATAATCGGCTAACGCCGCGCGTGGCTCGATCGCGTTCGGCACCAGGCGATTGTTGATGATGTCGAGCTTGGTGACATGCGCCGCGGACTTGAACGCGGCATCTACCGCCGCCGCGTCACCGAGATGCCACTGATAGATGGTGTTGTTCGGCGCAACTTCGTGAATTTGCGGCGCTCCGGGACGCTGTGCCTGCGCCGGATCAATGATGGCGGGCAATTCGCCATAGTCGACATTGACCTTTTCGCCGGCATCGCGGGCCTGTGCCAGCGTCTCGGCGATCACCACCGCCACCGGATCGCCGACATGGCAGACCTTACTGCTGGCCAGCGCCGGATGCGGCGCCATTTTCATCGGCGAGCCGTCCTTGGAATGGATCATCCAGCCACAGATCAGATTGCCGATCTTGTCGGCTGCGAGCTCGGCGCCGTTCAAAACGGCGAGCACGCCCGGCATGCTCGAAGCCTGCTTGCTGTCGATCGATTTGATGGTGGCGTGCGCGTGCGGCGAGCGAACGAAGTAAGCGTAAGTCTGGCCCGGCCGATTGATGTCGTCGGTGTAGTGACCCTTGCCGGTAATGAAACGTTGGTCTTCCTTGCGGCGCACCGCGGCGCCAATCCCGGTTGCGGACATGCGGTCCTCCCGCTGTTCTGCGTCGACGTTCTTTCCTAGGCTTTTTTTATTCCGCGGCTTTGGTCGCCGGGGCGCTGGCCATGGCGCGCGCGCCGGCCGCGATTGATTTGACGATATTGTGATAGCCGGTGCAGCGGCAGATATTGCCTTCCAGCTCCTCACGAATGGTGCGATCGTCAAGATCGTGGCCCTTGCGGCGAACCAAATCGACCGCGGTCATGATCATCCCCGGCGTGCAATAGCCACACTGCAGGCCGTGATTCTCGCGGAACGCTTCCTGCATCGGATGAAGCGGCCCATTGGCCGGGGCGAGACCTTCGATGGAAAGGACGTCGGCGCCCTCAAGTTGCAACGCGAGCACGGTGCAAGATTTCACCGCTTTGCCGTTGACCAGAACCACGCAAGCCCCGCATTGCGAGGTGTCGCAGCCCACATGGGTGCCGGTCAGACGAAGATTTTCACGGAGCAATTGCACCAGAAGGGTGCGCGGGTCGACATCGGTAGTAACCGGTTTGCCGTTCACAGTGAGGGAAACGGCCGCCATAAGCGCCTCCTCGAATTCCCCAAAATCATCTTGTTTGGCCGGTCGGCTCGCGGCCGCCAACCATGTCCAAGGTCAAAACGGGGCGATTCTGCCCGATTTTTACTCTAGAACTGGAATTACTCTGAACCGCGCGCTGGCCGCCGGTCAAGAAAATATCGCGCCTGCGGCACCCGGTCCGAGACTCGTGAACGGCGGCTTCACGCGGCCGGGGCACTGACGGTTGCCGCGAATTTCTGAAAGAAATCGTCGGCCATCTTCTTGGCGGCGCCGTTGATCAAGCGCTGGCCGAGCTGCGCCAGCTTGCCGCCGATCTGAGCTTCGACCTCGTAGCTGAGCAGAGTGCCGCCGTCCTTCTCCGCCAGCTTGACGGTCGCGCCGCCCTTGGCGAAGCCGGCCACGCCGCCGTCACCCTGGCCGGAAATCTTGTAGCCGTTTGGCGGATCGAGATCAGACAGGGTGACCTTGCCTTTGAACTTCGCCTTCACCGGACCGATCCTGCTCGTTGCCACCGCCTGGAATTCGGTATCCGATAGTTTGTCGAGCTGCTCGCAACCGGGAATACAGGACTTCAGCGTCTCGGCATCGTTGAGCTTTTCCCACACCGTCTCTCGCGGCACCGGAAGCTGATACTCGCCGCTCATCGTCATCGCCATTTCGAATCACTCCTCAGCCGAGGCCGCGCCAACTGTGACACCGTCCGCCATCATATCGGTTAGCACCGCTTCCGACAGCAGGGAAATCGCCGGCTCCCGAATTGGCGCACCGGCGCCAGCCCAGCTAGTCTTTACCTCGCGTCGTTTTGCGAGGAGCCGCCCATGCCCGAGATCAGTGCCGATGGCACCGCCATCCATGTTGAAGTAGAGGGGCCGCAAGACGCCCCCGTTCTTATGCTTTCCAATTCGCTCGGCACCAATCTGCATATGTGGGACGACCAAGTTCCGGCTCTCACACGCCATTTCCGGCTCGTGCGTTTCGATCGCCGCGGTCATGGCGGATCGGCGGTGCCTAAGGGCCCCTACTCGATAGAGCGGCTTGGGCGGGACGCCCTCGCCGTTATGGACGGGCTTGGCATTGCCAAGGTCAATTGGTGCGGGCTCTCCATGGGCGGCATGGAAGGCATGTGGCTGGGCGCCAATGCCGCGAGCCGCATCGACAAACTCATTCTGTCCAACACTGCGAGTTATTTTCCGGACCGGACCATGTGGGATGGCCGCATCGAAGTCGCCCGCGACAAAGGGCTCGTCGCCTTGGTCGACGGCACCATAGAACGCTGGTTCACCGCCGAGTTTCGCCGACGGTCGCCGCAAGCGGTCGCGCGTATTCGCGAGATGTTTCTCGCTACCGACGTTGAGGGTTACGTCGGCTGCGGTGCCGCAATTCGCGACATGGACAATCGCTCATTGCTGGCGAAAGTAAGCGTGCCGACCCTTGTCATAGCCGGCCGGCATGATATGGGCACCACGCTTGAAGCCGGCCAATTCATCGCCGAACACATCCCCGGCGCCAAGCTCGCGGTTATGGAAACCGCCCATATCGCCAATGTGGAGCAGCCGCAGCTTTATACCGACACGGTGCTAGGATTTTTGCTGGCTTAACTTCATTCACCCGCGATGATCGCGAAATTCGTGCGGCGTCGTGCCGGTGTGCTTGCGAAAGAAGCGGGCAAAATGTGACGGGTCGGAAAACGAAAGCTCCTCCGCAATGTCCTGGATCGGTTGCGTGGTGAAAACGAGCTGACGTTTTGCTTCGGTGAGGACGCGCTGGCGGATGAGATGACCGGCAGTCACGCCGGTGGCGCGTTTGACGTGGTCATTAAGCCGATCAACGGTCATGCCGAGTTTTTCCGCATAAAATCCGAGCTGGTGCTCGCGGCGGAAGAACTCGTCGACTAACGCGCGCAATTGCGCGACCGTAGTGTCGGCCGGCTGTAGCGTGACCGTGCCGCTTCGCGCGCGGCTCGCGGCAAGCCGCGCCACGCCAACGGCAATGAGCGCCAACAGGCCCCGCATCGCCACCCGATATCCCTCGCGGCCGAGACCTCCCTCCTCGAACAGCTCGGCGCACAAAGCTGAAAGCCGGGCCAGCTCGGTTTCGTCGCTGATGGCGACAATGGGATGAGCGGCCAACGCGCGCAGCCGCGCCAGTGCCTCACCCGCGCGATCGGCAAGCGCAACGGCTGCGTCTTCGGTGAAGGTCAAGACCCACCCTTGCGTCGCATTCGGCTCGAAGTGAAATCCGTGAGCGACCGCTGCGGGAACGAGAATCGCAGCCGGCGCCGTAAATGGCAGACGCGCCGCCTCGAACGTCATTTCGCCGCTGCCTCGTTCGATCAAAAGAATTTGGAACAGATTGCGATGCCGATGGGCGCGAATGGTCCAGTCGTGGATCGCAGACCGGGAAGCGACCGTCTCGACATGAATGAAATCGAACGCTTGGTCGTCCGGAGGATCGCCGTAGAGGTGGAAGAGCGGAAGCGCCGTGGCCATGGCCAAAGCATAATCTAACCGCACCGAAGACGCAGCGGCTCCCTCACGCGCTCAAAAGCTTTGCACAAAAAAGCAGTGGCCCACCGTTTAGGCGGGCCACTGCGACTAAGCTCGTTGCGTTAGCGTCCGGCGCCGCCTTGCTGGCCGCCCTGGCCGGGCTTGTTCTGGCCGCCGTGCTGGCCGCCTTGACCGCCCTGACCACCACCCTGGCCACCTTGATGCTGCTGGCCGGGCCGGTTCTGAGTGCCCTGTCCGCCTTGGCCGCTCTGGCCGCCGCCCTGCTGCGATCCTTGCTGCTGCTGGTTACGTTGCGGGTTGTTTTGCTCGTTCGGCATTGGGAGATTCTCCGATGCTTGTTTGGGAATGCACCCCCCGCCGCAACGTTATCAACGCCCGGCAAAAACTAAAGCGCCGAAAGCCGGTGACTACCGATACGGTCAACGAATTGTAACTGCAGAATAAAACCTATGTAACGCCAAAGACCTGGCGCATGGAACCGCACCCGCCGCGTGCGTTGTCGGCGGTAAAAGCGCCTGTTAGAAAGTTCTGTGGGATTCGGAATGCGGCGGACGCATGGAATATTTCGTCCAGCAGCTCATCAACGGCATAACGCTCGGTTCGATCTATGGCTTGATCGCCATTGGCTACACGATGGTCTACGGGATCATCGGCATGATCAATTTCGCCCACGGCGATATTTTCATGGTCGGTGCGTTCCTCGCGCTGATCGCCTTTCTCGTCCTCGTCGCGTTCGGGATAACCGCCGTGCCATTGGCGCTGCTGATTGTCCTTCTCGTTTCCATGGCGCTCACCGCGCTCTATGGCTGGACCGTTGAGCGCATCGCCTATCGGCCGCTGCGCGGTTCGTTCCGGCTAGCGCCGCTCATTTCCGCCATCGGCATGTCGATCGTCTTGCAGAATTACGTGCAGATCGCGCAGGGCGCCCGGGTCAAACCGCTGCCGCCGCTGGTACAAGGCGGCTACACGCTGTTTGAGGGCAATAATTTTGCGGTGCGACTTTCCAATATTCAGATCATCGTGGTTGTCGCCACCGTCGTGTTGATGGCCGGCTTTTCGTATCTGGTCGCGCGCACCCGCTTGGGACGCAACATGCGCGCCTGCGAGCAGGATCTTAAAATGGCGGCGCTCGTCGGCATCGACGTCGATCGCACGATTTCGCTGACCTTCGTCATCGGCGCGGCGCTGGCCGCGGTCGCCGGACTGATGTTTCTGCTCTATTACGGCGTGGTCGATTTCTTCATCGGCTTTCTCGCCGGCGTGAAAGCGTTCACCGCCGCCGTTCTCGGCGGCATCGGCTCGCTGCCCGGCGCGATGATCGGCGGCATTCTGATCGGCCTCATTGAAACAATGTGGTCGGCGTATTTTTCCATCGAATATAAAGACGTCGCCGCCTTCGCCATTCTCATCGTCGTCCTCATTTTTCTCCCGACCGGCCTTATGGGCCGGCCTGAAGTCGAGAAGGTGTGAGCGATCCCTCGCCGGCACCGCGCGAAGACGAGCCCGTCGGCGCGCGGGTCGATTTGCTTGCTGCCCTGAAAGAAGCCGTCATCACCGCGGCCGTGGCGTTCGGCCTGTTCGCTTTGCTGATCGGCGTTCGTACCGAACAAGGCCCGACCGGGGCGCTCATCATCACCACCCGATTTGGCCCACTTGCCGCGTTTGTGGCGACTGCCTTCGTTGGCCGCTTTATTTTTGCGATGACTCGGCATCGCTTTACGGTGCCTGCAAAGTTTCTCGTTCCGCAAGCGATCCGACAAGCTGCAGCGGCTTTCTCGCCCTATCTCGCCGGCGCTCTATTAGTTTTTGCTCTCGTGGTGCCCGTGGTGTTCTACGGCAACAGTTATTTGCTCGATCTCGCTATTCAAATTGTCACTTACATCATGCTCGGTTTCGGCTTGAACATTGTCGTCGGGCTGGCCGGTCTTCTCGATCTCGGCTACGTCGCCTTCTACGCCGTGGGCGCTTACTCTTATGCGCTGATCGCGCAAGATTTCGGTCTGTCGTTCTGGGTATGCCTGCCGCTTGCCGGCATCCTTGCCGCCTTTGCCGGACTTCTGCTCGGCTTTCCGGTGCTGCGGCTGCGCGGCGATTATCTCGCTATCGTCACTTTGGGTTTCGGCGAGATCATCCGCTTGGTGTTACTCAACTGGCAAAACTTGACCGGCGGGCCGAACGGGATTTCCGGAATCCCGCGGCCGTCATTCTTCGGCCTACCGTTCACCGCAAGCGAAAACGGTTTTGCCGCGACGTTCGGTCTGAATTATTCACCGACCCACCGTTTCGTTTTTTTGTACTACATCATTCTTGCGCTGGCGCTGCTGACCAACTGGGTGACGCTGCGGCTCCGCCGATTACCGATCGGCCGCGCCTGGGAAGCCTTGCGCGAAGATGAGATCGCCTGCCGCGCGCTAGGCATCAACACAACCACAACCAAACTCACCGCCTTCGCGCTAGGCGCGATGTTCGGCGGCTTTGCAGGAGCCTTCTTCGCCACACGACTGTCTTTCATCAGTCCAGAATCCTTCTCTTTCACGGAATCTGCCCTGGTGCTGGCAATTGTTGTGCTCGGCGGGATGGGGTCGCAACTCGGCGTGGTGCTCGCCGCCACCGTCATGTTCAGTGGCTTTGAATTTTTTCGCCAATTCGACCAATACCGCATGCTGGTGTTTGGCGCCGCCATGGTCGCCATTATTCTCTACCGCCCTCGCGGCCTGGTATCCACGCGCAAGGCTTCAATATCGCTGCATCGCCGCCGCGAAATCCCGACCGACGCGGTGGACAGAACGCAAAGCCTGGGGCCGGCATGAGCGCGCCGCCGGTTCTCAAAGTAGAACATCTCACCATGCGTTTCGGCGGCCTCACCGCCGTGAGCGACCTGAGCTTCGACGCGGGCGAGCGCAAGATCACTGCGCTGATCGGCCCGAACGGCGCCGGCAAAACGACGTTGTTCAATTGCATCACGGGGTTCTACAAGCCGACAGTCGGGCGGCTACAGCTTGCGCATGCCGGCGGTGAAACATATTTGCTTGAGCGACTCCAGGAGTTTCGCATCGCCAAAGATGCCCGCGTCGCCCGCACATTTCAGAACGTCAGGCTGTTCGCGGGGATGACGCTTCTGGAAAATCTCATTGTCGCCCAGCACAACACGCTGATGGCCGCTTCGGGGTTTACCGTGTTCGGTCTCGTCGGCTCGCCGTCCTACGCACGCGCCGAAGCAGGCGCCATCGAAAAAGCACGCTATTGGCTCGATCGTGTCGGCCTGACCGATCGCGCCGACGACCCGGCCGGGGCCCTGCCCTACGGCGCGCAGCGCCGCCTCGAACTGGCGCGCGCCATGTGCACCGATCCGGTGCTTTTGTGTCTCGACGAGCCGGCGGCCGGCCTGAACAATCGCGAAAGCGAAGAACTCAACGGCTTTTTGCGCGCGCTGCGCGACGAGCACGGCATCTCGATCCTTTTGATTGAACACGATATGGGCGTCGTGATGGAGATTTCCGATCACATCGTGGTGCTGGACTACGGCATAAAAATCGCGGACGGCACGCCGGCCCAAGTGCGCAACGATGCCAGCGTGATCGCCGCATACCTTGGAGTGACCGACGAAGCGGCGGTTACGTCCGATGCGACGCCAATGTGAACCGCGATGAACAAGCCATTGCTCAGCCTTCGCGGCGTCAAAGCGTATTACGGCAACGTCATTGCGCTGAAGGGCGTCGACCTCGACGTCAATGAAGGCGAGATTGTCGCGCTGATTGGGGCCAACGGCGCGGGCAAATCCACGCTGATGATGACGGTCTTTGGCGACCCGCGCGCGCGCGAAGGGCAAATCCACTTCGCCGGCCGCAATATTACGGCACTGCCGGCGCACGAGGTGGCGAAGCTCCGTATCGCCCAATCTCCCGAAGGCCGGCGCATTTTCCCACGCATGACCGTGATGGAAAACTTGCAGATTGGCGCCACCGTGGCAGATGGCTCAGGCCTTGCGGGCGATCTCGATCGTGTGTTCGCGCTGTTCCCGAGATTGCGCGATCGTATTCACCAGCGCGGCGGGACGCTTTCCGGCGGCGAGCAGCAAATGCTGGCGATCGGCCGCGCACTGATGGCGAGACCTCGGCTTATTCTGCTCGATGAGCCATCGCTCGGCCTGGCGCCGCTTCTGGTGCAGCAAATATTTGCCGCCATCAGGCTCCTCAACGAACAGGACAAGCTGACCGTCTTTCTGGTCGAGCAGAACGCCTACCAAGCGCTCAAGATCGCGCATCGCGGCTATGTCCTGGTCAATGGCGAGATCACGCTCCAGGGAAGCGGCGCCGATCTGCTTCAACGGTCTGAAGTCCGCGCCGCTTATCTTGAGGGCGCCAGATGATGGACCGGCTGTATGCTGGCGAAACAATGCTCGATGTCGTTTTGGTCACGGGACTGGTCGGCGGCGGCGCCGCCTGGCTCTCCGGCCGCGCCATCGCGGCCTCATGGCGCGGAAGGTCGCGCGTCGTCCTGACTGCATTCCTTCTCGGCGCTGCCGCGCGCTTCTTTCATTTCGCGCTGTTTGAGGGGCAACTTCTGTCGGTGGCCTCGTTCGCCTGCGACACCCTAATCTTTCTCGTTGTCGGGCTCGTGTCTTGGCAGACAACGCGCGCCAGCCTGATGGTTAGGCAATATCCCTGGCTTTACCTGCGCACCGGCCCATTAACCTGGCGCGAGATCGGGCAGGAAACAGATCGGGAGAAGTGATAGCTTCGCTGCAGCGATACGGTTTATGCGAGACACAATCATGAAAAAGCTGCAGCTCGTCACGTTTGCGCTGGTCCTGCCTTTCCTCGCCGGGCCGGCGCTGGCGGAGGACATTACCGTCGGGTCGGCCGGACCCATGACCGGCGGCCAAGCCACCTTCGGCCGGCAAATGAGCGAAGGCGCCGAACAGGCTATTGCCGACATCAACGCCGCCGGCGGCGTGCTCGGCAAAAAACTTCGCCTCGAGATCGGCGATGATGCCTGCGATCCGAAGCAGGCGCGCTCGGTTGCTGAAAAACTGTCCGGGATGGGCGCCGGCGTGGTGGTCGGTCATTATTGCTCGTCGTCGTCGATTCCGGCTTCCGACGCCTATCTCGATGGCGGCGTCCTGCAAATCACACCGGCTTCGACCAATCCGCTGTTCACCGAGCGTGGCATGTGGAACACGTTCCGCACCTGCGGCCGCGACGACCAGCAGGGACCTTTTGCCGCCGATTATCTGGCGAAGAATTTCAAAGGCAAGAATATCGCCGTCATCAACGACAAGACCACCTACGGCAAAGGTCTGGCCGACGAGGTCAAAAAAGCTCTCAACGCCGCCGGCGTTACCGAGAAGCTCAACGAGTCGTACAATCAAGGCGACAAGGACTTCAACGCGCTGGTCTCCAAGCTCAAGCTCAACAACATCGATGTCGTTTACGACGGCGGCTACCATCAGGAAGCCGGCCTGATCGTACGTCAGATGCGCGATCAGGGACTGAAGACGATTTTGATGGCCGGAGACGCGCTGGCCTCGCGCGAATTTGCTTCCATCACCGGCGCCGCGGGTGAAGGCGTGCTGTTTACGTTTCCGCCGGATCCGCGCAAGCGGCCGACCGCCGTCGCGGTCGTGAAAGCGTTCAAGGACAAGGGCATCGATCCGGAAGGCTATGTGCTCTATACCTACGCCGCGTACCAGATTTGGGCGCAGGCCGCGGCTAAAGCCGGCACCACCGATCCGCAGAAAGTCGCCGCAGCAATGCGCGCCGGCACGTGGGATACCGTGCTTGGCCCGATCGCCTTCGACAAAAAGGGCGACATCACCGGCGGCGGTTGGGCGGTGTACCGCTGGGACAAGGACGGCAATTACCAGGAGATCACCGAACCAGGGCGCACCTAAAAGACGCGCCTCGGCATCCGGTTCGTCACATCGCAAGCTTGCCCAGCTCCGGGAATGCTTCGATCAGCCAGCTGCCCAGATCGGTGATCCAGCCCGAAAAGAACGCCACGCCGGCAACGATCAAAAGTCCGCCCATCGCCTTCTCGACCATGACCAGATGAGCGCGAAAGCGGGCAAGAAAGGCGGCGAAGGATTCGAGCGCGAGCGCGGCGACGATGAAAGGCACGCCAAGTCCCAGCGAATAGACCGCCAAAAGAACCGTGCCGCGGGCGACGCTCGCTTCCGATCCAGCGATGGCCAAAATCGCGCTCAGGATCGGGCCGATACATGGCGTCCAGCCGAACGCGAACGCCAAGCCCATCACATAAGCGCCCCACAATCCGACCGGCTTGGCGACATCGAGACGCTTCTCGCGCATGAACCACGCAATCGGCGTGACGCCGAGGAAGTGCAATCCCATGATGATGATGATCACGCCGGCGACTTTTCCGAGAACGTACGAATAAGCGCGCAGCAATGTGCCGATGGCGCTGGCGCTGGCGCCCAGCGCGACAAACACCGTTGTAAAACCGAGAACAAAGAGGAGTGCGGCGACAATCGTCTCACGGCGGACCTGCGGCGGTTCCTCCGCACCGGCCAAGCGTTCGAGAGACGTGCCGGCGAGATAGACGAGATACGGCGGCACCAGCGGTAGCACGCAAGGCGACAGAAAACTCAGCATGCCCGCGGCGAGCGCGGCAGCAATGGTGACATTCATGGCGCACTCATGCCCGCCGGTTTTCCGCTGCGCAAGCGTGTGGGCGCCAAAGCCGCGAGGATGTGATCATTTGTCATTCCATCCGGCCATCTGGAGAGCAGCCGGAGCGAGTTAACTCTAGCAGCCGCCCGCCGCGTGTGATTATGGATGCTCCGGACCCGCACCACCGAAGCTGAAACGACGGGAGCACGCATTGCGCAATCTCCTCACCGATGTTCCGGGTGTCAAAGTCGGTCACGCTCAAAATCTGGCGCTCGGTTCCGGCGCAACCGCAATTATTTTCGACGCACCCGCTGTGGCTTCAATTGATGTGCGCGGCGGCGGACCGGGCACCCGCGAAACTGCGTTACTTGATCCGGCCCAAACGGTGGAAGGGATCGACGCCATCACCTTGTCGGGCGGCTCGGCGTTCGGCCTCGATGCGGCCTCGGGTGTGCAGGCGTTTCTGCGGGAGAACGGCCGCGGCTTTGTTATACGCACAGCGCAGGTGCCGATCGTGCCGGCGGCCGTCCTGTTCGACCTGTTGAACGGCGGCGACAAGAATTGGGGACGCTTTCCGCCGTATCGCGACCTCGGCTACGCCGCTGCTGCGGCTGCGGCAGCGGATTTCGCGCTCGGCAGCGTCGGCGCTGGCACCGGAGCGACCACCGTCAATTGCCAAGGCGGCATCGGCTCGGCTTCGGCACAAACGCCGGACGGCTTAACGGTCGGAGCGCTTGCAGCCGTGAACGCGGTCGGCAGCGTCATTATCGGTCGCGGTCCCTGGTTTTGGGCGGCGCCTTTCGAGCGCGACGCCGAATTCGGCGGCCGTGGTTGGCCTGCCGCATTCCCAAAGGAGGCCTTCGATCTGCTCGTGAAAGGGGGCCCCGGCGAAAATACCACGCTGGTCGTCGTCGCGACCGACGCCACACTGACTAAGGCTCAGGCCAAGCGGCTGGCCGTCATGGCCCAATCGGGATTGTCCCGCGCCATTTATCCCGTGCACACGCCGCTCGACGGCGACGTCCTATTCGCGGCCTCGACGGGCCGCCGGGAGCTGACCGACCCGCTCTTTGGATTAACTAGCCTCGGCGCAGTCGCGGCCGATGTGGTCGCCCGGGCGATCGCGCGGGGCGTTTTTGCCGCCACCGCGCTGCCGTTCCCAGGGGCACTTCCGAGCTGGAAAGATAAATTCGGCTGATCGGCCAATGGGGTTCCGGCCTTTCCTCAGCCATTGCCGCAGAAACCACTAATTATTCTTTCCCGCTGTTAAATCGGGCTGGCGTTGAGTCGGCCGCCCGGATACGCCTTCACTTCGACTCAAAGCGGCGGTTTCTAGCGAGGGATTATGCGATCCGCACTCATCACCGTCGGCGCACTGGTAGTCATAGGGCTCGCCGCTTTCGGCGTGGTCTCGGCGCAAAAGGCGCCGCCGCCAAGCGCGGAAGCCGCGAAACCCGTCGTTGCGGCGAACCCCATCCGGCGCCCCGCGACGCCGGTCCAGGATATCGCCCAGGCTCAGGCTGCTGAACTTCCCCAGGCCGCGGCAGTACCTGCCGCATCTCCTGTGCCGCCACCCGCCGCGCCGGTGCGAGTTGCACAGGACACGACTGCTCCCGCCCCGCAGACCCAGAATGCGCCGGCGGCAAAGCCCGCCACCGCCAGCTCGAACACTGCCGCGGCAGCGCCGAGCAACGGCATTCCGCCCTGTGATAAACCCGGAGGAATGGGTCTTTCGCGCATCGTCGAGATTGACACCACCGGCGGCCCCGGCTTCGGCTTCGAACACTTCAAGCAGTACGATTTTCTCCGCGACAAGGAAGTGGTGCTGACCTTCGACGACGGCCCCTGGCCGGAAAACACGCCGGCCGTCCTAAGAGCCCTCGCCGACAATTGCATCAAAGCCACGTTCTTCGAGATCGGCGAGCATGCGACCTGGCATCCGGAGATCACCAAGGAGGTGGTCGCGGCCGGCATGACGTTGGGAAGCCACACCTGGTCGCATAAGGATTTGGCGAGAAACCCCTACGCGAAGGACATCGAGCTCGCCAAGGCGGAAATCGAGATGGGCTTTAGCGCCGTGCACAATGCCGCAGGCGTACCGATTGCACCGTTTTTCCGTTTCCCTGCGTTGCAGCACCCGCCGGACTTGCTCGCCTATATGAGCGAGCGCAACATTGGCGTGTTCTCCGCCGATTTCGATTCACGCGACTTCAAAATGCGCAAGCCGGAAGAGGTGATCAAGTCGGTGATGACCAAGCTGGAAAAAAACGGCAAGGGTATCATCCTGATGCACGATTTCCGGCGCGCAACCGCGGAAGCGATGCCCGAGTTGCTTCGCCAGATGAAGGCCGGCGGCTACAAGGTCGTGCATTTGGTGCCGCATCAAATGGTGACGACGCTGCCCAAATACGACGAAATGGTTACGCAGAAAGACAAGTTGTCCGCCAACAATACCCGCCCCGAAGGCAGCGTGTTGCACACCATCGGCGAGTATGTGGGATCGCCGGCGCCCGCGTCGCCGGTCCACGAGTAACCGGCGCGCGTAACTCTCAGCGGCTAAATCTGTCGGCGCTAAAGGGTTTCGGATCGCAGAACGGCGTGGCGCCGCTCACCAATTCCGCAATAAGCCGTCCCGTCACCGGGCCGAGTGTCAGGCCCCAATGCGCGTGACCGAACGCCAACCAAAGTCCGCCCTGCTGTGGCGCGCGGGAAATGACAGGCCGCGAGTCCGGAAGGCATGGCCGCGCTCCCAGCCACGCTTCCGGCTCGATACGTTCGCCGAGCGGAAATAATTTGCGCGCTGCCGGCAATACGCGGTCGAGTTGGATCGGCGTCGGCGGGGCGTCCCGCGCGGCAAACTCCACGCCAGTAGTGACGCGGATGCCCTGCTCCATCGGAGCCAACACGTAACCGTTCTCCGCATCGAGCACCGGGCGGCTGAGCGCGGCGCCTTGCTCGGGGCGGCAGTGACAATGGTAACCGCGCTTGACGGCGAGCGGCAGTCTGATCCCGAGCGGATCGAGAATGTCCGGCGCCCACGGGCCAAGCGCAAGCACCGCTTCAGCGCAATCGAGCGGACCGGATTCCGTCTCGACCCGCCAATAAGACCCTGACCGGTGCAGGCTGCGTGCATCGCCCGTTAGAATAATTCCGCCGAGCGCCGCGTAACGCCGAGCGTACGCACGGGTCAGCGCCAACGGATTGGTCACGCTCACCGCGCCGGTCCAGTGCACCGCGTGGCGAAATTCCCCGCGCAGCGCCGGCTCGAGCGCCTGCGCACCGGCGCGATCGAGCGGCACATTGGCGATGCCGAGTTGCGCGGCAAGATCGAACTCCGCCGTCAACGCCGCGAACGTTTGGTCGCTGCGGTAAAGTTTGAGCCAGCCGCGGCGGTTGAAATAACCTTCGGCACCGGCTTCGGCCGCGACTGCTTCATGCTCGGCGACCGCGCGGGCGAACAGCGGCCGCATCAGTCGCGCGGTCTCGCGTATGTGCGCCGGCTGCGACGCGATGCGGAACGCGTTGATCCAGGGCGCGATGCGCGCAAGATGCCAAGCATGATAATTGACCACCGGAGAGCGTTTGAGCGCGATCTGCGCGAGGTCGGCAAGATTTGACGGGAAGGCCGGCGGAAATATCGTATTGCCTTCGATAATTCCGGCATTGCCATAGGAAGTGCCCTCGCCCGCGCCCTGCCGATCGATCAGGGCGACCGACAAGCCGCGTTTGGCGAGATGGACGGCAATGGAGGTGCCGACGATGCCCGCGCCGAGCACCATGATATCCGTGCGCGCCAGAAAGACCTCCGCCCCTCAAGCCTGCGTGCATGCGCCCAGCAAGGCACGTCCGCAGGTGTTATGACCCAGCGTTGCCCGCTATAGCATGACGTGTTAGGCGAGCAGCAATCAAGGAAAGCCGTGCTCCATCCTCTGATCATCGCACCGTCAATTCTTGCAGCCGACTTCGGCAAGTTGGGCGAGGAAGTCCGCGCGGTCGATGCGGCGGGAGCCGACTGGATCCACCTCGACATCATGGACGGTCATTTCGTCCCCAACATCACCATCGGGCCGGACGTGGTGAAAGCGCTTCGCGCTCACACCAAGAAAGTGTTCGACGTACATCTGATGATCGCGCCGTGCGACCCTTATCTCGAGGCCTTCGCCAAGGCCGGCGCCGATATCATCACCGTGCATGTGGAAGCCGGTGCGCACATCTACCGCTCCCTGCAAGCGATCCGCGCGCTGGGTAAAAAGACCGGCGTGACCATGAATCCGGGAACTCCGGTCGAAAGCGTCGAACCGGTGCTCGATCTCGTCGATCTCATTCTCGTTATGTCGGTCAATCCCGGCTTCGGCGGACAAAAATTCATACCAAGCGCAATCGAGAAGGTGCAAAGGCTCCGCGCGCTGACAGGCGGACGGCCGATCGATATCGAGATCGACGGCGGGATTACCCCGGAGGTGACCGCCGATGTGGTCCGCGCCGGCGCCAATGTGCTGGTCGCCGGCTCCGCGGTGTTCAAGGATCGAACGCCGGAATCTTACCGCAACAATATCGCGGCCATCCGCCATGCGGCGGTGGTGGCCCGCGGGGAGGTCGCCTAATGGGCATGCTGATCGACGGCAAATGGCACGGCGACAAGGACCCGGACACCGAGACCGGAAAGGCCGGCAACTTTCAGCGCGTGGCGAGCGCGTTCCGCGAGCGCGTCACCGCTGATGGCTCGTCCGGCTTCAAAGCCGAAGCCGGCCGCTATCACCTTTACGTCGCTTACACCTGCCCGTGGGCGCATCGCACCCAAATCTACCGCGCGCTGAAGAAGCTCTCGGGCGCAATCAGCGTCGCGATTGCTATTCCAGGACTTCGCGAACAGGGCTGGACGTTCGAGGACAACCCGGCATTTCCTGATTGCGTGCCGGACCGGGTCAATGGCTTTCGCTACCTTCATGAGGCCTATTCGGCGAGCGACCCGCATTACACCGGCAAGGTCACCGTGCCGACGCTGTGGGACAAAAAGACCGGGCGGATCGTCAACAACGAGTCGTCCGAGATCATCCGCATGTTGAATTCAGAATTTGCCGGCATCGGAGCCGACCCGACCGATTTCTATCCGCAAGCTTTGCGCGGCGAAATCGACCGCATCAACGAGCAAGTCTACGCCAACGTGAATAACGGCGTGTACCGCTGCGGCTTCGCGCGTTCGCAGGCCGCCTACGACGAAGCTTTTGACGCGCTATTCGCCACGCTCGACGAGATCGAAGCCCGGCTTGGCCGTCACCGTTATCTGGTCGGCAATCAGATCACCGAAGCGGATTGGCGTTTGTTCCCGACGCTGGTGCGTTTCGACGTCGCCTACTTTTCGTTGTTTAAATGCAACAAAAAGCGGATCGCCGATTATCCGAATCTCTTGAACTATATGCGCGAACTTTACGCCGCGCCGGGCGTCGGCGAGACGGTGAAGCCGCGGTACTACGTCATGGGCTATTACTCGATTACGCGCGTCAATCCGACCGGCATCATTCCCAAGGGCACTCCGGTCGATTTTGCGCAGCCGCACGACCGCGCCCGCTTCGCTGCTTGATCCTCGCTAGCGCGAAGCGATCGCCAGCGACGGGTTATTCCCCGGGTCGCCCGGGAAACGAGGTAGATATGATCCCGCGCTACAGCCGCCCGGAAATGACGGCGATTTGGTCGCCTGAGACGCGCTTTCGCATCTGGTTCGAGATCGAAGCGCACGCCGCCGATGCGATGGCCGAGCTTGGGATTATTCCCAAGGCGGCGGCGGCAAAAATCTGGGCCAAGGGCAAGAACGCCAAATTCGATATTGCGCGCATCGCCGAGATCGAGCGTGAGACCAAGCACGACGTCATCGCTTTTCTCACCCACTTGGCCGAGATCATCGGGCCGGAAGCGCGTTTCGTCCATCAAGGCATGACCTCCTCGGACGTGCTCGACACCTGCTTGAACGTCCAGCTGGTTCGCGCCGCGGATATCCTGATCGGCGACGTCGAGCGGCTCAACGCCGCTCTGAAAAAGCGGGCGTACGAATACAAGCTCACGCCGACCATCGGGCGCTCGCACGGTATCCATGCCGAGCCCACCACATTCGGGCTCAAGCTCGCCTACGCCTATGCCGAATTCGACCGGGCCAAAGCGCGGCTTATAGCGGCGCGCGCCGAAGTCGCGACCTGCGCCATCTCAGGCGCCGTCGGCACCTTCGCGCAACTCGACCCGCGCATCGAAGCGCACGTCGCCAAGGCGATGGGCCTCCGCGTCGAGCCGATCTCGACCCAGGTCATTCCGCGCGATCGTCACGCCATGTATTTCGCCACGCTGGGCGTGGTTGCCGCTTCGATCGAGCGGCTCGCAACCGAAATTCGCCACCTGCAGCGCACCGAAGTCTTGGAAGCCGAGGAGTATTTTTCCGCCGGGCAAAAAGGCTCCTCCGCCATGCCGCACAAACGAAATCCGGTCCTGTCGGAGAACCTGGTCGGACTTGCGCGAATGGTGCGCGCCTATGTGACGCCGTCCATGGAAGACGTTGCGCTTTGGCACGAGCGTGACATCTCGCACTCGTCCGTCGAACGGATGATCGGCCCGGACGCGACCGTCACGCTCGACTTCGCCCTCGATCGGCTCGCGGGAGTGATCGAGCGCCTGATCGTCTATCCCGACAACATGCGGAAAAATCTCGGCCTGCTCGGCAACCTCGTTCACTCGCAGCGTGTGCTGCTTGCTTTGACGCAGAAAGGCGCATCGCGTGACGACGCCTACGCGATAGTTCAGCGCAACGCCATGAAAGCCTGGCGCGGCGAAGGTGAGTTCCTGGCCGGGCTCAAGAAGGATCCGCAGGTACGCAAATATCTGACGGAAAAGGAACTGGCAGCCAATTTCGACCTCGATTTCCATCTCGCCCACGTCGACACGATATTTCGCCGGGTGTTTGGGCCACCGAAAGCGAAGAGAGCTCGCTAGCCTTCGCCACGCGTCGAACACGGGCTTTTCTGCTTGCCGACCGCCGCAAGCGATTCCTGTTGACTGTGCTTTCCTAGGTTTGCCCGACTCAGTGGCCTGGCCTAACGTCCCGCCACTTTTCGCGCCGAGCACTTGGTTTCAGGAGAAAGTTCATGGGTCGATTAGTGCGCAAGCCGCGAATCGCGGACGTCGATGCCCCGTTATTTGAAGACGGCGATTTGCCGGCCGATATCGCTGCTACGGCGATGCATGGCGTACCCGGCGACACTTATCTCGAGCGGATGGTCAAGTACGTCCCCGGCGAAGTTCTGGCGTTCTTCATGCTGATCAACGCCATTCTCGACCAGGCGATGAAATCCGGCGGGGCGGATGCCGCCATGGCCGGGGTGCCGGTCCCGATGATCGCCGCCGGGGCATTGATCGTGGGCTGCACACTTACCCCGTTATTCTGCTGGTATGTGCGCCAAGAAGGCGACGCCTGGATTGTTAACGCCATCGTGTCGACAATCGCATTTCCGTTCTGGGCGTATCTGATGGGTGCGGTCGCGTTCGCCACCCATCATGACGGCAATCTTGCGGTAATCTTGGTGATGTCGTTCACGGTCATGAGCGGCCTGATTGCGCCGTGGCCAACCAAAGCCAAACTCGAACTGCAACTGGAACGACCGGCCGGGCGCGAGCGGCTGCGTCTGGTTGATGTATTCGGCGGACTTGAAGCGGCGCTCATCCCCAACCGGGCAGCGCGCGGCCACGGCTAGCTGCGGATTGCCGGAACACGCCAGCGCGTGGCATGTGTGAGCCATGGCGGCCGGCGAAACGATTTTGGTGTTTGATTCAGGGCTTGGCGGCCTCACGGTCTATCGTGAAATTGCCGCGGCGCGACCCGGAGCGGATTTTATTTACGTTGCCGACGATGCGGCTTTTCCCTACGGGGCGATGACCGAGCCGGCGCTCACGCAACGTGTCGTCGAGCTGATGAGCGAGCTGATCGGGCGATATGAGCCTGGCTTGGTGGTTATCGCCTGCAACACCGCTTCGACGATTGTGCTGCCGCACTTGCGTCAAAAATTTTCATTGCCTTTCGTCGGCACCGTTCCCGCGATCAAGCCGGCTTGCGCCGGTTCGATCACTAAACGCATCGCCGTCCTCGGCACCGAGGCGACGGTGCAGCGGGAATATACCCGCGCGCTCATTCGCGATTACGCCGCCGGCTGCAAGGTGACGCTGGTTGGCTCGAAGATGCTGGCGACTTATGCGGAAGCGGAGATCGCTGGCGCGCCGGTCAGTGACGCGCTGATTTCGGCGGAAATCGCACCCTGCTTCCGTGACGAGGACGGGCGCACCGATACGGTCGTGCTCGCTTGCACGCATTATCCGTTGCTGATCGACCGTTTTTCACGGCTAGCGCCGTGGCCGGTTGCCTTTGTCGATCCGGCTTCGGCCATTGCACGCCGCATCGGCGATCTTCTGGGGCCCTCGCCTGCCGCCCCGGGTCGGGGCGCCACGCGAGCGGTTTTCACGTCAGGGCGCGCGCCCGCGGCAGCGCTGGCGGGCTTCGGCATTTGTGCCGATCAAGCGGCCTCGACCACAGCCAGCTGACGACTTTCGCAGGTTGCCCGTTCCTTGCCGTATCCCGCAGCCAACGCTACGTTTCCGCAGCCGGGCATCTGGGGGCATGCCAATGACTATCGCAGTTCAGCGCGAACGCGCCTGGTATCTCAACCGCTGGAACCAGCTCGTACTCGGCGTGACCGCCATGATGGCGATCTCTAGCCCGCAATACGTTTGGACGTTATTCACCGGCCCACTCAATCAAAAGCTCGGGACGAGTCTTGCGCAATTGCAATGGACTTTCTCGCTGTTGATCATCCTGCAAACCTGGCTCTCACCGTTCCAAGCTTATTTGGTCGACCGCTTCGGCCCGCGACTCCTGATTTCGATTGGCGCGCTCTTGTCCGGGGGAAGCTGGCTCCTTTCGGCTTACGTCGACAATATCTGGGCGCTCTATTTCACCTACGGCGTCCTCGGCGGATTCGGCACCGGCATCATCTATGTCGGCATCATCGGCTTGATGGTGCGCTGGTTTCCCGACCGCCGCGGCTTGGCGGCAGGCCTTGCCGCAGCGGGCTACGGGTTCGGCGCATTCTTCACCAGCTTTCCGATCGACAGCATGATTAAAAGCTCGGGCTACGCTCACACGCTCGTGGTGTGGGGCGTCATCCAGGCCGTCATCGGGGTCGCCGCCGCGCAATGGCTGCGCTTGCCGCCTCCCGATTATTCGGTGCGAAATCTCGCGCCCGCGGCCGCCATTGCCACGGCGCAATCCAAGCGCGACTACTCGCCGCGCGAAATGCTGCAAAATCCGATCTTTTATTTGCTGTTCGTGATGATGAGTCTGATGTCGACGTCGGGTTTGATGGTCACGTCGAATGTCGGTCCGTTCGCCAAGGAATTTGGCGTCGCCGATGCGCTGGTCTTAGGCATGGCCGCACTGCCGTTGTCGCTCACGCTGTCGCGCGTCACCAACGGCCTCACCCGGCCGTTTTTCGGCTGGGTGTCGGACCAGATCGGTCGCGAGACCACCATGGCGCTGGCCTTTTCGCTGGAAGCCGTCGCCATCCTGATTCTGTTTATGTTCATCGACCGGCCGGCGTTGTTTGTCATCCTGACCGGACTGGTCTTCTTCGGCTGGGGCGAGATCTTTTCTTTGTTCCCCTCGACCCTGACGGATACATTCGGTCCCAAGTTCGCAGCGACCAATTATGGTTTTCTTTATATCGCCCAAGGCATCGGCTCGATCTTCGGTGGACCGGTGGCGGCATTGCTCAAGCAGGCGACCGGAAGCTGGACCACCGTGTTTATCGTCGTCGCCGCGCTCGACATCGTCACCGCGGTCCTGGCCATAACCGTGCTGCGGAGCCTACGGCGCAGGCATTTTGCCAGCGGCTGACCGGCGCCGTAACCGCACTACCGGCGTTTGACAGTACGGCGGTTTACACCTAGATACGGCGCGCGGCGCGGGTCCAAGGGGCCCGCGCCGTGTTTCGCGACCCGCGGTCGGCGCCGGCGCTTCGGCGACAGACCTGTCGGTCCCCGGCAAAACCCGGGGACAGGAGGAGGGCGCGATCCTCAGCGCGACATGCTCCGAAAATCGAGCTTTTTCAGTTTTCGGACTGTCCAGATAAACAACGAGGACGCGAATGACCAAGCGCCACGAGGCGAAGTACAAGATCGATCGCAGGCTCGGCCAGAACATCTGGGGCCGGCCGAAATCGCCGATCAACAAGCGCGAATACGGCCCCGGCCAGCATGGCCAGCGCCGCAAGGGCAAGCTTTCCGATTACGGCGTGCAGCTGCGCGCCAAACAAAAACTCAAGGGCTACTACGCCAACATGTCGGAGCGGCATTTCCGCGGCATCTACGAAGAGGCGCGGCGGCTCAAAGGCGATACCGGCGCGCATATGATCGCACTGCTTGAACGCCGGCTCGACACCGTCATCTATCGCGCGAAATTCGTGCCCACGGTTTTCGCCGCCCGGCAATTCGTCAATCACGGGCATATCAAGGTCAACGGCAAGCGGGTCAACATTCCAAGCTTTCGCGTCAAGGTCGGCGACCTCGTCGAGGTCAAGGACAAATCGAAGCAACTTGCCTTGGTGATTGAGGCAACCGCGCTCGCCGAGCGCGACGTACCGGATTACGTTGAAGTCGATCATTCGAAAATGACGGCGAAGCTCGCCCGCGTTCCGCTGATCGGCGACGTCCCCTACCCGGTGGTGATGGAGCCGCATCTCGTCGTCGAATATTATTCGCGCTGATCGGCCCCGGATCGCCGCGCCACGACCGCGGCGATCGATTTTACAGCACTGATTCGCTTGGTATTGCACTGCGTTCAAACGCGAGGCGAATTGTGCTGCATCGCGGCATGTTGCTGAAAATCAGCGCAATCTAAAAGTTATGCACCCTGCCGCGGCCGCAAACTTGAAATGAGCTGACCCCGCCATTAGCCTCGCCGCCGTTATTTGTCGCAATTGGTTGTTCGTCGCGTAGTCAGGGGCAGAAAAACTTAAGGGGAGCACGTACATGGATGCGTTGCAAAGGGTGAAGGCCTGGATCGGATCATTGACCGAGATTGGGCTGATGTTACTCGCGCTTGCGATCGTGGCTGCGCTTTTGGTCGGCAGTAACTTGCCGTTCTTCGGCAGCGTTACCGGAAACATCATGGCGCTGGTGAAAAGCCTTGGTGACGCCGGGCTCGTCGGACTTATCACGCTCGGCATTATCATCTGGCTGTTCGCGCAGCGGCGAATGGCTTAGCGCAGAGATCGGCTTACGTCGGGTGGCGGACAGACCGCCGCCCGACGGTTGCGCGGTGATCCCGCGCTAATCTCGGCTTACGAATTCGCCAAGCGTGCCGCTCGGACTTTATCCGAGGCGAGTTCGCTGCAGAGAGCGCGTCATGCTGGGGCATCTACAAAAGGCCAAGCAATATCTGTGGGCGTTCGTGGAGATCGGATTTCTCACGATCCTCGCGATCATGCTGATTTATTTGATTCTAGGTCAGGATTCCGGCGTATTCGTTTCCGGCGTGGCCGATAACGTCGTCAAATTTGCCGCCGCCATTCCCTCGCAGAGCGTGATCGGCATCGCGATCGTGCTCGCGCTGATCGTGATGATCGCCAAGCGAAGGCCTAATCCTTAGATCGGCAAATCCGTTGGATCGGCGCTCGTGCGGGGCTGCTGCGCTAAGCCGCCGCGCCCTCTTTGAGCGAAATGCCTTTTTCCTTCAGCAGCGTTTGCAGCTCGCCCGCTTGGAACATTTCGCGGATGATATCGCACCCGCCGACGAACTCGCCCTTGACGTAAAGCTGCGGAATGGTCGGCCAATTGGAAAACGCCTTGATGCCGCCGCGCAGTTCGTCGTTCTCGAGCACATTGAGGCCCTTATAGGGTACGCCGAGGTAGTCGAGAATCTGGACCACCTGCCCGGAAAATCCACACATCGGGAATTGCGGTGTGCCTTTCATGAACAAGACCACGTCGTTGGCTTTTACCTCGGTGTCGATGAATTGCTCGATAGACATCGCCGTTATTCCTTGTTGGCACGCGGGCGGTGGTTGCCCGACGATTTATGCCCTGAATGGTTACATATAGGTTGCGCAGGGCAAGTGCAAAGCCCATGCCGCAACATCGGCTCCGGGTCTCAGATTCAGCAAATTTGGCAGGCATGCCTGCGAAAAAAGTGGCTCGCGTAGCCGCCCGATTTGGAAACGATTTTCCCCTCGGCGCGCCGGCGGCGAATGAAAACCGCCACCGCGAGGCGCGTCGCATCAGCGCTCCGGCGGACCGGTCTGCAACGCGAGCGCATGCAGTTTGCCGCCCATTTCGCCCTGAAGCGCCGCATAGACGATCTGGTGCTGTTGGACGCGGGATTTGCCGCGAAACGATTCGGCGATGACGGTCGCCGCGTAGTGATCGCCGTCGCCGGCAAGGTCGCGGATTGTTACCTCGGCATCGGGAATGCTCGCCCGGATCAGCCGCTCAATGTCATTTGCAGCCATGGCCATGGCTATCTCCATCCGCCCCGGTTGCATTTGCGGCTTACCAGAACGCGACGCCGCGGGAAAGCCGCCACGATGCCGCTGGCCTAACGCCAAAGCTCGTGGCTCGCAAGTTTCGCGCCTTGGCCGAGCGCCTCAAGTTTCGCCCAAGCGATTTGCGGATGGATACGGCCGCCGAAGCCGCAATCGGTGCCGGCGATAACGTTTTCGCGGCCGACCACCTTGGCGTAGCGCACAATCCGGTCGGCCACCACTTGCGGGTGTTCGACGATGTTGGTCGCGTGGCTAACGACGCCGGGAATAAGGAGCTTGCCGTCGGGAAGCTTGACGTCCTGCCACACCCGCCATTCGTGTTCGTGGCGCGCGTTGGCCGCTTCTACCGAGTAAGCGCCGGCGTTGACGGCCAGCACGAGATCGATGATGTCCCGCAGCGGGATGTCGGTGGTGTGCGGACCATGCCAGCTTCCCCAACAGATGTGATAGCGAATACGATCCGCTGGCAAACCGCGTAGCGCGTGATTGAGCGCTTCAAGACGCGCGCGCTCGAATTTTTTGAACTCGTTCAGCGGCGGCTCCGGATCGATCATGTCCCAGTTGTCCGGCAGGCTCGGATCGTCGATTTGCAGAACGATCCCAGCATCGACGATGGCCTTGTATTCTTCGCGCATGGCGTCGGCCGCGGCGAAAACGAATTCTTCGCCGGTGTGGTAATGAAGGTTCTCACCGCGCGCGAAGCTTCCGGGCGAGATCGAGCACATGAAACCCTCATCGACACCGGCGGCGGCCATCGCCGCCTTTAATTTGGCGATGTCGGCGGCAATCGCGGCTTGCCCGATATATTTGAGCGGCCCGGTGCAAACCGGACGGCGACGCGACCGGCGAACGGCACTGCCCAAGAGCGTGCTGGTTGATTCCGGGTCCTGATAAAACTCACTAAATTTCTGCCAGTCGCGGCGGTTGCCGAAAGACGTCAGCGCGAGCTCGGCGACGCCGGACTTCTTGTGCTTGGATTCGGGCACCGACTCCGCGGGAACGAACCCTTCCAGCCGTGCGAACGCATAATTCCACCAAGCGCCATAGTCGAATTGCGCAGCCATCGGCTTTGGGAATTCGCCGTCATCGGGAACGTCGATGCCCGCGTCACGCTGCCGCCTGACGACCTGGGCGATGGCGTCGCTGAGACATTGCTCATAAGCCGCCTCGTCCACTTTCTCGCCTTGCGCGCGGGCGCGATTGAGCGCGAGCAGGTCGGGCGGCCGCGACAGGCTGCCGGAATGCGTCGTTATAATGCGATCGGTGCTGCGCTTCATTTGCTCATGTCCTTCCGGCATCCGCCGCCATGTGAGGCGTTACCGCGACTCTGCCATGTACGATGGTAGCCAACCCTCGAACCTATCGACGAGCGCTTCAAGGAGCAGCGGACGCTCCTCGCCGAGAACAATAACCCGCCCGCCGGTGGCTCCTATCCGGGTGATCGGAACCGACGCCGCTTTGGCACGCTGCTCGACTGCAGCGTGGTCTTTCGCTGTCACGACGTAACGCGCCTGGTCTTCGCCGAACCAAAAGGCATGAGCGATCGCGCCGTGCGGCGCTTCGAGAACCGCGCCGATGCGCGAAGCCATCGCCATCTCCGCAAGCGCCACCAGGATTCCGCCGTCGGAAATATCGTGGACCGCCGTCGCCAAACCCTCACTGATCAGCGTGCGAACGAAGTCGGCGTTGCGGCGTTCCGCGGCCAGATCGACCGGCGGCGGCGCGCCCTCCTCCCGCCCGCAGACCTCGCGCAAATAAAGCGACTGGCCGAGCCAGCCCTGCGTCGCACCGACCAGCAGGATCGACTCGCCCTCGGCTTTGAACGCCAGCGTCATTGATTTGGTGAAATCGTCCAGCAAACCGACCCCGCCAATGGTCGGCGTCGGCAGGATCGCCCGCCCATTGGTCTCGTTGTAGAGCGAGACGTTGCCCGAAACGATCGGGAAATCGAGCGCACGCGCAGCCTCGCCGATGCCGCGGGTGCAGCCGACGAGTTGCCCCATGATCTCGCGCCGTTCCGGATTGCCGAAATTGAGATTGTCGGTCAGCGCCAGCGGCCGCGAGCCGACGGCGCTGAGGTTGCGATACGCTTCGGCCACCGCCTGCTTGCCACCTTCGAAGGGATCGGCCTCGCAATAGCGCGGCGTGACGTCGGAGGTGAGCGCGAGCGCTTTCGGGCCTTCATTGACCCGCACTACCGCGGCGTCGCCGCCTGGCCGCTGAACCGTGTTGCCCAGGATGACGTGGTCGTATTGCTCGAATACCCAGCGCTTGGCGCAGAGGTCCGGCGAGCCGATCAGCTTTTCCAACGCATCGGCAATGCTCATCGGCGGCTTGACCGAGGCGGCATTGATGATTGGCAATTTCACGCTCTCGGCGAACGGTCGCTCGTAAACCGGCGCCTCGTCGCCAAGTTCCTTGATCGGCAAGTCAGCCATCACCGCGCCGCCGTGCCGGATCAGAAATCGCTTGCTCGGTGTTGTCTCGCCGATCACCGCAAAGTCGAGGCCCCATTTCCGGAAGATCGACTCGGCAAGCTTTTCTTTCTCGGGTTTGAGCACCATCAGCATGCGCTCCTGGCTCTCCGAGAGCATCATCTCGTAGGCGCTCATGCCGGTCTCGCGGCACGGCACTTTATCGAGATCGAGCGTCACGCCGAGATCGCCCTTGGCGCCCATCTCGACGGCCGAACAGGTCAAACCGGCGGCGCCCATATCCTGGATGGCGATGACGCAGCCCTCGGCCATGATTTCGAGGCAGGCTTCGAGCAGAAGTTTTTCGGAAAACGGATCGCCGACCTGCACGGTCGGCCGTTTTTCCTCGGCGTCGGCGCCGAACTCCGCCGACGCCATGCTGGCGCCGTGGATGCCGTCACGCCCAGTCTTGGAGCCGAGATAGACAATGGGCATGCCGACGCCGGACGCCGCGGAGTAGAAAATCTTGTCCTTCGCAGCAATGCCGACGGCCATGGCGTTGACCAGGCAATTGCCGTCATAGCGGCGATGAAAGCGCACCTCGCCGCCGACCGTCGGCACCCCGAATGAGTTGCCGTAACCGCCGATACCGGCGACCACCCCGGCAACGACGTGGCGGGTTTTCGGATGGCCGGGATCGCCGAACGACAAGGCATTGAGGCAGGCGATCGGCCGCGCGCCCATGGTGAAGACGTCGCGCAAAATGCCGCCGACGCCGGTCGCCGCGCCCTGGTAAGGCTCGATGTAGCTCGGGTGATTATGGCTTTCCATCTTGAACACGACGGCGAGCCCATCGCCGATGTCGATGACGCCGGCGTTCTCGCCCGGGCCTTGGATGACCCACGGCGCCTTGGTCGGCAGCGTACGCAGATGAATTTTCGAGGATTTGTACGAGCAGTGCTCGTTCCACATCGCCGAAAAAATACCGAGCTCGGTGAAGCTTGGCTCTCGCCCCATCAGCTTGACGATGCGCGCGTATTCGTCCGGCTTCAGACCGTGTTCGGCAATCAGTTCAGGCGTAATGGCGGGTTCGCTGGAAGTCACGCCGCCCGCTCAAAATGATCCATAAGGCTCGCGAATAGGCCGCGACCGTCGGTGCGGCCCATGGCGGCTTCGACGTGATTTTCCGGATGCGGCATCATGCCAAGCACGTTGCCGCGCTCGTTGATTATGCCGGCGATGGCGTTCAAGGCGCCGTTG
>Ga0209006_10000903_pt1 | contig 27545 bp, 21 predicted proteins | sample JacPin_JW_Ref_O2_FD_188567 | JGI IMG/M metagenome (GOLD analysis project Ga0209006, IMG submission 188567) | Forest soil microbial communities from Algoma, Ontario, Canada - Jack Pine, Ontario site 1_JW_Ref_O2 (SPAdes) (version 2) | ecosystem: Environmental > Terrestrial > Soil > Boreal...
TTTATTATAAAGAGAACTGTCTCTGCAATTAAGCAATTCTTAAATTTATTACTAATTTAATAATAATAAATTCTTTTTAATGAGACATTGATTGAATTTCGATTAAAAAACTATTATTATATAAAAATCTTCGTTAGTATTCTCTTTTGGATTCAAACCAAATAACATTAAAAATGCTGTTCAACATTAGAACTAGAGAATTTAGAAAGATAAAGATGTAATATATAATAAAATTTTGTTCTTAATTTTGTTTTGTTTTTTTGTTAGGGTTTTTTTTTTTTAAATATTAATTTCTGATATCAGTATGTACGTTTAAGGTAAATACTCATACATTCACATGTATGTTGGGACTATATCTTATTAATCTAAGTTGTAAAATTTTTTTAAATGATCTCAAATAAAAATAGTTCTGTAATCATTCATACCAGATTTAATTAAAATAATTTCTTCAAAATTTGATTGTTGTTTCAATTGACCAGATTTAAATCTATCTAGAACTTTAATTCAATCTTTATAATCTAAATATTTTATTCCAAATAATGGAAATGTATTTAAATAATTTTCTAAAATTAAATTTCCGTTTAAACTAGTTGTTCTTACTCTATATTTTGGTTTAGGTTTATTTATTCTAATAGCTTTAACCGAACAAAGTAAGAAATTAGCGATAAGTTTTAGAAAACTTAAATTATTTATGCCATTGTAATCATTTTGTCTTTCACTTAACTCAAATTTACATTCAATTTTTGAATATTCAAAGTTAGAACTTGTTTTAACATAAAAATGACCTTTAGCTTCAATAAAGCCAGAAAATCAAGCATTAGAATTTAAAGGACTATCATTTAGAGGTTTTTTAGGAATATTAATCTCTTTAAATTTTAAGTTTAATCAATCTATTAAATTATATAAACTATAAATTTTAGGAGTTCTTATATTACCATTAATTAATGAAATTAATAATATTAATCCTTCTAAATTATTAACAGTTAAAACATAAGCATTCTCTCCTTTTTTTCTAGATAGTGAACCATTTTTTATTTCTTTTTGAATCATTAAACATAATGGTAAATTTTTTAAATTAAAAACAATTTTAATTGAAGGGTAATTAAGTCTATCTTTAGCTGATCTCTCTGTTTGAGGTACTATAATAGAACCATTACCTTCTATAAAACCAGCTAAATAAGAACTAAAATTTAAATTAGATAAATCTTTATAATCTATAATCTTGTTTGTATTTACTTTAAAAAAAGGTAAAACATTACAACAGATTAACTCCGGCGTGTAGTCTCTGAGGAGCCTTAAAAGATTCAAATCTAATAAGTTTCCTGCTGATTGTGTTTCATTTAAATTTATTATATTAAACAGTTCCCAGCATATAGCCGGATTTAAAGCTGGCAGTATAAGTTTACCAGCTAAAACAGGTAAAGCTAATAATAATAAAATAGCAGTTACAAAAATACTTCAAACAAATAATGATAATTTGTGTAAACTCATACCATTAGTTCTCATATTTAAAACTGTAGTAATAAAATTAATAGCTCCTAATAATGAAGATATACCTGTTAAATGTAAACTAAAAATAGCTAAATCAACTGAACCACCAGAATGAGATTGTATTCCTGATAATGGTGGATAAATTGTTCAACCTGTTCCTGCTCCATTTTCTACTAATGCACTAAGTAATAATAATATTAATGAAGGAGGTAATAATCAAAAACTTATATTATTTAATCGTGGAAATCTTTTCACCATTTGACTATTAAGTCAAACCTTTATTACTCAATTCTATAACTATTAAAGTCAATTAAATTGAATTAAAGAAGTAGTTTCCTACCTGGACGGACTATGTCTTCACCCTTAACTTGTCAAGTCTTTTCATAATAAAATTAAATTATTTATATTGAAAAAACAAAAAAATTTAAGGGGCTTCGCGTGTAGTCTCTGAGGAGCCTACTTAAAATTACAAATTTTAAAATCAAATATTGAAATATTTATTATACAATTGTTCAAAAATTTAAACAATAATAATAAATGGTAATGTAAACAAAACAAATAGATGTAAAATAATAAATATCTAAACAAAATTTATACACCTTTGTATTGTTTACTCTTTTAAGAAAAAATTTAATTAAAAAAAAAGGGGGTAAAATTCAGAATAAAGATTTATATTATAAATTTCTCAATTTAAGAGTTTATATATAAATGGATAAAATATTACATATGAGTTATAATTCAAAGGATAAAGCTATTAACCTTATTTGTAAGTAATTCTTTCTCTGACAAATAACAGATTAACTGCATTAATTCTTCGTCAGTTACCGAATTTGCAGCTATTTCTCTATAATATATGCTACTTATCTCAAAAAATTTTAATTCCTGAAGTGAACAGACATCAAAATCTACATTTGGCATGAAAAATAAATCTAGATCAGCCAAATCATCATCTGAGATACTTTCATCATCTGAGATACTTTCATTATATCAGATACTTTCATTATCAGATGAAAAATCTGTATCAGAATCACTGTCAATTATATCATATATTTTTTCATTATTTACTATAGTTACTGCATTTTCGTTAATTATAGCTTCTATCTCTTCGTTTGTTATAACTTCTATGTTTTCATTTGTTAAAGTTTCGATATTTTTAGGTGGAATATTTGTATAATTATTTTTAAGTAAGTAAATTATGGAAAATCCTAAGATTAATCCACAACCGATTAAAATACCATAATCGGTTAAATTATTATTAATTCATAAATTGTTATTCATTTTTGTTTTTTATATTTTTTTTTGTTTTTTTTTGTTTTTTTTTTTACTAAAGTGTAAAGATAATTTAAAATTAATTTAAGAGTTAATATTTAAATTAATCTTTTTTTTTTTTAATCTAAAAAATTTATAGATTTATTTAGTTACTTAGATTAAACTATTTTATTAGTTTAGTTCTTTTAAAATTTTTTTTTGTTTATTTGTTTATTTGTTTATTTGTTTATTTGTTTATTTGTTTATTTGTAATTTTGTTGGTTTCCTGCACATTCTTCCCATGTATACATAAGTATTACGACTAATTCAGTTGAAAATACAACTTTATAAGTTAAAACTTCAATTAGCTGTCTATGTATCTGTTAACTGGAAAATTAATTCCAAAATCGAGAGATTCTATGCATATAGCGAAGTAATAATTAAAAAATTTACATTTTTTAACGGCATTTCCTAATTTAGGGTTTAAATATAATAAAATATAATTTATAAAGACAATAAATTTAAGTGTGTTCAATCAAAGTAAGTTCTTTGTCTATTCATACCATTTTTTATAGATTCTGTTTTATTTATACCTTCTTCTGTATAATGTTTATTTTCAAATATTAATAAAACTATTTCTTTTCAGTCTTTGTAATCCAAATATTTACTTGAAAATAATGGGTATTTATCTAGATAATTTACTATAACATCTAGAGACATTTTACTTGAAGCTGTTAAAGTATAGTATTCATTACCAGTAGACTTTTGTTTTCTAGTCAATAATGTACAATTAAGAAAATTTGATATATCTATTAAAACATTAAAATAACTATTGTTAGTTATAGGATCTAATATTCTTTTTTCGATTCTTAATCTACAAGATATTTTTCTTTTTTTTGCATTGTTTACTCTTTTAGTATGTTGTACAGAAAAACTACCATCTGAATCTATAAATCCACTTAATCAACCATCTCTGGATAAAGAATTAATTTTTAATGGTAATTTAATAATATATGTATTATGGTTTTTATTTAATCAATCTATTAAATTATGAAGTTGATGTATTTTTGGTGTTCTTAATTCACCATTTAATAAATGAACTACTTTTTTTAAACCTATTACAAGAGAAACAATTAAAACACAAGCATTATCTCGTGTTTTATATTTTATATATCCTGATCCTATTATTTCTAATAATTTTTTAGCTAATGGTTCATTTTTAAGTCCAAAAGTTATACAAAATCTTGGATTATGTTTCTTTTTTTGTTCAGGTTTTTGAATTCAAATATGTCCGTCTCCTTCAAATAGACCTGCTAAATAGCCCTTATATATATTATTTTTAAATTTATTGTTATTATATCTTATATTTAACCCATGGAACTCCTTTTTATTTGCCATATCTGGAGCTCCTATATGAATAGGTAAAAAATAATTACCAAAACCTCCAATTAATGCTGGCATAACCATAAAAAATAACATTAATAGTCCATGTGCAGTTATAATTACATTAAATAATTGATGATCTCCTTGAAGAAATTGAACACCTGGTGAAGATAATTCTAATCTAATTAAAACTGAAAATCCTGTAGCTATCATACCTGCAAATATTGCAAATACTAAGTAAAGAGTTCCAATTTCTTTAGCATTAGTTGAGTAAAGTCGTCAATCCATATAACCATCCTCACTTTTCATATTTACTCATCTATTTTTGATTTAATTAAAACAAAAATAAAAAAACAAAAAGAAATACTTATAATTTCACGGAATAGAGGTGATTCGAACACCTAAGGGAATTAACCCGAACAATTAGCAATCGTTTTAACTTTCCAATGTAAACTATTCCTTATCTTTTATTAAAATTATTTTTATTTCTTTAATTACCAAATTATAATTAAAGATGGGGGCAATATTTTTTATTTTATTTTTTATCTAATTCATATTATAAACATTAATTAATTAATTAATGTAAATAGATAGCATCTTTAATATAAGATATTACTAATAATACAAATACATAAGCTTGAATAATAGAAACAGCTACTTCTAAACCACATAATGCTAAGAAGAATACAAATGGAATTAAAGTGAAAATAGCTATTATAAAACTACTATTAAACATTTGATATAAGAAAGTAGATAATATTTTTAATAAAGAATGACCAGCTACCATATTAGCAAATAATCTTATACCTAAAGATAAAGCTCTAGCTAAATAAGATACAGTTTCAATTAAAACTAATAATGGAACTAAAGCTAAAGGAGTTCCAGATGGAACAAAATATGAGAAAAAATGTAATTTATGAATATATAATCCAAGTATAGTTACACCTGTTAATATAGTGAATGATAATCCAATTGTAACTATAACAGAAGTTGTAATTGTGTATGAATAAGGTATATTACCTATTAAATTGCTTATTAATATAAAGAAAAATAATGAATAAATAAAAGGTAAATAAATTTCTTTACCTAATTGTTCTCTTACCATTGTATTAATTGTTGTAAATACACTTTCTATTGCTATACTTCATTTTGATGGTAAAATTTTATTTTCATTATTACTTATTATATGTAAACTTAATATTATAAATAAGATTAATATAGAATATAAACCTAAATTACTTAAAGTTATATTTATATAACCAAATATAGGTGCTATAACACTTATTAAACTACTTACTTCAAATTGTTCTAATGGTGAATTTACGATGAAAGTTAAATTTTGTAACATTTTTTTATTTTTATTTGTATCTAAAATTAGTATTAAATTTTATTTATAAATTTAATAACGAATAACTATATTTAAAAATATTATAATTAAACTTAATATATTCAATTGAAATTATAATTTAAGCTGAATATCTCAAGTTTAATTCTAATATTTAAGTTATAATTTTTTTGTGTTTTGTTTTTTTTATAATGATTTGCCTCTCTAATATACTTAATTTCATATTACTTTTAAGGTTATATTTTTAAATATTGAACAATTTTAAACCTCAAGTCTATTATTCCTCCTTCATTATATATATTTTAAGGGGTAAAATAGAACTATTGTGTTATAAAATTAAAACAATCATTATAAAAAAAATAAAAAACAAAAAAATTATTTTTTGTTATTTTTAATAATTTTAGAGAGAAGGTATAAAAAATTTAATAAATAGAATTTAGTGATCGTAATTTTGAATGAAAATTTTTCAATATTTATCTTGAACGAATACTTTTGTTAATTTTCATTTGTTATTCATTTTAGGTTATATATACTTTTAAACCTCTGTAACTTTATTTAATTAATTTATTCTCTTGTTAATAAATTTAAATCAAACAAATGTGAGTAAAGGAAGTAAATAAAATTTTTAAAGTCAAATGTATATTTTTCACGGAAATTTTAAATCTTTTTTTTTTTTCAATTTAAATTCAATGATTAGAACAGAGTGACTGTGTTTTGTTTTTGTTTTTTTTTAAGGGTAAATTTTTATATAGTTTTGTCTTTCGCAATTTTTTTTGTTTTTGTTTTATATATTTATGTTAATATTTTTTAAGAAAAGTATGTTATTTATATGTGAGCTTTTTAGAATTTGTAACTTTAATTATATAAAATTTAAGTAAAAAAAAAACAAAAAAATATAGAAAAATAGTCCTTATCAGATTCGAACTGACACTCACAACTTGAAGGGTTGCCGTACGACCTTTATACTAAAAGACCTTATTGAAATTTAAATAAATTATAAATTTTACTATTATATTTATTAAACCAAAATATTTAAAGAAGAATATATAATTAATCAATTCTGGATTTAGATAAATATAATACTTCTTAAACAATAGAACAAACTATTGTAAAAAAAATTTAATTAAAATGTTTTATCAATTATATCTAATTTATAGTCAATTATTAATCTGTACTTTTACCAACCTTTTAAAAATAAAATTTATTAACTCAATAAACTATTAAAAAAATTGAAAATCTAAATTTTTATTTTTTGTTTTTTGAATTAATTCATTTTAAGAAAAAATTAAAGTTTATTATTATTTTATAATAAATAAATTTTAACAAAGACAGAATGGGAATCGAACCCTTCTACTAACTAATGAGATTAGTGTGCAAACCGTTACACTAAACTGTCTAAATATAATTAATGAATTAAATTGTATTTTACACTATTGTTATAAACTCATACGAACAAAGAGACTTGAACTCTTAAGGAATTACTTCCACTCCTGCTTAAGAAGAGATTGTTTACCAATTTCAACATATTCGCTATTTTATTACTCTTTTATATATTTTTAATTAATTATATACTTTATAAATTTAAATTACTTCTTTTTTTATATAAAAATTATTTAAGTTATAATATTTAATCATAAAAATATAATATAATTTTATCTAAATAAATAATATTATTAAAGGCGTTAATAGGAATCGAACCTATGAAAAAAGTATTAACAGTACTCCGCAATAACCTCTCTGCCATAACACCTGAATATGATAGGCACGATTCGAACATGCTCTATGTCTCCTACCCAAAAGGAGCGACTGACCAATTTGTCATCTACCATTATTATATTTTTTTATTGAGCAGTAAAGGAATCGAACCTTTTACGGCGTTAACCAATTCTTTTACAGAGAATCACCATTACCAATCGGATCACCTGCCCTTAAAATTAAAACAAAATATAATTATATTAATTTTGAATAATATAATCTTTCTATTTTTAAATTGATTTAATTATCAATTATAAATATATTACAAGAAATTCATATTAATTTAATTTAACTTAATTTTAAATTAAATTATATTATATATTTAAAATTGAAACCACCTGGACTTGAACCAGGACTTTCTCCTTAAAAGGGAGACACTCAACCACTCAAGTTCTGCTTTCTTAGAAATAATAAAAATTAAATTTTTACTGAGTTGACCAGATTCGAACTGATATTATTCATTACCAAAAAATGATGTTTTTCCAAATTAAACTACAACTCATATTATTTTTATTTATAATTATTTTTTAAATTTTATTAAAATAAATATAATTATATAGTTATAAAATTAATATTGCCAAAAACTGGAATCGAACCAATATCAAAGTCTTACAAGGAATTCATTTTACCAATTAAACTATTCCGGCTTAAAATATAATAATTATTTATTATTATTTAATTAATATATTTTATTAATAATTTGCCCCGAGAGAGAATTGAACTCACATTTCTATATCTTCAGAATAGCGCTTTGACCACTAAGCAATCGAGGCTTATATTTATTATTTTTAATATGTTATGTTTTATTAATTATTTATGGAGAAAGATAGACTCGAACTATCATATTTGTAATGCAAATACAACTGATTACCAATTATCAGATTCCCCCTTAATTTACATATTCTTTTATATCTTTATTAAATAAATAAGAAATATATAATTTTAATTTATATTAAATTAAAACTTTAATTGAATTTAATTATTTACCTAAAAATTAGAATAATGGAATATAAATTTTATTTTATTTAATAAAGATATTAAATAATTATAATTTATATTTATATTTTGTTTATGTTTTTAACATAACTAATTTATAATAGTAAGGGGGGTAAAAATATTAAAATCTAATTTCTATAAGATATAAACAAATAATTATTTATTACTTATAGTTTGTGTAGTTTTAGCTATAGAGATAGCTCCAGAACCTATTTCTAAAATAAATCCTATTGTTAATACTACAAAGAAAATTAAAGCTATACTAAAACCAAAAGTACTTACTTTATATAAAGTAACCGCTATAGGGAATAATAATAATATTTCTAAATCAAATATTAAAAATAACATAGCAACTATATAAAATTGAATTTGGAAATCAGTTCTATTTTGTTTTCTAATTGCTGAATATCCACATTCATAAGCAGATATTTTAGATTCATCAGGTCTATGAGTAGCAAATAAAAAATTTAAAAATAAAAAGACTAAAGCTAAAATAGGAACGAAAATAAATAACATTAATAAATTATTCATTAAAAATTAAATAAAGATAAAGAAAGTATTGTTGTACTATTTAATAAAATTGATGGTTTAAGAACAAATAATAAAATAGATAATGTTAAAGTAGATATTATAAAACTGTTAGTACTACTTATTTCTATTTCTGAATTAGAATTTAAATTATTAATTATTTTTAATTCTTTTTCACTATATTCAGATGTATTTTCTTCTTTTATAAATAATATTTTTATTATTTTTAAATAATAAGAAGCACTTATTATACTTACAATAATAGCTATAATAGACATAAAATAATAACCATTTTGAATTGCTGAATATAATACAAACTGTTTAGAGAAAAATCCTATTAAAGGAGGTATTCCAGCCATACTAAATAAACAAATTGTTAAAGTTATTGATAATACAGGATTTAAAAAAAATTGACCTTTTAATTCTGAAATATAATTAATATCGTTTTCTATTCCTGTTTCATCTTCAACCATAATACTTTGTATTAAATCTTTAAAAGAATTTTTTATGATATATCCAAATAATATTATAATTAAAAAAGTATTTAAATTTGTAATAGTATATTGTATTATATAAAAAATTAAAGCTTCTATAGATTGTTCAGAATTTATAGCTAAAGCTAATAAAATAAATCCTATATGTGAGATAGTACTATAAGCTAATAATCTTTTTATTTTTGTTTGAGCTAAACCTAATATTGTACCTATTAATAAAGATAATAAAGAACTTATTAATAATAAATTTTTACTTCAAAAATAATTATTATTAAAACTGAAAGTATTATTATCTATAAAATTATTTAAAGGATTTAATTCTAATATTATATTAATATTTTCTATTAAATTAATATGAGTTTGTATTTCAAATAATACTAATAAAATAGAAATTTTAGGCATTATTGTTAATCATGTGGTAATAATAGTAGCACTATCTGCATATACATCTGGTGCTCAATTATGTAAAGGTGCTGCTGCTATTTTAAATAATAATCCTATAAAAATTAATATTAAACCTAAACTAAATCCTAATAATATATTATTATTATCTACTACTGAAATCATACTATATATTGAATCTAAATTAGTTAATCCTGTGAAAGAATATATTAATCCACAACCTAATAATATTATACAAGATGCTAAACTACCTAATAAAAAATATTTTAATCCTGCTGATATTGCTAATTCTGAATGTCTATATAAAGAAGCTAATATATATACTCCAAAAGATTGTAATTCTAAACTTAAATATAAAGTTATTAAATTAGAACAAGATATTAATAATAAAGAACCTAAAGTAGATATTAAGACTATTATTGAATATTTTATTCTATAATTATTAATTGATAATATTTTATGACCTTCTTCATTTAAATCTAGATTATTATCTATAAATTTATGATTAATTAAAGGTCAAGCTATTAGTATTACAGAACCTGTTAATACTATAACTATATCAAATAATTGTGTGAATAAAGTAATTTGAAATAAACCACTATATATTCCTATACCTGATCCAATTGACTGAATATAAAAAGCATTTAAAGTTAATGCTCCAGTATAAAGTAATAATAGAGAAGATATTCTTAAATATAAATTTGGTGAAATATTTCTATTTATTGAAGGTAGGGCTATTGCCACTATAAAAATCATGATACTAATAAACATCATTACTTTTATTTATTAAATTTGAATTAAATTATCAAATTTATTTATTCTTATGTAATTCATAATTAATTAAATTAAAAATATATTTATTAAATTTTGTTTAATTATTTTATTACATCCTATTGGATTTGAACCAATATACAATTGCTTCGAAGGCAAACGCTTTTACCATTTAGCTAAAGATGTTACAGATTTTTAAATTTGTTTCAAACTTTAGATTAAAATTCGATAAAACTAATCCATTAAATTTAATTGCTAAATTATTATTAAATAGTCTTTATGGACGATTTAGTATGATTGATTCATTTCATGATATTACGATATTTGATAGTAAAAAATCTTATTTAAAATTTGAAAAATCTAATGCAGATGATATATTGAATGTTATCGAATTAGGAGATAAAATTTTAATTATGCATAGATCAGAAGAAAAAGATTTACAAACTATGTTATATGGTAATTTAGAAAATCATAATGTTTGTATAGCTGTAGCTAGTGCAATAACTGCTTATGCTAGAATTCATATGAGTCAATTCAAAAATAACTTAGATTATAATTTATATTATTTTGATACTGATAGCATTTATATAGATAAACCATTATCAAAATAATTAGTAAACTCTAAAGTGTTAGGTCAAATGAAGCTCGAAAATATTATTAATAAAGCTGTTTTCTTAGCACCTAAAGTATATTACTTAGAAACTAAAGATAATAAGGTTATATATAAAGTTAAAGGTTTAAAACATGATATAAATTTAACTCTTCAAGATTTTTAAAATTTATTATATAAAGAAAGTTTACTTGAAAAAATTCAAACCAAATGAAGAAAAAATCTTTCTGATGGTAATATTGAAGTACAAGATCAACTTTATACATTGAAAATTACATCTAATAAGAGAAAATTAATTTATGATAACAATAAATTAATTAATACATCTCCTTATGAAATAAATTTAGAAAAAGATATTATTAATAAATAGTTACCCCACTAAATTTAAAAAGTAGGCCCTTATACCTACTGAATTAATTAGATTATTTTAAGATTTAAAATCTAAATATATTGAAAATATTGATATTTATAATAAATTAATGCAAATTAATAGACAAGATTTATCATTCTTTACTATTGATGAAAGAATGAAATATTATAAAAATTTAGATATTATTAAAAATGTATTAGATAACAATTTTTAAATTATTCCTAATTATAATCTGAATTTAAGTGAATTACAGGTATTAAATTTAGAAAGACCTACTTCTCCTGAATTACTTGCTTCTACAAGTAGTTTACATGATTTAAATTCTATTGCTCAAGAAAGTTGAAATGAAAGTTCAACTTCTTCTACATTTTCTTCTCCTAAATCAGATATAACAATTAAACCTTCGTCAGATATGAGTAAAAAAATATAGATGAACAATAATAATAATTTACTAAATAATAATAATTTATCTGTTCAAACAGATTTAACAATAATTAATGTTAATGATTTAGAAATTAATGATTTAAGAAGATTAATTGACAATTCTTTCGATAGTGATATAGATACTGATGTAAATTCAGTTATAATTATTATCAAAGAATATGAATATCAAGATATTTTCGATTTAATTTCATTGATTTTTGAATAACTTAACATTCATAATTTAAAGAAATTTACCCCTTTGGGTTGAAAAATAGAATACTTTTAATAAAAAATGACCTCGGTTTTGGTTTTTGAAAGAGCTCGTAAAAATAGACGAATTTTTTGTAAAAATTTCAATAATCCGGATTATTAAAATTCGTTTTACATGTCTATATATGATTTAGTAGACTTTTTTTTTTTAGAAAAGTGGTCTTAATACCTACTGGTTCATACTTTTAAAATAAAAATATAAATATATAACTTATTTAAGTTAAGTTATAATTTGGTTGCAAAAAGATATAAAAAATCTCTTTTATAATACGAGTAAAGAGATTTGAACTCTTACGATTAAACAAATCATAAATTCCTAAGATTTACCCGGCTACCAAATTTCGGCATACTCGCAAAATTAATAAGTGTTTATATTAAAATATTATAATTATCTGTAAAATCTATCTATTTAAACATAAAAATAAAAAAAGATTAAAATTGAAATATATTATAAAAATAAAAATATTTAGTTATATATAAATATCAAATTTTTTAATAATAAGACTTTATAAAAATAATATTATAATTACAAATAAGAGATAGAGTAATCGAAACTCTGTCTGCATAGTGTAAATATGCTGTTAAACCACTCAACTAATCTCTTACTAATTATTATTAAAAAAAAGGGGGTAAAATTTTTTTATTTTCCAGCAGCACTTTCCAGTACGGCTACCTTGCTATGACTTTTGAGATGTTACTCAATTGAATTAATAAAAACTAATTAGTTTTACATAGCCGTTAAATTATTTTAATCAATAAATAACTATTTAAATTTATAATTAATAAATTTAATATTAACTATGAAAAGTTATAATAACATTCTTATTTCCATCAATATAAGCTTCTTCCCAGCGACAGACAGTTAGTTCATCACGGATGCTAATTTCACCGTTGCGCTTATTATCAACGATTACTCGAAATTCCTTCTTCATGTTCCCGAATTGCAGAGAACAATCCGTCTAAATTTATATTTTAACTTTTTTTCATGATTAGCTCTTCCTACTTTCCAAATTTAATTTAATCTATTAAATTAAAAATAAATGAATAAAATCATTTAAGGAAAAAGTTTCGCATCACTTTGTAAAAGTTTTTGTGGCACGTCTATAGCCCAGTTCATAAGGGCCATAAAGACTTGTCTTAGCCCCAAATGAAACTCTATAAGAATCATCAATTGTTAAATATGTAATAAAATAAGAATTAAAATATTTTTAATTAACAATAGGGATTTCGTCCGTTAGCGGAATTAACCTCAGTTCTCACGATACGGACTGAAGACAGCCATGCAACACCTGTATTAAATGTTTTAATTTATTATTTAAAATATATTATTATTTTAAATATAAAACATTCCTTTATATTATTAAAAATATATAAGTTTTTATTCAAGAACTGGTAAGGTTTTACGCGGATTATCGTATTAAATAACATGCTTCACTTCGTTTGCTCCGAAACCGACTAATTTTTTTGTTTTCAACTTTGCAGTTGTACTCACAAGGCGGAATGGTTATCGTGTTAACATTGCCATTAATAAATTTTTTTTACTAATAACTACCATTCATCGTTGACAGAGAGGGGTATTTTGGGTATCTAATCCTATTTCCTATCCTCACCTTCGTTTCTGAGCGTCAATCATTATTGGAAAAAAGCTTTCGCCTTTAATATTCTACTTAGTATCTAAGGATATCGGACCTACTCTAAACATTATTTAATATATCCTCTATTTGATTCTAGCTTTTATTCTTAATTTATTAAAAAAATAAATTTTTTAAATTAATTTTTAAGCCGCCTACAAACCCTTTACGCCTGATTAAGACGATTAACGTTTGTGTCTCTGGCCTTACCGAGTCTTCTGGCACCAGTTTTGGACGACACTATTAATAAGGTAATATCATTATTTTCCCTTATGTTATCAATTATTTTAATTGATTTCAGTTAGCTAGTTCACTCTTTCGAGCATTGACTAATATTCTTGACTGCTGGTAGTATAAAACTACTTGGGAGATTTCATTCCCAATGTGGCCATCTGTTCTCTCAAACATAGCTATTGATCGTCGGCTTGGTAAGCCTTTACCTTACCAACTACCTAATCAAAGTAAATAGTATTTTATAACAGAATAATTCCTTTAATATAAATTAAATATTTAATACTTAATTTATTTTTATTTCCTATTTATGAAAATTATAAAGTAACTTATTTACTATTCTCACCTTTACACCTTATTATCTTATATAATTATCGATAATAATGATTTGCATGTCTTAAACTACTGAACAACGTTCAATCGGAACCAAAATTAAATTCTTATGATTATTTAAACAATAAATAAATTTTTTGTTTTATTGTTATATTTTATATGCATTTTTTGCAATATTTAGTATCTCTTTTAAATTTTTATATAAATTTAAAACTATCTTAAATTTTATTATTAGACTTAAATAAAATCGAACTATAATTTAAATTTATTACTAATAAGCCTTTATTTTAAAGGGGGTAATATTTAAATAAAATTAATTTAATATATAATTTAATAAGTTTTAAAATATTAATATATTAAATTAATAAATTAATAATTATATTATAATTTATTGTAAATTTAATCAATAAAATAATTAAATATATAAGAAATTAATAAGGTGATATATCAAATGCTATTAATATGCTAGGTATTAAAATAATAAAAGCTACACAAACAGGTAATAAATTTAATCAACATAGTTCAATTAAAGCATCATATCTCATTCTAGGTAAAGTAGCTCTAAATCATACAAACATAAAACAAAATAAACATGTTTTTAATCCAAGTATAATAGATTGTAAATTAATTAAAGAATCATTAATAAATAATTCAGGCATATGAAAACCTCCTAAAAATAAAATAGAAGTAATACAACTAAATAAAACTATTGAAGTATATTCAGCTAAGAAGAAGAAAATAAAAGGTGCACTAGAATGTTCAGTAAAGAAACCAGCTACTAATTCAGATTCAGCCTCTTGTAAATCAAAAGGTGTACGAGAAGTTTCAGCTAAAATAGAAATAAAATAAAATATAAACACTGGAAATAATGGTATTATATATCAAATAGCTTGTTGATTTTCTATTATTGTTGTAAAATTAAAGGAACCAGTTAATAATATTATAATTAATATAGCTGAACTTAATATTAATTCATAACTAATCATAGCTGCTGTACTTCTTAAAGAACCTAAAAAAGCATAAGTAGAATTAGCTGATCAACCAGCAAATAATATTCCATATACTCCTAATGAAGATAAAGCTACAGTATATAATATACCTAATGAAAAATCAGATATACTTAAACCTTGTCCAAAAGGTATAATACCTCAACCTAATAAACTAAATATTAAAGAAAATACAGGTGCTAAATAAAATAATATTTTATTAGATTGAGAAGGTATAACTGTTTCTTTAACTATTAATTTTAAAGCATCACTAAATGGTTGTAAAAGACCATAATATCCTGTTGTATTTGGACCAACTCTTCTTTGATGAGCAGCTAATTGCTTTCTTTCTATCATAGTCATAAAGGCTACTGATAATAATATAGGTAATATCACTAATAATACATCTAATAAATTTATTGCTATATTTAACAGAGTTAAAATTAAATTATTTGTATTCATAGTTATATATATAATTATCATCTTTATTTATATTTATATTTGATTTTATAATTGATTATCTATTTTAATTTTTATATTTTTTGTTTTTATTTAAATTTTCTTTATTAATTTATTTGATAATAATTTAAATATATAATTTTAAAATATAATCTTATATAACATTAGTCATAAAATTTTAATAAATATAAACATTGATTTTAGTTAATTAAAATTAACTATATAACTTATTAAATTTTTATATTTATTTTTATTTAATTATAAAAATTTTTATAAGTAAAGTAAATAATTGAATTTAATTTAGATAAATTAAATTCTAAAAATGTAAGGTAAATACACTGTAACTATAATATATTTTATATTAAAAACCTAGTTAATAGGTTAAAAGATGAATTGGTATAATTTTTTTTTTTTATATATTAATTATCTAAATAATTATAATGAACAAGATTTAACTTTTCTATAAACCTTTTAGAAATATAGTTTTTGTTTTAATTAAACAAACAAATATTTTTTATTTTTAATTATTATTCTCTTTTGGATTCGAACCAAAATTAACACTTTAGAAGAATGTAGTTCTACCATTGAACTAAGAGAATTTTTTAATTATAATTTACTTTATTTATAATAATTTTAATTTAATATAATTAATAGATTTCTTTTAATATATTAATTTAGATGTTTTTATAAAATTAATATATTATGATTATAGAGTTAAGAGGGAATTGAACCCTAATATTATAGATTTTGCAGATCTACTACAGAAACCATCTGTAAACTTAACTCTGATATTTTAAAAATAATTTAAAACGATTATTTTCGAATTCTATTATGATCTAAATAAACTAGTAGTAAGAGAGGTCTACTACTTTCCGAAAAATACATTTTCTGATTTAATAATCATATATTTTCAAAAAATTTGAAGGAAAAAATAAGTAAAAACCGATTTTTCCTACCCTAATTATTTTCTGATAATTGAGGTCTGGATCTACAACAATATCTAATGTTAATATTTTTTTAGTTAAACCTTCCCCTTTACATAAATGAGTTATAAATTCAACTAATTTTCAATAGTAACTAATGTTAATTCATTATTTATAAATGTAAATTGTTTATTACTTATACTTCTCACAAATGTAGAAGAATTAATAATTTTATCAGTATATTCATATCTTTCATGTTTATTATTTATTATTAGAACTTACTAGAATCGAACTAGAAGTATAAACTTCGTTAAAGTTTATAGTTAAAACCAATTAACTTTAAATCCTTATTTTGGAATTCTTTTAAAGGGTTTTTTTTTTTTTAATGTTAGATTTAAAATTCTAAGGACATGATGGGGGAAATATTATATAAAAATTTTATTATTATATTCATTAACTCAATTATTAGCTAATTCAATTACTAATTTAAGTTGTAACATTTCAATTTCAGGTATATTTCTTTCATTTAAATTTACTAGTTCTATAAAACTTCATAGTTCTATCTCTATATCAGATAAATTTTTGATTATCTGTGTTTTAATTTCAAAATTATTGATTAAATTTATATTATTTTCTATAAAATCAAATTTATCTTTAGTTCATCCAGGACAATATGTTTTTCATTCATTTTTAATTATAGAAAACATAGCAGATTCTATTGCTGTAACCTCAAAATAAGTTTTATAATCAGAAGGTTTAATTGTTTCTGTAGAACTAGAACTTGAATCTGAGCCAGGAGAAGAAGAACCTTCACTTCAAGAATCTTTAGCTTTATTATTTAAATCTTCTAAACTAGGAGAAGTTAATATTTTACTTTTACCTTTATCAATTAATTCTATAGCAGGAGAAGAAGGTTCTGATTTTAATTGTCTCGACCCCGGAAAATTCGTTGAAGTAGGTGTTGTATTATTATCTGTAACACCACCACCGCCATTTCCTGTCCCTGGTCGAAAGGAATTTATTCAATCTAATAAAGATGTAGCACCAGTTCTGATTTCATCTGAATAATATCAAGCTAAACCAGAAATTACAATAAATGAAGCGAAAATATAATATTTATTATAAAGTTTTATAATAATATTTTCAATTCAGATAATAATTTATCATTATTATCTATTCTTTTAATATTAATGGGGGGTAATAATTATTAAAAATATTTTAAAATTTTATAAATAGAATAAATAAAATAAAAATTATTTTTTATTTAATGAGATAAAGATAGGTGCTATCATAGATAATAATAAAATTATACTACATATTATTAATAATATTGCACCATAAGTGTAAATTAATTGTCCTATAGCTTCTATCTGACTAAAGGAAATAAATGTAATATCTACGTTATTAGATTGATAAGTAGTATGAATATTATTAACAAAATTTAATTTATCATTATTTCAAATAAATAAATTAAAATTAGTAATAGTATCGAAAATTAAATTTAAACCAGATACATTATTAAAACTAAATGGTAATATATTAAACATTTCAAACATGAATAATGAACCAACTACAAAAGCTAAAGGTAAATTTTTTGTATATTGTTTTCCAGTATCTATTATATCTGTTAATGATATATTAATCATCATTATTACAAATAAAAATAATACAGTTATAGCACCTACATATACAATAATATATGATAAACCAAGAAAACCTATTCCAGATAATATTAAATAACCTGCTGCATTTACAAATACAGAAATTAAATATATTACTGATATTACTGGATTTTGAGAAGTTATAACTAATACACTTGAGATTATAGTTGTAAAACTTAATATATTTATTAATATTAATTTCATTTTAACTTTAATTTAAGCCTTTTAATAAAAGTCATATTTTATTAATATTCGATTAAAAATTTTATATATTAATAAAAATAATTTAACGATAAAGGCAATAAACATTAAATTTATTTAAATTCATTAAATTGAATTTAAATATTAATGTAGGTTTAACCTAAAAATATAATATTCTAATTAAAGAATATTTTTTAAATATTATTATAATATTTTATAACAATTAATTTAAAATCGTCAAATTAATTCACGAAATCTGAATAGTAGATATTCTCTTTTACACTTTTAGTTTACATGATTTATAAAGGGATGAGGGAAAAATAGACTCGATGTTTAAAATTGTTCAATATTCAATAACACAACATTAAAAGTAATAAGGGGGGTAAAATTGAGTATATATAAGAGGCACTTTCTATTTTACTTGTTTATCTTCATTAATTACGTATGGAATACTAGATATTAATTTATTATTTTCATCGTAAATTAATTCTCTTTTGTTATCAGTAACTTCTAAAGTATAAACTGGTTCTAATAATTTAATATGCCCCTCTCCTGAATGTTTATTTTCACCATCATATCATTTAATTAAATATGGAATCATTATTCCATCTTTGATATAAGTTTCAATATCAAATGTAATAATTTTATTATTATTTTTTAGCAGTGATTTCAATGTATTAATAAATTTAACATATTTACTTATTTCTACTGCTACTAATTGATTATTTTTAAAATGGAACTTATTATTATCTAAAGATCTAATAAATGTAGATTCATTTATTTTATGATCTTTATATTCATAGATTATATCTCCTTCTTTAAAGAATTTCACATCATTATATTCATCATATTGAGTAATAATTGCTACATTAGTTTTATTAACTTGTATTGTATATTTATTATCAATTTGTTCTATTAATTTTCCATATTTTAAGGGATTCATAGTAATTGGTAATTTATGGTGATTAAAATATTGATATCTTAAATCTATATTATCAAAAGTAATTTTATCTTTAGCTCTACCTTTTTTAATTGTATAACTAAATATTATAGACTTTAAAGCTTGTTCTTTGTAATAATCACTTTTATCATCCATATACTTTAAGATATATTCTATGAAATAATTTTTATCTTCTATATTTAATTTTTGTAATTTACCAATAGTAGAAAATTGACCATTTCCTCATTCTAATTTAAATAATAATCAGATATGTTGATTTTCAGTTAATTTATTTTCCATTATTTCTGATCAGAAAATATTTAATTTATTTTTAAATAATTGACTTGTAAAATTAGTATTTTTAATTTCAAAATTGAAATCAATTCAATTTAATTTGTTTTTTAACATTATTTATAATTCATCTGTGTTAAAGTATTGTTGTACTGTTTAAATTTAAGATTGTCTAAGGACAAAATTATGTTGGTTAATAATATTTAAACTTAATACAATTTATAAGTACAAATAATACATACAACACTGAGCAAGAGGTAAATTGGAAAAAGGTTGTTATTGTTATTATCTATTAGACCTCTCTCACCTCCTTTTATAAAGGATAATTGTCAATAAGTGTGAGATAATAGATATGTTTCGTCTAGTTTAGACCATTTATATAACATTGACAAATTATATTTAATGTTAATTAGCCATTCTAGTTAATTAGTCTTTGCCAAAGAGCAGATATTAGACTTTAAAGAATATAAATAATTTTAAAATAATGAAAAAATTTTATCTATTAAAAAATTGAGATAATTATATAATAGAAGTAAATCACCAGGTATTTACACATGAGTTATTCGAAACAAATTTAAATAAATTCTGATCAGAAATTGTAGAATCAAAAATTAATGAGGATCAACATATCTGATTATTATTTAGATTACAATGAAGTAATAATCAATTTGCTACAGTAGGTAATCTACAAAAATTAAATATAGAAGATAAAGATTATATCTTAAATTATATTTTAGAAGAAATGATAGATAGAGGTGAATATTATAAAGAACAATCTATTATATCATTAACTTTTTCATATGGTATCAGAGATGGAAGAGCACTAGAAAAAATAGTATCTACTAATGTTGAATATCAAAATTATTACCACCATAAATTACCAATTACTGTTAATCCGTTAGAATATGGTAAATTAATAGAACAAATTGGTAAAAAATACATTATTCAATTAAATACTACTAACGTTCTTATCTTAAATGAAAGAGAAAATGAAAATTTTATTAGACTTTTCAGAAAAGGAGAATTTATGTTTGAATTTAAAGATCTAAAAATAGACAATAATTCATTTATCAGAACTATTTTAGATCAAAAATATACATTTAAAAATAGTAAATTAATATCTACTGAAATAATATCAGCCCATGGTTATATAAAAATATATCCATTATATGAAGATACAAATTCTATTAAATTAACAGAAAATTTACCCCTTTATCAACAGCTTAGAAAGTTAATTAAAATATAATATTCATCAAATTTATATCAATCTAATATCCCTAAACAATTGAAAGTAATACTAATTCGGATATTTAGAGAATATTCCTAGTGGAGGGAGATGAGGAATCTTAATCGTGATATAATATAAAATTTAGTTTCTTTATTTTAATAAAATAATTGATCTCGCACTCATAATCGGCTATCACCTAAAACGTAAACCCAACGATATGGTAAATATAAAAATAATGTTAAAAAATAAATTAAATTGAATCGATTTCAAATTAGAAACTAAAAATACTAATTTTACATCTGAATTATTTAAAAATAAATTAAATATTTTCTGAAGAGAAATTATGGAAAATAAATTAACTGAAAATCAACATATCTGATTATTATTTAGATTAAAATGAGATAACAATGAATTTGCTACAATTGGTAAATTAGTTAAATTAAATAAAGAAGATGAAAATTATTTATTTGAATATATAATGAGATATATGGAAGATAAAACTGAATATTATAAAGAACAAGCTTTAAAATCTATAATATTTAGTTATACAATAAGAAAAGGTTTAGCTAAAGAAAAAGTTACTTTTGATAATATAAATTTCAAATATCAAAATTATAAAGATCATAAATTACCTATTACAATGAATCCGTTAGAATATGGTGATTTAATTAGAAATATAGGTAATGTTTTTGTAGTTCAAATTAATAAAACTCATTTAGTGGATATTACACAAGAAGAAAATAGAAATATTGTAAAGCTTTTTATAAATGCTAAAGAACTTTATGAATATATAGATATAAAAATAAATGATACTACATTCGAAAGATATATTGATAATAAAAAATTTACTTTTAAAAATGGTGAATTAATATTATTAACTATTGATAAATCAACTAATTTTATAAAGCCATTAAATCTAGACAATAAATTAACTAATAAATTTATTACATTAGATATAGAAACATATCAAAATAAAGATGGAATAATGATTCCTTATTGTATTTGTAAATATGATGGTGTTAATAGTTATGAATATAAATTAATTAATTATAAATCATCTAAAGATATGATAATTGATTGTATTAAAGATATTATGGTAAGAAAATACGATAATTATCAAGTTTATACACATAATTTATCAGGTTTTGATGGTATATTTTTATTGAAAATATTAGTTGAATTAGGTAAAGTAAAACCATTAATTCATAATGAAAAAATTATTATGATCGGATTTAAATATAATAATTATGATATAACTTTCAAAGATAGTAAACAATTATTATTAATTTCTTTAAGAAACTTAGCAAAAGCTTTTGGAGTTGAGACTCAAAAATCTATATTTCCTTATACTTTTGTTAATGAAAATAACTTAAATTATATTGGTGAAGTTCCTAATATTAATTATTTTTATAATTTAAATCAAAAAGAATATAATAATTATTCTAAACAATTTAATAATAATTGAAATTTAATTAATGAAACTATTAAATATTGTTTTATCGATTGTATATCATTATATCAAATTATATTTAAATTTAGTGTTCTAATATTTGAATTATTTAAAATTAATATTCATAAATATCCGACTTTATCTAGTTTAGCTTTCGCAATTTTTAAATCTCATTTTCTAAGTAAAGATACTATTCCTCAATTATCAGGACAAATAGCTAAAGATATTAGATTATCTTACACTGGAGGAGCAGTAGATATGTATATTCCTAAAGCTCCAGAAGGAGTTAAACTATTTGGATATGATGTAAATTCATTATATCCATTTGTTATGAAAGAATATGATATGCCTACCGGTAAACCAATTCATTTTTTAGGAGATATTAGAAAAGTAGATTCTAATGCATTTGGATTCTTTTACTGTAGAATAACAGCACCAAATAATTTAAAACATCCTATACTACAGACTCATGTAAAAGTGAATAAAGGGAAAAGAACTATTGCACCTTTAGGGCAATGGGAAAGTATGATTTTCTCTGCTGAGATGGATAATGCAAAAAAATATGGATATAAATTTGAAATATTGTGAGGTTATAAATTTAAACCTAAAAATATATTTAAAGGTTATATTGAATGTTTATATCAATTAAGATTAAAATTTGATAAATCTAATCCATTAAATTTGATAGCTAAATTACTATTAAATAGTTTATATGGAAGATTTGGTATGAAAGACAGATTTCCAGATATTATTATATTTAATGATAAAAAAATAATAAACCAATATTTATTACTAAAAATAGTCATTCTAGAGTTATATCTAATTTTATTCAATCAAGACTTGATCTAGCAATTGACTCATATTTTCTAGATGATAATTTTGTTAATGATAGTGATGGTCCTGGGGTATTAGTTAAATATAAAGAAATAAATCTATTTTAGTTTTACTTATATTTTTTATCTACATTCACTTTAATTTATTAGTTTTAATTCAAATAATTATTTTAATTATGGTATTTTTATTATCTAATTTTTTAATAGGAATTAATCCATTCGTAAGAGAATTATATATTATCAGAATAATGGCATTTTGTGCTATTATATTTATTTTATATTATAATTCCATACAATTGCCAATAGAAACAACATTTGTTTTACCATTATCGATTAGTAAAATTTCATATTTTAATGAAATTGAAACAGAATCAAGAATATATATCGACTCCAATTGAAAAACAGAAAGATTTTATTTAATTAAAATAAATGAAATATCTGATTTTTTAAATGAATTAGATATAAATGATAATTATATAGCTACTATTGAATTTATTCCGGAAATATCCGAATATAATATTGATGCTCCTCAATTATTTCTTTCAAAACCAATTTTGGTAAATAAATTTAGTTCAAGTACAACCTTGTATAAATTTATATTTGAAAGACTTAATTTAATGGTTGATTATTATTATTTAGATGATACTATAATTCAACAATGCAAAAATGGTGTCGGTCCAATTGTAATAATAAATTACTCCAAATTTTATTTATTATTTCCAAACTAATTTACATCTAGTTATAAGTCACATAATTTTTTATTCTCTCTTTTAATATTTTAATATTATTTAAAACTATTATTTCTCGCATTGTCTTGCATTATCTTGAATATATAAAAACAAAATAAAAATATAATGAATTTAAACAAATTTACAAAAGCTGAATTAATCAGCAAATTAAAACAAAATAATAGCAAATTAGTTAATTTAGATTCTAGAAATACTAATAAGAAAATTAACTTCTTAGTTAAAATTAACACTTATTTGTCTCAATTATGAGATTTACTTTCAACATTTAAAAATATTATAGCTAAATTAACATTAATTAGTTTCTTTATTCAATTATCTAAAAAATATAGAATCTTTAGAAGATTATGAGTTATATTAAATACAATTGTTATGTCAATATTCGGTATATCTTTATTAGATAATTTCGGATTTGAATTTGTTTCTAATTTTATTATAGAAATGAAAATAATTATAGGAAATATAGTTAATTATTTAACTAATACTCATTTTTATAATTATTTAACTGAATTATTTTATAATAAGCCTTCCAATGAAACGACCAATAAAAATGGATCCATTATTTAAGAAAATAAGAGAGAAACAATTGGAAGTGAACAAAGTATTGATAAAAGTAAAACAAATTCTAAAATCTCTGATTGATTAAAACCTGAAGATAATATTAAAGAAATTAATGATGATATAAATAATAACAGTTAATAAAAAATATTATATTATTGCTGGAGTTGTTATAGCATCTAGTTTAATTTGAATTTTTCAAGATGAAATTTATATTGGTGCTATTTCTTTATATGATTGAATAAATTCCTTTCGATCAGGAGCCGCAGATGGAGGAAATGGCGGTGGTGGTGTTACAGATAATAATACAACACCTACTTCAACGAATTTTCAGGGGAGACAATTAGATTCTCAACCTCCTTCACCTGCTATTGAATTAATTGATAAAAAAGGTCAAACTAAAGAAGTTTTAACTTCTCCTAGTTTAGAAGATTTAAATAATAAAGCTAAAGATTCTTGAAGTGAAGGTTCAACTTCACCCGGGTCTGATTCTTCTACTAGTTCTAGTGATACTATTAAACCTTCTAATATTAAGAATTATTTTGAGGTTACAGCTATCGAAGCTGCAGTATTTACTAGAGTTAAAGAGGAATGAAAATCATTTTGTCCAGGTTCAACTCAAGATAAAATTAAATTTATAGATAATAATATAGATTTAATTAATAATTTTGAAATTAAAAAAAACAAATTGTTAAATATTAATCATTTATTGAAATCATTTATTGCAATCAATTAAATAAATTTTAAAAAATGTCACATTCTGATATAATAATTATTGTAGCAACTTTAACTTTTAGTTCAACAGTTGGAGTTTATGCCGCAATAAGATATATTAATCTACATACAAGACCTCCTGTAAATAGTTTACTAAGATCAAGAGAAATTGAATTAGTAGATTATATAGAACCTACACACCCTCAAGAAATTTATAATTATCCAGATTTGTTAACTCCTCAATTCCCAACACATCATAGAGTTCATTCTTACTGAAGTAGTACTCCTCCTTCATATCATACTACAGATGGATTAAATATTAATTCTTGTTTAGAAAATGCTATTAATCTAGATTTTATTTTATGATTAATCTTATTTTTTATATTTATTTTTATAGTTAAATACTTAACTTTTAGATTTTGAAAACACGTTACCCCATATGCTAAACAAATTTTTTATTTGTAATTAGCAAGTAATATAATAAATATTACTCAATTAATACCAGTCCCAAAGGGATTATTGCAATCACATATATTTTAACAAAATGACAACAAATCAAATTACTTTCTTAAGAGATGTTCATTCATCTATAAAAGTTGACATGACTTCAGGCTGAAGAAATGATGATTAATTGTTAACTTTTAGAACAATTTACTGTTGAATATACCACTATCAAAGACAGATTAATGTCATTTATAAATTAGAAAATTATATTTTCTGAATGGATCTATAATTATAGATTCTGTAAACTAAGTTTACCCCATTGTCACATAATCCTAATAATAATAAATATAAAATAATGACAAATTTAAACTATATAAAAAGATATATATCAACAAATGATATATCATTCTTAATTGATTTTGATAAAACTATTAATATAGATAAATCTGGTAAAGCTTATTAATTTACAAACTTATACTTTTATGAAATATTTTAAAGTAATAAAGTAATAATTAAAAAGGTTAATATTATTATAATTAATTTTAATTATATATTACTCTTATATGAAAAATAAATATAATAATATTATTAAAATTTAACAATTTAAAACATCAAGTCTATTTTATAAATTAGTAATGCTAAACTAAATAATTCACATTTACTTACATTTGCATCCTATTAAGAAATGTTCTTTTTCTTATAAAATTAAATATTATTTCATTTCTTAAATTATATTATGGATTAATAAAATAAAAAGAAGTATTATTTAATAAAAAATAATAGAAATAAATTTAAGATAGTATCTAGGGGTTAGTTTCTTGCTTTATATACATTCAGCGCTTATCTAATATGTTTGTGGCTACCCAACTATGCTTATTTAAAAATTAAAATTAACAATTGGTGCACTAGAGAAACACAGCCTATTGATCCTTTCGTACTAGAAGGTCTTCCCCTTTTTACTATTTATCTCTTCAGAAGATAGGGACCATACTGACTCACGTCGTATTAAACCCAACTCGCGTACCCTTTTAATCGGCGAACAGCCGAACCCTTCCAAGCTTCTTCACCCGGAGGATAGGATGAGTCGACATCGAGGTGCCAAACAGCCGGAACAATGTGTACTCTTGCCGGCTATCAGCCTGTTATCCCTAGCGTAACTTTTATCGATTGATCCCCGTCTATTCCATATTATAGCGAGGGGTCACTATGCCCTACTTACGTATCTGTTCGACTTCTAAGTCTTTCAGTTAGATATGCTTTCCGCCATTATACTATTCAAAAGCTTTCATTGCTTTATTGATTTCCATTCAATTTCTAGCTATATCTTGTAATAATAAAACAAATTTATTAAGTTTTATTTTTATTTTATTCTTTTTATATTAGAGAATATATAATTTTTGTCTGTATATTATAATTAATAATTATAATATTATAATTTTATAAAAATCTTTGGATGTACTTTGCTACTTTTTTAAAGACGACCGCCCCAGTCAAACTACCAATTAGTCATTTCTCCCTTAAATTTCAATTTATAAGGTAAACAAGGATTTAATTCAAATTTTAAGGTTTTCCAAATTTTGTCTATCGACATGCCTAATTACTATTAATTGAATTTAAATCAATGTAATAACTAACTATAGTAAAGCTGCATAGGGTCTTCCCGTCCCTCTGAAGATAGCGAGCATCTGCACTCGCAATTCAATTTCACTGAGCAAGTTGTAGAGACAGTGAGACCATCGTTACATTATTGATACTAGACCACATTTAATGGCCAATTTATTTTGCTACCTTAGGATCCTCATAGTTAAGACCGCTATTAACCAGACTTTC
>Ga0209006_10000904_pt1 | contig 27499 bp, 11 predicted proteins | sample JacPin_JW_Ref_O2_FD_188567 | JGI IMG/M metagenome (GOLD analysis project Ga0209006, IMG submission 188567) | Forest soil microbial communities from Algoma, Ontario, Canada - Jack Pine, Ontario site 1_JW_Ref_O2 (SPAdes) (version 2) | ecosystem: Environmental > Terrestrial > Soil > Boreal...
CCGACAACAAATACCGACGCGCACTATGATCCGATTGCTGATCCGCATGCCGTTGTAACCGTAGGCTCGGCCCGTTTCACAATTCTGACTCCGCAGCTCATCCGAATGGAATGGGCTTCAGACCGCAAGTTTGAAGATCACGCTTCATTGGTATTTCTCAATCGCCGGTTGAGCGTTCCCGAATTCACGCATGCGACTGGTCCGGACGGAAGCACTGTAATTCGCACGAGTGCATTGACGTTGACCTATGTGCCGGGCAAGTCGGATGGCAAATTAACCGCCGGGAATCTCAGCATTTCATTTGACCTCGGCGGCAAGAAAATCGTGTGGAAGCCGGGAACGCCCGACACTGGAAATTTGCTGGGCACGACGCGAACTCTTGATCAGGTTCGCGGCTCGGATGTGCAGTTGGAGCCCGGCCTGATCTCTCGCGATGGCTGGACGGTCGTGGACGATAGCGCGCGTCCTTTGTTCGATTCCGACGATTTCTCTTTCGCTCGCGGCGAAGAGAGTCCCTGGCCGTGGGTGATCTTGCGACCTGCGGGCGATCGGCAGGATTGGTACTTCTTCGGCTATGGACACGATTACAAGCGCGCGCTCTCCGATTTCACGCAAGTGGCGGGAAAGATCCCGCTGCCTCCGCGATTCGCGTTCGGAGCCTGGTGGTCGCGTTACTGGTCGTACACCGATCAGGAATTTGAAAAGCTGATTCAGGGATTTCGCACGCACGACATGCCACTCGATGTATTGGTGATTGACGTAGACTGGCATCCCACATTCGACGAATATCCGTCCAGCAACAAGCTGGATGCATCTGGGCACAAACTCGGCTGGACCGGATATTCGTGGAACAAGCTTTTATTCCCTGATCCCGATCGATTTCTCGCGAATGTGCATGAGCAGGGCCTGAAGGCTACGGTGAATCTGCATCCCGCAGGCGGCGTGCAGCCTTGGGAGGATCGCTACCCAGAGATGGCTCGTTCCATCGGAATCGATCCCGCAACCAAACAATACCTTCCTTTCGACATTTCCGACCGGAACTTCGCGACCAACTATCTGAAATACATGATTCACCCTCTCGAGCGCCAGGGGATCAACTTCTTCTGGCTCGACTGGCAGCAGGAAGACACCACGAAGACTCCAGGACTGAATCCCACATGGTGGCTGAACTATATCTTCTTCAGCGATCAGCAACGGGAGGCGAAACGCGCACTGTTATTTCATCGCTGGGGAGGATTGGGCAACCATCGTTACCAGATCGGTTTTTCCGGGGACACGATCTCCGTCTGGGAGTCGCTCGCCTTTCAGCCCTATTTCACAGCCACGGCTGCCAATGTGGGCTACGCTTACTGGAGCCACGACATCGGCGGCCACATGCCGGGAGCCATTGATCCTGAACTCTACTTGCGCTGGATTCAATGGGGAATCTTCAGTCCGATCTTGCGCACGCACACCACGAAGAATCCCGATGCCGAACGCCGCATTTGGGCATATCCGGAGCCGTATTCAGATCTGATGCGGGATTGTTTCGCTCGCCGCTATGCGATGCAGCCGTACATTTATACGGAAGCCAGAAAAACGTACGACACAGGCCTGGCATTCCTTCACCCTCTTTATTACGACTGGCCCGAAGCTCCCGAGGCTTACACCACTAAGAACGAATACATGTTCGGCGACAGCATTCTTGCCGACCCAATTACGCAGCCTGTCGCGAAGGATTCGCAATTAGCGCCGATCTCCGTATGGCTTCCGCCCGGCGATTGGATCGAATGGGATAGCGGAGCAACATTCCACGGACCTCTGACTGTGCAGCGCAGTTTTTCTCTCGGCCAGATTCCGCTATACGTGAAGGCAGGCAGCATCATTCCCATGCAGCCTGCCATTACCCACACCGGTGAGAAACCGATCGATCCTTTAATCCTGAATGTGTTTCCGTTGAAAGACGGGCAAACTTCCGATTATCGCCTTTATCTGGATTCCGGCGATACTCCGGGATATCAGAATGATGAGGCCGCTTGGACTCCCATTCGCGCATCCTTGAACAAGGATGGCACCACACTGAGTGTTGCGATCTCGCCGATCCAAGGCAGATATGAGGGAATGCAATCCGATCGGGCCTACGAGATACGACTTCCCGGAAGCTGGCCTCCATCCTCCGTCTCGATCAATGGCGAATCATTCGCCTACCAGCAACGAAAGAGCGACCCCGGCTGGCGCTTCGATGGCAACACGCTGACGACTATCGTTTCGACGCCGCGCTTTCGCGTACGAGATACGGTAACGATCACGGTCAAAACGAGCCTGGAAATGGGACGGCGCCGTCCATTGCTCGATGGTTTCACCGGAAAGATGACGCGGCTTCGCGAGAGCTACGACCTCCTGAATGCAAACTGGCCCGCCGCGTGGTCGCCAGATTCTCTCATTGGCGCAATGCAAACTGGCGATCGCCTCACCTATTATCCCGGAACCGCATTTGCCGAACTCAGCGCTTTGGAGCAGAAACTCGCCGCTGTTCCCGCAGCAATTCAGGCGATGCGAGCGACGGATAGCTCACCAGAATTCGCGAAAATCATCGCCACCGCCACGGCGCACATTGCTGACATCAGCGAACCTAAGCCGCGAGCCTCGCTCGATACACCTCCAACCGAGCAGAGTAAAATGCCAGAGCAATAGCCGTACTAATGAATGATCCGAATATGCTTACTGTCGCTTCTCCTGTCGCTTCCTGCGTTTTCGCAAACTGCAAGACCAACTCTTGAACCGCAGTTCAAGCTCAGTCCTGCGCATGGAATCGATTTCGTTTTGCGAAATTCGCCAACCTCCCGCAAGTATCTGATCGAGACCATGCCCGGAGGAGTGGCATTACTCGACTACAACAACGACGGGCTCCTGGACATTTTTCTCGTCAACGCAGGCCATGTTGCCGATCCGTTGCGCAGCCCAGTTAACTTTGATCGCCACGATCCTTCCTACTGGAATCGGCTCTACCGTCAGAACAAAGACGGCACATTCACCGATGTCACGGTGCAAGCCGGATTGCAAAACGCCGGCGACACAAACTACGGCATGGGTGTTGCCGTCGGCGACTACGATAACGACGGATTCGCCGACATCTACCTCACAAATTTCGGGCGCAACATTCTTTACCACAACAATGGCGATGGAACCTTCACTGACGTAACGCGCAAAGCAGGAGTTGGAGCAGGCGGTTGGTCAACCTCGGCCGGATTTCTCGATTACGACAACGACGGCCATTTGGATCTCTTTGTGACTCGCTATCTTGATTGGACTCCAGAAAAGAGCAAGACCTGCGGCCGCGTTGCAGAGCCAATGTATTGCCCGCCCGGCGAGTTCGGTTCTACGACAAGCATCCTGTACCACAATCGCGGAGATGGAACATTTGAAGATGTGAGCGCGGCGTCGGGGATCTCCGCGAAGCCGGGTCATGGACTCGGAGTCGCGTTCGCCGACTACGACGGCGACGGTTTTACCGACATCTTCGTCGCCAATGACGCGATCGAACAGTTCCTCTGGCACAACAATGGAAATGGAACGTTTACTGAAGTCGCCTTAAATTCCGGCGCCGCGCTTTCCAGCACGGGCAAGAAACTCTCAGGCATGGGAGTTGTCTTCCAGGATTATGACAACGATGGCCTGCCCGATCTGATTGTGACCCAACTTCCTCACGAGCCTTACGTCGTCTTTCACAATGATGGCAAGGGTTCATTCAGTCCGCAGGAGTTGGAAACTGGATTCGGTGTGCTATCGGGCACCTCGTCTGGCTGGGGACTCGGCTTGGAGGATTTTGACAACGACGGGTGGAAAGATGTCTTCATCGTGCAGGGTCATGTCTTTGACAATGTCCAGTCCTATGACAGCTCACTGAGCTATCGCGAGCCTCCACTCTTTGCGCTAAACAGAAAAGGACATTTCGATAAAGGTGATTTGGGTTCTGACTTGCCGGTCGCGGGGCGTGGCGCCGCTTTCGGAGATTTGAACAATGATGGCTGGGTCGACGTAATCGCGACCTCGCTCGGAGACCACCCGCAGCTTTATCTGAACCGCGGAGGCAAATCGCATTGGCTCACGATCACCCTTCGAGGAAAACGCAGCAATCGTGATGGATACGGAGCTCGCGTTCAGGTCAATGGTCAAGTGCGATTTGCGACCGCGTCAGGAAGTTATCTTTCCTCCAATGACAAGCGGCTGCACTTCGGGCTTGGAAGTGCGGAGAATTGCGACGTAGAGGTGAGGTGGCCGTCGGGCATTCATCAAAAGCTGCGCGGGATCAAGGCCGATCAGTTCCTGACCATCGAGGAGTCTGAGCAATGATCGCTCCAGATCTCTTGCCCGTGCATCCTCTTGTCAGCGTAGCAACACAGAACTCTTCTCGAAGGCCGCTTTCGATAAACATCCAAACTCGGACGCTGTGGATGGATTTCTATCACGACCGACTTATTATGCAATGTTTGTTGCACCATGGCTTCAGAAGACAAAGGTATATGCACGTATTACGTCGATTCCAGACTCTGTGCCTCTCGTTTCAGAGGTTCAACAGCAAGGGTCGAAGCAGATCCCAACAGATCACGTCTGATACCAGCGCAATCCATGCCTTTCTTCCCTGTCTGCCGCCCGCAAGAGTGAGAGGGTTCGAGAACGGCGCTGGTTGGCGCATGCAACCAGCAATGCGTTGATCGCCGTCATGGGGGCGGTATAGGAAGCGCCGAACGGTGGCGCTTCAATCGAAGCTATGAAAACCTCGTTGCAAAACTGAGCAATCGGAGACACATACGTATCCGTAATGCCGACACAGTACGCTCCTTTGGCGCGCGCCTGCTGCAAACCTTCAATCGTCTGCCGTAATCCTTTACGAAAGCTGATGGCGATGACAAGGTCTTTCTTGGTTGCGCTGCGGGAGAGGTGCATGATTCGCCCCCACGACGTAGCACTCACGACGGGAAGAGAGAGGATTGTCAAGTGGTGTTCAAGGTAGGTGGCAAGGGTTGCCGCCAAGTCTCCGGCGAAGATCAGTATCCGGGATGCTTTGTAAAACCTGCCTGCGACCGCTGCCACCGCTTTTAAGTCGATACTGTGGCGAAGACTATCGAGGTTCGTGAGATCGCGGTCCAGAGAATCTCGAATCAGACTGATAAGGCCGCCATTGCGCGGGACACTAGCCTTCATCGCATCAAGAGAAGTTCCCTTTGCGATCGAAAGGCCATGCAGGTAGCGCTGAAAATCGCGGTACGCCGCAAAGCCCATCTTCTGAGTGATGCGCACGACTGTCGCCGCATCAATTCCCAGCCGCTCTCCCAGCGAGCGAGCGCTGAGCAGGACGAAGTCCTGAGGGTTATCCAGCACTGGCCGAATGATCTCCCGCCTCTTGGCGCTGAGATGCTCCATATCAATCTGGAAATTGACCGGGCCTTTTCGACCTCTTTGCCGTGATGCTCTCATCGTTATCGCAGAGCATCGCCGAGCGGAGGTGGCTCCGTCAAGGCCTTTACAGGTGTTGTTTGTTTGCCTGATCGGTTCGCAACAAACGTTGCGATCGAGACATTTGCCTTGACAGTACTGCTGAACGGTTAATAAAGTGGACGGAATACTACTGGGGCAATCAAGATAACGACGCATTCCGCTCCGGAACCACTTTCCAAGGAGTGCACGAATGAGATTCCGCACTGGCGTCAGGCTGTTTTTCGTCGTTTTGAGTCATGTTGTTTTGCTCTCCGCGCAGACCTATCAAGGGCGAATTCTCGGCACCGTCACCGATGCCTCCGGCGCAGTCATCGCCCGAGCGAAAATCACCGTCACCGACACCGCCAAAAACACTTCCCGCTCGCTCATCACCAATTCCGCCGGAGAATATACGGCGCCTGATCTGGACCCCGGTACATACGCCGTATCGGCGGAAGCGCCGGGCTTTAAGAAGACAGAAAGCAAATCGGTGATTCTTGAAGTCTCGCGCGATGTGCAGGTAAATTTGCGGCTTGTGCCGGGAGCAGTGGGCGAGACGGTTGAGGTGTCCGCGGAAGGAACGTTGCTCGATACCACGGACAGCACCCTCAACGGTGTGGTGGGGAACAAGGCGATCGACGAATTGCCGCTGGAAGGCCGTGACTTTCAAAACCTGTTGCCGCTTCATCCCGGCGTGCAACGAACGCCTGGCGGAGGGTTCCAGTCCATCACATCCAACGGCAATCGCCCGGATGAAAATAACTTTTTCATTGATGGCGCAACCGACAATGATGTCTATTACGGCGAATCCGTAGTGAACGAGGCAGGAATTCAAGGAACGCCGGCCAGCTTTCTTCCTCTCGACGCGATCCAGGAGTTCAATACGCAGGAAAGTCCGTCAGCGGAATATGGCGACAAACCTGGCGTGGTGATGAACCTGGGACTGAAATCCGGCACCAACAATATTCACGGAAGCGCCTATTATTTCGGCCGCAACAGCGCCGTCGATGCCCGCAATTATTTCAATCCCGGCCCGCAAAAAGCGTCCGCACTCACGATGCATGAATTTGGTTTGTCGATGGGCGGCCCTATCAAGAAGGACAAGTGGTTCTATTTCGTGAATTATGAAGGCATTCGCGACAAGGTGGGAAACCCCGGTGTGTACGATAGCCCTGTCACCGTATCGCTGGCGAACCAATTGGGTGGCATCGCAGATTCTCAGGGCGACCCTCTTTCGGCCACATATAGCCTTCCCGATGCGATCGCCTACTGCACTCAGGGCATTAACGGACCATGCACGCCAAATCCTCTGAGCATGACGTTGTCTTCGCTATTCCTCCCCAATCCGGGTTTCGCTCTTAAGCAATCCGACCCGGCCGCGATTGACTTCGACTTCAACAACACCAACCGCGGCGACAACCTGATCGCAAAAACTGATTACCACCTCAACGACCACCACGTGCTGAGCGGCCGGTATTTTTACGGCCACAGCGACCTGGTTGAGATGGATACGATTCCGATTCGTCCAGACTGGCTCTCTACAACCAGCCCCACGAGTCAGATCTTCGGCGTCAATTGGGTTTGGACGCCCAACTCAACCTGGGTGAACGAGGCGCGCTACAGCTTCGACAGCTTCAGCGAAGCCATCTTACCGCTCGATCACAACGTCAATCCAACATCCTACGGAATCGATACCGGCGTTACCGATCCTGCGCTCTTCGGCTTCCCGCGCATCAACCCGGGATCAGACGAATTCAATTACATGGGCGGCAACTCCGGCTGGCCGTTGGAGACCACACCGAGCAAAACCCAGAACTGGTCTGACACTGTTTCCTACACAAAGGGTAAACACGTGCTCCGTTTCGGTGGCCAATTCATGTACGGAGACTTGAATTATTTCCGCGCCACCGAGGGTCGCGGCCGCGTGGATTTCAGCGATCTTACCGACTTCATCGCGGGAACGCCGCATCGCTGGGAGCGCCTTTACGGCGATCCGCAGCGCAATGTGAGTATGAAATCTTTTGGTCTCTTCGTGCAAGATGGATTCCGGGCAACCAAGCAGCTGACTCTAAATTTTGGGCTGCGCTACGGCGTGGTGTTTCCTATCAAAGACTCGCACGACCTGCTGGCGAACTATGAGCCGACCTTATCCAATGGTCAGCCGGGAGGCGTAGTTCAGGTGGGCGACGGCATCAGTTCTCCCTATCCCACGCGGTACAACAACTTTTCTCCTCGGCTCGGCTTTGCTTACGATGTGTTTGGCACGGGCAAAACTGTTGTGCGCGGCGGCGGCGGCATCATCTTTGTACAGCCCTCGATTCGTACTTTCATGTTTAGCGGCGGAGGACTGAACCTCAATCCCACGACCTCTTCGCTAGGCGTCACTCCCGGAAATGGTTCAATCAATGCTTTTCTGGTCGACTCGACCGATGTAAGCCAAATCAACTGGGGCGTTACGCCTGGACCGGTATTTCCCGATTCAACGACCGAAGGTTGCAGTGTCGATAGCCAGTGCAACGTCTTCGCCACTACCCCAAACCTCAAAACACCCTACGTTGAAAACTGGAACCTCAATATTCAGCAGGCGATTTCTTCGACCGCGATGCTGCAGATCGCCTATGTCGGAAATCACGGCGTCAACCTGTACAGCGTGCGGGATATCAATCAGGTAGACCCGAATTCGCCATTGGAAAATGACACGACGGGCTGCGACCACTGTGAATCCGTCGGACGGCCGCTCAACGCGAACTGTTCTGTGGCGAACGGTGGCTTAGGCCTGGGCGGACCGTGCTTCCCCTACATGGGATTTCTCGATCAGCTCGGGAATCAGGGAAACTCCATCTATCATTCGCTGCAAGTCACTTTCACCAAGCGCTATTCGCATGGCCTGTATTTCCTCGCCGGCTATACCTATGCCCACGCCATTGATACGGCAACCAGCAATACGCCTTCCAACACTCCGCAGAACAGTCTGGACTACGCGGCTGAACGCGGCAATTCTGACTTCGATATCCGCAATCGCTTGACGCTCTCGCTTTCTTACGACTTACCTTCGAGAAAATCGCCGCTACAGATGCTGCAAGGCTGGCAGGTCGCGAGCATCGTAACCCTCGAGGCCGGCGAACCCTACACGCTTTACGATTTCGGCGATGATGTCAGCCTTACCGGTGAATTCGAGGATCGATGGAATATCTCCGGATCGCCGAGCAACATTCATTGGTCGCCGGTCACGCCGATTAACTACATCGACCCGACGAATTTCAACACCGACGCCAATCAGAACGTCATCAGCGGCACCACCCCGCAAGCGCAGCAATGCGTAACTGGGGCTCTGGCAGCGGGTGGTCAGGCCGCCGCTAATCAGCTCAACGGAAATCCCAACTTCGCCAGTGACAGTGAGGCGGGCTTTCCCAGCACCAGCGGCGGATGCTACGTCTCCGGAAGTACCGCGATCACCGCTCCCGCACCCGGAACTTTCGGCAACGCGGGGCGCAACATCTTTCGGGGGCCGGGTCTCCGGGAATGGGACTTCTCGATTGCCAAAATCTGGAAGTTCAACGAGCGATTCAAAATGCAACTTCGCGGCGAATTCTTTAACATCTTGAATCATCCCAATTTCGACGCGTTCTCGTTGAACAACGATCTCTCTGATTCGAGCGCCGTCGGGACCGCGATCTTCACGCCCGACCTCGGCTCCGCTTCGAACCCGGTACTCGGCACCGGTGGCTCCCGCCATATTCAGCTGGGACTCAAAGTGATCTGGTAGGAAAAGTTTTCAGAGCGGAGGCTCACCCAAAACGAGTCTGAATGGAGCGATTGAATGCGAAGCTCATCGATTGCGGCTGTTGCTTTATACGTCTGGCTAGCTGCATCGCTCGTCGCGCAAACTCCGGCCAAGCGGCCTTTATCCGTTGATGACATCTATCGCATGCAGGATGTTGGGAACGCCCAGACTTCTCCTGACGGTAAATGGATCGCGTACACCGTTACATCGATGGATCGCGAATCCGACAAACGTGTCTCTTCGATCTGGATGGTCAATTGGGAAGGCACGCAGGATGTGCGCCTCACCTACGGCCAGGAATCAGCCAGTTCTCCGCGCTGGAGCCCCGACGGCCGATATCTGGCATTTCTTTCGTCGCGACCACCGGGCGACAAAACCGAACTGTGGCTGCTTGATCGCCGCGGAGGTGAAGCTCGCCAACTCACGAACGTAAAAGAAGATCTCTCGGCTTATGCATGGTCTCCCGACGGCAAAAGACTCGTACTCGAAATGAGTCCCGGCGACCAGGATGACTCTGCAGCTCCGGCGACTGGAAGCGCAACTCCCAAAGCGCCCCAACCCATCGTCATCGATCGTTTCCATTTCAAAAGTGATGGGGAAAGCTACATCACCGCTGCGTCCAATACCCAACTCTACCTTTTCGATATCGAAACTCAGAAACTCGATCCTCTCACTGCGGACCACAAATTCAACGACAGCGATCCAGTCTGGTCGCCGGACGGCGCGCGCATCGCTTACATCAGCAATCATGACGCAGATCCCGACAGGTCGGAAACAGACAGGATTTTCGTGATTGATGCGCGTCCGGGCGCTACTCCGAAAGAACTGCCGAACGCATACGAACCGGGCGGGCAAGTTGCGTGGAGTCCCGACGGTAAATTTCTCGCCTACCTTTCCGGCGTCGAGCAAAAATACGCAGCCTACAATCTGAACCGGCTCGGCATGATCTCAATAGCCGACGGAGTTTCACGCATTCTTACCGAGAAGCTTGACCGCGGCGTCTCATCACTACAATTCACACCCGACGGTTCTGCCGTCAACTTTCTTGTTATCGATGACCAGCACCAATATCTGGCAAAAGTTCCAGTCTCCGGAGGAAAAACGGAACGGTTATCCGGCAAGGATTTCGTCATCCTGCAACGATCAGGCGCCGCAGGCCATACCGCCGTCACCGCTGCGAGCGACACCGTGGCCCCGGAGATCTTCGCGCTTGAATCGGGAGAGCTGCGCAAGCTCACTTCTCACAATGACGGCCTTCTCGCCGAGATTCAGCTCGGCGCCGTTGAGGACATCTCTTTCAAGAGCAAAGATGGCACGGAAATTCACGGCATGATGGTAAAGCCGCCGGACTTTGTGCCTTCCCGCAAGTATGCAACTCTGCTCTGGATTCATGGCGGCCCCAATGGGCAGGACAGTCACGCGCTCCTCTTCAATACTTATCCTCTTCAAGTCGAGCGCCAGCTTTTTGCTGCGCACGGCTACGTTGTCCTCGCAGTCAACTATCGCGGCAGCAGCGGCCGCGGCGCGGAATTTACTCGCAGCATCTTCGCCGATTGGGGCCATAAAGAGGTCGCAGACCTGCTCGCCGCCGTGGATTATGCCGTAGCCAGGGGGATTGCCGACCCGAACCGGCTGGCTGTCGGTGGATGGAGCTACGGAGGCATACTCACTGACTATCTCATTGCCTCCGACTCACGCTTCAAAGCGGCGATTAGCGGCGCAGGAATCGGGAACGAACTCGCGATGTTTGGCAGCGATCAATACATCGTGCAATACGACAGCGAGCTGCAGCCCCCTTGGAAATCACTGGACACATGGGTCCAGGTTTCCTATCCTTTTTTTCACGCGGATCGCATTCACACACCCACACTATTCATGGGTGGGCAAGCCGACTTCAACGTACCGATCGCTGGCAGTGAACAGATGTATCAAGCGCTGCGAACCTTGAACGTCCCCACAGAACTGGTGGTTTACCCCGGCCAACACCACCTGTTCACGCGCCCCAGCTACATTCACGATCGCATGCAGCGTTACTTCCGATGGTATGACTTGTACGTGACTCCCGCAAAATAAACAATCCACTTCGGTTGCTGATCCGATGAAGCGGAGCTCTCCGAAGTAACGATAAGGATGTCCAAAGTACAATGGGTGCTCATTTTATCGAGCGGGCATCTTACTTCATGACTCATGTGCCCGCTGCGTTCATTGTCTGTCACTAGAAATTCAGCGGAAGGGCCAATTAAGGCAGATTCGCGCCTTGTTTGCAAAGGAGAGCTTTAATGAACGAAATTTTCACGGTGGCTGAACTTGACCGTCAACTGGGAATCCCTGGTGTCGCAAGCGTTTCCGAAGGCAACGGTGGGTTGGCGCGAGTGCAGATCACAGGCGCTTTCGGGCGGGGAGAGATCTATTTGCATGGCGCTCACGTGACCTCCTGGAAACCCGTGGGCCATGACGAATTAATTTTTGTCAGCACAAAAGCCCGCTGGGAGGAAGGCCAGGCAATCCGAGGGGGAATCCCAATTTGTTTTCCCTGGTTTCGAGGCAAGGTGGACGACCCGCACGCTCCAGCGCATGGAGTCGTGCGTACAAAAATGTGGCAACTCGAGTCCATCGTTGAAAAAGAAAACGGAGTCGCCGTAACCATGTTCACGCAAAGTGACGAGCACACGCGGAAATGGTGGCCGGGAGAATTTCGCCTCATGCATCGCGTTACATTTGGCTCTGAGCTGCGTCTGGAGCTGGTTTGCGTGAACACCGGGATCACCCCCTTCCGCTTCGAAGAGGCGCTCCACACCTACAACCGGATTGCGAACATACAGGATGCACGGGTGCAGGGGCTCGATGGCGTGAGCTATCTCGACAATACTGACTCGAACAAGAAGAAGATGCAGCGCGGTGACATTACCATCGCCTCAGCGACCGACACCGCATACGGCAATACTCAAAACGAAGTTGACCTGTTGGATTCGAACAAGAAGCGCCGGATCCGATTGCGGAAAGAACATTCGCTGAGCACGGTGGTGTGGAATCCTTGGGACGAGGGAGCGGCGCGATTGCAAGACCTGGGCGATGGCGAATGGAGGCAGTTTCTCTGCGTCGAGGCCTGCAACATCCTGGATGCTGCGATTCATCTTGCACCGGGACAAGAGCACATGATGGCTGCGGTTCTTACGGTTGAGAGGTTCTAACCCCTAAACACCTAAACCAGCAGTCTCAGGTTTTTCCTGGCCAGTGAAATCAAGGACCTGAAGCGCAAAGTGCGCGAAGAAATGCCACGAAGAAATCCATACTGGGCCACTACCTTCCTGACAGATCAGTTGAATCTTGACTACGGGTCAGATCTCAGAGTACCGTTTCCCGGTCATCCGGGAGAATTGTTAAGTGTTATGTCGGGCAATTATGGACGTGGGGCGCGTCTTTTATTGCTTCGATAGAACATTTTCTACCTGGAGGCGATCGGCTTTGCCGGTTGCAAACGCTGCCGCCCCCTTTACCGGCAGCGCGAACTCTTGACAGATACTGCCCTGGAGATCGGACGAACTACACGGGGGGAAACAAGTGCTGTCTAGGAGGATTATGTACCGCAGATTGAGTTTCATCTCCCCCACGATCACAGTCCTCACGATTGTGTTTCTTGCCCACACCCTAGCCCAGGCCCAAGCACTGCCCCTATTAACACGACATGTACGCGATGAAGTTGCCAGCGGCCAGGCACCGCTGGTTGGAAAACTACCTCCCACACAAACGCTGCACTTCGACATAGTTCTGCCGCTGCGCGATCGCGCAGGGCTGCAGACTTTTGTCAAAGAAGTCAACGACCCCAGTACCTCCTCTTATCATCAGTTCCTCACCCCGCAGGAGTTCACCTCCAGATTCGGGCCCAGCCAAGAAGATTGGGACACACTGGTTGCGTTCGCGAAAGCGAGCGGCTTCGAGATCGTCAACGGAACCCGCGAAGAAAGAGATCTAAGGCTCAACGGCTCGGTGGCAAACATCGAGAAGGCCTTCCATGTAACCATGGGGCTCTATCAGGATCCCACCGAAGATCGTACGTTTTTTGCCGTGGACCGCGAGCCGACGGTGGATCTTCCCTTCCAGCTTTGGCACATCACTGGTTTGGATAACAATTCCAAGCCGCATCCGATGTATGTGAAGAAGAGCGACTATGCGAAGGCTCATGGAATCGACCCGAGCAAAGTCGTAACTCATGCGACCACCGGCTCCGGACCTTCCGCTTCGTTCCTGGGCAGCGACATGCGCGCGGCCTACTACCAGGGAACAGCGCTCACCGGCACCGGCCAGAACATTGCCCTGTTCGAATTCGCGGGCACCGATTTGGCCGATCTGAGCACGTATTACAAGAACGTTGGGCAAACGGAACCTTACACTCCAACCCTGATTTCCACCGGTGGTTATGCCACGACTTGCGTCGATAGCGGCAGCAAGGCGTGCGACGACACCGAACAAACTCTCGACATGACGCAAGCGATGGGCATGGCCCCAGGCTCGACCATGCTCTACATGTATGTCTGCGGCGACGTCCTGGCCAGTGGATCGGGAAACATCAGCGACACCGCATGTATCAGTGCGATGGTTTCGACTGCCTCCGCACCTTTGTCGAAGCAGATCGGTTGTTCCTGGGGCTGGACGCCTGCGGACCCCAGCACTCTCGATCCCTACTTTGAGCAGATGGCCTCGCAAGGTCAGAACTTTTTTGTCGCAGCCGGCGATAGTTCGGCCTGGTCTGCGTCGAATGAGGCCTGGCCAGCCGACGATGCAAATATCGTTTCGGTCGGCGGAACTGACTTAACAACCGCCAGCGCGGCTGGTCCGTGGAAGTCGGAAACCGCCTGGGCAGACAGCGGTGGCGGCATCTCGCCTGATTCCATCCCGATTCCCAGCTGGCAGCAGTTGTCAGGCGTGATCACATCGTCCAACAAAGGTTCCACAACCCTGCGGAATGGTCCTGACGTCGCCGCCAACGCAAACTTCACTTTTTATGTTTGCGCGGACCAAACCACTTGTACGGCGAACGACTACGGCGGAACCAGTTTTGCCGCGCCCATGTGGGCTGCTTACCTGGCTCTGGCCAATCAACAGGCCGCAACCAACGGCGACACGATCGGTTTCATCGATCCAATCATTTATCCGGCGGCTTTGGGTTCGAGCTACAGCACGCTGTTCCACGACATTACCAGCGGGAGCTGTGGCACTTACTCTGGCATCACTGGCTACGATCTGTGCACCGGGTGGGGCAGTCCGAACACCACGGGCCTGATCAATCTTCTGGCTGGTTCTGCGACGCCGAGCTTTACGCTTTCGGATTCGCCGAGCAGTCTGACGATTACGCAAGGCGGCAGCGGCACCAGCACAATCACAGTCAATGATTTGAACGGATTCGCGGGCAGCGTAACTCTGGCTGCCTCCGGCCTGCCGAGCGGTGTGACGGCGGCGTTTGGCACAAACCCCACCACAGGGACGAGTGTGCTCACGCTGACGGCAAGCAGCACGGCGACTACCGGATCGGCGACGGTGACCATCACTGGAACCTCCGGCAGCCTGACCGCATCCACAACGCTTGCACTCACGGTGAATTCGACGGCTACGCCGAACTTCTCCGTTGCTGCATCGCCAACCTCGGTTACGGTAACGCAAGGCGCCAGCGGAACCAGCACCATCACTATCACGAGTACGGGCGGCTTCAACTCGGCAACGACTCTGAGCGCGTCCGGCTTACCCAGCGGCGTGACGGCGACGTTCTCGACCAATCCGGTCACACCGCCGGCGAATGGCAGCGCGACCTCAACCCTCACACTGACCGCTTCCTCGAGCGCCACCGTCGGCACCGCTACAGTGACGATCACCGGCACCTCGGGTTCAACCACTCACAGCACTACGATCGCTCTCACGGTGAATGCTTCCTCGGGAACGAAGAACTTCACTCTGTCACTGTCGCCCTCATCTTTCACCATCGATGACAACGGCAGCGTGTCCACCACTCTCACAGTCACCAGCGTGAATGGATTCCATTCGGCAGTGACATTGAGCGTCAATGAATTCCCCACTGACGTATCGGCGACGGCATCGTCCAACCCCGTGACCCCGCCGGCCAATGGCAGCGTGAAGGTGACGCTCGTCTGGAGCGCATCCAGACGCGCCCCCACTGGAACCTCAACCATCGAGCTGATCGGAACCTCCGGATCACTCACGAACCAGACGCCCGTTACGATAACGGTGGCACCATGACGACCGTCTGAAAAACGAATGATCTGATCTTTGCTCTGCAGGACGTTGCCCTGTAGTAAGACAAGGCAGAGATCTGATTTTGGTTAACCAATCGAGCCGGTCCGCAAGGGCCGGCTCGAATTCCAGCTGGACTCGCTTTCGCACAACGTTGTTGACATTTTTTTTGCTGGGTCTATCTAACCGTGCGGTTGACGTGATGCGTGGGTTTACATGGAGATAGCTTGCCGAAATCTCGAAACTTAGTGAAAGTCATGAGAGCGAATGTCTAAAGTTTTGCTCGCCATCGTGGTCAGGTGCGTGGCTTTCACATGAATTACGCCATCCATGTTTTGAAGTACTCCTTCGACAAATAGGAACTTGCTGGTCGTCACTTGCAGGCGTTCGCGTTCGTAGAGATCAGGGGTGACGATGACGTTGGCGATGCCGGTTTCATCTTCTATTGAGAGAAAGATGAAACCCTTAGCAGTTCCCGGACGCTGACGCGCGATGACGCAACCGGCCGCTTTTACAAACTCGCCATTCCGGCGGTGGCGCAAATCCTGAGCCGATAGCACACCCTGCCGCTGCAACTGGGCGCGGCGATAGTACATCGGATGTTGGCCGATCGTGAGCCCGGTGCCGCTGTAATCGGCAACCAGCCGCTCTTCGATATTCATCTGAGAAAGCGGTCGTGTATCAGAATCCTCCCGCAGTGAATCTGAATTTTCCCGAAATAGCGGTCCTTCGAACCTGCCTGCACGTTCGACTTGCCAGAGAGCGTCACGGCGGTGCTCGATATCGGCCAGTTTGTTCAACGCTCCAATTTGCGCCAAGAGTGTGAATTCTTTGCGATTAAGGGCTGGCACTCGTAACGCAAGATCTTCCGCAGAGCGGAAGACCCCTTCTTTGTTGCGTGTCCTGATCAGCCCTTCGGCGGATTCTTTTCGCAGACCTTTGGCATAATTCAACCCCAAACGCAGTGACAGCTTGCAGTCTCCTTCATGCTCGACCGTGCAAAGCCAATCCGAAATCTGGACATCGATCGGCTTTATACGCAGACCGTGACGCTGCGCGTCCTTCACGAGAACAGCGGGCGAGTAAAAGCCCATCGGCTGATTGTTCAGGATGGCGCAGGTAAAAGCAGCGGGATATTTGACTTTGAAATAGGCAGAGAAATAGGCGATGCGGGCAAAGCTGGCGGCGTGCGATTCAGGAAAACCGTATAACGCAAACGAGCTGATGTTCTGCACAATCGTGTCCTGCGTGGCCCGATCGAGTCCGTTCGCGGTCATACCCGCCCGGAGTTTTCCTTCGAGATTTTTCATGCGCTCCCAGGAACGGCGCATACCGACTGCGCGACGCAGCTCTTCCGCCTCCGCTCCAGAGAAATTGGCAACAATCATTGCCATGCGCAGCAGTTGTTCCTGAAAGAGCGGCACACCCAGAGTGCGCTCTAGAACCGGTACCAGCAATGGATGAGGATAAACAACTGTTTCTTTCTTTTGCCGCCGCCGCATGTACGGGTGCATCATCTGCCCCACGATTGGGCCGGGCCGAATAATCGCCACCTGCACGACAAGATCGTAAAACCGTTCAGGATGATTCCGCGGCAACGATGCCATCTGCGCGCGGCTTTCCACTTGAAACATGCCCACGGTGTCGGCGCGCTGCAAAGTCCGGTACACTTCGTCATCTTCCGGCAACTGCGCGAGATCGGCAGGCACTCCGTAATGCCGGGGAATAAGTTCAAGGCAATCTTCGATAACAGCCATCATGCCCAGGCCGAGCAGATCAACTTTGATAATGCGGAGATCGGCGCAATCTTCTTTATCCCACTGCACGACGGTCCGTCCCGGCATGGAAGCCCGCTCGAGTGGAACAATGTGATTCAACTGTCCCTGGCAAATCACCATGCCGCCCGAGTGCTGCCCGAGATGACGCGGCAGATCCTGAATACGCATGCACAGGTCGAGATACTTGGCGATGCGCGGGTGAGCAAGATCAAATCCGGCATTCTGAAAGGAGTGCGCCATGGTGTCGCTCGCTCCGCGCCACTCCCAATTGCTCACCAGGCCGGAAAGCCGGCCGAGAGATTCATGATCGAAGCCGAGGGCTTTGCCGACCTCGCGCGCCGCGGATTTACCCCGATACGTAATCACATTGGCGGTCATGGCAGCGCCCAGTTCCCCATAGCGCTGATACACGTGTTGAATGGCTTGCTCGCGTTTTTCTTCGGAGGGAAGATCGAGATCAATGTCGGGCCACTCGCCACGGCTTTCGCTGAGAAAGCGCTCGAATAACAATTCCATGCCAACTGGATCGATTGCCGTGATCTCAAGCGCATAGCAGACTGCCGAGTTGGCCGCGCTCCCACGTCCCTGAATCAGAATGTTGTTTTGCTTGCAGAATTCAATGATGTCCCAAACAATAAGAAAATAACCGGCGAAACCAAGCTGTGCGATCAGCGCCAGCTCATGCTCCACTTGCTTTTTGGCGCGTTCCAGCAAATCAAGATCGTCTTTGGGTCCATAGCGGCGCAACACGCCCTCTTCCACGCGCTTGCGTAGAAAGCTATCCATGTTTTCTCCATCCGGAACCGGATAGCGAGGGAACGCATAGCCAAGATCGTTGAGTTCAAATTGCAGCCGGGAAGAAAGCTCGACCGTATGATCGGTGGCATAAGGAACGTCACGAAAAAGTTCGATCATCTCCGGCGCGGAGCGCAGATGACGCTGGCTGTTTAATGCCAGCAACCGGCCGGCGCAATCGAACTCAACATGATGACGCGTCGCCGTAAACAGATCGAGGATTTCGCGATCGCAGGCGGCTCCGTAACGCACGCCATTCGTGGCCAGCAACGGAAGCTGCAAAGAATTCGCGATACGTATCGCTGTCTGGTTTCTCCATTCTTCTTCCCGTTCCTGATGACGCTGCAATTCAACATAAACATTTGTGCGGCCAAATATCTCGATCAGTTGCTGCACCACTTCCCTGCCCGATTCTTCACCACCCTCTGCTAATGCAGCGGCTAAAGGTCCTTCGTCCCCGCCAGTCAAACAGATGAGACCAGAAGCGTATTGCCGCAGATTGTCTTTGGTGGCCGCGCCTTCCGCCTTGCTGCTTTCTCTCATCTTGAATTGCGTGATGAGCTGACAGAGATTTTGATAGCCAGTTCGGGATTCGCATAAAAGAGACACGCGGGCAGGTTCGGCTGCAAACTGATGAGGAAGCCATCCTGGTGGCGCTAAGCGATTGCCAAAATCTGAAACCGCAATTTCGGCTCCAATATGCGCCCGCATCTTATTTCTCTGCGCGCTGGTATGAAATCGAGCCGAGCCATAAACACCGTTGCGATCGAGTAATGCCATGGCCGGCATCTGCAGCTCGAAAGCGCGCTGGATGAGTCCTTCCGGCTGGGACGCTCCTTCGAGAAAACTAAAAGCACTCGCCGCGTGCAGTTCGATGTACCGCTCAGTCATAGAGCACCGCCATCTGCCAGCAGTCTCGCATCAGATCGCGCACCAAGCAGCAGTACAGCACGTCGCTCTCGTGCGAACGTGCAATCACGTCCCATTGTTCAAAGCCCCATAATCCCGGATTCCACCAGTCACCACTCACGAGCCATGGACCATAAGCTTGCTCTGCGACGTAATGCTTTTCACGAAAAGAGAATGAAGACGGTTTGTGGTCGCGCAACCTAACCGAGATTCGCTCGGGTGGACGGATTTGCCGCATGGAAGCCCGTACCAATAGATGGGCAATATTCTTCTCATCAGCAATCGGCGGGACCGAAAATGGGGACAAACGAAAGCTGTCCGGTCGATGCGTGTCATTCAATTCGACCCGGCCGACATTTTTCTCTCCGACAATTGCGCATACTCTCGCCAATGTAATGTCGAGCCGCGCCGGCTCTGGCAAAGGCGGAGAAAATAATCCGAGTTGCACCTTGCTGGTCTTCCCCGGCTCGGCAGAAACAGTCAGCGCAAAAATGGCGGCTTGGGGTGGATGCGCCTCTAAGTCGAGGTGTAGGAGCTTGATCCACAAGTGACGATCGTTGGATGGCACTGCCGGACGGACGGTGCGCGCGTGCTGTGCTCCGCCTTCTAAGGACAGGGTGACCGTGACTGCGGCCAATGCCAAAGCGTGGGCAGAGGCGCGCATTGCGAGTTGCTCCAGCATGACATCCATGACAAAGAGCAGCGAGGTCAGCATTTCTATCGGAGCTTCGAATTCCATGCGCTCTTCGAGCTTGAACTCCGCTTCGATTGGCAGAAAAAGATGCGGGAATTCTCCTCGCGCGATTTTAAAAATACGCCGGCCCTCCTGCCCCACGCGTGCAATCAAGGATGTTTCCGGCAATACGGCCAGCATGCCCAGCGTATGAATGCCCCAACGCGAGAAAATCGCAGCCATTTCTTCCGAAAGCCCAAGCACCGAAAGGGGGAGGGGAGCTAAGGCGGAAGCTTCTTTCCCAGGCGGAATGACAGTAATTGGATTCTTCGGCTTTCCCCGAGCCATACAAATCGCTGCATGAAAATTCTTACTGATTGCGATTCTTGCCGTGATTCCGACCGCCCGCACGGACTTCAGCAAGCTTTCCGCCAGGCGCTGAGGGCTTCCGAATAGTTTTTCTGTTCCCGCAATGTCGATGACCCAGGAAAATTCGCGATCGCTCGTTTGATCTTCCACTCGTGGAGAAAAAGCCCTGGCACATTCGAGTAAGGTCGCTCGGGCTGTAACTTCTTCCGTTTTGGAGCGCGACAAAATCTTTACCTGGGGAAACGTATCCATCTCAACCTGCGTCATTCCCCGAACGATTCCAAGCTTGCTCGCTCCCCGGTTGAGCGAGCATACGAGCCGTAAAAGCGGCTCGCCATCCATCACCACGCAAGGATGATTGCGAAGTGTTGGCCGGAGGCGCAACAAAGCCTGCGCGGGAAATTCTTCCGCGTAAATACAGGCGTAAAGTTCAACCGGAATACTCATCGCCCCGTCCATGCCGTGCGATTTTGCCAGCGAACCCGTCGTTGGGTCAGCGGAGGTTTTCGAAGCGACGCCATCTTTTCTAGATCAATTTCTTCGGGGCCGGGCGAGAAGCGCTGCCGCTCCACTTCGGCGAAGAAATCGAGCCCGGTGAAAACCGTGGCCTCACTTCTGGGATTGCCCGCATGCAATCGCAAAGTCAGCGCCGCACTGCTTTTGGCACAAGGATGTTGGAGAAGAAGGACGACGCTGGTTTGTTTTTGTGCCGCTACAGCGCGATAACGAAACCATGTGGCTAAGGGCACGCGCAACGCATGAGCAGGCACAATGTCACCCATGTCCAGCACAACCGCCGCGAATCCGCCGTTTTGCAGTAGTAGATCCGTGATTCGCAACGCCTGATCCAGTCGCGACCAGGGCTTCTTTGAGGCAACCATCTTTTTGGGTATCGATAAACTGGATGATTCTCCGCTCTCTGGTTTTTCCCTTTCAGATTTTGGCTGCATTTGCAGGCCAGGACACAGCGCTTCGCTATCCTCCTTTCCGAGCAATCCGGCAATGGCCTTCGACAGTCCTTTTACTTCGCCACGCGGATGAGGTCCAAATCCACCACCATGCAAGCCTTTTTTGACCAGCCGTGGAATGAAATATTTTCCGGGAAGCGTGGCCGTACTCCTGGAAGTAGCTTGGGAGACTACCGTGGAATGTGAAATTGCGGGCGTCGTGGCTCCCAGTCCGCAACGCACCCAAAGCAGCCTTTGCAAATCGACTCCCGCTGCTGCTGCCGACTCCGGGTGCAATGCATCAGAGACATCGATCCAGGCGCAGACTTTTCCCGCGTGCGTAAGGGCGGCAACAAAAGACAAAGCCAGTGAAGTCCGCCCCGAACACTCCGCTCCCACAATTTCTGTGATTGCGCTTGCCGGGAAGCCGCCGTGCAAGAGTTCATCTACACTGCTAATTCCACTCGATACGAATTCCCGTATGATTCGCGGCGGCGGCGAGAGCGCGCTGGGAATTCTACAAGCCAGGGCGGCTTCGATTCGGTCTCGTAAAAGGCTGGCGGCGGACATAGCACTTTCGCCTTATATTCGCCTTTTACGATGGGATTTTCAAATTAAATTGCACTACTTTATGTGCAGTTTCTCTGCAACCACTTAAAAAGGCACGATTTAAATTTCTTCTCCGAGCCGGTGATCGCTCGGAAACCATACTTTCTGATCTGCAATAATTCTTCTATGTGCGGGCGTTATCGAGCCTCAAAGCGGAAGCAGGAAATCGAGGAACACTTCCATGCTGTGTCGGGGGAGGGAGAAGACGATTGGATTCCCCGCTACAATATCGCGCCAACCCAGTCGGTGCCCGTCATCCGCCAACATCCGCAAGAACCAGTAAGGAAATTGTCGATGATGCGTTGGGGATTGATCCCCTCGTGGGCGAAGGATGCCTCCGGTTCCGCGCAAATGATAAATGCCAGATCGGAAACCGCCGCCACGCAACCCGTATTTCGCGATGCGATGAAATCCCGGAGATGCCTCATTCCTGCCGACGGATTTTATGAGTGGAAGAAAAACGGGAAGATCAAGCAGCCATATTGCTTTGAAGTAAATGACGGAAAACTGTTCGCCTTTGCCGGCCTGTGGGATCGCTGGAAAAATCCGAACGGTGAATGGATTCGATCATGCTTGATCCTGACGACCACACCGAATGCCGTCACAGCGCCTGTTCACGACCGGATGCCGGTGATCCTCAACCCTGGCGACTACGACTTTTGGCTCGATCCGGGGATGAATGCCCTGTCCATCCTTAGGGATCTGCTAAACCCCTTCGCTGCCGAAGCGATGCGGTCGTATCCGGTATCGCCGCAAATCAACAATGCGAACAATGACAATGAAGAATCGGGGCGCCCCATTCAGCCTTCAAAGGATCAAGCACAATTGTTCTGAATATTGGTCGGCGTCCACATCCGTACATGGCTCCCTAACTCCTCCGGTCCAGTTAGGACCGCACCACTTGCCATGGATCTTGATAGGCCGGGCGGATCACTGAAGTCAATCCGATCCCGGTGTGCTGCGACCGTGAGTGGCGGAGGCGCAGCAGTAAACTCATCGTTACCGCGTGTTTAGCTTATCAAGTGCGCGCTTCAACTCTTCCAGTTTCTGTCCGGCTTCGCCGAGCTTGCCTTCCGCCGTCAGGCGCTGGTAGTCGGCAAGGTCTTTGGCGGCTTCCGCGATCAGCGCGCCGCGATCCTCTGCGGGCTGAGGCGACGCTGCGGATGCCGGTGTGCTTCGCGACGGCTCCGCATTGGCCGCCGCGGCGCTCAACGACGAGACTCCTCCACCAAACAAAGCTGACATCGCCGCCTCGAAGGTTGGTCCATACGCCAGTCGATCTTGCAGCGCGAGCACGACAAGACGCAACTCCGGCATCGGACTCCGCTCCGCTTGCAGGTAAATCGGCTCTGCATACAGCAGCGCACGTCCAGTCGGGATCACCAGCAACGCACCGCGCCGCACATGCGAGCCTTGCTGATTCCACAGCGTTAGTTGCCCCGAAAGCTGTGCGTTCTGATCGATTCGCGCCTCGATTTGCAGCGGCCCATCGACAAGCTTCGTTTTGGGGAAGTTGTAGACTACCGACGTACCGTACTGTGCGCCGTCGCTACGCCCCGCGATCCAGCCAATCAGATTATTGCGGTTGGCCGGCGTGAAGGGCAGAATCTCCACGAACTCCTCGCCAGTTTCTCCCGGCAGTTTCATCAGCACGAAGTTCGGCTGCATCGTCTGCGTTACTTGCTGTCCCCCCTCACTCATGCCGACTTCGGTAGCGACAGTCCACAGATCCTCCCGGTTGTAGAACGCCTCGGGATCCGTCATGTGATACAGGCCGTAAACTTCCGCCTGCAGTTTGAGCAACAATTCAGGGTAGCGTACGTGTTTGCGCAGTCCCGGCGGCATCATGGCCGCATCCTTGAACAGGCTCGGAAAGATCCGGCGATAGGCTGCGATGATGGGATCATCCGTACCGAACACGTAAAACGTGGTCGTACCATCGTAGGCGTCGACCACCACCTTCACGCTGTTGCGCATGTAGTTGATGGGATTGCCGTCGAGTTGGTAATGGGTCGAATACGGATAGCTGTCTGAAACGGTATATGCATCTATGATCCACGACAGACGGCCGTCGTCGCCGAGCACGATGTATGCATCTGGATCGAACGTGAGGAATGGCGCTAGCGCCGAGACGCGATCGCGTATGTTGCGGCGCATCAGCAGCCGGCTGTCTTTGTTTATATCGTCGCTGAATGGCAGCTTCGCAAGATCGCCCTGGTCAAGCGCGATGATCATTCGGCGCAGGAATCCGCCGAGTGCGATGCCACCGTTCCCTTCGTACGACGTGAGGTTGTTCGTCGCGCCTTGCGGGTAGTTGAATTCCTGTTGGCGCGTCTTTACGTAGACGTCGGTATTGGTCAACTCGCCGAAATAGATCTCCGGACGTGTCACGGTCAGACTACGCACCGTGCTCTGGACGGGCATATTGCTCAAAATCAGCGTGGGCAGCCCTTCCGGCGTAAACCCATTGACCGGATTCATCGTGATGCCGTAGCCGTGGGTGTAGATCAGCTTCTCGTTAATCCAATTCCGGCTGCTCTCTGGCAGTTTGTCGACGTTCAACTCGCGCGCGGCGAGCATTACCTCGTGAGTCGCGCCGTCGATGTTGTAGCGATCGATGTCGATGTCGGGAAAGTCATAATAGGTACGGATTTCCTGAATCTGGCGCAGCGTGTCCTGCAAAGCGTGCCAGTCCCACAGCCGGATGTTTTGAAGTGTTGCCTGATTGTTAGCCGGATCGGCAGCGTCAACGGTCGTCTCGGCCGGAAACTCGCGCTGCGCGACTTGGTTCAATCCGTACGCCTGCCGCGTCAGATCGGTGTTGTAGACGATGTAGGGCTTCTCACGAACCAGCTCATTTGGCTTGACGATAAAGTTGCTGACGTACCATCCGATCACTTGAACCGCGAGATAGCAAACTGCGGCCGGAACGACCGCCGCGATCAGCCAGCGTCCCCTCGGCACCCGCATTGCGTTGACCGCTGCGATAATCGCCCCGAGAACAAGGGCTGCGCAGACGACGAGCATCCCGGTAATCGTGACGTGAGAGTCCGTGTAAGTCACACCCCCAAAGATCGTGTGATCGTCGAACAATAGCTCGAACCGTCCGATATACGTTCGCACCGCGAGGATCAGCAACAGAAACACAAATGTGATCGATAGTCCCCGCCAGGGTAGTGTGACGGAGCGGCTAAGACGGCCGGCGAGCATACGGCTTCCGCCCGTGATGAGGACGAAGAAGGCGGCTAGTAAGCAGCCAATGACGGCCAACGTAATCAGCCAACCGGCGATGAGCTGCCACGCGGGAAGGGCAAACAAAAAGAAGTTCAGCGGCTTGCCAAAAATTGGATCTACAACTCCACCAGTTGCCGGAGGCGCGTACCAGAAGAGGGCGAGCGTCGGCCACTCCACCATCATTCCGCCGCCGGTTGCAGCGGCAACGGCAAGCGAAACACCGAGTGCGATCACGCGCAGGACGGGTTCAACCGGCAGTTTCACCGGTCGTCCACCGATGAGAATCGTTTGGCCGCTCGGCAAATCGGAGCGATGTACGCGCTTCAGAGCCAGGAACGAACCGTACAGAATAAGAAATGTGGCCGCTGCAAAAGTCGCGAACACTCCCCACTGAAGATTCAGTGTTTTCCAGAATACATCCCCGTAGCTGAGTGACTTGAACCAGAGTATGTCCACGTAGTACGACAACGCAGTTCGGCCGCCGAAGAAGATAACCGCCAAGACGGCGAGAATGAGAAAAAAGCGGCGGCGACTTCGCGGCGGAAGCAGCGGCGACTGATGTGTTGGCGAATCGTTAGGCGGCCAATCAATGGACTCGGGCATTGCCCTCCGTTATTAGCAGCATTTTTGCGAGCAGAGTTGTAAGAGACCGTATTGTAGCGTGGTATCCGGTTTCGCCGTTTTGCTGGCCAATCGTACCGCTTTCTTTCGGCCGCTTGCGATTTCGCCAATGCGCAAAATTCGTAAGGGACTTGCTCGTGTAATCCTAGAATTCGACACGCAACGCGACTTGACCTGTACGATTTCCGGCATTTTCGGCCGTCTGCGGAGCGCTCAACACGCCAAACGTCGACGGAACATCGATCTGTGTTGCGGGAGGAGCGAAGTTGGTGTGGTTGAACACGTTTGTAAACGTGGACTCGAATCGCATTCTCACTGCCTCTGTAACACGGAAGACTTTGGCTAGGCCGAGGCTAGCCGCGATTGTGCCGGGGCCCTGCAGGATACCAACTCCGGCGTTGCCGAAGCGTCCGGCGCCGGCGGGAGTAGGGGCGAACGCTGCGAGATTGAAATACTGCGCGCGTGACTGACCTTGATAGAAATTCGTCGAGACCTCGTCGGGACGCGAGAAAGCGCCCCGGTTGACGACGTCCGTATTGGACTGATCGAAGGAGTCGCTGATGCTGGGCGTAAGCCACGGCCCAGTTTCAAGCAGAGTTATTGTTGTGAGTTCCCAGCCGCCCAGCGCCGCATCCCTCCAGCCACCGGTGTTCAGGAAAGTACGGCCTTCGCCGACTGGCAACTGGTAAAGACCAGTGAGCAGGAAACGACTTCGACGCGTGCCTTCGACATTGCCGTAATCGCTGTGCACATCGAAGCGGTTGGCGATGGGAATTCCGTAATTGACTTCGCCCGCGTAAGCAGTTGGAGTATCGCCTTGGTTGTCGGCCAGGTTTTTTGCCAGCGTGTAGTTCGCGCTGAAATAAAGCCCGTGAGACATTTTGTGATTCTCTTCAATTTGAAGCGCGTTGTAGTTGGCCTCGCCGGCATTGAAGGTGCTATAGAGGGTGAACCAATTTGGGTATGGCGCTCGCGGATCGACGTAGGGACTCGCGGCGGTAGTTTGATATGGCGTCGTACTCGCCGGGATTTGGTTAAGGTCTTCCGTGATGCTAAGCCGATAGCTGTGCATGCCGACATAGCTCACACGCAGGCTGTCGTTATTTCCGACTTGACGCTCGACAGTGAGATTCCATTGATTGGCTTGCGGATCGCGGTAATTCGGATCGACACCCTGATCGAGGCCTCCGCCGCCAAATTGCACGCCCACCGTGGGTGGCGCGGTGTTGGGGAATTGGATGAGAGGCGATGTTACGGTACCGCTGTTTGTATAAGTATGCAGCGCGGACGTCGGGTTACCGCTGTTGTTGAAGGAAAGCGGACCCAGATTGGTCATCGTGAAGATGCCGAATCCAGCACGAATCACTGTTCTTGTATCGTTAAACGGACGCCACGCAATCGAGATGCGCGGCTGGAAGTTCCGCATATAAACGTTGCGCAGCGACTGTGGCAGGTGGTCTTGGCTGGCAGTGACATAGTTCGTACATGGCAGGGGCGTGTATCCCAGGTTGCAGGCGTTGAACGATTGCTGGAATGCCAGGTTGGAGGGCAGTATATTTTGCTGCTGCAGATATGCCGGCAGTTCGTTGGGTACGACGATCGAATTGTTTCTCTGGTCGAAGTTTGCCAGGTTTCCACCATCTTCGTGAAAGCCCGGCAGAATCTGCCAGCGTAGGCCATAGTTCAGCGTTAGATGGCTGTTGATCTGGTATTCGTCTTGCCCGAACACGCCGTATTGCCACGCGGTTCCTCCCACGTCCGGGCTCGATACGGCAAAGAACAAGGACGACGGTGTTCCTTCAAGGAAGTCGCCGAAAGCATTGCCGGTGAACGTGCCTTGGAAGATGAAGTCGCCAAAATCGTCGGAATTGAAAACGGGTGCGAAACTCTCCAGATCGAAATACCGAACTCTGCGTGCGTCCAGGCCCATCTTTAAAGTGTGCTTGCCCCGGGTCCAGCTCACATTGTCGGTGAACTGGAGTGTCTTCGACTGCGTCACCCCGGTCTTATCGCGACCGATGGAGGTGAATCCTGTTCCGGCGCTGAAGTTGAATGTGGGAAAAGCATGCGTGGTGGGATG
>Ga0209006_10000905_pt1 | contig 27494 bp, 27 predicted proteins | sample JacPin_JW_Ref_O2_FD_188567 | JGI IMG/M metagenome (GOLD analysis project Ga0209006, IMG submission 188567) | Forest soil microbial communities from Algoma, Ontario, Canada - Jack Pine, Ontario site 1_JW_Ref_O2 (SPAdes) (version 2) | ecosystem: Environmental > Terrestrial > Soil > Boreal...
GGCCACCGCCGAAGGCGGCGACCGCTTTCGCGGTCGTCATTGACAAAGGTCTCAGCGGTGAAAGAATTGCCTCCATGCGAACAATGGCTCAATAGCGAATTCGGTAGGGACGATAACCCGAAGCTGTTGTCTCGCATCCTGAACCTCCTTCCTATTGGAGGCCCGATCAACGAATTAGTGAACCTGCACAATTGCGAGGGAGCGAAGCGACGAAGCAATCCAGACTAAGCTTCCGGAAACCTTCGTCTGGATTGGTTCTAACGGCGAATGCGAAGCATTCGTCCGGACTGCCGCTCGCAACGACGGCGAAGCGAATTCAATTCAAGGCGGGGCGATGCGCTTTGCGCACCCTTGACCTCAATCTCCTTCCGCGCCTCGCTCTGCCCAAGAAATCAATGGAGGAATCCGATCTCAGCCTCGTTGAGCGTTTTCCGATCGCCCCTTACGCGCGTTGCGCGAACAATTGCCGCAGGCCCTTCAGCAGCCCCGGTTGCTCGCGCGATTCGCCCAGGGCGTTCAGAAAGCGGTCCGCCCATCGATCGATGTCATTGGCGGCCAGATGGGCGTACATTCTGTGCTGGCGATCCTTGCGGTCGTCGAGCGGCATATCGAGGGCGGTCTTGATCGCTTCGGCCATTCCCTCCGGCTCGTGCGGATTGACGATCACCGCGCCGTCGAGTTCAGGCGCGGCGCCGGCAAATTGCGACAAGACGAGCACGCCGGGATCTTCAGGATCCTGGGCGGCGACATATTCCTTGGCGACCAGGTTCATGCCGTCGCGCAGCGGCGTCACCAGCGCGACCTGCGCCGTCCGGTAAAGCCCGGCGAGCGCGGAGCGTGTGTAGGAACGGTTGACGTAACGGATCGGCGTCCATGCCGCGTCGCCATGGCGTCCATTGATCTCGCCGACCAGTCCGTTGATTTCATTGTTCATGGCGACATATTCCGGCACTTCGACGCGGCTCTTCGGCGTCACCTGGAGGAGGGTGACCTTGCCCAGCCATTCCGGATATTTGTCAAGGAAGCGGCCGAACGCCTGAATGCGATGCGGAATGCCTTTTGAGTAATCGAGGCGGTCGACGCCGAGGATCAGACGCTTGCCAGTCAGACTGTCGCGCAATTCGCCGACCAGGCCCGACCGCACCGCATTGCGTGCGGCGCGCGCGTAGATCGCGGTGGCGATCGAGACCGGAAACGTGCCGACCGTCACCCGCCGCCCGTCGATTTCGAAGACGCCTTGCGCGCGTTTCGACTCGCTGCCCTGAATGGCGAAATAGCGGCCGAGATTTTCGGCGTCCTGCGCAGTCTGCAAACCAACCAGATCATAATGGCTGAGCGCGCCCATCGTCTGCCAATGTTGCGGCAGCGCCTCGAGAATGTCTGGCGGCGGGCAGGGGATGTGAAGGAAGAAGCCGATCGGGTTCTGGTGGCCGCGCGCCCTGAGTTCTTTGGCGAGCGGCAGCAGATGGTAATCATGCACCCAGATCGTATCTTCCGGCGTGATCAAAGGAGACAGGGCGTCTGCGAAATGGGAATTGACCCTGAGATAGCCGTCAAGATCGACCGCGTTGAATTCTGCCAGATCGACGCGGTAATGCAGGATCGGCCACAGCACGCGATTGGCGAAGCCGTTGTAATATTCTTGAAAATCCGTCGCCGAAAGATCGAGCGTGACATAGGTCCGCATTCGGCGCCGGGTGATGGTCGGCGCCGGCACTGCGCCGTTCTCGCTGACATTGCCGCTCCAGCCGAACCAGACGCCTTCCCGTTGCTTCAGCGCGGCATTGACGGCGACCGTCAGTCCGCCCGCCACGCGAGGGCTCTTGGAATCGGGAATGCTCACCCGATTCGAGACGAGGATCAGGCGCGGCGCCATGCGTCCTCCCATTTCACCGAAAGCCGCATCGCCGAATTGATGATCGCCGCCATCGAATAGGTTTGGGGAAAATTGCCCCACAGGACGCCGGTCTCGGGATGGATGTCTTCGGAGAGGATGCCGAATGAGTTGCGGTGTTCGAGCAGATCGGTGAACATCGTGCGAGCTTCGTCGATGCGGCCGATCTCTGCAAGCGCATCGATATACCAAAAATTGCATACAAGAAACGCGGTTTCCGGCGCGCCGAAATCGTCCTCATTGGTATACCGCATGATGCGGCCGCTGCGCTTGAGTTCGCGTCCTATCGCCTCGAAAGTGCCGAGGAATTGAGGATCGTCCGGCGCCAGCAAACCGAGTTCGGACAGCAGCAGGACGCTCGCGTCGAGATCCTGGCCGTCGAGGGCGCCCGCCAGCGCGCCCTTGTCTTCATTCCACGCGCGCGCGAGGATCGGTTCACGCAGATCTTGAGCGTGAGCGCGCCAGTAAGCGGCGCGATCCTCGATTCCGAGCCGTGTTGCGATTTGCGACAGCCGGTCGCAGGCCACCCAGCAGAGCGCAGCCGAATGGGTGTGGATGCGTTGGCGCCCGCGATATTCCCATATGCCGGCGTCGGGCGTCAGCGCCAACCTCAGCGCCCGCTCGCCCAAAGGTTCGAGCGCCCTGAAAAGCGCGGCGTCGCCCATGCGCGGCAGGCGCTCGTCGATGAACATTTGCGTCGCCGCGAGAATAACGCTGCCGTAGACGTCATGCTGACTTTGTATCTCGGCGAGATTGCCGACGCGGACAGGCCCATTTCCCTGGAAGCCCTTGAGATCAGGCGCGATTTCTTCGGTCAGCCGGTCGCCGGGCACGATCGAATGAACCGGCTTCAACGGCGCATCGGGATCGGCGGCGACGGTGAGGATATAATTGATATAGGCTTCCATCGTCTCGGTCGCGCCGAGCCGGTTCAGGGCTTGGACGACGAAGTAAGCGTCGCGCAGCCAGCAAAAACGGTAATCCCAATTGCGGCCGCTATCGGGCGCTTCGGGGATCGAGGTCGTATGCGCGGCGACGATGCCGCCGGTCTCCTCGAAGCTGCATAGTTTCAAAGTCACGGCGGCGCGCGTCACCGCGTTTTGCCATTCGAACGGCACCGCCAGCGAGCGCACCCATCCGGACCAATAATCGCGCGTGCGTTCTTCGAATTCACGCGCTGTGCTGTCGAGCGCGCTTTGAAAGGGCTCGTCCGGGCCGAAGACGAGCGTCAGCGGCCGAATAAGGGGGAAAGTCGTCTCTTCGGCGATATAAGAGAGCGGCGCATCGGTGGTCAGACGCAGCACGTCTCCAAGCCCTTGGTAGCGAATATGATTGGAGCCGAGCGCGAAATCGGCATTTGGCCGGCCATAGGCATGGGTGGGGCGAACTCTGATCGCGATTCGCGGCAATCCGGCGACCGGAATGATGCGGCGCACCAGTTGCGGCGGCCGGAAGGTTCGCTCGAAATGGACGAAACGCGGCGCAAAATCAATGATGCGAACGCGCCCGCCGTGACGATCCTCCAATTCGGTCTCGACAATGGCGGTATTGCGGATATAGGCCGCTTTCGCATGGGCGAGATCGGCGAGGACGACGTCGGCGAAGCCTTTCTCCTCGTCGCCCGACAGCAGCCGCGAGAAGGCTGGATTGGAATCAAAGCGCGGGAAACACCACCAGACGATGCGCCCGCCAGTGTCGACCAGGGCGGCGACCCGGCAATTGCCAATCAGCGCGAGATCAAGCGGCTGCGCGCCTGGCGATGGCCCCAGACGCTTGGTTGCAGGAGGGCTCACGCCGTCACCTTTCCTAGCCAAGCGCGCACCCCCGCCGGCTGTGAAAACGAACCGGACAAACCCGCCATTTCGGAGCCGACCGAAAAGGCTATGCCGCCCAACGCCAGAACCGTTTCAAAACCGGGCCTGTCCATTTTATCGTCGGCGATGAAGACGGGCCGGCGGCCGGCAAAGGGCGCGCGCGCCATGAATCGCCTGATCGCCGAACCCTTGTCGAAGCCGGGAAGTTTGATTTCAAAAACAAGATGTCCCGCAACCAACTCCAGCTCGAACTGCGCGAATCGTCTGATGAAACGCTGCAGCTCAAGAAAAAGTTCCCCCTCGATCGGCCCCGCCAGATTGTAATGGACCGCAAAACTGACGCCCTTGTTCTCGGCAAAGGCGCCGGGAAAGTTGTCGAGCAATTGCTGGAGAACGATCCAGGCGGCGTCCGGCAAACGCTCGCTGGTCAGCGATCGCGTGGCTTCGAGGGGCGAATATCGGATTTCGGCGCCGTGAATTCCGCTCGCCCGCAGTCGCAACGGGGAAAAGAGCCTGTCCAATTCGTCGATCGGGCGACCGCTCACCAGAGCGAGCGCGCCGTCGAGACGGCTTGCGGCCATCGATAATTCCTCAATCAGCGCTTTGGAGACGATGACCGCGTCGGGCGTCGGCGCAAGATCGATAAGCGTGCCGTCGACATCGAGAAACAGGCTGATCGATTCGGCCTTCGGCACGAATATGTCCCGAGCCGCCATGCTCTGTTCTCCGTTGCGTGGACCAAAGGGGTTTAGATAGGCATCGGGCGGGGAAGGCAACCCGACAATGGCTCAATTGTCCGCACTGTCGCGGCAAGGCAGAACCACGAAACGGCGCAATGGTTCCCCAAAGTCTGCGCGAGCGATAGGCCCCGGCCGTTCCTAAGCGCTTGCATCGGCGCAAATGTTGCGGCAATAAAGGGCGGCGTTAGGAGTGTAGCTCAATTGGCTAGAGCACCGGTCTCCAAAACCGGGGGTTGCGAGTTCGAGTCTCGCCTCTCCTGCCAGCAATTTCAAACACTTAATGGACATCGGGCGGCTCGCGATTAGAGTAAATTTGCGCCGGGGTAGACAATAGGGTAGCGCGAATTTGATCGCCGCCCGCAGACCGTGGCAACCATAAATGACCCAAATCAACCCCGTCTCTTTGAAAAATCTGACGATTTAAAATCCTTGGGGTTCGGCGCCAAACGGTTCCGTGTTGCGGGTGAGGCAGGTACCCGACCATGAGCCAATACTTCTATGAAGGTCGAGACCGAAACCGGGATCGAAGGCCGCCCCCCACGCATTGTCCATCTGGAGGGTGAAGAATTCGGCTTCTGGAGTGGTCTGAGATCTGATGCGGTGGCTATCGATCTGTCGGGCCAACTGGAGATCCATGTCACTGACTTGAGACCGGGAGCGCTCACTGAACCGGAGCAGGTCGGGTTTATATATGCACACAAGGATGGAGCATTTTTCCCGTGCGCGGGCCGGGGCACGAAGGTCGGGTATGTTTGTGTGAGGGAATCCAAGTTGCATTCCCTGGGAAAATTGTTTTTCGCGATTGACGCTGCCGACTTGTGCGAGATTGGAAAGGCCATTCTGGTCGCTCCGGAAGTAAAATTTGCGGTCGTTGGTGGTCGCCACTGAACGACACTCGCTCGAACGAAAAACGGCCGCCAGCGCGAACCGGCGGCCGTCCACGGGCTCGCGGTCAGGCTAGACAGCGCAGCCCTTTGCGTCGGCGCTGTCGATGAAGCCGCATACGTTCTGCGGCCGGACTCGGCGACGATATGACAAGCGGGAAATCGCCTTCAGTCAAAGCGATCACCGACGCGATGTGGGCCATAGGCTAGCTGATTTCCCGCAATTGAACATCACACCACTTGACGTCGATGCGAATAGCCCTGCCAAAACTGGCCCTCGGGGTGGGAAAGGGCCAAGTTCGAAAGCCAAGGGTATTGTTCGCCGTTCGAAACGCGGCGGCGGTCCTCCCGCCTCGCCATCTCAGAAGCATAAGCGGCGAGATAACGCTCGCTGATATGATGATGCGTCCCGGTCTCAGCGCGGCCAAGGCGCGAAAAAAGCATTCGGCCGCCGAATTGATGAGGTTGTTGCGTCGCCGCTACATCGAATCAGGGGTCCGCTCGTCTAACTGGCGATAAGCCCCCGACGATCGGAATCCCGAAATGACTTTTGCTATTACTCTCATCACAAGCGCCATGCTCGTCGCCGTCTTTGCAGTTTCGATGTCGGTGGATACGTCGCCGCACCGGGACGACGACGGCACGGATAGGGATGATTGAGCGCCGTCGCCCCTCCGGTCGGCGGTGCGCTCTCTGATATTCTCATTGGAGCCGCGGATTTCTGCCACATTGGCTGCGGTCAGGGCTGGGAGCGGTTGTGACGCCGTCGCCCTTCCGGAACACCGATTCGACTCCCCACGTCCTCCCGCTATCATCGCACCTACCGCCGCTTCATTCTCATTCGCAGTTTGTAAGAGGGGCAGGATATGCGCGAAGACTTCGATAATCGCAAAAGTCCTCCGGGTGACGTTCGTCGGATGGAGGGCGCGATCAGCGCAAACTCCGTCTCTACTGTCGGAATCATCTCCCTCATGATTGCGGCGCTGCTTGGCGGGCTGCCCGTCGCCGTTTGGCTGGATTTGAACAGTCTGGCGGAAACCAACTTGCTGAGGCAAGCCGGGGATCTCAATTCCCTCGTCAGCAGCGTGCGGGGCTATTACGCCGCAAATGTCGTCGGGCGCGTTTTGGCATCGCCCGGGGTCGCGACGCAGGTGGCGCCGAATTACAAGACGATTCCCGGGGCCATCCCCATTCCTGCGACTTTGTCGCTTGAACTCGGGCGCGTGATCAGCGAGCAACAACAGAACATCGCCTACCGATTTATTTCGGACTATCCGTTCAAGGGGCGATCGGCGCACTTGCTCGACGAGTTTGAAACGGCGGCTCTTACCAATTTGCGCACGGATCCGAACCAAACGCCTAGTAGCGTGTCGAGGGGCGTATTCGCGGACCGCGCGCGGCTTGTCGTACCTATAGTTATGGGCGCGACCTGCGTCGCCTGCCACAACGCCGATCCGGACAGCCCGAAACACGACTGGAAGATCGGCGATATTCGCGGAATCCAGGAAGTCAGCATATCGCAACCGATCGCGGCTAACATATTGTCGTTCAAGTATCTTCTGATCTATTTCGCGGCGATGATTGCGATGGGCGTCGCCTTCATCCGCCAGCAGCAGCGTCAAACTTCCATCATCAGGGGCGTCAACAGCGAACTGGAACAGGCAAACGATTTTCTCGCCACTCTGTCACGCAAAATCTCAAGATATCTGCCTCCTCAAGTATACAAGAGTGTCTTCAGCGGTCAGAAAGACGTGACGATTCATACCGAGCGCAAACTCCTCACGATATTTTTTTCAGACATCAAAGATTTCACAGCGACGACCGAGCGATTGCAGCCCGAACTTATCACGCAATTGCTCAACGAATATCTCAGCGCGATGTCGGAAATCGCCCAAACGCACGGAGGGACGGTCGACAAGTTTATTGGCGACGCCATCCTAATCTTCTTCGGCGACCCGGAAACCAAAGGCGACGCGGAGGACGCCAAGGCCTGTCTGCGCATGGCGCTCGATATGCAGAGGCGGTTGATTGAGCTCAACGCGAATTGGCGGCGTGGCGGCATGGAATATCCATTCCGCGTGCGCATGGGCATCAATACTGGCTATTGCAATGTGGGAAATTTCGGCAGCGCCGATCGGATGCACTATACGATTATCGGCGCGGAGGCCAATCTTGCGGCCCGCTTGCAGGCGATCGCAGAACCGGGGCAAATCGTCATCAGCTTCGTAACCTATTCGGCGGTCCGCGATATGCTGATGGTCCGCGAGCTTGCGCCGATCCAAATGAAGGGGATTAGCGGGGAAGTGACTCCCTATGCAGTCGAAGGGCTGCTCGATGCAACAGAGGGGAAAGAAGGTTGAAATCTTCACCGCTCAAGACTGGCGTCGACTTCTATCTTGATCCTGGCTTGGTCGCGCGTCGCAGCATATGGTTCGCGAACTGGCGGATCGCCTCGGCATTGCTGGTCATGGAGTAGAGGTTGCACATGGGGCGACGCTATTGGCGCGGCGCCGCCCAGGCCAGGGCCGGTTGACTCACGCTCGGCCAGTTCGTCACCGTCGGCGCTTGTCGCTCTCGACGGCGGCCTCGAATTCGGCGGGCGGGATGCTGGCGAGACGCAGAGCGGTGTTGCGCTGATGGTGAGACAGGCCGGCTTCGGCCGCCGTTTGTGTGCGCGTGCGGGCGCCCGCACAAGCGGGCTCGGCCGCGTCGTGCTGATTCTTGGCCGCATCGATTTCCTTGAGCAGCTCGCCGGACCGCGCGACCTTGAATGCGCTTGGCGCAATTGTGCAGCGTTTCGTCGCGGGCCTGGCGCGCATAGCTGGCGAGGGCGGACCGGCGACGGTGCGCCGGTTGCCTGACTCGTTCAAACTCGAGCACCCCGAACCCTTCGGTCCCATCGATCGGGCTCTTGTTGCGCTCGGTCGTGAGGGTCAGCCTGTCTCCGTCAAGCTTGAAGAATCGGACCTGATCGGAGCCGAGGCGGCCGTTGTTCCAAGCAATATCGATGTGATCTCTTTTGCAAGATGATTAGGCGGGAACGTACGTCAACCTAACCGTGTCCTCGCCCATCAAATCGCTGGCCACAAGGCGGAGCGGCGACCGGGGGCCCGCGAAGAATGATTTGCCCCGACCAAGCACAATGGGGTGGATGTAGAGTCGATACTCGTCAATAAGACCAAGGTCGGTCAGGCTTTGCGCGACGTCTGGGCCAGCCACCTCAATCTCTCCAACGTGCTGAGTTTTGAGCTCACGTACTGCCGCCTCGAGGTCGTTCCCAAGAAGAGTGGCGTTTGGGCCGACCGATTTCAACGAGCGCGACACAACCCACTTCGGCTGATTTCGCCACGCCGCCGCGAAGTCGCGCTCCTTCGCGCCCCATTCAGGGACATCTTCGTCCCAATATCGCATCACCTCATACATGCGACGACCATACACACTGCCCGAAAGGCCACGCACTTGTTCGGTGAAATGACGGAAGAGTGCCGGGCCTGGGTTGAACGCTTGGTGATCCACGTAGCCGTCCAGCGACTGGTTTAATCCGAATATTAGCTTCGCCATGTTGCCAAATCTCATCGCAGGTTCGAGAACCGAGCTTGGACGAGATTATCGTCGCTGACGCACGGCGCCCAGGCGCATGCGGATAGCGGCGATAGGCGATAAGCGGGGCAGCTCCGTCGCGGTCACGGCCCGTCCTCGACGATGAGGCGCGATTAACCCACGACGTTCGAGGTCGCCTTTGCGGTCGCCGGAAACGTTGAATATCGCCCGACCAATGAACTTGAACGCTAACGCCATCAGAGCGCGGACATTGCTGGGATCGATGGCGAGCGCCTGTTCGCAGAGCGCGTATGCCGCTTCTGCCTCCTTGCCGACCGTGCCGGCCTTCCATGCGCCATGGGAGCATTGCAGCGCCAAGTCCTCAGCGTCCCGATTGGCCGCGGGCGCCGGTTTGACTCCTGTGACGTAAGCCCGCTGGAGCTGAAGGTCGAGTGTGTTCGTCAAATGCGCGACGATTGCGTCCTGCGTCTGCAGCAGGTCAGCGCGGGGCGTGTCGAATTGCTCCGCCCAGAGATGCGCGCCGTTGCCCGCGTCGATGAGCTGAGAGTTTACCCTCATCCGATCGCCGCTCGGCTGCACCGAGCCCTCGAGAACATACCGCACGCCCAGTTCCTTGCCGATCGCCTTGACGTCGATCGGTTTGCCCTTGAGGGTCATGGCCGTGTTGTGCGCGATCACGAAAGTATCGCGCGTGCGCGCGAGACTTGTTGTCAGTCCGTCGGTCAGTGCGTCGACGAGGTAATCCTGCCCCGGATCGCGCGACAGATTGGCGAAGGTGAGCACGACGATGGAAAGGCGCGCGGCCGCAGCGGGCGTGTTTGTGACCTCCCTAGCAGGCCGGTTCGCATCGAGAAGCCACCAAGCGCCGCCGCCGATCAGCATGACCAACGCCGCGATCGCAGCGGCGAGCGACGCGAGCCTGAAACGCCGTTTCAGCCGCGTAGGCGCTGGGGGCTCCACGGGCTGCGTCGGCTTGACCTCGTCTGCCCAATAGCCGTCGCTTGCGGTGTGATAGCCTCAGGTGGCCGTCGGGCCGCCACTGCGACTTGAAGGTTCTTGCGGGCGAACGCGCGGGCAAGCGCCTGGCCGATGGCGCCAAAACCAATAATCGCAGAGCTCATGAAATTCTCCGGGTCGCTTTTTGAAGGGGAAATACCCATGCGAACGCAGGCGCGCTCGGATCGAGCTGTAGTCTACCCCGCGAGGGAACCGATAGGCCTTGCCCCCTTCGCGGAGCCGCGTCATGCGCGCTTAGATCGGCCCCTTACGCTATCGTCCGAACAACTCCACCGTCGACACGCAAGGAAGTGCCTGTTGTCGCCGACGCCTGCTCCGAACAGACATAGACGACCAGGTTTGCGACTTCTTCAGTTGTCGCGAAGCGATTGAGCAGCGTGGTCGGGCGCATTGTCTTCAGGAATTGCTGCTCGGCTTCCTCACGCGTAATGCCTTGCGCCTCTGCATTCGCCTGAGCCCAACCACCCATGATCTCCGAATTCGTCGGCCCTGGAAGCACCGAATTGATGGTGACGCCCGTTCCGCCGACCTCCTCGGCCAAGCCCCTGGCAATGGCGAGCTGGGCGGTCTTGGTCATGGCGTAGTCTATCATGTCCTTGGGGATGGCGAGCGCAGACTCGCTGCTGATGAAGACAACGCGCCCCCAGCCGCGCTTCGTCATGTTCGGCACGTAGTGGCGGGAGGCGCGAATACCGCTCATGACATTAAGTTCGAAGAGACCGATCCACTCGCTGTCCTCAATTTCGAAGAAGGACTTCGGGCGCCCAGTACCTACATTGTTGACGAGAATGTCCGCATCTGGCGCCTGCGCAAACAAGTCTGCCGCGCCTTCCGCGGTCGCCAGATCTGCGATGACGCCGGTAAACTCCGCCTTTGGCAAGAGTTTGCGAAGCTCCCGAAGCGCCGTGGAGACGCGCTTCTCTGTGCGGCCGTTGATCACGACGGCGGCGCCTGCGCGCCCCAGCCCTTCTGCAACGGCTCGACCGATGCCTGCCGTGGACCCAGTGACGACCGCCTTGCGGCCAGTGAGATCGATAATCATGACACGATTCCTCTAAATTGCGAGAGAGCTGGATGTGGGTGATGTTCGAACTAATGATAATGGCGTAAATTGCCCTGACATTAATTCTCAGGAGGAATGGGGTGGACCGATTCCACGAATTGAGCGCCTTCATCGCCGTTGTCGAGGCAGGCGGCTTCTCCGCTGCCGCCCGAACAACAGGGGACTCACAGTCCGCGGTCAGTAAGGCGATTGGCGCGCTGGAAAAGCGCCTTAGCGTAAGGCTATTCAACCGAAGCACACGCCGGGTGACCCTCACGGATCAGGGGCAGAGATACTATGATCGGATAAAGCCGCTTTTTGACGAGATGCAGGACGCCGATAGCGAACTCACCGGAAGCACGCTGGGTATATCCGGTTTGATCAGGATCGCCGTATCTGGAACTTTCGGCCGTCTTCACGTCTTGCCGCTTATCCCCGACCTGTTGTCACTCAACCCAGGCCTTCACGTGGATCTCATTCTCTCGGACATCGTGCGCGATATGGTGGAAGATCGGATTGACTTGGCGATACGCGTGGGCCCCGTCGACGAACCCGACGCGGTCGTCAGGCGCGTGGCGATCACCCCGCTTGTATGCGTTGGGTCCCGTCTTTATTTCGAGCGCCATGGGTTGCCAAAGATCCCCGCAGAGCTCGTTGACCACAACTGCCTCCTGTATGGCGGCATAACAGAGGTGGCAAATTGGCCTTTCGTGGGGCGAGAAGGTCGATTCAGCGTGCGAGTTCAGGGGAATCTCTCGTCCAACAGTGTCGAAACGATACGGGCCGCGGTTCTGGCCGGTGTTGGAATTGGCCTGTTCGCCAAGGTTTCTCTTGCTGATGAACTCCGCCATCCCGATGTCATCACTATCCTTGACGATTTTATGAGCGATATCAGGGATATTAGCCTCGTCTGGCCCAAACGCCGGTTCGTTCCGGCCCGTGTGCGCCAGGTGACCGATTTCTTCGCGGAGGCCATTGCGCGGCGAACTTAGGAAAGATGCTCAGCGATTGTCTGAACTGCCTCCTAGTGGATAACGATGGTCTGACAGCGATCGGTGTCGAGTTCATGCGGCCGCGAGCGCATTCGGCGCGTGCTGGCTGTCAGCGATGGAACGCGCAGATACTGTGAACGGCTAAGCCGCAAACTCTCTGCCGTCCAGTTGCGCAAGCAAGGTCGCGATCCCGGCTGCGGGGACCGGCTTGCTGAAAAGATAGCCCTGCATTTCGTCGCAATGGTTTTCGCGCAGGAAGGCTGCCTGAGCGTCCGTCTCGACGCCCTCGGCGATAACCCGCAGGTTGAGGTTTTGGCCCAGGGAGATTATCGCTCTGGCGACCGCATTGCTGCTCTCGTCTTGAAGGATATCGTCAATGAACGACTTGTCGATCTTCAGTCGGCTCACCGGGAACCGCTTCAAAACCGCCAGACTGGAATAGCCGGTCCCGAAATCATCGATCGATAGCTGGACGCCGAGAATTTGCAATTCCTTCATCGTGGCGATCGCCTGGTCGACGTCCTGCATAATGAGAGTTTCAGTGAGTTCGAGCTCAAGATACCTTGGCTCCAGACGACTTTCCCGAAGCGCGCCGGCCACCCGAGAAACCCAATTCTTCTCGTTAAATTGCCGTGCTGACACGTTCACGCACACGTTGATATGCGCGAGGCCAGCGTCCTGCCAAGCCTTGTTCTGGCGGCAGGCGGTGCGCAAGGTCCATTCGCCGATCGGGACGATAAGCCCTGTCTCTTCGGCAGTCGGGATGAATTTAAGAGGGGACAAGAGGCCGAGAGTTGGATGAAGCCAGCGGACCAACGCCTCGACCGCGAATACGCGTCCAGTTCGCAGGTCAACCTGCGGTTGATAGTGGATCACAAACTCAGAACGAAGAATTGCGGTCCGAAGTTCTTTCTGCAGCAAGAACTTTTCGTGGACTTTAATATTTAACTCGGGCGTATAAAACTGGAAATTGTCGCGACCGATTTCCTTGGCGCGATACATCGCCGCATCCGCATTGGCGAGGAGCGTGTCCGCATCGACGCCGTCTTTGGGGTAATTTGCTAAGCCGATGCTGCATGTCACTTCGAGGTCATGCTCGTGAATGTGGATCGGCGTTCCGACCGCAGCCCTGATCTTCTGTAGGGTCGCGGAGATAAGATCCTCGCTCTTTGGCTGGTCAACAAGAAGGATCACGAACTCGTCGCCTCCCAATCTCACCACCGTATCGGTACTTCGGACGCAACCGACCATGCGATTTGAGACAATCTTCAATAGTGCGTCGCCGGCATTGTGGCCCAGACTGTCGTTGACGAATTTGAAGTTATCGAGATCGATAAACGCTACCGTGACCCAGCGCTCGTAGCGCGTGGCGTAAAGCAATGCCTGGGCAAGTCGATCTCTTAGCAAGGTGCGGTTCGGGAGGCCGGTCAGCGCGTCATGGTTTGCCATAAAGTGAATGCGCTGTTCGGCTCGCTTCCGCTCGATGGCGATTGCGGCGAGCCGCCGCGCGGTCTCGACCAGCGCCTTGTCGGCAATGCTGGGTTCGCGAACTTCTTTCGAATACATCGCGAATGTCCCCAACACGGTCCGTTGATGAGACAAGATCGGAGTCGACCAGCAGGATCGAAGACCGTGCTCCGCGGCCAATTCCCGATAGTTTTCCCACAAGGGGTCGTTCGAGATGTCCGAGACTACGATCACCTCTCGGCGGTAAGCGGCTGTGCCGCACGAGCCGACCTTCGGCCCGATTTGCAGGCCGTCAATGGCCGCTACGTAGGCCTTCGGCAAACTGGGCGCGGCGCCGTGGGTCAGGCGGAGGCCCGCTTCGTCAAGCAGAAGAATTGAGCCGTAGATTCCCGCAGATTGAGTTTCAACGAGACGCATAAGATGATCGAGAATGTCTTCCAGCTTGCAGTTCGTCGCGATCATCTCAAGAATTCGTGCTTGCTCGTTTCGGAAATCCTCCGCCTGTTTACGCGCTGTGACGTCGCGTCCTATGCCCACTAGCCCGACGATCCGGCGTTGGTCGTTGTGCAATGGTACTTTAGTGGTCGAAAGCCATTTTTTCGTCCCGGCAGGGCTGATGATGACCTCTTGCATGTCGATCATCGATCTGCCGGTTCGCATGATAGTTTGCTCAATATCAAAGAAACGTTGAGCGACGTCCGCCGGATGAAGATCGAAGTCCGTCAGCCCGAGCAGGTCATCGGGCCGAGCGCGCCCGTAGCCTGCACCGATTGCTCCGTTGGCGATGACGAAACGGCCCTCCAGATCCTTCACAAAGAGAAAGTCTGGTACCTGATCAATGAGAACCTGAAGGGAAATGCGCTCGTCCGCGCGTTGGCCGAGATCCTGTCGAAGCCCCAAGTTTTCACGAAGGAGGCGCTCGAAGGCCGTACGGCGCTCTTCGGGCTCCATCTCGTCGAAGGCCGGGGCGTACGCGACGAACTTTAGCGCTTGATCACTCATTCGCGCTTCCACCCGCTTGGTGGGGCAATCCAGATTGAAATTCGACCAGCAGACCTTTCTGCTTGGCATTGCGCACGAGCAAGAGCTGACGTGCCCATTCCTGAGGCAACTCGGCCCCTTCAACGGTGCGGGCGCATCTTTCAAGATACGTGATGAGTTCTTGCAATTCTGTTCGAGTGATGTCTGACATGATATTCTCCCGGCATAACGCGGCGGGAGCACGGCAGTGTCTCTCTGTCGCCGGAGCCTCTCGGACACCGTCGGCGATATGTCGACAATAACACATTGGAACTCTATGTCCAATTCGAGTATGGTAAATTTTATTAATGTTCGCCGGCGACCGGGATCGTCTTGAAGACAAAAGTTTGAGGACCGTGCGGGGCTCCTTCAGGGCGGACCGCCAGGCGATCATACTCCTCAAGCGTTCGACGACGTTTGCGGGCCGTAAGGGTTTTCTTGGAAAAACGGCGCCCGGCGGAAGCTGCGCGTTTTCAATGTCGCGATAGCCCGTCGTGACGATGATTTTGACGGGCCAATATGAGCGGGCGTAATGCGCGAGTTCGACCCCCATTCATCGAGCCCGGCATATTGACGTCGGTGAGTAAAACCGTGATGTCTTCGACCTTTTCCAGAATCTCGACGGCTTGATCGGCATTTGCAGCCTCGTAGACTTTGAAACCCGACTCTTCGATCGTCGCGGCAAGGTCCATGCGGATGAGCAGCTCGTCATCGACGACAAGAACCGCAGGCGGTTGACCCGGAATGCCCATTATAAAAGCCCTGTTGGAGACGGATAGCAGTCACAATTTGGCTCTTGACAGGCGGCCGTTCGGCGAAGCGTGACTTGCTGCTCGCGCAGAACCTCGGGAATCAGCGCCGGGACCCGCGAGCGCTATGCCGAGTTCCCGGCTTAGTGAAATTTAAATGCGCCGCAAGACATCAAAAACGCGCCTTCGGAGCGCCAGTTGGATTCTGGTGATACGGTCGACGATCCGACAGACGAACATTTGCTCAATAAATTATGAGGTTTTACCGACTTCCGTAGGGCGTCTCGGAACGCCCGCTCATCCCTGCGGTCTTCGTGCTCGGCCGATCGAGCGAAGGAAACCGCGTGATGAAAACGTCCGAGGCCATCCCAAACGCTCGAAATCGACTCCTGGCCGCCCTGGCGCCTGCAGACCGCGCGCTGCTTGCTCCTTATCTTAGAGAAAGCCGGCTCAAACAGGGCTTAGTGCTTCACGAGGCCGGGAGCCTGATCGATCAAGTGTATTTCCCCGAAAGCGGTATGATTTCGCTGTTAGCCGTCATGACGGCGGGCAACGGCGTCGAGACAGCAACCGTTGGGCGCGAGGGAGCGGTCGGCGTCATGGTCGGGTTGGGAGGTCGCATAGCCATAGGACGCGCAGTAGTGCAACTTGAAGGCATGTTCGCTCATCTTGCGGTTGGCCCTTTTCAGAAGGCGATGAGCGATAGCTCGACATTGCGCGGGCTTCTTGCGCGCTACAACGACACGCAGACGATGCTCGTCTATCAGGTTGCGGGGTGCAACGCCCTGCATCAAGTCTCGGCGCGCCTATGCCGTTGGCTTCTTCAAACACATGACAGAGGCGACGGTGACATCATTCCTCTGACGCAAGAATTTTTGGCCGAAATGCTGGGCGTCCAAAGAACCACCGTCTCTATGCTTGCCAAAGAACTGCAAGAAGACGGCCTTATCGACTACCGTCGCGGACGAATCGAAATTTCGAATCGCAAAGGACTCGAAGCAAGGGCCTGCGAATGCTACGAGACCGCCCGCACAAGTATTGACAGATTGTTTGACATGGATGGAGGATGATCCGTTTGGCGAGCCCGAGAGGCCTGATGCCGCGGTATTATTTTAGCCTCACCAACGGTCGGCTGTTCAATGACGTCGACGGCCTGGAACTCGACGACATCCACGCCGCGCGTGATGAGGCGATCGGGTTCGCCCGCGATTTGATGCGCATGGAGCCCGAGAGGCGCGACTGGACGCATTGGACAGTTCACGTTACCGACGGCGAGCGCAAACCAGTATTCGATCTGTCCTTCTCAGAGGCAATTAGTCTCTAACCGGCGAGACTGATGTTTCTTGTCATTCTCGATCCTAACATTTCTTCAGTTGATTAGAGCAACCCCTCAGCCTTTAGCGCTCGCGAGATTTCAGCATGGACGTCCACGATGTTGTCTCTGCGACCGCGATAGGCGCCTTGCAGCAACAACCCGCCCGCCAAGACCCAATGGTGGTCATCCTGCCGCGGTGCTGGAAGCGCGAGCAAGAGATCGCGCGCATGCGCCAGCGTTGCAATGCTGCGACCGTCGTTGAGGTAGAACGTTTGCGGAAGCTTACGATGCCACGTCATGCGGCGGCTCCTTGGCCGCGAGCAGCAGCGAATACTACAACCCTCGCTCGATAAAAAAGTTCCACGACTTACGAACGATCGCAAACGTGGGTGACGCAACCGCCCCGTTTGCCGCCGTTTTAGAAGGAAAAGAGGCAAATTCAAGCTTGCATGCGATCCCCTAGCGCCGCCCGCCGGCTAGCCTCTACGGCGCCGGCGGCGACACCACCCCGCCGGGGCCGATTACCGCGCGTGAGGCCTGCGCGGCCACGCCGGAGAGAGCCCGGAAATATAAAGTGATTCGACAATGGAACCTTATGTCGTATTGTCGACATATCGCCGATGACAACCACGAGGTGCCGGCGACTGAGAGACCCAGGGCTCCCGCCTGTATTACAGCGGAGCCGTCTCATGTCCTACAATGAGTCCAGCTACCACCAAACCAGCGTCATGCGCGCCGCTGTTGAGATGGTTATGCGTCTCAGCAAAAACGGCGAGAGGAAGCGAGACGAGGTAGTTAAGGTTGTTCTTGAAATTGCCGACGAAGCTGATCACGACGCCTATACGCTTGCCCACCTCGCGATGGCGGCAATCGCTGAGCCCCAGCGGAATACTGCATAAAAGTCTAGCCGTGGCGGCCCTCATGTTCATTTGAAATTCGAGAGGGCCGATGCGACTGCCTGAGACGACCGCGACCTGGTGAGGCCCCCTGTTGGGTCGCGGCAAGGGCCGCTTTGGCCTCCCCCGAAGCGGCCCACCTTCACGAACGCGGGCACGACTCTGAACGACCGTTACTGGCACACAGACGATGATCACTCGCGGACTGCTCGGTCAGTCGCGCGCAAGGCTCGCCGTCGAGTCCGACGTGGGGACACGCGTGATCACTGGTTTTGGGAACGCAAGCGCGAGCTAAGCGGGAGCGCCGCTGATCACGCTAGGCGACCTGTCGCGCTTCTTGGAAAGTCGCGAGCAAGCGTGCGATCTCTTCCGGGGGACGGGCTGGCTGAAGAAATAGCCCTGCACCTCAACGCACCGATAAGCGATCATTTTTTCAAGTTGGGTTTCTGTCTCGACGTCCTCCGCGGTCGTCGTCATCCCAAGTGTTTGGCCAAGGTTCGCTATTGCCCTGACGATCTCGCGCGCGTCGCGTTCCTCGATATTATTGACAAAGGATTGGTCGATCTTGATTTTGTCGAACGGAAACCGGGGTACGCCAACACAAGACCATACAGCGATCACCCCGGCAGCCGCTCAGACCTCGCGCCAGCCGGGCTTGCTGGGGTCCGTCAGCGTGTAATGAATTGGGCCGATCCCCGAGATCGCGATGATCGCCGGATCGGCGACACCTTTCTTGACGCCGTCGTAATGCGGGGTCCGGGCGACCCGGTGAACGAATGAACCTGCCGGGACCGGCACCGTCGCCTCGGGCGCGAAGTCCGAGCCGCTCGCCACATACCATGTTCCGGACAGCACGACGCAGAGCCGATCGGTCTCGTAGAAATGCGGCGCGCTCATATAGCCCGGGCGCCACCGGATCAGCACGAAATATTGGCCGGCCTGCCCGATGCCGCCGAACATGGTCGCCGACTCGGCCATGCCGGCTGGAAAGTTGTAAAGCGGCTGCCAGGGTATTTGGTCTGGCGGCTTGACGATGGTCATCGTCGGATCGACGCCGGCAGCCTCAGCGGCCGTGAGGCCGAACAAGGGGGCCGTGAACGCGAGCATCGGCGCGACAAGGAGGTCGCGGCGGGTGGCGATGAGATCGCTCATAGCATGGTCCTCTCTCCATCCTTCTCGGCTGCCATGATCTTGCCAGTAAGTATGCTGCCGCCCGGATCATGTCGCAACCGCCCTCTGCAGGCGCGGTGGCGCGCGACCGGGACTTCGCCGAGGGCGGCAGCTATTTAGCGGCACGTGGCTCCTTATTCCTTGCAGTTGCAGGTGACGCCCAGACTAGCACAAAGGCCCTGATTGGGCGGCGGCGGAGCGCTGCCGAGGTGGTCCGCGCGGCAGAGGGCGGCGCCGCTACCTCACGCGAGGGCGAGGCAGACGGGCCGGCGGGGGTGGACGGCGGACATAGAGGACGACTCTCCTCTGAGGGCTGCTCAGCGCCCAAATCGGTCGCTCCCGGTATCAACGCTATCTTTCGTATCAAACCGATGATGCACGTCCTCCGGCCCGCGGCCGCAGGCGAGCCAGAATCCTAACCAACTCTGCCTGGCGATCGGTATTAGTTTTGGCAAAAATCATCTTTAGTTGGGTTCGGGCGGTTTCCAGGCCAATCCCGAGCGAACCCGCAGCGTCACTGAGCCCGAATCCTGACCCGAGTTTTGCCGCGAGCCGCGCTTCACCGGGGGTCAGTCCAAATACAATTCCCAACAGCTTGGCGTCCGGTCGCCGCGGAGAGGTCAGATCAGTCAACAAGAGAATCGCTCGGCCACAACCGAACAAGTCGCATCCAAAAGCCGAAAGCGGCATCGCTTCAGCGAGCAGCCATGGCGCCTCTTCGCGGTGAATGACGGCCGGCGGATACGAGGCTAACGATGAACGAGAGCCGGAGACGGTCCTTCCCTCCGATATGGCTTCCATCACCAAGCGCTGAAGTCGACGGTGGCTTTCGCGGTCGCGCGCCGCAAGGCGCCCCTGGACAAGGCTGAAGTCCTCCCCAAGCAAATTTTCGGCAGCTTGGTTCAGACCTACCGCGCGTCCGGTGTCATTGATGACGATCGCGGCGCTGCTGACCTGTTCGAGAACGGACAACGTGGAGGACAGGCTAAACGCGGCGAACTTTTCCGCGACGCCAACGATCCCGGCGAGCCTCCCCCCGACGCGAGCGAAGTATCTCCCCTCTTCGGGGAAGAACGGACCCCCGTCGCAATCGCGGTACATCACGAGACAGCATAGGCGACCATTGACGGAAAAATCCGCCGAGGCCCACCAATCCCTTTTGCCCCGGCGCGCGGTCTCTTGGTAGTAAGGGTCAATCCTACGACTGTCTTCCGTTGAAATATCGTCTTCAATCAACCAGGGCCGACCTATCCGCCCTGGTCGCGAACACAGCTTAAGGTGCGGATCGGGAATGTGAGGTTGGTTGCGGAGCCACAATTCAGCGAACTCACCGTGCTCCGTGGAAATCGGCACGCTGACAGAGGGGTCATCCGGGAAGCAGAAAGTGCAGCTGGATGCGCCGGCTGATTCCGCGATGAGCTGAAGAGCCTGAGGCCATCGTTCCGCCGCGAGCACAGCGTCATAGCAATCTTGCAGAGCACGCTCTGTTCGTTCCGACAGAGGCATTCGGGCACTCCCGGCTTCTTGGAACTATAGCAGTTCTAGCCGAAAGGGACAGCCAGGAAGCGCAGGACCGTTCCGCGGTAAAAGGCGCGGAGGTTCCCTTTCCGACATCACCCATTCGGGTGATGCGCAACTTCGCCAAGAAGAGCAAGCAGCGGCCGTAAGAGAAAAGGGCCTTCGGGCGGTTAAACCGGCGAGCCATCTCGATGACGCTTTGTCTAAGATTGTCCGCTTACCACCGCCTATCCTATTCCCTTTCCCCGCGCGTTTGACTACGCCGGTGGGGCCTTTTGCACAGTGAGCAGAAATGGCGGAGCTTTTTCGACTCCTGTGCGTTGATAACCGGAGTGCGCGGAATAACCCCCGCGCGATGAAGCGCTCAACCCACCCGCCCCTGAGAGATTAAGCCATGGACGAACACCGGATTGCACTTCGTCGTCGCACGTTGAAGCCAGCGAAGATTGTCTTCAACGACCGTCAATCTGTGATCGATTGCCTCGTGCGCAATCTGTCCGATACGGGCGCCTGCCTCGAGGTCACGAGCCAAGCTGGCGTGCCGCCGGTCTTTGAGCTGCAAATCGAAAGCGAGTCCTCGAACAGGCGATGTCAACTAATCTGGCAATCCGACAACAAGATCGGCGTGGGATTTACTAACGAAGCGGCCGAGACCTCCGACGAGGACGAAGCAGGCAATCATTCGTCGCTTCGCCGGGAACCAGCTCGAAGCCCTGGCGACACCGGCGAGAAACTCGACATGGTTCGCGGCGAGTTATTGGCGCTCCGCGCGGCGCTCGACGAGGTTGCATTTGGCGTCGTCTTGCTCGACGCTGCGCTGCGCGCACAATTCATCAATCGCGCCTTTCGCAAGATGTGGCGGCTGTCGGATGCCAAGGCGGATGCGAAGCCCTCGTTCACCTCGCTGATGCATCATGGAGCCGAAACGGGAGCGTATGAGATTTCATCGCAGAATCTGCCCGCCTATGTCGCTGAGCGCGTCGAAGCGGTCGTCAGCGGCGATACAAGGCCTCGCGATATTCGTTTGCGTAGCGGTGAAGTCCTCCGGTTCCAATGCGCGATCCTGCCCGCTGGCGGTCGCATGCTGAACTATACCTATGTTACCGACATCGTCAGGCAGTCCGACCAGCTCCTTATCGAGGCGGCCGGAGCCCAAGCCTGTCTTGAACATCAACGAATGATCGCTAGCTAGCGCGCCATCGGCGTCGCAATCTTCGCTCCCCTCCCAAACGGCCGGCGAGTATCCTGAGAAGAGTGAGTAAATTCCTAATCGGGGCTCAGAGATCCTCTGGCCGTCCATTGCGGCGGAACAACTCCACCTTGGCGACCAATTCGACGAGGGAAGTGCGATGAGCGACGTGGCGAAATACCGAGATGGTCTCGATGAAAAAACCCGTCGGCGTGCCGATGGTGACCTCGCAGCGGCTATCGCTGACGCCTTCGCCGCAGTTCTACCCCTGTGCGCTGGCCGGTGACGGCGATCCTGCACCAGAGAAAGCCAAGCTCTCCCGGCTGAACCGAAACATCGGTTCGGAGAGCCCGCAGGATTGATCAGGCCAATATGGTCGCGCTCCCCGGAGCCACACCAACCCGGCCGAATTGAGACGCACAAGACACCTTAAAATCTAACCTGCGTTTCGCAGCATCTGGCGCATCTTGGCCCTCTCGTGAAATCTATACGGCGTCTTTTGACGGCCGGCTCTCGATGGGCTTTTTGTTTGCCCCGCCTCTAGAGTCAAACGCGCGTGACCGCGAAGAGCTCGCTGGCTCCTGGAAACCTCGAGCCCCATTCATTGTGTCAAGTGAGCTGAATTCACCGCCGATTGAAACAACTCCGTCAGCGCGCCTGATATGTCCTGGCCAAGACCAACCTCGTAAAACAACCCGGACGAAGCACAATTTTGCAACGTTGTGGCGATGCTCGATTGGATCGGAGAAATATATGTGTTGTACCAGCTATTGGTGGGCAAAGGAAAATAGTCGGTGTAAAGGATCGCGATCTTGATCCCGTTCGTTTTGAGAGGGGTGCACCAGTCCTTCGTTCCGATCATCGTTGATTGTTGCCGGCCGCCTCCGACATTTTCATCTTCAACGCCGTCAGTGACGATGAACAGGATTTCTTGCGGCGTATCGCCGGCCTTAATGGTGCCTTTTCCTGGCGTCGGCATGAGCATGCTGATACCGGTCATTGCGGCGTCATAGTTGGTGTCAGCGTCGCTATTGGCCGCGCCCGCGCCACAAGGGTTGGTCGTGGTGACGCCCCTTGTCTTTGTCGTCGTCGCGGCGCATGCGTTGTTATTGTCGAAGACCTGAAGCGTCTGCGTATTGTTTGTTGTCATGACGGCAAGTTGCGCCGCCCACGCCAAAACAAAACTCGATGTCAGAGGGACCGATTGATTGAAGGCGACGTCAAACGAATTGATCGACATCCTATAGGCTGGCTGTACCGCGACGCCCGGGTTGTGTTCGGCGGTGTTAGCTGTATTCGTGAGATCGGTAATCGCTGAATCTAGCAGGTCGGCGCGCAAAGTCACGCCAAGATTTCGCGCAAGCGCGTAGTTGTCTTCGCCGCCGGGATTGCCGAGGTTGTCGGCCGACGGATTGGCTTCATGGCAGGCAAACGCGCATCCGCCCTGCGACGAAGTGTTATTCACCATGGTCTGGATGTCGGTCGGGGTTCCAGCGATGGCCATGGAAGGCGAGGTGTCGAGCAGGACATAGAAATCGATATTGGGCGGCGTCGCGGCGCTACCGGTCGAAGCGCCGCCAAACGCGATGGTGTTTACGTTGAGGATGCCGCCGAAAATGTTCTGCGACTGCGCGCTATAGGTGACGGTGACGTTGCGGGCGAGACCGACATCGGCAATATTGACGTTGAAGTTGGTGGTGTTGGCGATGTCGAAGATCAGCCGGGGAAGACCTACCACTTGCGCCTTGAACATATTCGTGGCCGCCGTTTTCGACGCCGCGTCGGTTTGCGTCATCATCGCGGGCGTAACTGCAGCGAGCACCGCAGCGTCCGCCGCAGTGTTCAATTTGGATTTGAGGCGCGCCGCAGAGCCATAGTCGATCGCCATGCCGACGGCGAAGACCATCGGGATGGCCATGAAGGCGAAAATCATCGCCACATTTGCGCGGCGGTCGTGGACTAAATTTCCATGAACAGCGTGGATCATGACAGGCTTTCAGAAAAAGCGCAGCGGATGTGCTGGAGACGTCTAAGGTTCCCTCTGGGGGCATCGAGGGTACGAGTGGGAATCCCGCCACAATGACGATTGCGAGGTCGCCTTTCTAATTTGATCACGCGGCCTGAGGACGGCCTGCAGTTCTGCCGTCAGCCTGCAACAACTCGGTCACAGCTGCGGCAATCTGCGGCCGAGCAAAGTAGTAGCCTTGACCTCGTTCGCAATCCCAGGACTTCAGTAAGGCTGACTGTTCGGTCGTTTCGATACCCTCGGCGGTAACCTCAAGGTCCAGCGCCTTGGCCAGCGAAATAATTGAACGCACGATGGCCGTGTCCTCCCGATCTCGGCCGATGCCGTTGACGAATGATCGATCGATCTTGATGACGTCCAGTGGCAGGAGTTTGAGATACGCCAGTGAGGAATAGCCGGTCCCAAAATCATCAATGGCAATCTGAATGCCGAGCTGCTTGAGTTCCGTGAGCGTGGCGATCGTAGCCTCGACGTCGTGCATTATGACGCTCTCGGTAATCTCGAGCATAAGTGAGGTTGGCGCCAAACACGCCGCGCGCAGCGCCCGTTTGATATCCTCAATCAAAGTCGGATGTTGGAACTGACATGCCGAAAGGTTGACGCTGATCGCGAGCGGCGGTTCAAAATGGAGCTGGGCCTGCCAAGCGGCTGCCTGACGGCAAGCTACCTCCAGCACCCACTGACCGAGCGGGACGATCAACCCTGTCTCTTCGGCTATAGGGATGAATTCCTCTGGCGCGATCAGGCCGCGAGTCGGGTGTTGCCAACGCACAAGCGCCTCGACTTTTACAATCCGGCCAGACTCAAGCAGCACGATGGGCTGATAGAAGACGCGCAGCTCTTTTTCTTCGAAGGCTTTACGAAGTTCGTCCTGCAAATCGAGCTTGGCCAAAGCGTCGGAATGCATGCTTGCGTCGAACACGATATGGCGCGCCTTGCCGCCGGTCTTGGCGCGGTACATGGCGACGTCGGCGTTGCGCAACATGCTATCGGCCCCTTCCTGCCCCGTATAGCTCAGAGCGATGCCGACGCTGAGGGTCACAGTGAACTTGCGCCCCTCGATCACAAACGGCCGGCTAAACTCCTGAGCGATGCGTTCGGCGGCCAGCGACGCTTCTGCCGCGCTGGCGGGGTGTCCCAGAAGGACGACAAATTCATCGCCACCCAGTCGCGCCACGGTGTCGTCATTCCGGAAACACGTCTGCAATCGACTTGCCGCTGCGACGAGGAGGTCGTCGCCTGCATGATGACCCAGACTGTCGTTGATGAGCTTGAAGTTGTCGAGATCGAGATAGAGAACCCCCACGCCGCCCTGTCGGCGGCCCGCTCGAGCCAATGCCTGGCCGAGGCGATCTAGGAGGAGGGCCCGATTGGGTAGTCGCGTCAGCGAATCGTAGAAGGCCTGCTGGGTGAGCTGCTTTTCGAATTCCTTGCGCTCGCCGATGTCGCGCAAGGTGACGACGATCCCATCGACGGCAGGCTCGCGCAGCAGATTTGTCAGGATCAGCGCAACGTAATGCCAAGATTCGCCAGCATCGCGCAGCCGTAACTCCGTTTTCCGGGTGATTCCCGGGGCGGCGTTGAGTTGCTCCCAAAGATCGCGCAATGCAGGCTGGTCGTCGGGGTGAATCATGTCAACGAGGGATCGGTACAACAGTCCTCTAGCGGAGAAGCCCCAACCGGTCTCGGCGGTTTCGCTTTGATACGTAATGGCGCCCCCCGCGGTGCAGATAAAAACCAAATCAGTGGTATTCTGGACTAGCGCGCGGAACCGCTGCTCACTGCGGCGGATGCCCGCCGCCTCACGCGTGAGAACCTCTGCTGTCTGACGCCCAAATCCGCGTAGGACAAGCCCAAAGAGAACGATCAGACCAATCCCGAGTGCAGTAACCACCGGCGTGGCGATCAGGACGCTCGTCTGGGTTCTTGCCAGATAGTCCAAATGTTGCGTGGCTTGGGCACTGTGATTTGCGGCGGCAGCGGCGACAAGCGTCTCCAACGCGGCAAACGGCGGATCGGCTTCGGAATTGTCGATCTTTGTGACCAGGGCGGGGTCATTGGCGTCGACTGCCGCGAACATTCGATGGGCCGCTGTCAGATATTGTCTGTGCCTAGCAAGTGCGCCGTCAATCAGAACCCCGTCTGCAGGGCCCGCGAGAACGCGCGCCCGATCGAGAGACTCAGTGAGCGAAGCCGCGGCCGTCCCGTGAAGACTTCGCACGACCTCGCTGGGTTCGAGTCGATATTGACGATCTAACGACTCTTCCGCCCCTGCCGCATAGTGGGCCGCATCGAACGCGTCGCTAAGGTTGTAGGCGAGTTTGGCCTCTGCGCCAGACCTGTAGGTGGAGAGAGCTCCCCACAGAGCGAGCGCCGGGAGCGCGATGAGGACCGCCAGCAAAGCCGCCGCGACGAGACGAGCGACTCCGTCGAACCGATAGCGATGCGCAACTGTTCCCGCGACCCTGAGGCCTGAGGCGATGGAAGCGACATTCGATATCCGGTTCACCGTATTCCTTGCCGATTGAAGGGGTGGCCCATTGGTATCTAAAATAATGACTTTATATCGTAGGCCGATTAGATAAGTAGAACCTAATAGTTAAATTCCACCCGGATAAACAATTCAGATCGAATCATTGTCGGCTTAACTGTATCGCGAGAAAATTCTATTTTGGGTCGGAGGGCCGGGATGATCGAAGCTTGATGGAAAACTTACGGCGCCGCCGCATTGCCGTGAGCGACGCGACCGTTTCGCTCTAATATCCTCAAAGCGGTTCGATCGCGCCGCCGGCAAATTCCGCCCCTCAGGTTGAGCGCCTTTTGGCCTCATCTTCCGCCGAAAGGAGAGCGGTTCCGGGATAGGTTCCGATCCACGTCATGTGATCATGAACCTTGATCACCCCGTCGACGTTCTCGGCGATCACCCGGATTGCATTGCGTTCACGTTCGTCCGTCAGGACTCCGTGCAAACTCACAATTCCATCCTTCACCGTAATGCCGATTGACGCGGCCGGCGCCCATTTCTGCGCCCTCAACTCGCCGTCGATGCCGCGCTTGATCTCTGCGTCGCTGACCAATTCCTGCTCATACGGCTGGCGCACGAGCAAGGAGAGCGTGCGAACGAAATCGCCCCGCGTGATGATTCCGACAACCTTGCCGCCGGCCATCACCGGCAACCTTTTGATGCGTCGCTTTTCCATGAGCGCGACCGCCTCTTCGAGGCCCGCGTTCTCGCCGATCGTCGCCACGTCAACGCTCATGATCTCGTCCACGCGCCGTCCATGCGTGCGCGCATAAGCCTCCGCGGCCTTTCCGGGCAGGAAGAAGTCTGCGAACCAGCTCGGACGCGCCTTTTGCGTGCCGATCTCCCCCCGACGCAGGAAATCGCCTTCGCTGACGATTCCGACCAGCGATCCAGTCTCGTCGATGACCGGCAGGCCGCTGAGATGTGAGCGCACCATCGCGTCGAGCGCCTCGCCCACGCTTGCCTGCGGCAATATGTTGAGGACCTTTTTCGTCATGACATCTTTTACGCGCATGGAAGTCTCCGAACCGGCGGATGCGCACGGCGCTGGCCGCCGCGCGTGATCTCCTCGGTTCATCAAACATATTGGCCCGCGTCGGACATTGATCTGCGTCAATCGTCGCTTTGGCATGCAACCGACATTCGCGTCGGGGTTCGTAGATGCGCAGACCCCTCATCGCGACGTCCGAAAAACCGAAGCGTCAAAGAGCTTACCAGATCGGCCAGGCGGCGCCGGAGCAACCGAGCGGCTGCGATCAGACCGATGTGCGGGGTCCGACAGCGGGTTTTGCTGTCGAAGTCTGTTTCGGGTCGTAAGCGCCCGAGCGTCTATCGACAATGAATGTCTGCTTCGGCTCTCGCTCATCCGGAAGCCGCCCTTCCGCCATCGGCCAAAAAGCGGACCTCTGCGGTTCCATAAGTTTCCTTACCCGAATCGCGGTGGCCGAATGGCGCCGGGCACGATATCGACTGTCATGGGTGGAGAGCCGCCATTTCGCTGCGCGGCGCGACGGATTGCGCGCGGGTCGCGCTATGCTCTGCACCAACGCGCTTCCCGCTCACTTGCAGTATTGTACGGTAGCGTCCGAATAGGTGGTGGGGATTTCAAAAGAGGTCCGACGAGCGGAGCTCCGCATATTGCGGAGCTCGTCGGACCGGCGCTGGGGCGGTCATCG
>Ga0209006_10000906_pt1 | contig 27485 bp, 32 predicted proteins | sample JacPin_JW_Ref_O2_FD_188567 | JGI IMG/M metagenome (GOLD analysis project Ga0209006, IMG submission 188567) | Forest soil microbial communities from Algoma, Ontario, Canada - Jack Pine, Ontario site 1_JW_Ref_O2 (SPAdes) (version 2) | ecosystem: Environmental > Terrestrial > Soil > Boreal...
GTTGTCGCGAAGGTGGGTAGTGGGTCAGTTTGAATTTCCCGTCCTGCAAACACCTGCTATCACCGTTGACCGGGGCTATTCCATGCCATAAGGTTCCAACACCTATGGCCGTCTACCCTTGGGAAGCCGCGTGTGCAGAGGCCGCATCAGAGACAAACCGCACTCTAATGCGTTCTCGCATTATTGCGGCTCGATCGGGCATTCATAAGAGACTTAATGAGATCGGACCGATCAGCTTAGAAGAAAAGGTGAGAATTAAGAATGCACTAGCGCAACTATCCAAACTCGAACGGGAGCGGTGCTGACTAACCCATTCGACATTCGATTCAATAACATCCTTCCGATAGCCATGCACATGTCAGTTTGAATTTTGAAGGACGATTCTCAGAAACAATCCGATCCCTAGCTCTTCCCCGTTGTGCCCACTCATACACACATGCCTTGACCTTCGTCGCGCTGCCGCTCAAAGGCCCGTTTCATTTCCTCTATCGTGTTACCAGCAGACCAGAAGCTGTGAACACCCAGCCGCATTCCGAACAGCCATAGCCGTGAAAAGATGCGGTCGCGATCCATATGATTCTTCGCGCCTTGAGGCAAGGTAAACCAAGCCCCTGCGTCCTTCAGGTTTGACAAATGATTGATTGCATTCTGGATTGACGATGCCTACGATACGGATTCCACGGTAGGCCCCTCCCGACTGTCCCCATGCAGGAGGTTCGCATGGTTTACAACTACGACTGGTCCTCTTCGTACGCTGGTGCGGTGCTCGAAAGCGATCAACGACAACTTAATAGGCGGATTCTAGAGGCGGAGCTTGCAATTTTGCGGCGCACTCGCAAGCCTGGGTTAGCAAGGCAGGAGTGGCGAGCTATAGAAATTGCGATGGACGTTCTGCGTGATATGCGGTTGCGGGGTCACGATCCGCTACACGAGCATCGGCGTTGAAACAGAGGGGCGACGCCGCATCCGGTGGAGGCTGATCCCCGCGTTTTAGGCCGCATCTTTCCTCGCGACAATTACTTCCCTCGCCTTGGGAGTCTCGATGCAAGACGACGAGTGGATCAAGAAACTTACCGACGGCAGGCGAGTGAAATTCACTTACCAAGGTCTGCCGGAAGACGGGGCGTTTATCACCGCACAGCTTGAACGCAACGAAGTCGTTTATTCGGTCGTATTGTCGAAGGCGAGAAACCCCACCAACCGGCAAGAAGTGGAGAGTCACTTCAGCGGAGAGCTTTCAAAGAAACGAACGCACCGTTAGGTTGGTACTCCGCTCAAGGAAAGCCTGTATCGCTATCAATATATTATGACCCTAGCCCGCGCTTGCCAATTCGAAACAGAATGAATTGATTCTTCCTTCGGCTGAGGTAATCACGTATGTGAATTCAAGGGCGGCGAAACTCTCGAATCCACCGGAGCGCGAAAATCTGCGCCGCCTGAATCACACGATCCAGATTCGGAACCGACCGACAACCGCCTGCAACTTGTCTGCGTCTTGCTTTGCTAATTCCAAAGGAATTTCAGTTCAGGCTCAAACGAGTTTGAGCTTCCTTCACCTGAAGTGTCTCTGCCGCACGAACAGCGCTGTAAAGCGCGTTCCACGCGTCCCCGCCCTCAGTGCAGGACATACAGAATTCAAGCTGCTTCATCGCCTTCTTCGCCGCCCGAACTAATTTCCTAATCACACGGTCAGGGACCATCGTCACGACTGACGGTGCGAGGTGCGGAAATACATTTGATTCGTGATTTGTTCTCATAATTTCCAACCGGGTTTCCTCTAATTACCGGTGTAGAACCGACGATAGCCTATAAAACCGGAAGTAGGACCTGTCCTTAAGGGCAGGTGGCCAATTATTAGTAGAGTAAAGTAGACGTGTAATATCACCCGAATCGATCACAATGCGTACTGCGAGCGAAAGAAATGGCGAAATGGTGAGGAACGCTGAAATAGAGGCTTATATCTTTATACGCAATTTGAGCAGATACTCAGCCCTAAGGTACTTTTACATGTCGGTAAAACTGCTGGCTTTGGTTCATTGGTTCATCACGCTGTGGCCCTATGTGGTAGGAACGATAATCGCGCTCTTCTTTGTACTGTTGAAGGGATTGCCCGTACTTCACGAATGGTTTAGTGTTTTCATACTTGGTTGGAATACGAAGAGGCTTGGCCTCTCGAACAAGTTGCAAGACGACCCGCAATTGCCTCTCATTGATGACGACGGGATGCAGCATCCACGAGTGCGTGGCAAGGCGATCAATCGCAAAAGCTGGCTCGTCAAAATCGGTATCATGAATTTCTGTATTGGCTTTGTTGCCCTAATAGTCTGGCTTTTCGGACGATAGCCTACCCCTCCGTCAGCAGCGGTGCGCGAAAGTGTCCCCATACCTAAGCCCCTCGGATCGCGTACGTAATACTGCCTCAGCCGCAGTTCTTCCCCATCAATGGGAGATAAACGCCGTCGCTCACAAGCGGATGGAGCCTCGTAGATTTTCAGTGCGGCTGATGTGGGGTTCGTTTCTAAGACGGCACGCAGTGCCACCTGCCACGGATACCTCACCCAGACTCTCATAGGCACCTTCTTAAGCTCGGAAGTCCCTCACTTCTGAGGCTCAACGTCGATTACAACATCCACTGTATCGCTCTCTTTGAGGCGCTGCTTCTTGCTCATTTCGTCAGCCAGAAAATCAACGATTCGGGTCTTCCCGTAAGGAGGGGGAGCGTCTTCGAAACGAATTGCCACCTGGTGTTCCTTTACTTCCGGCATTTCGATGATGTTCGAAACAGTGCCCGCTTTGTGGGTTTCGGCATTGAGGCGCAGTGCCGCTTCGGTAGGGGTCGAAGTCTGTAGATCGTGAACATAAAGCTCGGCTTTGTCGGGCTCTCGTGGATCAAACGACGGCAAGACGTTTTTGACACTACTGTGCATTGTTGTTTTGGCTTTGTCAGACACTGGAACTCCTAAACGCGAACAGTACTTAAGGTCATCGGAACGCAGAATTGGAAATGTAGATGGATGTTACGTGAATGGGGGTTGCGAACTGTGTTGAAAAGAACAGTATCGGGAGAGCGCGAAAGCGAAGAGTTAATCAAACAGGTCGCGCGTTGGATGCAATCGCTTTGAGCATAGCAATGCCCGAACGCGCTTCCTGGATGGCTTGATGCTCTGAGTCATCCGGTTCGATAGGCATTTTCATTCGCGCATCGATTGCTAACGTGGCCTCATCGAGGCGGCGGGAGACTTTGTTTGGATCGAGTTCGAGGATCGCTGACCACAACGCCGGGTGCCATGTGTAGTTGATTAGAGCGCTCAACGGAAGCCGTTTCCGAGCCAGGAGACCGCATCGTACATCGGCATACTTTTTCAAGACTGTCTCAAAAGGAACAGCATCTGAGGAAGCGGTATCAATCCTAGTCAGGCTTTAGAAATTTAGAACTGATTCTGCTTCGTTCAATCTCATCAACGGCGCGAAGCTTTCGGTCTAGGTGTGGTTCGGAACGCGGGCCACCTGAATGCAGCAAACATCGCTGTCCAGCACCTACCCCGCATATGGGGCAAGGAATGGAAGTTAGTTGTTTTCGTGTTAACGTCCCCATTCTCATCAGACAAGGATGCGACCAAGAGCATCGATAAAGCTGTTCGATTGAGGACAACTCCGGAGAAGTCGGGTTACCAGACAATGAGACCCGAGGTCGAGTTCTGGTTTCCGCCAACGGCGCTCATCAGGACCTAGGTGACTAGTTCCATTTTGCCGACCACTCACCAACGGAAACGGTAGAATTCCCTTGATGAGGCGAATAATTGCCATTCTCGGCTCTGCAATATTCCTTGTTCTTGCTCCCGGAATCGTGGCGGGTTATGTGCCTTGGCGCATTTGCCGATGGCATGTTGGAGCACCTCTGCTGGGAACTTCCTCGCTTCGGGTTCTCGGGGTGCTGTCGATTGCTGTAGGTCTTCCCGTTCTTTTGGATTCCTTCGCCCGCTTCGCACTCCAAGGACTCGGTACGCCTGCGCCGATCTTTCCAACGCGCCATTTGGTTATCGGCGGGCTATTTCGGTATGTGCGAAATCCTATGTATGTTGCAGTCTTGTCGCTAATTCTCGGTCAGGGGCTATTTTTTGGCAGCGTCCGCGTTCTTGAATACGGTCTTGCAGTCTGGCTGGGATTCTATCTCTTTGTTCTTATCTACGAAGAGCCTACCTTGCGGAAGAAATATGGGACCGAGTACGAAGAATTCTGTGCGAACGTCCCAAGGTGGATTCCGCGTTTCCGAGCCTGGCGACGCAACTGAGAATAGAGCAAATCATTGCAAACAGGTGGACCCTGGCCTACTTGCGGGGCGCACGTCTTCGGAGGTCGCTTCCCATCCCGCGAACGCCGGACTCGCGCTCATGCGGTAAGTTCGTTTGGAGAGTCCTAAATCATCCGGTCGCGAATACAGCCGACGTGGTATATCCACTCCGACACATCGGCGTAGGTTTGATGCAGGTGTGCAAATGTCTCTATGGGCTCTACGTTGTGAAAATTGCGGCAAGGCGTTCGCGCATAGTGTGGTTCCCACTACGGACGCAATCAGCTTCTTATCTCCAGCGAAACCCGAGGTCGAAACAGCCGATTACGAGTGTCCGTATTGTGGGCGTACGGCCAGCTACAAGCGATCGGATTTGATTTACCAGGGCTGACTTTCAGACGATTTTCATGGTGCTCTCGGATATTAGAGTGCGAACACCCTCCCAAGTGTTTTCAAGCGCCCGGCGTTCTTCTTTGGTTTCAACCGGACTCAGTCTTCGTTGCTCAATCGCCGCGGCGGCTTCGCAAATCTGAACGAACTTAAGACCAGGATTTGTTTCCAAGACGGCATGTACGTAGGACTCGCGCCATGCATAGTTAGAGTTCTTCATCGTCGCTCCCACCCACACTAAATGGTACGACCGCATTCCTTTCCAAACTGTGTCAAAGGGAACAGGTCTACGGAAGGGCAAATAAGAATTCGGTTGGATTGGTCGAATTGTTTAAAACTGGGCGTTTCATTCCACGCAGAGGTCGAGACCAGACTAGAGAAAAGTGAATCTCAGCGAAGCGGGATTTTCCCTTTCCGAACCCACTTGTTGAAGAGACGTACCACTTCATCTTCATTCATACTTCCGTGCTCGGCCTTGAACATAGCCATAACTCGCTGGTTATTCCACGTCAGATGCTTCTCGAATAATGCAACAAACTCCGCAACGTATTGCTCATCGGTCTTCATTTTAGCCTTCCAGTCAAATTCCGCCTTGCTATCGTCGTGGCTCGTCGCGCCTTAACAACTTCACCACGGTCTCACGGACAGCTCGTTTCTCTTTCCTCGCTGAATTTCTTCGGTGGATTGCAAAGCCCCTGGTGGTCCTAATCTTCGTCGTCAAGACGGATTTCGAACTGTTTACGCGTGATCCAATCTTCGTTTCCAATCTTGTATTCAACCGCATCGGAAATGACTTGGCCTAGGTCAGGAGACGGTGGCGCGATAGAAGAGAATGTCGTGGTTTTTCCGTCCTTGCTGCGCATACGAATCTCGATTTCGAAGTGGCTGAGTCTAAAATCAAGAATTTGAGCAGTGGTGATGTTCATATCCATCCTCAATTTTCCGGGTCAATACTAGCCGACCGCTACAGTCTTCGCCGGGCGACCGCGCAGCATGTTCCGAAGACTGCCCCCCGCTAGATCACCCACGCGGGGGTTTCATCGTTGGCGGGGAGCGAGCATTGCTAGTTACCCATGAGATCGTCGGTGGTCCGGGCATCCCATTCACCAACCGACTCTTCGTTGAGCTTCTTCAAAGCCGCACGAGCGTCGGCAATGGCTTGTCGTTCCGGTTCGTCCATTTGAGCGGGGCCATTTAGCCTGTCGTGAATAAAACTTAGTGCCTCTCGAACTCGTTCGGGGACCAGCGTAAAGTCGGGCTCCAGGACGGCCGCACGATATGCCGAAAACCAGGGGTAAATCGATGGACTTAGCATCGCACTCCTTCTAAAGTCGAACTCTTCCTCGGTAGTCGCCTTGTTCGCCATGTTACGTCGGAATGCGATCCAAAAACTGTCGCGAACGCGACAGACGCAGCTCAGAACGAAGTTTCTCTCGAATGTGTTTCCTTCACGTCTTGATACAGGCAGAAAGAGAGCCCTCTCGTCAAAAAACACCCTGGGTTCGAATGAACTAGCTGGGATTTGTCCCCTTGCCACACAAGAGAGTTGTGTCGAACAAGACAGACAAGAAGCCTGCGGTCCCCTCAAAATGAGGATGAAATTCACCGTCGATGAGGAAGTGCCGCGTGACGAGAGGCTGCCCAAACTGCGATACCCAAAGAATCCATCGATCGAGGCGCAGGGGGCTTCTCGAATCGATCATTCTCAGGATCGTACTTGTTCGTCCATTTCGATGCGAGCTGTGCAGCACTCGGTTTTTTCGCTTGTCTTTCACAGCCCACATGGGACCGTCTAGGTAATTGGTAAGTATGTGGCGATTTTGTCGGGAAAACTTAGTCGTTCGGTTCGAATTCAGTCGAACTGACAATTACATCCACTTCTTCGCCTTCTTTGAGGCGTAGCTTCTTTCCCATCTCATCCACCAGAAAGTTGACGATGCGCAATTTTCCGTGGGCGGGGTCGGCGAGGCTGATCTCGGCGACTTCTTCCTTCAATTCCACCCCATCGATAATCCTGGAGACGCTGCCGGATCTGTGAGTTTCAGCTTTGCGTTGCATTGGCCCTCCCTCGTGATATCAAGAGAGCATTCGACCCTATTAACTGTCTATACGGGGTCTGCTTGGGACTGTCGTACGATTTTGGGGAAGTCCAGCTTAGTTCTTGTCCTTCGGAACCGTCTGATTTTTCTCGGCTTCTACGTGTACCTCTACTTCGGCACCCTCTTTTAGTCTAACCTCGACACCGTTATCGTCGATCAACGTATTCTCGATGCGAATTTCCTGATAGAGCGGCTCGGCCCCGCCGATATTAATTTGGGCCTTCTCATGATCGCGAGGGTATGCGGGCGCGAACAGTTTTCCACTATTCCCAGCTTAGTGGTTTTGACTCTGCCAGACATTTGTCGCTCCTTACGCAGGTATTACTTTTTGTGCGTCGAACTTGTGTCAAACGAATAGGTATCCGCAAACGCGGCAAACCGGTCTTCGGAACGGTGCTGACTAAACAGGTCGCGCGTTGGATGTAACCGCTCGGAGCATAGCAATGCCCGAACGAGCTTCCTGAATGGCTTGACGCTCTAACTCATCCGGCCCGACGGGCATCTTCATTCGGTCATTGATTATCCGCGTCGCCTCGTCCAGGCGGTAGGCAGCCTTGTTTGGATCGAGTTCGAGGACCGCTGACCACAACACCGAGTGCCATGGGTAGTTGATGAGAGCGCTCAAGGCATCCTTCCGGGGCAAGGAAGCGGTAGCCTAACATCAGCGTACTTTCAAAACTGTGTCAAAGGAAACAGTTCTACAGAGGGGCAGAACCGGGTGGCGTCTATTTTGGTTTCGAGCCAATCCTTGGATGATCGGCGCAAACATGAGTAGCGAACTCGCCGTCGCGTTGGCTTTCGTACCGTCGCTTCATTTCCTCTATCGTGTCACCGACCAGCGGACCAGAAGCGGTGAACACCCAACCGCATTCCGAGCAACCGTAACCGCGAAAAGTTGCGGTCGCGACCCATATGATTCTTCGCGCCATGAGGCAAATCTACGCCGCCGCCTCGGGGGCAGCAAGCGGAGCTAAAAATTGAACGCATCGCTCGTTTATCCAAAAAACTAGCAGCCGGGCCGTACCACTCAGGCGCTCCATGGAGTTTTGCTAAGATAGGGAGCAGACTCGTTGCATGACATCGAAATTCCTAACGCAGTTGGCTGGGCAGCTTCGAAAAGGTAGAAGTCCGGCCTGCGGGCGCTCTATTCAACGAATTTTGACCCTCGTTGTGGCACGATTCGAAGCCGGTAAATATCCCAGCCAAGTTGAAGCCGAGTCGGAGTTTCGGAAGCTTGTGAACGAAGCGTTGCTCAGGATTTCAAATAGCGCGTCTGCGTGACTTCACCGAGTCGCGCCGACATACCGAGTTAGAATGCCTCCGTAGCCTCGACAGTTCCGGCTTTAATCTCCCTTTCGGCGCACTGCGAGATGAACCAGGTAGCCTCGACAAATCGACGCCCGAATCATATTTAACGTTTTCTTGCACATCGTCGATTGCGTTTGGTTTTATCACAGGTTGGCTCCAACTCCCGATAAGTCGCGTTACCGGAGAAGTAGCTATTCGACCGGTGCAAGAGGCTCAATACCGATTCGATCGTTCACCGCATTCTTCAAGCGTTGCTTACACCCGAGGTATTTCTCAGTGGTCTGGACCGAGACGTGGCCTAACAGAAACTGAATTTGTTCTAGTTCGCCGCCCGCGGTGTGGCACAGGCGAGCACAGATCTTCTCAGATCGTGCGGTGCAAGATTTGATATCCCTGTTGATGCCGCGTATTGCTTTACGACGTGCCAAACGACTTTTTCTGTAATTTCATCGCCCCAAGTAACGCCTGTGCGACACACACAACGGAAGAGCCTTCCATGCGCGATTCGGGCTGCCTCCAACCAATCGTCAATTGTCTCCTTAACCCAAGCGGGAACTGGCACGGTCCGGACGTGCCCTGCTTTTCCGATCAGGTCGACGATGGCCCAATGATCTTCGCGAAGCTGGAAGTGCTGGACAGTCAGTTCAGTCAGTTCTCGCCGTCGCAGACCGCACCCCAACAAAACTGCCAGGATCGCTCGATCCCGCTTTCCCTTTAGGGTCTCGGGAACAGGCGATTGCCAGAGCACCCGCGCTTGCTCTGCGGTCAGCCAATTCCCCAATCGACACCCGAGTCTCTTTGCGCCTTTCACTCGACGAATGCCGGCCGCGAGATCAGGACTCAGCAATCCAGAATCGGCGGCTTCATAGGCAAGGCGCCTGACGGCAGCAAGTCTGACGTTAATGGTTCCCGCTGCGAGATGCCGATCTTCGAGGTGAAGTCGATAACGGAGAACGACCGTTCTGTTCAATGACAGTCGAGGAGCAGAACAATACCAAGCGACGAATTCATCAATCGAGTGTCTGTAACTTCGCTGCGATTCGAATGATCTTAGGCTGACAATCGCTGCGATCTTGCTATGCTCCAAATCTGGCAATTCAAGCTTTGTTTTGTTCCGGCTCAATTTGGCCGTGGCTTTGTGCTTCATGATCAGCCGCCTCCTGACAGCTGGCCATGAGATTGCCCTTTCAAAACCGGGAGATTGCAAACGCCCAGAATCTCAATGTCCGGTTACGCGACTTACCAGGAGTTGACAATCTTGCGCTACACTTTTGCCGCCGTGATTCGCTGCGGCGAGTCATTTTCCACGCAGAGGTGTCCACGCATGAATAAATCGCGCTGTGGAAAAATGTTCATTGCAGCTCTCGCGCTCGGGCTGACTTCCTTCAGCGTTCCCGTTGCGTCTCAACGGCAGCCTGCCTCGCTTCGCGCAAACGATACCGAATTGCTGATGCTCGGTACTGCGGGCGGTCCGCCTTTGCGCAAGGATCGCTCCGAGCCGGCCACGCTACTCATCGTCGATGGGCGGCTGTATTTAATCGATTGTGGGATTGGAACCATCCGGCGCCTGGTCGAGGTTGGGATTCCATCAGAAACGATTGGAACGATCTTCATTACCCACTTGCACCCGGACCATGATCTCGGCCTCGTCGACGTGATCGCCAACGATTACTTCCACCTTGATCTAACCTCCGACGCGCGGAAGATCAATATCTACGGGCCGCCGCAAACGAGCGAATTGGTCGAAGCCGCCTTTCACTACATCAGCATTCCCTTTGAAGTGTTTGCTGCGGAAAAGCCTGGGTTCCAGCTTGGCCGGCCGAACCATGGCCTGACCAGTCCCTTTGTCGCTCACGAAGTCGATGGCGAGGGAGATGTCTACCGCGACGACAAAATTCAGATCACGGCCGCCGAGAATTCGCATTACGCGCTCATGCCGGCGCAGTTCCGCGCGCATTTCAAGTCATATTCGTACCGTATCCAGACGCCCCATGGTGTGGTGGTATTCACCGGAGACACCGGACCCAGTGACGCGGTCGTGAAACTTGCGATGGGCGCCGACGTTCTCGTTGCCGAAGTGGAGGGGAGTTCGGACGAGCTACGCGGGTTCATCGACCAGATGGCTGCCCAGAACCACTGGCCGCCTGCCCGCAAACAGGAGTTTGCCGCACACATGGAGAAAGAACATCTCACGGTGGACAGCCTCGGAGAACTTGCCTCGAAAGCCCAAGTACAATCGGTTCTCTTCTATCACTATGACCCGCAAAACAAAGCGGAGCAGGAGGCTCTCGTCGCCGGCATGAAGAAGTATTTTCACGGACCGGTTCTGGCGCCGATGGATCTGGACCGGTTCTGTCTGTCGAAGGACGAAGCGCAATCGAAGAAGACCAAATTCGAATCGTGCGGGCAGAATACAGCGGATCAGAAGTAAGCGCCGGGTCTCCTAACGAAAGCAATCGCGCGAGAAGATGTATTTCTCCATGAGGCGTTTCAGGGCCGCGATTCATCGTTCGGAAGCTGACGTGGCCGTAACATCGGCTCCACCACCGCCCGCTGTTCATCGTTGAGTTCCCACCGCCCGTCACTGGCGCTTCGCGGCAATCCAGAGCAGCCCCAGGAAATATACTGCGTGTGCCGCACCGTTGTTGGACACCCGACCCCATACTGTTTTCGATTCTTCTCTGCAGTGTGAGCATTTGAAGGATTCGATTTTTTCATTAAACTCTATGCCGTAGCTAGGCGCATGTTCGGTCACCACCCGCATCGTACCAAGCGGCCGACTCGCAATCCACCGACGCTAACTCCTAATTGACGCCGTAACCGGAGAAGTGACCGGCATTTGTCGCGATTAGAGACGAAAGTCTTCGACATATTCCGGCTCACCAAGCAGTTCCAATTCAGCTCCGCTCCCTGTGAAAGAAACAACCTCGCCGCTCTCACTGCCAATCAAGCGCAATGCAATTGAGCCGTTGTGCCGCAGCGGCACCGGAATTTCGTTGTCGAAGGTTTGACTTCCCAATTGAATGTTGCCGTCGCCCAAGGTGACCGGGAACTTCGAAAAGGAGCCTTCTACCCTCGCATTGTTTATTCGAAGTATTGCCTCTTGAATCCAGCCGCTGCCCGCATCACGGCCTGGTGTACCTTCACTCTGGTGTATGTAAACCCGTGTTATGGAGTTGCGCTTCACCCTGCGTGAACGAAACAGCAGCAAGGATTGAGTCGTGAATTTCTGCGCAGCGTTTTGGCATGACGCGTTCACTGTGAGGCCATTGTTTCGCGGCTGTCAACGGACGGCCCCAATTCCCGATAAACGCCGTAATCGTCCATTTGGAACAAGCTTTCGGTTAACGTGACTTATCGGGAGCCGGGCTGTTGGTCGCGGGCAACTTCGGATTTCTTTCGTCTTCCAATCTTCTGCTAACGTGTCCATCGAGGTGCAACGATGAGGAACGGATTTCTGGCTTGGATTATGTGTGGAATATTGCTCGTCTGCGGTGCGGGAGGGGCGAGAGCGGGGCAGGCAAGTGGCGTGACTGGAAGTGAGCTCTCTGGGAAGTGGACGGTGAACGCGGATTTTTGGGGGACGCCGCTCTATTTTGAGATGGAATTGAAGGACGAGGGTGGCAAGCTGACGGGAAAGTTTTCCGGTGACAAGCTGGAAGGGACAGTAAGTGGGAATGCAGTACATTTTGTGGCAAAGGACGAGGAAGGCGGAACAGAAGAGGTTAACGCCACACTGAAGGATGGGACGCTTTCGGGAACAGCGGTCTTTACTGGCGGCGAGAACCCGGAGCATCCGGCAACGCATACGTTTACCGCGACATTGCCGCCGACACGGAAGTCGGGAGCGGCACAGAAGCTTGAATTTGTGCCGACGAAGTTTTACCGAAGATTTTCTGCTGGGAATGAGCCGGTGTTGCGAGCAGCACCCGGGGATACGATACATACAACGACAGTAGACGCGGGCGGAACGGATGAAAAAGGCGTGACGCGGGTGCTGGGCGGAAATCCGCAGACGGGACCCTTTTATGTGGAGACTGCGGAGCCCGGAGACACGCTGGTGGTGCATTTGACGAAGCTGAAGTTGAACCGGGACTGGGCTATCAGTGACGACGACATTGTTCCGCGTGGAGTGGATACAGAATGGTCCGTAAAAATGAAAGACGCAGGGAAGCCGGTGAAGTGGCACTTAGACCTGGCACGCGGGATTGCGACGGTGGACAAGCCGACGGAACACTTGAAGGATTATTCGGTGCCACTGCGGCCGATGTTGGGATGCGTGGCGACGGCGCCGCCTCCCGCTGCAGCTGCGCCAGGAACAGGCGACTCGGGTGGTTACGGTGGGAACATGGATTTTAATGAGGTGACCGAGGGCGCGACGGTGTATCTGCCGGTGAGGACGCCAGGGGCGATGCTGTATTTGGGTGACGGGCACGCGGCGCAGGGTGACGGAGAACTAAACGGGAACGCGCTTGAGACATCGATGGACGTGGAGTTCACGGTGGGTGTGATCGCGGGAAAGCGAGTGCCGGGGCCGCGCGTGGAATCCGAGACGCATATCATGGCGATGGGGCTGGGCGGGTCGATTGACGATGCGTTTCGTGACGCGACGGTGAATATGGCGGGCTGGCTGACGGAGACGTACGGATTGACGCCGACGGAAGTAGCGGAGGTATTGGGAACGTCAGCGGAATACAAGGTGAGCGAAGTAGCGGATCGGAATGCGGGAGTGGTGGTAAAAATTAACAAGAAAAGGCTGGAGGGGTTGGCCCCTGGCCGCGAAGTAGCGAATTGAAATTCCAGGAGAGTTCGACGAGGCATAGACATAGGTTTGGGGGCGGCAAGAGGAATTGGGCTAGCACACGCCAATCGAGGTGTGATGGTGCCCCGTCAGGTGCGTACTCGCTGCAAGTGTTCATTGTAGATAGCCAGCCCGCCAGGAGCGTGCGCTGCCCGCGATCAATGGTGGCAAGGCCCGGCATCAATCTGCGGGGGTAATCGGGCAATTGGCGTGACGTGGATAATTCAACTTGTCCGGTAACGCGACTTATCGGGACTTAACGCAGAGACTTAAGCGGCATTCCCAAATAACAACTGCAGCTGTGCGTACTCCGCCTTGGCCTGCTTCAGGATAGGGATGCCCGGATCGGCATCTTTCCAGAGGGTGAGGAACTCCTGGTAGGCTTTTCCAGCTTTCGCCGGGTCGCCTGCGAGCACACAGCCGCGCGCCAGCCCCAGATAAGAAAGCGAGTAGAACTGTCCCCAATACGGGTGTTGCCAAGAACTGCCCCAACTGGCCCCTCTATGATCCAGGATCTTTTCGAACTCAGTCGCTGCTGCAGCACCTTGACGCAGATGCAGGTAAGCCAAGCCCCGCAGGTACACCACCTCGGGGTAAGCACGCTCGTACGGAGACGCGGATGCCAGCAGTTCCACGGCTTTGGCCGGCTGATCACGTCTGATCGCGATCGCAGCGCGAATCGCGGGTAGCTGCGCCGCATTCCAGAGTGTCCCGTTTGGAAATAGCTTGGAAGTCTCCTCTCCGAGCTTCTCCGCTTGGGCCGCGTCACCGCACATGGCCAGTGCCAACGCGGGCCGCCCCAGTCGCCTTGCGGTCTGGCAATTTCCCGACAGCGCATCGGCACGCGCATCGGCCTCTTCAAATTCGGCGGCGGCGTTCCGGAGGCCATGACGCATCGCTGTCTCCGCGGCTCGCAGGTATAGTCTGCTCGACTCGCGACGATGGCCGAGAGCATTTTGATTGGCCGCCTGCAAGCCAAAGCTGAGGTACTCAACGGGCTTGCCCGCGAACCATTGAATCTCACGCACTGCGGCCGCATCATCGCCCTCGACGTAAGCGATTTCGAGGAAGCGCTGATGGATCCTCGCTCCGCCGAGTCCCTGCGCCCTCAGTTTCTCCGCCAATTGCTTCGCCTCGGCCAGCCGATCCAGACATATGTAGGCGTCCAGTTGGCGCCGGTACGGAGGTTCCACGTTCGTCTGCAGCACAGTTGCTTCCAGTCCCTCCCTGAGCCCCTCTTCGAATTGCCCCAGGTCTATGTACTCGGTGCTCAAATTATTATGGAATCCCCAAAAGCGTGGATAGTTCTGAATACCCAAACGATAAGCGTCAATCGCCTTGTCAGACTGGCCATCAGATGAGTAGTAGTCAGCCGCAATGAGGTCCCGCTCAAACTCGGAGACTCGGTCGATCAAACCGAAAGCTTTGTGTATGTATTCCCGGCTGCGCTCTACATCGCCGGCATTGATGAACGCCATGCCTTGGAAATAGTAAGCCATCGCGAAATTTGGATCGTGTGCAATAGCGCGCTCAAACAACGGTACCGCGGCCAAAAATTGACCCTGGCTCATCTCCGAAGCACCCGCGCTGTAGTTCTGGAGAGCTTCCAGCGACGGGGTAGTGGCTTGCTCGAGCGGACGATCCAACTTCTGGATCGAGTTGAGCGACTCTCCCAGCTTAGCCCGCATGGCCGTGGCGGCCGTCCCCAACGCGTTCAACACGTGCTCTTTGTCGCTCGCTTGAATCTGTTCCCGAGCCAGCGTCGCACCGCCCCGGCAGCTTGTGGCCTGTATCGTGATGACGTAGTTCTTACCTAGGCTCCCGATGGAACCGTCGATCGTGGCCGCGGCCCCGTCTCGCACGCAGATGTCATGTGCGATTTTGTTCGTGATATGGCTCGCGGGATCAACACTCATCAACCGCAGGTCTTGTTGCACCTGCTCGTCGTCCATGGTTTTCAGGAAGGGTGATTGTTCGAGCTGTACCGAAAGCCCCTGCCGCAGCGTGCCATCAAACACCGTATCGCCGGTCGTGTTGGTGAAGTCCGCGAGGACGACGGTGTCCTTGTCCGTCAGCGCGTGCGCCTGGCGGGCGAAAAACAACCAGCCGCACACACCCAGCCCGACAACCACAATACTGGTGGCAGCGACCGACCCCCATCGGGTGGATTTTTGGGCCGGATTCGACAGGGAGTCGGTCGCGACGGCTGCCCTGTCCGATTCCGTGTCTCGCTTTAGCCGCTGCAAATCCGCGCGGATCTCGCCAGCGCTCTGGTAGCGCAGCTTCTTGTCTTTCTCCAGTGTCTTGTTAATGATTTCTTCTAACTTAGGGCAAGCTTCGGGATTCAGTCGCACTGGCGAAACTGGCCTGCGATTCAGAATCGCTTCGGCAATCACGCCAGAAGTCTCACCGCGGAAGGGCTCAACTCCTGTCACTATCTCGTAGAGCACCACACCAAAGGAAAACAAATCCGTGCGTGCGTCCAGCTCTTCGCCCCGCACTTGTTCTGGCGACATATAAGGGATGGTGCCAATCGCCCTGCCCGGTCGAGTGAGCTGTTCTAGCTCGCTGATCGTGGGCATTGCCGAAAGACTCACTGCACCGCCGGCGGGGACCAGCTTGGCTAGCCCGAAATCCAGAATCTTGGCGTGTCCTCGCTCGGTGACAAAAATATTGGCAGACTTGATGTCGCGGTGAACGATTCCTTTGGCATGGGCTGCTTCCAATGCATCTGCAATCTCAACCCCTAACTCCAGCATTTGCTGCAGCGCCAGCGGCTTGCCAGAAATGCAGTGCTTCAGAGTCTGCCCGGCTAGAAATTCCATGGCAATGAAAGGCTGGCCATCATGCCCGCCAATCTCGTAGATCGTGCAGATATTGGGATGGTTCAAAACCGAAGCAGCCTGCGCTTCGCGGTCGAAGCGGCTCAGTGCTTGTGCGTCTGGCGCAAACCCGTGAGGAAGGAATTTCAAGGCAACAAAGCGGTGGAGCTTGGTGTCCTCAGCTTTGTAGACAACGCCCATTCCACCGCCGCCGAGCATTTCTAGAATGCGGTAATGGGAGACGGTCTGCCCGAGGAGTGGTTGGGAATCCGCCATTCGGCGCTCATCTTAGGTTGCGGTGAGAGGCAAGTCAACGCAGGTCAACTCAAGCGGCTGCTATCTAAAGCACGGCTCGTCCGCACGCTGCTTAGGCAGGTCAGCGAAACCAGATTGTTCACAACCAAGCATTCTCACTGCGTGGAAATTTGGTGACGCGGCATACTTAAAGAGTTTTGAGGCCTGATAACGCCGTTATCGGAAACTGAGATCCATTTGTCCGGTAACGCGACTTATCAGGAGTTTGCAAGAAAGTTTTCCAACTATACAGTAAGCTCGTCAGATAACTTTTCAAGCATCCGTCTCAGGGCTACTAAACGATAGCTGCGCCTGACCAGGTCACTGATGAAACGCCAATCTAGTTTGGCATCCGCCCAAAGGCTCACCCATTGTCCCCGACCATAGGGCGTCGCAAAGAACCGTTCATCCCGCGCCATCTCTAGCACATCCAAGGGATCCATCCGAAACGCAATCGAGGGCCGCAAATCGACAAACTCAAACGTCACAAATGTTTTCTTGCCCGCTACGAAGTTCGGGTGCCCCCATGAATCTCGCTCGGATGTTTCAGGCAATGCAAGGCACAAGTTGCGGACTTTCTTCAATGCCCGAGCAGAGGCTCCTCGGTTCTTTTCGTTCCGCCGTTGCTTCATAGTGAGCCTTGAGACGAACTTCAAATTAAACCGGCTGTGAACAATGTTCGTTCATCGACAAAGCACAGTTTGTTCTCGAAGGGGTCCGCACAATAGAAGCTACGCTCGCCCCAAGGTTGGACTTCCATCGGTCGCAAAATAGTTCCATTTTGAAGGTGACTCACGCGGTCAAAACATGCGTCGAGATCCTCGACAGAGAAGTACACGTGATCCGGATTCGGCCTGGCGTCAAATGTGTCGCCGTCGGCACGTGGATCGAAGCATGCCAAGATCGCGTTGCCGCATTCAAAGTAGTGCCGTCCGGGAGAAATTCGCTTGCCCGGCTGATCCAATACGGCAGAGCAATATGCAGTCGCTTCCTCGATACGAGACACGGGCAAGATGACGCGAAATAGTTTGGGGTGTGCCACTCTCGCCTCCCAGTTCGGTACTCTAGCTATGTCTGCGATTTCTGACAATTAGGCACTTTGAAGTACCCTCGCGGATGGAGACTTGGCCCCATGAACCCTGAAGCCCTGAGCTACGTCGAGCGCCGCCGCTGTCCTGTCTATTGTGCAATCCGGGTAATCGAAGGCCGATGGAAGCCCATGATCTTTCGCAGGCTCGGCGAAACTCCAAAGGGATTCGGCGATCTTCGTAGAAGCATGCCGGGAGTGACGAGCAAGGTTTTACGCCAGCATTTGAGGCAACTCAAAGCGGACGGCGTCATAGCGAAAGTAATCTATCAAAAGCCGGTTCGCCGCGTTCGCTACAGACTGACGGTTCACGGCCGCACGCTCGGTCCGGTATTCGAGACGCTATGGGCGTGGGGAACGCGTCATCTTGCTTTGGCCGACCTGTCGCGAGTCGCCAACGGTAAGGGAAGCCGTCAAGTGCCTGATTAACGCCGTTACCGTCCATGTGGATTTCAAGTTTCCGAGTACGCGACTACACATCCAAGTGGGTTTTCCTTGTGATAACCTGATTTTTTTACAGGTCCATTTATGGCGAAAGCAGAAAACCTTCAACCGTTGTGGGATCAGCTTGTGGGCGAGGACCTAAGCGGAATTGTCTTTGTCCGAGACTATTTGCAGTTGCAGTTCAATCCTCCCCCTCAGATCAACGTGTATTCGAGTCGGGTTGTCGTCTCATCCGATGGTCGATCCGCAACGTTCGGTGAAGATGCTTTTGCCAACCTTGCAATTGGTTTGATCGGTCGCTTCGTCCGCGAAGTAAATATCGATGCGCCGAAGAGCTTTCGCATCGTTTTCACTGATGAGTCCGAAATCATGATCTCGCTGCTTTCTGAGCACTATCAAGGTCCAGAGGCCGTTGACTTCCAAGGTCGCAACAATCAGTGGGCGGTTATCTAGCCATCGAGGTCCTGAGAAACGCCATTACCGGTAAAGTGGGTTCCGACCCAAAGCACTTGTCCGGTAACGCGACTTATCGGGAGTTAGCCTCAGCGACAAAGCTCAACGAAAATAAGCGAATCTTCGATTCGATGAAGTAGCATTCACAAGCCATGTCACTCCGCATCATTTTCGGAATTATTTTCTTGGTCGCCGGAGCGATATGCGGTTTGCTGACCAGCCTAAAAACTCTGGAGATGGTTGATCGCGTTAACCAAAAGCTTCCCCAAAAAGAACAGTTTGAGCTTCTCGGTTGGTACCTACCGAAGCAAGTGAATCTGTGGCGTGCCTACAAGACGTTTTACCCGAAAGGCACCCTGCTATCTCAGGACCACCTTTTGACTGTGTTTTGCGTTGTTTCTATGGTCGTCTGCGCTTGCTGCTCTTTATTCTTCGCGCGTTAGTCGCCAATGGCCCGACAGACGCCGTTACCGTCTAAGTGGATTTCAAGTTTCCGATTACGCAACGAATCGGGAGTGGCCTGATCTCAGACTATACTTTCAAGAAGATCTTCTTCCGCCACAGGAACCACAGGAGAATCCAGCAAATCAGGACCGCACCGACAGAATAGATCAACGAAGCGTTGGCGACACTGAGACCGGTGGATTCGAGATGGGCCTGGGCTGCCTCGTGCCAATTCAACTTCGTGCCATTGGCGTTTGTTACGGTGAAGGTATAGCCAGGGCCGTAAATCAGCGAATCCGCAACAAAACCGGCGATAGCGTTCATGCCGAACACGAGGACCGGCATGGTCCATTTCCCACGCCACTGCTTCACTTCGGTCATCCAGTAAAGCAGTGAGAGGAAGAGAAGGCAGAACCCACCGCTAAACAACACAAAGGATCCAGTCCACAAATTCTTATTGATTGGGGACCAGCGATTCCAGAGTTCGCCGCTGACCATACCCAAAATTCCAAAAAAGACCGTTCCCGCAATCAGCTGGGACACATTTCGCTTCGACTTGAGCCAGTGACCGGTGAATACTCCGATCAGCGTCGTTCCGACGGCGGGGATGCTGTGAAGAATTCCTTCCGGGTCGTGGGTACCGTTGTAGAGATGCCCTATAAAGAGTTTTCGGTCGAGCCAAGCAGGAAGATTCTGCACTTGATCCATGAACGGAATGTCCCGTCCCGGAAAACCTGCACCAGGCACAGGTACAAGGCGCAACAGGGCCCAGTAGCCGAGCACACAAATCACAAAGGCGAGCAACTGGCCGCGGCGGCCCGTCCACAATTCGAGGATCGCGGCAAAAAAATAACAAAGCGCAATTCGCTGGGTGACGCCCTCGAAGCGCCACGTGTGCAAGTCCAGCCCATAAATGGGCGAGGCGTTGACCAGCAATCCGATGGCAATAAGAATCAGACTGCGCTTGAAAACGTGCCAGAGAATCTGCCGTTTCGTTTGCCCGCGCTGGCGACGCGCATCGAACGAATACACGAGAGAAACACCTACGAGGAAGAGAAACGAGGGGAAAATGAAATCGGCGGGAGTCCAACCGTTCCATTCCGCATGCATTATAGGCCAATATGAATGTTCATCGCTGCCGGGATTATCGACGGCGATCATGCCCGCGACCATTAGGCCGCGGTAAATATCGAGACAAAGCAAGCGTTCGGGAAATCCGTCGCTAACCTTGGGAGAGAACTGCCGGGCGGGTAGGGAGTGGCTCTCTGTCGCGGCCATGCGGCCACTATATAGATCTCACTTGATGGCGGCCACACCGAGATTCGCAATGCTTATCTGTAGCTTGTTAGCGCGGTAGTCGGACACATGGCCCCAATGTCCGGTAACGCGACTTACTGGGTAGGTGAATTGGCTTCGCGCACCCATAGCGTGTTGCGGTGCTGTTCTTCGGGAATTCTAGTTACTCGTCAGTAAGGTCAAGCGCATGCGGCCAAGTAGGTGTTGGAAGCGCGCGTCCGGCCGGAGGTTATCAAGCCGCAAGTCCGCTTGGAGGGAGGAAATTTCAAAAGATCTTTCCGAGTAAGCCTTGTCCAAAAAGTCGAATGCCCTGTTCTTGTCACCAAGCCCTGCATATAAAGTTGCCATCGTGTACTGCGAAACGTTGGTGTCCTTCGAAGAATTCTCTCCGCTTCGGCCGTCTTCCCGGCGCCTAAACACGCATGCGCATCGGCTGGACGAACTTGAAGTTCCGGTCGATGCTATTTCGCCGTCTTGAGGAGAGCGCCAGTCCATTTATTTACTTCGGATAATGTGCGGTGGGCCGAGGTAGGGAAACTCGTTGAGGAGGTCGTTGTGAGGGCCGACCCTATCTCCGGTTACCTTTCCGTTGGTGAGAATCGCGAGGAAGAGATCGGAGACGTCGTCGTTGAGCGCGCGGCCGTTGTCCGGGAAGGACGCGGGGCGAGTGGGGTCGTAGCGTAAGAGGTCCGGTAACAGTTTCGCTGCCACCTGCATTGCTTCCTCCTTTGTGTAGCCACCTGTGTGTTCCAGAGAATGCGCAAAGACAGGAATGAATTGAGCATCGTTCGCCGGTTCCCCGGCGAGGTAGCCGTCGTTGTGGTCGCCGGAGAGGAAGGGAGTCTGGTTGGGACGGGCTCCGCGATCCGCCTGGACCCAGCCGCCACCGGCACCGTCTGTCTGGATGAGCGAGCGTGCCCACCGGCCAACTGCTGTCGATCCAAAAACGGAGTTGGGGACTTCCAGCGCGATGCTGCAGATATCTTTGTCTGTGAAGAAATCCCCGGTGGTGAACTGGAAGTTGTTGATCGTGCCGAGTACATCGAAGAAGAAGGGATCGCTGCGCCAACCGGCAAAAAACGGTGGTCACCAGCCTGCTTCCGGTGTCCTTCCTGGCCTAGAGAGACCGGTACTCCCGAAGCGAGAACCGTCCCGCCGGAGCCTGCTTCGGCGGCGTTTGCGTCGTCAAATCGGCGCAGCGTCGCGGTCTGTTCGCCGCCAACAAACGGTGAGAAGCGCACCTCGTAACCGATGTCGGCGACGGCATCGCCGTTTGTGTCGATCAGGAGTTCGTAGCGGGCTTCGGGCGCGAAGGGCTCGGTGGCTGTAGGTCCAGTGGATCCTTTCGGACTGAGGCCGACGGATGGATGGAAGTTCATGATGAAGATCGATTTGGCGGGATCTCCGGGCTTAGGAAAGGCATATAGATCGGTCAGGTCGAGGCGGGCGTCCCCACGCGGGAATCCAATATTGGGACCAGAGTAATGGTGTGACATCGTCAATTCCTCTCTTGTCGTTCGCTTTCAAGCCGCAGTGTTGGCCGAACTCGTTGTGGGTTATGGCTGCGGGAATCCGCACATCAATCAAAGTTGGCCGCCCAATACGAGTATAGCTCCGTCAATTGACCGGCTGGTGTTCTTGGATTGTCCGCAGCGCGAACTGTCAACTGTCGCCAACAGGGCAATACGCTATTGAGGACTCGACCCCACCTAGAAGCATTAGCCCTGTGAAACGCCATTATCGGAAACTTGAATCCACTTGTCCGCTTACGCGGACGGCTTACGCCATTTTCAGCATTCTTGTGAGCGACAATCGTGTTACAAAGGGCCCGGTCAGCTCGATTTTTGCATATCCTGATGGAAGTGTCTGGTTGCTGAGCTATGGTTGGTCTGAACAGGATTGGAATGTGGGAGGCTGAGCCTTGCGGCCATTCTCACCAAGTCGGCGAGAGACTCGGCTTTCATTTTTCGCATGACCTGCCCGCGGTGCGCCTTTACCGTGATTTCGCTGATGCCCAGTTCTCCACCGACTTGCTTGTTCAACAAGCCAGAGACCACCAGCGCCATTACCTGACGTTCTCGACCACTCAGTGACGCATAGCAGTTCCGAAGATGACTAACCGCCATTTCGCGCTGCAGCGCTAAACGGCTGCGGTCGAAAGTTTCGCGGATTCCGGCCAAAAAGATCTCATTCCTGAATGGGCTGACGAGGAAATCAACGGCACCGGCCTTCATGGCTTCGACCGATGTCAGGATATCTCCACGCTGAGAAATGACTACGATCGGCACTTCGGCGCGCTCTCGGGCGATTTGCTTTTGCTCTTCGAGACCATTTCGATCGCGTTGAGACCGAGCAAGGACCAAGCAGCTCGGAACAAGCGGTCGCGGCCGGCCCAGAAATTCTCGCACCGAATCGAACGTCTCAACCTGCCAGCCTTGGCGAGCGATCAGTGATTGCAAAGACTCTTGCTCAGGGATGTCGCCAGTTATGAAAAAGACGATCGGCACGTCCTGAAAGTGCGGTTGCGCCGAAAGTGTTTGGCTAAATATAGACGCTATGTTTGCAGTTCCCTCAAGGATCCCAACGGTTGCAGCCGAAGCCATATCCCACCTCTCAAGATTTCTTTTTTCTTCCCAGTGATCCGCCCGAACAAAGCTTGCTCGGATGCTCCGTCTGTCGCGAACCCCGCTGTTTCTGTATCGAGAGATTCGCGATGTGTTGCAGTTTTAAAAGGATTTGAACTCAGCCGCAACGCCAGATCGTTGGATTGTGTTGTCAACGAAGGTAGGTCGAACGGGTAGCCTTTTGGGGGAAAAGTAATTGTTGTTTAAATCTGAGGTGTCGTGTGCCGACAAACCGGGCATCAACAGAAACAAGACGGCAGCGTAGAAGGGAAACTCAGTCAACTTTTCGTTGCTGGTGATGAAGTGAAGCTGGCGATGTTACTTCAGTCGCGGCGTAAGCGACACAGTTCGCAGGTAGCAGTGTAACCAGCCCAACGCGCATTCGTACGGGGATCGTCAGAACGATCAACTTCGAATGAGCTTTCTTCCGAAAAGCCGAGCATCCAAGGACCAGGCGCCTGGTCCAATCATCGCTAAAGTGCCGCCGAAAACCGCGAGTGTGAGGGACATCCAAATATGCGTCGCACCCGCGATGACGATCCAGATCTCGACGCCTGCGACCAGTGCTCCGGCCAAGGGGCTCCCCAACCCCGCCAAGATGAATAGCCCCAAGATGGCTCCGGTTATTTCAGGCATCACCAGACCCGCCGTTGGAGTTTCCAGTTGAGCTATTCCACTATGGAGCAGAGCGATACCTGTGAAGAGCCGTTGAACCAGAAGGCCGAACCCAGGCCAGCCATTTGCGAACGTCGAAAACAGTCGCTGCAAGACGCCTCCTCGTACCAGAGGTTAAGGCGCTCGTTTTGGCGAGGGAAGAACTGAAAGGCTAAACACAAATCATACTTTTGGCTGATCAGAAATCGATGATTCCGCGCTTGGCCGCTATGGTGACCGCGTGCGCTCGATCACTGGCGCCGAGCTTTGAAAGAATGTTGGTCACTCGGCTCTTGATGGTTGCCTCCGCGACAAAGAGGCGATCTGCGATCTGTTTGTTGGAATTCCCAGCAGCAATCAATCGCAAAACATCAATTTCGCGCTCGCTCAAGGCTTCGTCCGTGGCGTGTTCAGCAAGCTCGCTGGCAATCTCCGGAGGGATTATCTTTCGCCCCTCATGGACGGCATGAATCGTCTCGATAAGTCCCCGATCGTGTCCTTTCAGCAGGTAGGCCCGCGCGCCGGCACGCAGAGCGCGCATTACTTGAACATCGCCATGATAGGTCGTCAGTACAATGATGCGACCGTCGGGGAATTCGCTTAAGATTCGGTTCGTCGTTTCGATTCCGTTCAACCCAGGCATCTGAAGGTCCATCAGGACTATGTCCGGACGGTGGATTCGAAACTGCTCTATGCCGTCTTCTCCGCTAGAGGCCTCCGCCACCAACTTCATATCAGGCTCCGCATTCACCACGGCCGCAAGGCCTTTGCGAAGCAGGGCGTGATCGTCCACCGCAAGAATGCGAATCATTTTAGGAACGCTACTCATCTCGACCCGCCCACGGGAATAACCGGAATCGATCTTCGTTACGCGCCGTTTGGTAGGCCAGCGAAGCTGGAATCTTAAGTTCCACCTCAGCGCCCGCACCCGCCTCGCTCCAGAAATCCAGGTGCGCGCCGATTCGCTGTGCGCGCTCGCGCATGCCGGGAATACCAAAGTGTCCAGGTTGTCCGCCGGCCTGCAGTATCTTGGGATCGATGCCCTTGCCGTCGTCACGCACTCGCAAACGAAGCTGATCCTGATCGTACCTGATCTCTACTTCGATGTGGCTGGCAGCGGCATGAGCGAATGCATTTCGGATCACCTCGCGAGAGATACGGTAGACCTCGTCCTGGAGCATTGGCGACACGTCTCTTTGCTTGCCTTCCACCAGGACGCGATAGGTTGGGGCTTGCCCATTCAATTCGCGAGCCGTTGCCAGTTCACGGCCGACAGCATCCAGCAACTCCGAAAGGCTGCGCTGTGCAGCGGGTTCCGGACGCAGGTCACGAATCGCCGAACGGCCTTCCTGAATCGCTTCCTCGGTTCCAACAATTGCTTCATCCAGGACCGCCGTCGCATTGTCGGCTTTCCGCAGCAGCAATTTACGCGCGGCCTGAAGCTGAAATGCGACCCCTTGAAAACTTTGAAGCAACGTGTCGTGCAGCTCGCGGGCGATGCGTGTTCTTTCCGCGACGCGCTCTTCAAAACGGACATTGAACTGGCGTTTGAGCTGAAGCAGGCGTAACCGGTAGAACAGTAATGTCAAACATACAGCGAGGACCACGAGCACGGTACGGAGCCACGTGGTCTGCCAGATTGCCGGCTGAACATCAACGGCGACCGTACTTTCCGCGCCGTTCCATAATCCGCTGCTGTTGCTAGCCATCACACGAAAACGGTAAGAGCCTGGCCCCAGATTCGTATAGACAGCCTCTCGCGTCGCGACAGGCGCGCTCCAATTCCGGTCGAAGCCATCTAAGAGGTAGCGAAAGCGAATATTCTCAGGCGAAGCGAGACTCACCGCCGTATAAGCAATTACGATTCTCTTCGGGGAAGGTGGAACCCGCACCTGACTCGTGACAGTGACCGGAACTTCATCCGCCAGCACGCCGGTGACATGTGCGATCGCCGGCGGCGAACTGTCGGGCATTTGAGAAGGATCAACTACGGACACTCCGCGACCAAGGGAAAACCAAATTTTCCCTTCAGAATCGGCGATCACGGAACTGCTCCGGTTGATTCCCTCGGCGCTGAGCAGGCCGTCCGCTGCCCCGTACTCTCGGACATCCGATGCTCCGAGAGTCGCCATGGCGAGTTTGTCTCGACGCACTCGCAACACATGATTTGAGGTTGCGATCCAGAGCCAGCCCTTATTGTCCTCCGCGAGGCCCAACACAGGGTCGCGCAATCCTTGGGGCCAGGTGACCGGAACCTGGAATCGATCAGCCGCGGAAACTGCCAGACCGCCAGACGTTCCAATCCAGAAAGTTCCGGACGAATCCTCGAAGAGGCAATTCACACGTTCAGCGGGCAAACCATCTCGCGTCGTGTACGACTTCCACTGTCCGTCAGAAAATGAACTCAGCCCGCTGGAGGTGCCAAACCACATTTTCCCCTGCCGACTTTCAAGAATCGCAAATATGGTGTTGGAAGCTAGACCGTTCGACATCGTGTAATTCGTGAATCGCTGGTCTTTAAATTTGCTGACACCGCCGCTCAGCGTTCCAGCCCACACAGAGCCATCGTGACTTCGGTAGACGGTATAAACGCTGTTTTGGGCAAGTCCATTGGCCTGGGTAAAGGTCTGACTGCTCGCTGCCTCGTCGTGAAGCAGCAGTCGCGTCAGCCCGCCGTGCTGCCGCCCGACCCACAGTTCATCCCCGTCACCGCTAATGGAATAGACCTCATCATTGGCTGGGATCCCGGTTGCAATGGATTGAATGCTTCCATTCTTGAGCGCATACAGCCCACCTTGCGCTGGAGCGAACCAGATACGACCGTGCCCGTCAGCGTAAACAGGTCCATCGCGCTCGAATCGAGAATCGATGGCAGGTGAATAAGTGAGAAACGTACTGTCGCGAATGCGCCCGAGCCCTTGGGAACCTCCGACCCAAATATTTCCTTCGCGATCTTCGAATAGCGCGTTAATGCCGCCCTGGCCGCGGATCGCATCCTCCGCTGAAAAAGAGACCCCGTTGCTATTGATGCGCAGAAGCCCGCGTGTTGTGCCCGCCCAGATATTCGAATTTCGATCGCGCAGAAGGCTCAAAACCTGAACGCTACCGACACCAGACGATGGGTTGATTCGATGAAACTCCTTGCCGTCCCAGCGAAACAAGCCTGTGTCAGTTCCAACCCACAATTCATTCTTGCTAATGAGCAACAGGCAGTTAATTTTTCGATCGGGCAACCCCGCATCCACAAGCGTAGCTTGGCCATCGGCAAAGACGAACAGGCCAACGCCGAGGGTGCCAAACCAAAGCCTGGCGTCATTATCTTGCGCCATCGAGATAATCGGCGGAGAAGCCAATCCGGACAACACGGCGGGTTCCGCCAGTTGTTCAACCTCTCCCCCCCGGAAGCGAAACGTCCCCCTGGCGATGTCAGACACAACAATTCTTCCGTTGCTGTCTTTCGACATGGCGGTGATCTGCGATCTTTGCACCTGGGCTCCATATTGGACGCTTTCAAATTGGCCGTTATTTTGGCGCATAAAATCGGCCCCTGCCGGGCGGATCCATAGTTGTCCCTCAGGATCCGTTAGCAATTGCAATATTGGAGTATCGGAGGCCGAGACTACTGGCCTCAATGAAACACGGCTGAATGTAAATCCGTCAAAGCGCACCAGGCCTTTATCAGTTCCGATCCAGAGGTATCCATCTGCTGTCTGGGCGATGGCGTTAATTGCGCCTCCAGGGAACGTGCTTCCCGCAATCCATTGCTGGCGGATGTACTGAGACGGCGGACGATTCGGATCGAGAGCCCATGCATTCGCCATGATGCAGACGACCGCAATTCCAAACATGAGCCACCGAATTGGCTGTTTTGAACGGATCAAGGAAGATACTCGAACTTATCAATCACGACTTCACTTTCATTTTTCAGCGGCACTCGGCCCCGGACAAAAACATAGAGAGCGATACGCACTGTTTGGCCCGCCGGAGAGGGAACTCCCGAGGTGAACACGTGTTGGTCAATGAGCCGGTCGCCAGCCGCATTGCCCGAACCGCTCATCGTCGAAAACGTGACTTGCCCCGCTTCCCAGCGGAACGAGTGTGTGAATACACCAGCGGGCACTCGAGATCGAACGAAGTTCGCCGGAATGTAATAAGGCTGGACCACATAGTGCACATTCGTGTTATCGACGAACCCCCAACGAGAAAGCTCAATGTCGAGTTCACGGCGGTCTCTCTCGGTTCCAATACCGTCCCAGCTTATGAGGGTCAGAACAGCCGATGGATCGAGATGAGTCGTGTCCTCCACTTGGAACCGGTATGTTCCATACCCGAGGTTGCCGTTAAGCTTCACCTCCGCCGAGCTCCATTTTTCCGGTTTTCCCGAGATGCGGAGATGGAGCGCACCTTTCTTATCGACCCAGACGTTGGCGGGATTGAAGAAGTTTCTTGAGCCGGCGTGGAAGATCGGTCCTGTACTC
>Ga0209006_10000907_pt1 | contig 27452 bp, 27 predicted proteins | sample JacPin_JW_Ref_O2_FD_188567 | JGI IMG/M metagenome (GOLD analysis project Ga0209006, IMG submission 188567) | Forest soil microbial communities from Algoma, Ontario, Canada - Jack Pine, Ontario site 1_JW_Ref_O2 (SPAdes) (version 2) | ecosystem: Environmental > Terrestrial > Soil > Boreal...
CTCCCTGTGCCTTGTCCACCATCGGCACCAGCCGAAAGCCTACCTCCAGGCCGATCAGATCCACCGGCTGCACGTCGTCCCAGGACAGCTCGCGCTGGTCCGGGTCGACCGCGGCCGGCCGCGCCGCCGGCGCGGTGGCGGCCACGGCCGCACGCCGTGCGCGCCGCTGCAGGTACCAGGCGCCGCCACCGCAGGCGGCGCCGAACATCAGGAATGCCACATTGGGCATGCCGGGGATCAGACCCATCACGCCCAGCAGGCTGCCGGCGACCGCAAGCCCGCGCGGCTGCCTGAACAGCTGCCTGGTCAGTTCGCCGCCCAGATCCTGGGCGCGCGACATGCGCGTGACGATGATCGCGACTCCGGTGGACAGCAGCAGCGCCGGGATCTGCGCCACCAGCCCGTCACCGATCGTCAGCAGCGTGTAGACGCGGGCGGCCTCGGTGAAGCCCAGGCCATGGCTGAGCGTGCCGATCGCAAGTCCGCCGACGATATTGATGATCAGGATCAGGATGCCGGCGGTCGCATCGCCGCGTACGAACTTGCTGGCACCGTCCATGGAGCCGTAGAAATCCGCTTCGGCACGCACTTCGGCGCGCCGCACGCGGGCTTCATCCTGGTTGATGAGGCCGGCATTAAGATCGGCATCGATCGCCATCTGCTTGCCGGGCATCGAGTCCAACGTGAAGCGCGCGCTGACCTCGGAAATGCGGCCGGCACCCTTGGTAACCACCACGAAGTTGATGATCGTGAGAATCGAGAACACGACGATGCCGACCGCGTAATTGCCACCGACCACGAACTGCCCGAAGGCCTCGATGACGTGACCGGCGGCCGCCGTACCCTCATGGCCGTGCAGCAGCACCACGCGCGTCGAGGCGACGTTGAGCGCCAGGCGCAGCAGCGTGGCAAGCAGCAGCACGGTCGGAAAGATGCCGAAGTCGAGCGGCCGCGCGATATTGACCACTGCCATCACCACCAGCACCGACAGCGCGATGTTGAACGTGAACAGCACGTCGAGCGCCAGCGGCGGCAGCGGCAACACCACCATCGCCAGAACGGCCAGCAACAGCAGCGGCGCACCGGCGCCGCGCTGCAGCGTTTTCAGCAATCCGGCCCAGGGGGTTGCCGCCGTGGCGGAGTTATTGATCGCAATTTCAGCCATGTTCCCTCGAAGGAGCAATTCTTGTGCCGCCGCCCAGCGACAAATTCCCGGCGGCTGGAGGGCGCAGCGAGTGCGACCTGCGTCACATAAACCGCTCGCCGATCAATCTTCCGGCAGCTCGATCGGCGGCAGTGGTGGCGGCGCTGCGCCGCGGCGGCGCGCCGTGCGCAGCTGGTAGACATAGACCAGGATCTTGGCGACCGCGGCATACAGCCGCGCCGGAATTTCGTCGCCGAGTTCGCATCCGGCATGCAGCGCACGCGCCAGCGGCGGCGCCTCGATCAGCGCCACTTTGTGCTCGGCGGCAATTTCGCGGATGCGCAGCGCAATCAGATCACGGCCCTTCGCCACCACCACCGGCGCGCGCATGCGCGTATCGTCGTATCGCAGTGCCACCGCGTAGTGCGTCGGGTTGCTGATCACGACGTCGGCCTTGGGCACTTCCTGCATCATGCGCTGGCGTGCCACCAGTTGCTGCGCGCGTCGCACGCGCGACTTGATCTCGGGACTGCCCTCGGTGTCCTTGTGCTCTTCGCGAATCTCCTCGCGGCTCATACGCAGCGATTTGTGGTATTGCCACAGCGCCAGCGGCACATCGATCACGGCGATGGCCACGAGCGCGCCGCCAAGCGCAATCAGTGCGTTGCCGACCAGCGACAGCGCGTGGCCGATCGCCACCCGGGTAGTCTCGGCGCTCAGCCCGGTAAAGCTGTGGAACTGGTTACGCAGCAGCGCCGCCGCGACCAGCGCCACGACGATGACGCGCGCCAGCGATTTGCCCAGTTCGATCACGCCGCGCATCGAGAACACGCGTGCCAGGCCCGACAGCGGATTGAGCCGGGTAAAATCCGGGCTGAGCACCTGGCTGCTGAAGGTCCAGCCGCCGATCGCCAGCGGCGCCAGCACCGCGGCGGCGAGCAGTAACCCCAGCAACGGCGCCGCGGCCAGCAGGCCGCGCCAGGCTTCATGCTCGAACTGCATCAGCATGCGGCCGTTATCGAGCGCGTCACCGCGGCTGAACCTGAGTCCATCGTGCATCAGCGAGAGCAGGCGGCCGCCGATCAGCGAGCCAAGGCAGTTAATTCCGAGGCCGCCGGTCAGTACCACGGCCGCGGCGCCCAGGTCGCGCGAGCGCGGCACCCGTCCCTGGGCGCGCGCCTCATCGAGCCGTTTCTGCGTCGGACTTTCAGTCCGGTCGCGATCGTCATATTCGGCCACGGCGCTACCCCTGGCCGGCGCCGCCAAGCGCGCGCAGGAACTGGAACGCCGAACTCAACAGATCCAGAAATCCGGTCTGCATGCTGGGCAGTCCGAGCCAGATCACCACCAATCCGAATACCAGCGTGACCGGCAGACCGACCGAGAACAGGTTCAGGCTGGGCGCCGCGCGGCTGGTGACGCCGAATGCGAGATTGATGACCAGCAGCGCCGTCATCCCTGGCAACGCGATGCGCACTGCGCCGAGGAACAGCTGGTTGCCCCAGTCCGCCAGCGATTGCAGTACCTGCGGCGAGAACGCGCCCGGTCCGATCGGCAGCCCGTGAAAACTCGCAACCAGGGTTTCGATCAGGGCGATATGACCGTCGAGCGCGATGAAAGTCAGCGTGCCGAGCACCACATACAGCTGGCCCAGTGCCGGCGTCTCGACGCCGCGCAGCGGATCGATGTTGAAAGCCAGGCCCAGGCCCATGCCGTTGGCGAGCAACTGGCCGCCAAGGTTGAGCGCGTCGAACATGAGCTGCAGCGCAAACCCCATCGCCACCCCGATCACGATCTGCTGCACCGTGGTGACTACGCCGTCGGCGGATAACAGCGTCAGATCGCCGAGCGGCGGCAGCAGCGGCAGTGCCACCAGCGTCAGGGCCGCAGCGAGCACGATGCGCACCCGCGGCGGTACGTAGCTTGCGCCGAACAGCGGTGCCACCATCAGGCAGGCACCGATGCGCAGAAACGGCCAGAAGGCGAGCCCGATCCAGCTCTCGATCTGGGAGTAGGTATAGAGCGGCATGTTGCTCGGCTGCCGGCTGGCGGCTCAACCGATCAGCGAAGGAATGCTCTCGATCAGCATGCGCGTGTAGCTCACCAGTTGTTTCAGCATCCACGGACCGGCGATCACGATGGCCGTGGCCATGCCGATCAGCTTCGGAATGAACGACAGCGTCATTTCGTTGATCTGGGTCGCGGCCTGAAAGATGCCGACCAGCAGGCCAATCGACAATGCGACCAGCAGCAGCGGCGCCGCCAGCAGCACCGTCATCTCGAGCGCGCGCTGCGCGATGGTCATTACGGTATCGGGAGTCATAGCAGCATTTCTCAGTGATAGAAGCTCGAGGCCAGCGAACCCATGACCAGCGTCCAGCCGTCCACCAGCACGAACAGCATCAGCTTGAACGGCAGCGAGATCAGCACCGGCGACAGCATCATCATGCCCATCGACATCAGCACGCTGGCGACCACCAGGTCGATGATGACGAACGGGATAAACAGCAGGAAACCGATCTGGAACGCGGTCTTCAACTCGCTGGTGACGAATGCAGGCGCCAGGATCGTCAACGGTACGTCCTGCGGACTGGAGAATCCTTTGCCGCCGCTCATGCGAACGAAGGCCGCGATATCGCCCTCGCGCGTCTGCTCCAGCATGAAGGTCTTGAGCGGCGCAACCCCGCGCTCGAGTGCCGTGCCGGTATCGATCGTGCCCGCCATGTACGGCGTGACCGCGTCGGTGCGCACTTTGTCGATCACCGGCGACATCACGAACAGCGTCAGAAACAGAGCCAGGCCGAGCAGCACCTGGTTGGGCGGCGATTGCCCGGCGCCGATCGCCTGCCGCAGGATCGACAGCACGATGATGATGCGCGTGAATGCGGTCATCATCAGCAGCGCCGCCGGCAGCAGCGTGATCGCCGTCATCAGCGCCAGCAACTGGATCGTCAGCGTGTAGGTCTGGCCGCCACCGCTGTTATGTACCGCGAATGCGGGTATGCCGGGCGATGTCGCGCTGGCCGCGGCCGGCGCAGGCGCCGGCGCCGCCTGCGCCATCAGCGGCAGTGCGAGCGGCAGCAGAGCCAGCAATAGCGTCAGCAGCAGCGCTGGCCGCAGACGCAGGCGTTGCGCACACGATGGGCGACTCATTTGCCGAGGCTCTTCAACAGCAATGCCTTGAACGCCGGCCCGATCGCACTGCTGTCGGTGGCCGGCTCGTTGTCCTTCGGCGCCGGCGCGGCGCGCGGCGCTGCGGCAGCAGGCTCGAGCACGTGCAGCGTGCGCACGTTGCCCGGCGCCACGCCGAGCAGCAGCTGGCGGTCGCCGACGCGTACCAGCACCGCACGCTCGCGTGTGCCGAGCGGCAATTGCGCCAGCATCTCAAGACTTGAATGAGCGCCGCCGCCGCTGAAGGCACGCATGCGCCGCCCCAGCCACGCAGCCGCGAACACCGCAGCCAGCACCACGATCAGAGCCAGCACGACACGCAGCATTCCGCCGGCGGAGCTCGGCGTGGATTGCTGCAGCGGTGCCGCGAACGGCGCGGCCGAGGCTGCGTACAGCATGCGGCTCGCCGCAGCGCTCGCCATCAACGATCCCAGCGACAGCCAGGCGCGGCGCACGGCGCAGCTTCGGACAGTAGCGTTCAAAAGAGCGCGGCTCCCTACGATAAGAAGATCTGCAGGATCAGGAGCAACGCGCATGCCAGCGAATCCTGCACGCGCCTAAGTCGTTCTGCGGATTTGATTTGCGCACATCCGCCCCATGTGATGCGCATCACATGCTGGCGCGATGGCGGATATTTGGCGCTGCGCTGTCGCCGCCCGCCGACAGATCAAGCGCGGCATTGGCTGCTGCCGGCCGCGCCGTCAACCGATCGCGCGTTCGAGCGCTGTGCTCCCACGACTCGCGGCAGATGCGGCGAGAACGAACAGTGTTATGGAAAGTGTCACTGAGGGAAGATTTATGAAACTCATGCTTCGATACGCGGCCTGCGCCGTGATGGCTGCTGCTCTGGCTGCCTGCGGTGGCGGCAGCAGCGGCAGTTCCAATTTATCCTCCTCGATGGGCAGTTCCGGTGCCAGCGCGCAATCGGGCAACGTGCCAATGATCATCAGCGACGCGTCGTCGGATGATTGGGCGCTGGTCGGCGTCAAGGTGCTGAGCATTGCACTGGTGCCGCAAGGCGGCGGCAGCAACGTCACCGTATTCAGCGCGAGCTCGGACGCGCCCTACCTGAATCTCGAACAGCTCGACAACCTCGGTGAGATTCTGGGCAATGTCGCGGTGCCGGTGGGCACGTACACCGGCGCAGTCATCACGGTCGGTGCCAATCCCGGCGATGTACTGCTGACCGTTGCGGCGGATCCGCAAGCCGGTTTCGCCGGAGTTGCCGGATCGAGCATTCCGTCCGCCGACATCCAGATCCAGCACAGCAGCGGCGGCGCTTCCAATCTTACGGTGCCGATCGGCGTCAGCTTCGATACACCGCTGGTCGTCAGCGCGAGCGGCACACCGAACGCGGCGCTCGATCTGGAATTCGATCTGTCGCATCCGGCGTTCATCCTCGGCCATCAGCCGCCGGGCGCCGGCACCACACTATGGGCGATTGATTTCGATGCGCCGGTGCGCCGCCATCCGATCGCCGATATCACGCGGCTGGTGCTGCGTCACATGTACGGCAGCGTAATGTCGGTGGCGACCGACGGCTCGTCGATCACGGTCACCAAGGTATACCCGACGCTGCCGCTGGTCTCACCGGAGACGGCCGTGATGGGCACGCAGCAGCTCACCATCCAGGTGGATAGCGCCAACGGCACGCTGTTCTATGATACCGACGCCAAGACCGTCACCACGATCACCAGCTTCTCCAGCGAGACCGGCTTGACGGGCCGGTACGTACGCATCGCCGCCCGCTATCAGCAGGACGGCACGCTGGTGGCCACCAGGATCTGGGCCGGCAACAATTTCCCCGATGTGTGGCTGAGCCCCGAAGGTCACGTACTGCACGTAGACACGACCGCTCAGACCATCACGGTAACCGATGAATTGGGTGTCGGCGTACCGCTGCAGATCAACGCCAGCACTCAGTTCTTCTTCCGTCAGCCCTGGTCCGCGATCGCCGATGCCACACCGATCGGCACCGGCACCACGTTCCTCGACGCCGGCAACCTGGTGCGTGGCTTCAAAGTGCACGCCAGTGTGGCCGATCCGCTCGCGGTACCGTTGGTGGCGCAGAGCATCGACATCGAGACGGCCGACTACTCGGGCAGCATCTCGATGGCGAATTCGACCGGCTTCACCTACACGCATGATTACCCGCATGCAGCCGACGACTACGTGTTCACGATCGACTACATCTCTTCGAGCAGCGTCAACACGGTCAACGACAGCGATGCGTCGGTCACCGGCTTCAAGTACTGGAACTTTGCCTATCCGACGATGTTGACCGACGGTACGGCAGCGGTGAGCGACTTCATCGCCGCCACCGGCGGCACGGTCAGCTTCGGTGGCACCGCGCCAGCGATCGATGTCGTCGGCCTGAGCGCGGCCAGGTGGGCCGATCCGGCGAATCCGCTGGGCTGGAGCGCACCGTGGACGGTATTGCTGCCGGTGCCGGTACCGTTGGCATCGGTCGCGACCGCCATTGCCGGCAACACCTTCACGATCACGGTCGCGGGCGGTACGCAGCCGGTCACGGTCGACTTCAACGCCACCAGTGGCTCGGCCACGCTGGTCTACCAGGTCGATCGCAGCGGCAACGTGGTCACGGTGAGTCCGGTGGATATCACCACAGCGGCCGGCCTGGCGACCTTCACCACCAACCTGAGCGCCGGCACGCCGGTCAAGGTGTACGGCATCGTGCAGTCCGACCTCACGCTCGCCGGCTACGTGGTGATCTACTTCACCGGCATGGCGCCTGTGAGCTAAACGCTTCGCGCCTGGCGCGGTTACTCAAGCCCCGGCGGTCGCAGACCGTTCGGGGCTTTTTCTTGCCGGCACCGCGCTCATGGCGCTGCCGGCACCAGTTCCACGAACGAGCGCTGTTCGCGCACGATGAGGCGCAGTTGCTGCGCGGTTGCAAAGTTGTGGCGTGCCTCGGCGTCCGCCTTCAGGCGCATCCGATAGGCCTCATACGCGGCCAGGCTGTCGAATGCGATCAGGCCCCAGGCGATGTCGTTGGTTCCCTCGTGCGGCAGGAAATAGCCGAGCAGGTTGCCGCCGCAGCGGGGAATGATACGGCCCCAGTTGTGCGCATACGCTTTGAACGCCTCGCGCTGGTACGGATCGATCTGATAGCGGATCAGGCAGGCGATCGTCATGCGGCGGCCTCGCAGCGAGTTGTTGAGGACAGCGTAGCGCATTGTTCAGAATCGATGGTTCGTTTAACATCGAACTATGAAAGACGGCCCGAGTATTACCGGAATCGCTGCGGCGATCGGCGATCACGCGCGCGCAGAAGTACTCACGGCGCTGCTGGCCGACCGGGCTCTGACCGCGAGCGAGCTGGCCGAGCTGGCGGGCGTCACCCGGCAGACGATCAGCGCACATCTGCTGAGGCTGGTGGCAGCCGGCCTGATCGCGGTCGAGAAGCAGGGCCGTCACCGTTATTTTCGCCTCGCCAATCGCGACGTCGCCGCTCTGCTGGAGTGCCTGATGGGAGTGGCGTTCCGCACCGGCGCGCTGCGAGTGCGCGCCAGTCCCAGGGAACCGGCGCTGCGCAAGGCGCGCAGGTGTTACGACCACCTGGCGGGCGAACTCGGCGTGTTCGCCTTCGAGCAGCTGCTGCGCCGAAACATCCTGCGGCCGCAGGGAGCCTTGCTGCGCCTGGGCTCGAGCGGCCGCGACTGGTTCGGGAGGCTGCAGATCGACGTCGACGCAGTGGCCGCGCAGCAGCGCGCGTTCTGCCGCTCGTGTCTTGACTGGAGCGAGCGCCGGCATCACCTCGCGGGCTCTCTGGGCGCAGCTTTGTTCGAGCGGATCTTGCGCTTGCGATGGGCGCAATGCGCCGCCGACTCGCGCATCGTGTCGTTCAGCACGCCAGGGGAGCGCTCATTTCGCGCTCTGCTGAGCGGCTAGCGATGACTCAACGCAGCGGAAGCGCCGATCTGCCGCTGCATGGCGGCCATGTGCCACCGTGGCTGTCCACGCGCATGGCGGCGCTGGGCCGAGTCATGGCCGAGGCGATCGTGCATCACTACGGCCGCGACGAGCTGTTGCGCCGCCTGTCGCACCCGTTCTGGTTCCAATCCTTCGGTGCCGTGATGGGCATGGACTGGCACTCCTCCGGCATCACCACCAGTGTGCTGGCCGCGCTGCAGCGCGGACTGGCGCCGATCCGCCATGAGCTTGGTCTCTACGTCTGCGGCGGCAAAGGCCTGCGCGGCCGCGAAACGCCCGCGCAGCTCGCCCGCATTGGCGATCAGACCGGGCTCGACGTTGCGCCGCTGACGCGCGCCAGCCGGCTGGTGGCAAAAATCGACAGCGCCGCGGTGCAGGACGGCTTCGAGCTGTATCTGCACGCGTTCATCGTCACCTCGGCCGGGCGCTGGTGCGTGGTCCAGCAGGGCATGAACCCACAGCGGCGTGAAGCGCGGCGCTATCACTGGCTGTCGGAGCAGCTCGACGGTTTCCTTGACTCCCCGCACGCCGCGATCGAAGGACCCCATCAGGGGGTCATCGTCAATCTGGCCGACGCGCGGGCGGCGCGCAATCGCGACGCCAGCCTGAAGCTGGTGCTCGGCGGACCGGATCGTACGATCGTGACGCTGCGCCGCCTGCGCGAATCGGGCGAGCGGGCGCTCAGCCTGTTTCCGCAGCTCGATGCGCAGTTCGATCAGCCGCAGCAACCCGCAGTGCTGCTGCCTCACCTGCAGCTGCCTTCCCACCATGAGGTACGTGCGTCGGATGTCGTGCTCAGGCGCTTGCACGCCGCGCTCGCTGCCGCCGCCGATCGCGGGCCGAAGGACTTCAGCGAATTGCTGCTGACTCCGGGCATCGGTGCGCGCACCGTGGCGTCGCTGGCGCTGGTTGCGGAACTGATCCACGGCACGCCGTCGCGCTTCTCGGACCCGGCGCGCTTCTCGATGGCGCACGGCGGCAAGGATGGACATCCGTTCCCGGTGCCGCTCAAGGTCTACGATCAGACGCTGCGCGTGCTCAAGCAGGCGGTCGCGAGTGCCAGCCTCGGCCGCGACGACAAGCTCGCGGCGCTCAGACGCCTGGATGCGCAGGCGCGCTGGCTCGAACGAACGACGATCAGCGGGCCTGGCTTCGATGAGTGGACCGCCGGCGAGCGCGCCCGCTCGCCGCAATACGGTGGACGTACGGTTTTTGGAGCGGCGCGCGATCCTGCGAAGTGCTAGCCGAGCGCGGCCTGCAGCGTCTCAATTTCGGTCTGCGACTCCAGCATGATGCGTACGAAGGCGGAGTCGGTAAGGCCCATCGCCGCCGCCGCCGGCATGGACGCCAGCGCCGCATCGTCGGCCGTGTTGTTCGCCATCTGGCTCGCCAGGCTCACGGCGATGATCAACAGGTCCTGCAGATCCGCCGGGCCGCCGTGGCAGCGCTCGACTTCCAGCTGACCGCCGACCGCCAAGGCAATCTCCTCGGGCAGCTTCCAGTTCTCGATCAGGGCCTGGCCGATTCCGGGGTGCCAATCGCGTAACACGTCGTCATCGACCTGCGCCGGCCCGGTGTCCTTGGGCGCGCGCGCAATGATGTAGACCTTGCCGATGTTATGCAGCAGGCCGGCCAGCAGCGCCTCGTCCGGACGCAGCAGCTGCGACTCCTTGGCCATCGCGTGCGCCAGCGCCGCGACGCGCACTCCTTCCTGCCAGAAGCGCTCCAGATGCGAGCGGATATGCGCCAGCTCGGCGGCGTGGCGCAATTGGGCATTGGCGTACGCCAGCGCCGCAGCGCGGATGCTGTCGTGCCCGATACGGGTGATCGCAATCTTCAGGTCGGTGACGGGCGAGCCTCCGCGATGCAGCAGCGTCGAATTGGCCATGGTCAGAAGCCGCGCTGCCAGGCCGGCATCGGAACTCACCACGCGCGCAATGCGCTCGCTGCTGATGCTGTCGTCGCTCAGGACGTGCTGCACGCGTGCGGCGGCATCCGGAAACGAGGGTAATTCGACCCGGCCGGCGGACAGTTCCCGCGCCAGATCGCTCAGAAACTGGAACGGCGATGCGGCGGCTTCGGATTCCGCAGGCTGCGATCGGCTGCTCGCTGACACGATGGATCTCTCCGAAAATCTGCTCCCGCCTGAAGTATCGGCAGTCCGCCGCGATACTTGAGGGGCGCTATTTCAACTGACGGATCCGCTCGGCCGGGCTGATGACATCGGTCAGGCGAATGCCGAACTTTTCGTTCACCACGACCACTTCGCCATGGGCGATCAGCGTGCCGTTGACGTACACGTCCAGCGGCTCGCCGGTCGCGCGGTCGAGTTCGACCACCGAACCCTGGTTGAGCTGCAGCAGGTTACGGATGCTGATGCGGCTGCGCCCAACCTCCATCGACAGTGTGACCGGTATGTCCAGCACCACGTCGAGATTCAGCTCACGGTTTGCGCCGGCTTCGGGCGCATCCGCCTTCAGATTGCCAAGCGGCGCCGGCTGCGCTTCGGCCGCGTTCGCTGTCACAGTACTCATATCTTTCCACCTATCACGACATTACTTAACACCGGCGATTTGCGGCGCAAAATCCGCTGCGTGACCTTGACGGCCTGCTGGCCGCGCGAGGCGCCGTAGCTGCCGCGCAGCACCGGCACACCCTCTGCGTACAGCGTCACATTGCCGTCGAAATCGCACGGAATGACATCGCCGGGCTTGAGATCCACCAGCCTTCCGACCGACAGCGAGCTCTTGCCCAGTACCGGCACGATATCGACCTCGGCCTCCTCGATTTCCTCGCGCAGCGACTGAGTCCAGCTGTCATTGCGCTCCATGCGATCGCTCTGCACGCCGGAATCGAGCTGATCGCGTATCGGCTCGATCATCGCGTACGGCATGGTCAGGTGCAGTTCGCCGCCGCCGCCCTCGAGGTCGATCTTGAACGAGCTCACGACCACGATCTCGGACGGACTTACGATGTTGGCGAAGTGCGGATTGATCTCGGAATTCAGATATTCGAGGTTGATGCTGGTAACGATGTTCCAGGCTTCCGCCAGATCGGCAAACGCCTGGCGCAGCACCATCTGGATGATGCGGGTCTCGGTCATCGTAAACTCGCGACCCTCGATCTTGGCGTGGCGGCCGTTGCCGCCGAAGAAATTATCGACGATGGAGAACACCAGCGTGGCATCGAGCATCAGCAGTGCGGTGCCGCGCAGCGGGTTGAGCTTGATCAGATTCAGGCTCGAAGGCAGCTGCAGCTTCTGCGTGTATTCGCTGAACTTCTGCACCCGCACCGGCGCGACGCTGATCTCCGGCGTACGGCGCAGCATGTTGAACAGGCCAATGCGGAACTGCCTGGCGAATCGATCGTTGATCATCTCCAGCGTCGGCATGCGGCCGCGCACCAACCGCACCTGGGTGGCGAGATCGTAGGCCAGCACTCCGCCCGGATTCTGCGGCGGCGGTGCGGTCGGTACCGCGCCATCGTCCACTCCGCGCAGCAGCGCATCAATTTCATCCTGATTGAGGATCTCGGCGCCCATAGTCACTGAATCACGAAGCTGGTGAAGTAGACCGCTTCGATCAGCTTGCCGTTGCCGCCCTCGCTGTCGAGCACCTTGCGGATGGCCGCGAGCGTGGCGGCGCGCAGCTTCTCCTTGCCGTCGACGCTCATCAGCGTCGCGTTGTCCTGGCCGGAGAACAGCATCACCAGGTCGTTGCGCACGGCCGGCTCGGTAGTCTTCAGATTCTCCATGGCGGCGGCGTCGCGTGACATCGCCTCTACCGTCACCTGCAGGTAGCGCGCGCTGCCCTCGCCGCCGAAATTGACCACGAATGCGGGATCGAATTTATAGTAGATCGGAGCCGCGTGCGCCGAGGCCGGCTTGCTGGTCGCGGCGGCGCCCTCGGGCGCTGCGCCGGGCTTGAAAGCAAACCACGCACCGCCGCCGCCGCCGAGCGCTATCACGGCGATGGCGATCCACAGCAGCTTGCCCCGCTTGGCGGGCTTGATCGGCTGCACGTTCGCAGTTTCTTTCTTGGCGGGTTCGCTGGCCATGTTCGGTGGTGCTCGCTACGTTACTGACGGTCGATACTCGGGCGCTTTTGGATCAAAGCAAGCGTTGTGCCAGGTGAGACTGTGCCGGGAGCGCCGGAAAACTGTCGCTGGCGCAGCGCACATTCATACGTACTCATCCACCAGTCCGAGCGCCTGGGCGGCGGCGACTGCGACCGGTTCGACAGTTTGCGCATGCGCGGACGCGGCCCGAAGCGCCGCGGCCGCGGCCTGGGAGCCGGGCCGCGCTTCCTGTTGCACGTTGGCCTGGCCGAGGGTCAGGCCACCGCTGGCGAATATCTCGCGCAGCCGCGGCACGGTCTGTTCCAGCGCGGCGCGCGTCTCGGCGTGCGCCGCGTTGAAGCTCACATTGACCTGCGACTGCTGCACGTCGATGTGCACCTCGACCGGACCCAGATGCTCGGGCTCGAGCCGCAGCGTTGCGCTCTGCACGTCGTTGCTGACGAACCAATGCACCTGTGCGGCCACTGCGTGCGGCCAGTCGCCACTGGCGACCGGGGTGGAAATGCCGGCTTCGACCATCGGCGCCGGCGCGGAGGAAGCGCTAAAGCCGCGTACCAGCTCCGGTAGCCCCGCCGCGCTCAGCGTCATCGACGGCTGAGAATTCTGTGCCTGCGGATTTGCGGCCTTGAACAGCAATGCCGGCGCTGCGCTGAATTCGCCGCCGCCATCGTCGGCTGCGTTGGCGGCATCGGACACAGGCGTCGGCGGTTCGCGCGACGTTTGCGCCGGGGCGGCGAACGGCGGCGTCGTGGCAGCACCGGACAGAGCGCTCGCCGCCTGCTTGCCATCGCCCTGGGTGGCCGGCACGTTGGCGGCATTCTCGCTGGCGCTGCTGGCGCCGGCGCTGCCCGCCTGCAGGCCGCTTGCGGCAAGCAGCATCGCCAGTGCCACCGGATCGCCTGTCACGGCGCCACTGTTCTGGCCGGCGCCGGCCGCACCGCCACTCCTGGACGATGCCTTTCCGGAAAGCGCGTTGCCGGGCTCGCCGCGCACGGAAGCTTTGCTGCCGAGCGCGCTCTGACCGACGAGCGGCTGCGCGTCGGCGGCAATCTCCGCCGCGTTCGCGCTGTCCGCCGAGCTCGCAGCACCATTGGCGTCGGCCGCGACCGCATCGCGGTTGGTCGCCTCGGCGGCAGCTTTGGTGCTGGCGCTGTCGTTGCCGTCGGGGTTCATCTGCGCCACCGCCATCGCCGAGGAGAAGCCGGATCGGGCCCCGGGGTTCGAAGCCGGGCCTGGCTGAGCGGACGCGGAACCCCGCGCGGCGGCGGCCGCGCTGGCGCCATCCGCGGTGCTATTTCCGCTGGCGGCAGCACCGCCTGTGGCCGCGGCAGCCTTGCCGCCGGCGACGCTGGCGCTGGCGCTGACCGACGACGCGATCGACACCCTGGCCGACATCAGCGTGCACCGCCCAGTCGCTGGGCATGCTCGTCCGATTCTTTCTGGTTGCGGCGCTCCTCGAGCTTCTGGTCCTCGGAATGCGCCTTGGCGATCACTTTGCACATCGCGCTTTTGCGCGCCGCGGCCTCGATCCAGCGTATGCGTGCGCGCTCGCAGTCCGCCTGCAATTGCGTGACCACCCCTTCCTGTTGCCGCACCGCCTCACCAAGCCGCGCGATGAATGTCTGGTAATCGCGCATGCCAGTGACGCCCATGCCGGCGCTGGCGCGCTGCTGGAACATGGCCTGATATTCCGCCAGATAGCGCTTGAGCTCGATGCAGCGACGCTCCGCGTCCGCGATCCGGGCCTGTATCCCGGCCACCTGCGCCGCGCATTCACGCTCGGTCTCCTCCGCCATGGCAGCTACCGGCTCCAACCGTTTCGATCGTTTCACTTAGTTCCTCACCTGAGCCCTTGGGGCATCGGAGCTATCGACCATGGTGGCGCTCAGCTGAGCGATGCTGTCGGCCAGATTCACGCGCTCGCGCATGTCCTGGCGCAGATAGGCCTCGATCTGCGGCCAGCGTGCGATGGCGCCGTCGATGCGCGGATCGCTGCCGCGCTGATAAGCCCCGATCGTGATCAGGTCGCGGTTGTGTTCATACAATGCCGTGATCTGGCGCAAGCGGCGCGCCAGCTCGAGTTGCGATTCCGGAACGAGGTCGTGCATCACGCGGCTGACGGAAGCTTCGACGTCGATCGCCGGGTAGCGCCCGCCGTCGGCGATGCGCCGCGCCAGCACGATGTGTCCGTCGAGCACCGCACGCGCCGCATCCACGATCGGATCGTTCGGATCGTCGCCTTCCGCCAGCACGGTGTAGAAGGCGGTAATCGAGCCTTCGCCGGCGACGCCGTTGCCGGCGCGCTCAACCAGCTGCGGCAGCCGCGCAAATACCGACGGCGGGTAGCCTTTGGTCGCCGGTGCCTCGCCAATGGCCAGCGCGATCTCGCGCTGCGCCTGCGCGAAGCGCGTCAGCGAATCCATGATCAGCAGGACGTTGCGGCCGCGATCGCGAAAATACTCGGCGATCGCCGTGGCCAGCCATGCGCCGTGCAGCCGCATCAGCGGCGGATGGTCGGCCGGAGTGGCGACCACGACCGAACGCGCCAGGCCCTCGCGGCCGAGGATGCGCTCGATGAATTCCTTGACTTCCCTTCCACGCTCGCCGATCAGCCCGACGACGATGACATCCGCTGCGGTGTAGCGCGCCATCATGCCGAGCAGCACGCTCTTGCCGACGCCGCTGCCGGAGAACAGACCGACGCGCTGGCCACGGCCGATGGTCAGCAGTCCATTGATCGCCCGCACGCCGACGTCGAGCGGCTGGGTGATCGGCTGGCGCAGCAACGGATTGATGGGAATGCCGGTGAGGCGCACGCTGGCTTCGGTTTCGATCGGGCCCTGAGCGTCGAGCGGTCTGCAGGCACCGTCGACGATACGGCCGAGCAGTTTCGGCCCGACACGCACGGTGCCGGCATGCGGGCGTGGCACCACGCGCGCGTTGGGTTTGAGGCCGTGGATATTGCCGGTTGGCATCAGAAACAGCCGCTCGCCGGCAAAGCCGACCACCTCGGCCTCGATGCGCGATTCATCGGCGCTGACGATCTCGCAACGGTCGCCCACCGCAGCCTGGCAACCGGACGCCTCGAGCGTTAGCCCGACCATGCGCGTCAGGCAGCCCGCTACCACCGGCGCTGGTACGTCGTTCAGGCGTTGCTGGCAGCGCGACAGCGCCTGGCTCCAGCGCGTGGCCGCCGCGGCGTACATCGGATTCATCGCGCCGCCTCGCCGGGGCCGGCGCTGCGCTCGTCACCGAGCACGGCGGCAATCGCCGCCCCGAGGCGCTGTTCGACCTGCGCGTCGATGGTCGAGTTCTCACTGCTCACGCGGCAGCCGCCGCGCGGCAGAATCGGGTCTTCGGTGATGCTCCAGGCGCGCTCGCTGCCGACCTCTGCCAGGCGCGAGCGCACCAGCTTCGCGTCTTCGGGATGCAGATGTACGCGCACCTCGCGCGCCGTGACCGGCAGCAGCGCCACGGTGTCGCGGATCACGCCGATGATATCGTCGGGCTGCATCCTGAGCTCGCGCCGCACCACCTGGCGGGCGATCGCGCCGGCGAGTTGCACCAGTTGCCGCTGCACCTGATCGTCGACCGCGGCGATCGGCGTGGCCATGAAATCGAGGATCGAGCCGAGGTGCTGCACGCGGCGATCGATTTCCGCCAGCGCCGACTGCTGCTCCTGCGCTGCCGCCGCCAGACCGGCCGCGCGGCCCTCGGCAAAGCCCTGGTCCCAGGCCTCGCGTTCGACCAGGTCGAGGTCGGCGTAACGGCGTCGGCGAGTGATCACCGGACCATCGATCGGCGGCAACTCCCATACCGCAGCCGCGGCGGCCTCAGACATATTGCTCTCCGCCCTTTCCGCCCAGCGCCAGCCGGCCTTCATCCGCCATGCGCTTCGCAGTCACCAGGATTTCCTTCTGTGCCGCCTCGACCTCCGACAGCCGCACAGGACCCTTGGCTTCCAGGTCGTCCTTCATCATCTGTCCGGCGCGTTCCGACATGTTCTTGAAGATCTTCTGCTTCAGCGTTTCGTCAGCCGCCTTCAGTGCAATGATCAATTTGTCGCCCGGCACCTCACGCAGCAGTTCCTGCATGCCGCGATCGTCGACTTCGGTCAGGTCCTCGAACACGAACATCAGGTCCTGCAGCTTCTGGCTCAGGGGTTCATCGATCTTGGCGATCTGCGCCATGATCGCGCCTTCCTGTGCGGTGCCCACAAGATTGAGAATCTCCGCCGCCGCCTTGGGTCCGCCGAAACCGCCGGCGCTCTTGCCGACGCCGTTGCCGGAAAACTGTTTCTCCAGCACTTCGTCCAATTCGTTCAGCGCCGTGGGGTGCACGCCATCGAGGGTCGCGACCCGCATCAGGATATCGGCCCGCATGGATTCCGGCAGTTGCGTCAGGACTTGCGCTGCCTGATCGGATTCCAGATACGACAGCACGATGGAGATGATCTGCGGGTGCTCGCTGCGCAGTATCTCGCCGACCGCTTTCGCCTCCATCCACTTGAGGGCCTCGAGTCCGCGGCTGCTGCGGCCACGCAGTATGCGCTCGATGACGCTGCCGGCTTTGTCCGCACCCAGCGCCTCGTTCAGCACCTTGCGGATGTATTCATCGGTACCTACGCCGAACGAGGTCTGCTGTTCAACGCTGCTGGAGAACGTCGTCAGCACGGTCGTCACCTCGTCGCGCGACACCGAAGACAGCTGCGCCATGGCGGCGCCTACCCGCTGCACATCCTTGGCGCCAAGATGGCGCAGCACCTGCGCGGCGTCCTGCTCGCCCAGTGCCAGCAGCAGGATTGCGGCGCGGTCCACCCCCGAGCGTGACAGCGCGGCGTCACTCATTGCTCGCCCACCCAGGTCTTCACCACTTGCGCCACGCGTTTCGGATCCTGCGTGACCAGGCCGCGCGCCTGCACCAGCTGCTGCTCATAGGCGAGCGGTTGGCCGCCCGAGAGCGCGGCGGGCGGCCGATCTTCGGCGCGCGCCCCGGCCGCCAGCAGATCCGGCGCCACCGCCGGCAGCCCGTGCGCGGACAGATTCTTGATCAGCGGCCGCAACACTCCCAGTGCGAGTGCCACCAGCACCAGCGCGCCCAGCACCAGACGCACGACGTCTCGCAGCCAGGGCCGCTGCCATAGCGGAATGACTTCCGGTTTGAGCGTCTCGGTGACCTGCGGCAGGAACGGCTGGTTCACCACATTGACGCTGTCGCCGCGGGCTTCATCGAAGCCGACTGCATCCTTGACCAGGCGAGTGATGTCATCCATCTCCGCCTTGGTCAACGGCCGTTCGACCGCTTTGCCGTCGGCGCCCAGCTGGCGCATGTTGTCGACCAGCACCGCAACGGTCACGCGCTTGACGCGTCCGGCCGGCTGGCGCGAGTAGCTCACCGTTCGATCGATCTCGTAATTGCGCGTGCTCTGCTTGGAGGTGTTCTCGGGCGTCGCCGCCGCAGCCGCGGTGGCCGCCGCCGCGGCGGCAGTGGCAGCGGCGCTGGCGGCGGCGGCATTGTTGGCGGACCCTGGAGCGCCGGCCGCAGGCTTGGCGGTGCGCTCGGCACTGGCCACCCCGCCGCTCGGCGGCTGGTTGGTCAGCGCGCCCGGGATGCCGCCCGAGGCGGCACTGCCCGAGCGCGATATCTCCTCTGCACTCTGCTCGCTGCGCACGATCGCGCTCTCGGGCTTGTATTGCTCATGCGCCTCTTCGGTCGCTCCCGCATCCAGATCCACGGTCACCTGCGCGTGCACCCGGCCGTCGCCCACCAGCGGTGAGATCAGCTTTTCAATGTGTTCGATGTAGATGTCTTCGACGCGATGCGCGGCCTCGAACTGCTCGGCAGTGATTGCGGCCTCGGAATTCTTCGGCGAAGACAACAGCCGGCCCTGCTGATCCACCACGGTCACGTTATCCGAGTCCAGTTCCGGGATGCTCGACGCCACCAGGTGCACGATCGCCGATACCTGTTCGGACTGCAGCCGGTGCCCGGGACGCAGCTGCAGCAGCACCGAGGCGCTGGCCGGGCGCCGATCGCGTACGAACGCGGACTGCTGCGGCAGTGCCAGGTGGATACGCGCTGCCTCGACCGCCTGCAGCGATGAAATGGTGCGCGCCAGCTCGCCTTCGAGCGCGTATTGATAGCGCGCGTTCTCCATGAACTGGCTGACGCCGAAGCCCGGATCCTTGCTCATCAGATCGAGGCTCGCATTCTTGCCCTGCGGCAGTCCCTGTCCCGCCAGCTGCAGCCGCGCATCGTGTACCCGTTCCGCGGGCACCATGATCGCGCCGCTGCTGCCGTCGAGCTTGTATTCGATCGAGGCGGTCTGCAGCGCCTGCACCACGCTGCTGGCATCGGAGTCGGACAGATTGCCGTACAGCAGGCTCCAGTTCGGACCTCGCCACCACAGCACTACGGTGACGCCGGCGGCCACCGCCGCGGCAATGCCCAGCAGCAGCAGCAGCGGCCGCAGATTAAGACCGACGCGGCCGGCGTAGGCCACAGTCTGATTATTCGCCATAAGCTGTTTCCATCATCCGTTCAGATCGACATGTTCATGATGTCCTGGTAGACAGTGACCAGGCGGTTACGCACTTCGGTCAGGGCGCGAAACGAGACCGACGCCTTCTGGCTCTCGATCATCACGCGCGCCAGATCTACTCCGGATGCGCCGCGCTCCCAGGCATCCGCCAGCGCGCTGGCACTCTGTTCACTGCGATTGACCGACTCGATGCCCTGCTTGAACAGTTCGCCGAACGCCGGCCCGGAAACCGCGCCGGCGTTGACGGGCGCGCCGGCAGCGGCTTGCGCGCCGGGCTGGATGGCCGAGCCGGCCTGCGCCGACATCGAACGAATCTGTGCCAGCACCTGATCGATCGCGAGGTTGCTCATGCCGTACTCCCGGCCGCATGCGGCAGGTTGGAAAGATCCACGCCGGCGGCCCGCAGCCGCGCCAGCTTGTAACGCAGCGTGCGGGCGCTGATCCCGAGCTGCTCGGCCGCCCGCTCACGGCTGCCGTGAGCCCGCAGCGCTCTGAGAATGGTCTGACGTTCGGCCAGCGCCAGCGAGTCGGCCAGCGCGCCGCCAGCCTCGGAGCCGTGTGAGGCGGCAGTCAGCGCCGGCGCGCTGGCAGCGCGAGGCTCGCCGCCGGCAGGTTCGAATACGATATGCTGGGCGCGAATCAGATCGCCCTCGCACAGCACCAGCGCCCGCTGCATGACGTTTTCCAGTTCGCGCACGTTGCCGGGCCACTCATAGGTGAGCAGCAGTTGTGCCGCATCGGGTAACAGCGCCGGTATGCGTGCTCCGGGCTTGCAGTGCGAGGCCAGCAGCCGCATCGCCAGCGGCAACACGTCGTCGCGCCGGGAGCGCAGCGGCACCGGCGTCAGCGGAAACACGTTCAGGCGGTAATACAGATCCTCGCGGAAGCGCCCGCTGACGACGTCGGCGCGAAGATGACGGTTGGTGGTGGCGATGACACGCACGTCGAGGCCGATGGTCTGGCTGGCGCCCAGCCGCTCGACCTCGCGCTCCTGCAGAACCCGCAGCAGCTTGGCCTGCAGCGACAGCGGAATCTCCGAGATCTCATCGAGCAGCAGGCTGCCGCGCTGCGCCTGCTCGAACTTGCCGGGATGGGCCGACTGCGCGCCGGTGAAGGCGCCACGCTCCCAGCCGAACAGGATGGCCTCGAGCATGGTCTCGGGAATTGCGGCGCAATTGACCGCGACGAACGGCTGCGCGGCGCGCAGGGAATGACGATGGATATAGCGCGCCAGCACCTCTTTACCGGTGCCGGATTCCCCGGCGATCAGCACGGTGCATTCGCTGCGTGCAACGCGGCGCGCCAGTTCCATCAGCCGTGTGGAGACTTCAGCGCAGGCCACCGGCTCGTGAACGTAGGTTGATACTGTCATTGCCTCTTCATCTTCGTCGTGCCGACGAGGAATGGAGCAATTTGCGTGCCGCCTGCAATCTGTGACGCGGCTCACGATGGCGGGCTGTGGCGCCCGCCTCGACGTCAAGTTTCCGACGCCACCGTGTCGCTGCCCGTCAGCGAATACTTGCGCAGCTTCTCGACCAGCGTGGTGCGCCGCAGACCCAGCAGCCGCGCGGCCTGAGCCACCGTGCCGCCGGCGGCCTGCATCGCCTTGAGGATCAGCCGCTGTTCCAGCGATTCAAGGTAACCGCGCAGATCGAATTCACCCGGAATCTCTTCCAGCAGCGTATCGGCTAGCTGCGGGTCCATCGGCGGCAGTTCGCTGTTGAATGTGTCGCCGGCTTCCGGTGCCGGCCCGGCGATCGCCCTATCGGGCGACAGCGCCGCCAGCGCCGGTCCGAGCACGCTCACGGCGGTGGCCGAGGCGATCAATTCCGCCGGCCCGGCGGCATCGGTCGCGTTCCAGTCCAGCGGCCGATAGCGCGCCGGCAGATCGGCGATCGTCACCGGCCGCGGGCCGCACTGTATCGACATTCGCTCGATCAGATTGCCGAGCTCACGCACGTTGCCGGGCCACGCGTAGGCCTTTAGGGCTTCGATGGTCGCGGCTGCGAACTGCACCGGCGGCCGGCCCGCAGCGCCGATGCGCTGTGCCAGATCGGCGATCAGCAGCGGCAGATCCTCGCCGCGATCGCGCAGCGGCGGCATCTCGACCGGTACCACGTTGAGCCGATAGAAAAGATCGGCGCGAAACTTGCCTTTGGTGATCGAGTCTTCAAGATCGTGATGCGTGGCGGCGACGATGCGCACATCGCAGCGCTGCGTGAGACAGCTGCCGACGCGTTCGAACACGCGCTCCTGCAGTACCCGCAGCAGTTTCACCTGCATGGTCGGGTTCATATCACCGATTTCATCGAGGAAGATGGTGCCGCCCTCGGCCATCTCAAACCGGCCCTTGCGTGTCGCCAGTGCCCCGGTGAAGGCGCCTTTCTCGTGCCCGAATAACTCGCTCTCGAGCAGTTCCGCCGGAATGGCGCCGCAATTGATCGGTACGAAAGTACGTGCGCGCCGCGGCGAGGCGGCGTGAATCGCGCGTGCCACCACTTCCTTGCCGGTGCCGGACTCGCCCAGGATCAGCACGTTGCTGTCGAATGCGGCCACCTGGCCAATCAGATGATTGACGTGGCGGATCGCAGGCGAGTGCCCAGTGGGCAGCATCGCCGCGTTTGGGCCCGGTGCATCGTACGAGCTGCGTACTTCGGCGTTAACCAGGGCGGCTCTTTCAGCCATGGAGTTGTTGTTCCCTCAAGAGTCGGCAGGGAACGAGAGTAATTACCGGGTTATGGAAAAAAGAGGGATTCCGTCACATTGGCGCTGAGTAAGGCGTCGCAAATTCCCGATTATCGGCATTTTAGCCGCGTGCTTTGCGTACATCGGCAATGTGCCGCCGGTGACGCACGAATGCGAGCCGTTGAATCAGCTCGGCCACGCCGTGCGACAGGCCAGGAAACGTCACTCTTGCGGTGCTGCCTTCGACCGCGAGCACCTGCGCCGGCAATTCGAGCGGCTGCGGCAGCGAGCTGCGCAGCTGCACGCGCAGCAGGCCATGACCACCGACGGCCGGCGTCTGACCGACACAGGTCCAGGATGCACCGAGGCTGTTGAACAGGATGGTGGTGGCAGGCGGCATGCGATCCTTGGTCACCAGTTTGGACAGCAGCTGCATCACCAGATTGAGCTTGAAGTCGAGCCGCGCGATGTCGCCGGCCAGCGGCCCGAGATCCTCGTTGCTGTCGCGCGCCGGATGTTCCTCGACCGCCAGACAGGTCTGCAGCAGCAGCAGGTTGGCTTCCTCCAGGCCGAGCAGGTCGAAGCGGTCCGGCGGCTCCCACAGCGCGGTCCACTGTACCGGCAGCACGTCCTGATAAGCGAGCTCGTTTTCGAGCACGACAGTATCGGCGTCTTCCAACATTGCCAGGCTCCTTGGCGCCTCGAGCTCAGTCTCGGGGCGGCAAGTGTCCATTCTACGCGCTCGGCAGCACCGCTCGCGTCATTTGCCGCACTTCCGGCCCGATCGCCACCCAGGCGCTGCGAATCTCCGCGATCAGGCTCAGCACTTCGGCGATCGGGGCGGGCTGGTTGTCGACATTGGCACGCAGCAGCTGGCGCATCATGTACTCGTACAGGTCGCTCAGATTCTGTGCGATCGTACCGCCGCGCGTCATGTCGAGGCAGCCGCGCAGCTCGGCGATGATGCTGATGCAGCTGTGCAGCAGCTTCGCCTTGCGCACGATGTCGCCGCGCTCCATGCAGCCGCGCGCGGTGGTCATGCGCTCCACCGCCGCATCCATCAGCATCAGCACCAGGCCGTGCGGATCGGAATTGGCGACACCGCCATGCACCGAAACACTCTGGTAAGCCGCAAGCTTGGAATTTCGCGCATAGCCGCTCACGCCGCCGTACTCCATCGATCTTCGATGGTTGATGTAACGGCCGGGCCGGCATCAACTTAAGGGCGCAGCGCGCGGCTGCGTCGCAATGCTCTATGCCTGTGGCACGCCCTGCACCGTCGGCAGCGTGGCGAATTGCTGCGTCAGATAGGCCGACGTGGTCTGCAGCGAAGACAGCAGCGAGTTCAGAGCCGAGTATTGCTCCGTCAGGCTCGCCGTGAGCGCGGTCATCTGCGCATTGAGCTGATTTTCCTGATTGGTCAGCCCGTTTTCCTGCTGCACCAGCGTGTTGCTGGTGGCGGCGATCGCGCCGGTGGAGTTCAGCGCCGAGGTGAGATAGGAATTGAGCGACGCGGCAACCCCGCCGCTGCCGCTGAACAGCTGGCTCACTGCGCTGAAATTGGTCGACAGCGCATTCGACAGCGTGGCGCTATTGAGGCTGAGCGTGCCGTCGGAATTGGTCGTGATGCCAATGCTGGCCAGCGAGTCATAGGTGGACGAGCCGGTGTTGACGACGCTGTAGAGCGCCTGCTGGATCTGATTCTTGGTGCCCGACAGCAGCGCATTGCCAAGCAGTGGCCCGGCGGTGTTGGTGGTCGCATCGTAGCTGCCGAGCGGCGCCAGCGCGTTCACCAGCGTGTTGTACGCGGTTACGAAGGCGCTGATGTTGGTTTGGATGGTCGCGCTGTCGTTGGCCACGCTCAGTGTCGGCGTGCTGCCGGCGGCGGTGGTGCCGAGCAGCGTCAGCGTCACACCGCTCAGCGCAGTGGTGACCGTATTGCTGGGGCTGGTGTAGGCGACACCGGCGATATTGAACGCCGCATCCTGCGGCGCCGCTTCCTGCGTGTAGTGGGCGGCGTTGCCGCTGCCGTAGGTCAGGGCGGCCAGCCCGCCACCACCGTCGGTCTCGCTGACCTGGATCGTATTGGCGGCGCCGGTCAGCGACGATGACAGCACCAGGTGCGCACCGTCGGTACCCTGCAGCACGGTGGCCGAGATGCCCGGATTTCCGGCCGCGCCGTTGATAGCCGCGGCGATCCCGGTCAGCGTGTCGTTAGTGGCACCGATGCTGACACTGAAGCTGGCGCCGCCGAGTGACAGCGACAGGGTGCCGGTACCGACGGTGGCGGCGGCGCCGCCGGCGAACGCACTCGACAGCAACTGCTGCGCCTGCGCCAGCGCGCTCACCGTCACGTTGTAGGTGCCGGCGGCTGCGCCGGCGTCGGCGGTCGCCGTGAATGCCGTCTGATCGGTGCTGTTCGCGGTCTGTACGTCGAACGCGCTGGGTGTATCGAGCACCCCGAGTGATGACTGGAAGGTCGACAGCGCGCTCTGCAGCGTGCCGATGGCGGAGATCTGCGTGCTCACCGCCTGCGTCTGCGCCGAGATCTGCGCGTCCTGCGGCGCGCGCGTCGCGGCGACCAACTGCGAGACCAGCGAGCTGACGTCGATGACCGAGCCGCCGGCCGCCTGGCTGCTTGAACTGCCCGCGATCGACACCACCGGTGCGCTGGTGGTGCTCGGATCCGTGCTGCTGACGCTGCTGGTGGTCATCCCGGATTAATCCTCAAACGCAAAACGACGCAGGGTGGACGCCCCGTAGCGTCCACCCTGCGTATCTTTTGCTACTACCTTCGATTCCCGATCCATCGTCTTCCGTTACGGCAGCTTCTGCAGCAGCGTCAGGATGTTCTGCGGAATCATGTTGGCCTGCGCCACCATCGCGGTGCTGGCCTGCTGCAGGATCTGCGCCTTCGACAGATTCGAGGTCGCCTGGGCGTAGTCCGTGTCCTGAATCGAGCTGCGGGCGCTCGTTAGGTTGGTCGCATCGGTGTTCAGACCGGTGATCGCGGCCTGGAAGCGGTTCTGGAACGCGCCGAGCTGCGCACCCGATGTCGCCAGCTGCTGCAGGGCGGCGTCGATCTGCACCAATGTCAGGTTCGAGTCATCGACCGTGGACACGCTGCTGGCATTCAGGAAGCCGCCATTCGCAAGCGATACGGCCGCAGTGGTGCCGCCGACGCCAAGTCCGAAGGTTGCGCCGGTCTCGGCACCCGCCGCACCCAGCGCGGTGGTGAAGGCCGCGGTCGCGACCCCGATCACCTGGCCGGCCGTGGTGCTGGACAGGTCGATGCCGCCGTTGGTGGCATCGACCGTGGCGATGACACCGCCATCCTGCGAGGACAACTGATTGATCGCCGCCGCAACGGTCGCCGCGTCGGTGGTCGGGTTGCCGGCAAGCGTGACTGAGCCGGTGGTGTACGTGACCGCCGCGGCGCCCGTGGTCGGCTGCTGCACGGTGAAGGAGATCGTGCCCACGTCACCCGCCGTGATGTCGCCGGGAACCCAGGCCGTGCCGGCCACTGTGGAGAGCTGGCCGAGGTTGTTGCTGTTGGCGCTGGCGACGGACGACACCGTAATGGTCTGACCGGCGTTGGCGCCGACCTGGAACGTGGCACCCTGGAAGCTGCCATCGAGCAGGTTTACGCCGTTGAACTGCGTCTGCGAGGCCACCGCATTGACGTCGGCCTTGAGCTGCTGGAACTGCGTATTCAGATCCGCACGGTCGGTCGTGCTGTTGGTCGCATTCAGCGACTGCACGGCGAGGTCGCGCATGGTCTGCAGATCGCTGGTGATTTCAGACAGAGCACCCGAGGCGGTCTGCGTCAGCGACACGCCGTCGCTGGCGTTGTTGGCGGCCTGGTCCAGGCCGTTGATCTGGGAAGTCATGCCCTGGGTGATGGCGTAACCCGCAGCGTTGTCGGCGGCGGTATTGATGCGCAGACCCGAGGATAACTGTTGCAACGCAGTAGACAGCTGGCTGCCCGAAGAGGTCAGACTGTTCTGTGCTACCAGTGCGTCGATGTTCGTGTTTAGAACCAGTGACATTGCCTGTTGCTCCTGATGTTTAGGTCAGACGCCGGACACCAGTCCGTCGCACTGCTACCTCTTGCGCGACCTACGCGGTCGGCTCCTGTTCAGGGCGGTTATCGGTGCGCGGCGATCGAACTTGAGCGCCTGCGGCCAGGAATGCTGAAAATGCGCAACAGTTCACAATCGATTTCCGGTGGGGAGCTGCGCTCGGCACTATGAAAGCGTCAGGTATTTGAACAGCGACAGCTGCGCTATCGCCGCATAGGACTGCTCGGCCGCCTGCAGACCGACCATCTGCTCATTGAGCGTGGAGACGGCCGAGGCATAGTCCACGTCCTGCAGACTGGACTGCTGGGTGGTCAGCGCGGTGCTGGTGGCGGTGTTGGTGCTGGTCTGCGCGGTCAGCATATTGAGCCTTGCACCGACGCTGGCCGATACCGTGGACAGGTGATTCACGTCCTGATCGATATTGGTCAGCGCACTGGCCACGCTGGTCGCAAGCTGCGCCTTGCTGGCGGCCGTGTCCGCCGGTTGGGACAGCGCCTGGGTCAGCTGCGTGAGCGTCGCGAACATGCTCTGCTGACCGCTCGGCGCGATGGTGAACGAATCGCCGGCCGCCGGTGCGCCGGTGACCGTCACCTGCACGCCTTCGAACTGAATCGCGCTGCCCGAGGTATAGCTGCCGTTGGCGACCACGGTCGTGCCGGTGGTGTTGTCGGTGATCTGGTAGCTGCTCGGACCGGTGAACGTCAGCGTGTAGTTGTCGGGCAGCCACTGACCGCTGTCGACCACAGAACCGGTATCGATGATGCCGCTGCCGGTATTGGCAGGGTTGGCCGAGGTGGTGAAGGTGCCGTTACCGGCGGCGATGTTCATGAACGCCGCGGCGCCGGTGTCGCTGTCGGCCACGCTCTGGTTGGAACTGATCTGAATCAGCCGGCTGCCGGCATCGCCCTGATAGCTGACGTTGCCGCTGCCGTCGCTGACGAACGGCTGGGTCTGGGTCGCGTAGCCGGAGAACAGGTACTCGCCGTTGGAATCCTGGGTGTTGGCGGTGCCCAGCAGCGCCTGGATCTGGGTCTGGATCTGGGTCGCGATCTGCGCCCGGTCGCTGTCGTTGAGGGTGGCATCGCCGGCCTGGACCGCCAGATCGCGGATGCTCTGCAGCGTCGTGGTGGCGGTCGACAGCGAATTCTCCTCGAGCGACAGACGGGTCTGGGCCGACTGCAGGTTGCTGCCGTACTGCGTGAGCTGCGATTGCTGCTGCGTCAGCTGCACGATTTCGGAGGCCGCGACCGGATTGTCGGCGGCGTTCTGCACCGCCAGTCCGGTCGACACTTCGTTTTGTGTCTGCGACAGCGCGCTCGATTGATTGTCGATCGCCAGGATCGCCTGCGAGGTAATTTCGGAAGTTGATATGCGCATGGCTTTAGGTCTGCACGGCATTCAGCAGTGAGGAAAAAAGGTTGGAGGACACCTGGATCACCTCGGCCGCGGCCTGGTACGCCTGCTGGTACTGCACCAGGTTGGCGGCCTCTTCATCCAGGTTGACACCGGAGACGCTCTGCTGCGCATTGCTGGCGTCGGTCAGTACCGCCTGCTGTGCGGTGGTACCGCTCTGCGCCTGGCTGGTCTGAATGCCGATATTGGTGACCAGCTGATTGGCTGCGCTGTTGATCGAGGTGGCGCCGCCGATCAGGGTTTGGTCGAGCAGGCCCGCCATCGCGCTCAGATTGCGGTTGTCGCCGCTGCCGTTGCCATTGTCGTTGATGCTGAAACTGTCACCTGCCGCAGGCGCACCTGAGACCGCGACCTGGATGCCGTTGAAGTTGATCGGCGCGCCGGC
>Ga0209006_10000909_pt1 | contig 27422 bp, 22 predicted proteins | sample JacPin_JW_Ref_O2_FD_188567 | JGI IMG/M metagenome (GOLD analysis project Ga0209006, IMG submission 188567) | Forest soil microbial communities from Algoma, Ontario, Canada - Jack Pine, Ontario site 1_JW_Ref_O2 (SPAdes) (version 2) | ecosystem: Environmental > Terrestrial > Soil > Boreal...
GCCATAGGTTCCGCCCGACACCATAAAGAAGGTGGCGGCGACCAGAGGCCACAAGGTCAGTCTCACGAATTTTTTCCGGTTGGGTACGGGGGCGAGGTTGCGGGGGGTCTCTCGTTGCAGGGCGCTAGCTGATGCCAATTTCGATGTCTTCCTCCTCAGGCGACTCACTCTCAGCTACTCCGCAGCGGCTGGTGCCTGCTCGAGCTTTCCGGTTCGTTTAGATTCCGGAAATTCCGCTGGAGTTAGTTCGCACTTGTGAGATTACGGGAAATTTTCTGCGATGCAAGAAAATTATGAATATTTTTTGCAAAAGTTTTGTTAGGGAGGTCAGGGGCGGAGGTAATGCGCTGGCGACGCGGAACGTGACGAGTGGTAATATACCGCCGTTATGGAAATCGCCGACCTCGCCACGATGTATCGGGCCAAGACAGACGACGAGATCTGGCGATTACGGATGGAATCGGAGCAACTTACTCCGGAAGCTCGCGAACAGCTCGAGCGAGAGATGCACAACCGGGGAATTAACTCGAAAAATTGGAAGGAAGACTCGCTCGAAGACGAAAATTCAGTCGCACCCAAAGCGCTCCGAAGTTCCGATCGGATTTCCTTATGGTTCCCGAGCCTGAGACGATTCGCAGCTACGCTCAACGAATGGAGACGATACCGCATGCGGACAGGGGAGTGGCCGACACTTTCGATCATGGCCTATACGATTCATGCGGCGTTCCTACTCGGATGGACGGGATGCTTGATCTGGTTCGGTCTTAGCCATAATTGGTCGCGAACGAAGTTCGTCGTGGTTTTCTTGCCGCTACTTCTAATCGATATTCTTCTAGAGGAGAGAATAAAAAGGAAGATTCGACTCAAGGAGCTGCGGATTCACCGTAGGAAGCGAGCCGCCAGCGCCGCGAGACCCAGTGGTTGATGATGGGCTTGAGCTAGACCTTTGCCCACAACTCTGCCCGCGGATCTTCCGGGTTCAGCTTGGCCAGTTCCCGCAGCAGTTCTTTGGTGCGTTCATCACGCGGCATGGGGACGGTCAGATTGATCTCGACAATTTCGTCGCCGCGCGCGCCCTCTCGGGTAGCTGACGGCACGCCCTTCTCCCGGAGGCGGAGTTTCTGTCCCGACTGCGTTCCAGGGGGAATCTTCAGCAGCGCCCGGCCGTCGATGGTGGGCACTTCGATCTTGGCTCCCAGCGCGGCTTCGGTCGCGCTAACGGGAACGGCGAGATAAATGTCGTCGCCGTCGCGGCGGAAAATGGGATGCTCTTCCGTACGGATGATTGCGTACAAATCTCCCGCCATGCCGCCATGCGCGCCGGCATTTCCCTTGCCCTGCAGGCGAATGCGCTGTCCGTCACGAGTGCCAGCTTTTATGCGGACTTCCATCGGCTCGGTTTTGCTTAAACGGCCTTCGCCGTGACAGGTAGGACATACCGTAATGTTCTTCCCGGTACCATGGCAGCGTGGGCACTGGACATTGAACTTCATGCGGCCGCCGGTCTGGGTGATCTGGCCTGAGCCTCCGCACTCCGGGCATTTCCCCGGCGCTTCCTGAAAGCCCTGCCCGTGACAGGTGGAACAAACGTCGAGCCGCGAAATGTTCAGGCGCATGACGCCGCCGCGAATCGCCGTCCAGAAGGGAACCTGCACCTGATATTCAAGATCGCTGCCTGGCTCCGGGCCGCCGTCGGTTTGAGCCGCACCGCGCCCGCCGCCGAAAATTCCGGAGAAAATGTCTTTAAAGCTGCCGCTTCCGGTTCCTCGGTCGCCTCGTCCAGCGCGTCCGGAGTTCTCGAACATGTCGGAGAAATCGAATCCGCCAAAATCAAAGGGGACGCCCTGACCGCCGCCTTGAGTAGGCGCGCCGCCGGGAAATCCTCCACCCGCTCCCGGCTGCCCTCCGCCGCGCGCATAGGCTTCCGCTGTCGCCGCGTCGATGTTGTCGGAATAGAAGCCGACCTGGTCGTAGATCTTGCGCTTCTTGGGATCGCTCAGAACGTCATTGGCTTCGGAGAGAGCTTTGAATTTTTCCTCCGCCGATTTGTCGCCGGGGTTGACGTCGGGATGGTATTTGCGCGCCAGCTTGCGGAATGCCTTGCGGATCTCCTCCGCCGAAGCGCTCTTCTTGACGCCGAGAATCTCGTAATATTCTTTTTTGGTAGTGGGGGCCATTCTTGTTTGTGATTACGTTCGCTGCGCTTACGTCATGCTGATTATAGCGACTTGGCGTGCGGTTGAGTGTAAGCGGTGCCTCGCTGCAACGCAGTATCATGAACGCTGGCCGCCATGCTCCCGTTCAAGCTCATATACAGCGACGATTACTTTCTGCCGATCGGCCAGCACGTTTTCCCAGCTGAGAAATATCGGCGCATTCACGACCGGCTTCTCGCGAACAGTGTGGCTGAGGCGGCCGACTTTCTCGCGCCGCAGCCCGCCTCTGACCAGGACATTCTGCTGGTCCACACGCCGGAGTATGTGCGTAAGCTCAAGACCGGAACGCTCAGCCCGCGCGAAGAAATGGAACTTGAAGTTCCTTTTTCGCCGGAACTGGTGCGAGCTTTCTGGCTGGCCGCAGGAGGATCGATTCTAGCGGCTCGTCACGCTCTGACCGATCGCATTGCCTTCAACGTCGGCGGAGGCTTTCATCACGCGTTTCCCGATCATGGCGAAGGATTCTGCATGATCCACGACGTGGCTGTTGCCATTCGCTGCATGCAGAGAGATAAGAAGATTCGCACCGCGATGACCGTGGACTGTGATGTCCACCACGGCAATGGGACGGCGGCGATCTTTGCCGGTGCGCGAACGACCAGCGCGCCGCTGCCATCGGCTTCCGCGTCAATGCTGAGTTCGCCCCACTCGGCCAAAACTAAAATGCGCGGAGCCCATGCCACTGATGTCTTCACCATTTCTCTGCATCAGCACAACAACTATCCCGCAGTAAAGCCGCCGTCTTCGATTGATGTTGACCTGCCCGACGGCATTGGAGATGACGATTACTTGGCCTGGCTCGATCAGGCGCTCAGCTCCGGCTTGCGGCAGTTCGAGCCGGATTTGATTTGCTACATCGCGGGGGCCGATCCTTACCGCGAAGATCAACTGGGCGGGCTGGCGCTTACGATCGAAGGCTTGAAGAAGCGCGACGAGTTGGTCTTTCGCGTGGCGCGGGCGAGAGATATTCCTGTGATGGTGACTTACGCGGGAGGGTATGCGCAGAACGTGGAGGACACCGTGACAATCCACAGCAACACCGTCATCGCTACCAAGGAAATATTTGCCGCAGCAAGTTGAGGGTAGCGAAATATATACTCGATCAAATGATCGTCACGCCTTCCGAACTTCCTCACAGCGAACTTTACGGTCTCATCCTCAATTCAGTTGCGCCGCGGCCCATAGCATGGGTTTCGACCATCAGCGCATCGGGACAACCCAATCTTGCGCCGTTTTCCTTTTTCAACGCCGTCTGCGTCGACCCTCCGCTGCTGGCGTTTGCGCCTGGACAGCGGAAAACGAAAGTGGAAAGCGGCCGCGGCGAAGCCAAGGACACATTGAGAAACATCCGCGAGACCAGAGAATTTGTTGTCAATATCGTGACCCACGAACTGGCCGAGAAGATGAATCTAACCAGCGGGGAATACGACGCGTCCGTGAACGAGTTCGAGTTGGCCAAACTGACTCCGCGGGCGTCGAAGATGGTACGTCCGCCGGGCGTTGCCGAATCTCCAGTCAGCTTCGAATGCAAGCATTATCAGATTCTCGATTTTTCAACCGCGCCCACTGGGAGCAGCCTGGTGATCGGCCAGATTGTCGCGATTTACATAAGCGATGCGCACATTAAAGACGGCAGACTAGATCGGAATTCGCTGGATTTGATTGGCCGTATGGGCGGGATGCAGTACACGAGGACCACGCAGCGATTTGAGATGGTGCGGCCGAAGGTTGGGTAGGAGTCGGAAGGAGAGCTTATCCGCGGCCGACGCCAACGTACTCAAAGCCAAGCGCGCGCAGCCGCGTGGAATCGAGCAGGTTTTTTGTGTCTACGATGACGGGCTTTTTGAGCAGATGCTTGATGCGGTCGAAGTCGAGTGCGCGAAACTCGGGCCAGCCGGTGCCGACCACCAAGGCGTCCATACCTTCTGCCGCGGAATACGCGGAATCGCAATACCGCACTGTGCTATTTAACCGTGTCCTGGCTTCCGGGATGGCGACTGGATCGTAAGCTCTTACCCGCGCACCCTTGGAGACCAGGTTCTGCGCCAGCAGAACCGAAGACGATCCGGCCACCGAATTCGTATTGGGCTTGAATGCCAGCCCTAAAATGCCAACGTCCTTGTTCTCGACCGAATTCAGGACGCAGGCAATCTTTTCGACCAACCGATCCGCCTGCGAAAGATTCACCTCGCGAGCAGCGCTCAGAACTTTCAGAGAAACGCCATTCGCTTCTGCCAGTACAGCCAGCGAATCCATATCGGATTCGGCAAATACGCCGCCCATGCCTGCTCCCGGCTGCAGGCAGCGTGGGGCGATCTTCTTGTCCAGGCCAAGGGCCAGCGCCAGATTGACCGCGTCGGCATTTACCCGCTCGCACAGCGCGGCGACTTCATTGATGAAAGAAATTTTCGTGGCGACGAAAGCTGTTGCCGCTTCCCGCACCAATTCCGCGGTCGCCTGGTTGGTCACAATCACTGGAACTCCGCGCATCACCAGCGGATGAAATATCTGTTTGAGAACCTGTATTGCTTCCGTTGAACTCGATCCCAGGATCAGCCGGTCGGGCCAGTTGAAATCTTCCACGGCGCAGCCGTCGGTAAAAAACATGGGCTGCGAAACAATTGTGGCCTGTAAACCCGCGTCCGTGAGGCTTTTCTCCAGGGCGCCTGCCGTGCCCACCGACACCGGCGTGACAATCGTTAGAATGGGCGGTTTGGGAGCGAGCTTGGCGATTCGCAGAACGATGTCGCTGAGGTGTTCGGCATTATCTTCTGCCAGAAAGATGACCTGCGTCTTGCGCGCAAAGGACTCGATATCGGTCGAGTAGGTCAAACGGCCCGCGCGCACGTTGCGGCGGATGATTTCTTTGAGATTCTTCTCGAAAAAAGGAATGTTGCCTTGCGCCATTTCCACCATGCGCGAACGATCGGGGTGACAACAGGAAACCGGAGTACCAAAATCTGCCAGACAAGCCGAGATTACTGTCCCCAAGTACCCTGAGCCGTAAACGCCGATGTGCATTCGTTGTCCTCGCTTCGTCCGGGAACTCGCCAAAAGTGGCGTCTGGCACGGCAACCGGCGCTTTCCCTACTCTCTTGTCTACAGGCCCTATGAGGAGTTCGCAACGCACGGGAGGGAAATGTACTTAGGGCCATGTTACTTCTGTTGGGGCAGTACTGGCAGGATTGACTGGAAGTAACTGGCGGGAGGTACGAAAGGCAAGTTCGGTATTCTTCCCGAAAAAAGCCCGCTGGACGCTTGCTTGGGGCGTGCTCGGGTCAGCGTCCGGCGGGCTACCGTTTCTCCTTACTCACCCTGTTGTTTTCAGGAGTATTTCAATGATTAAACCCCAGAACGCAGTGAAGTTCCGTCTATTTTTGTAAAAGCTTGTAATGATTTCCTGATGGGTTTCGAGCGAGTGAGTTTGTTTCTTGCCTCCCTGGATGCTTCTTACTTTCGAACCGCCCATGCCATTCCATCGGGGCTACGGCCAGTCGCAATGCGGCCGGCTAGGGCCAGCGTCTTCAAGTCGATGACCGCGACATAGTTATCGCGGCTCACGGCGACAAAGGCGCGGGTTCCATCGGCGGTCACCAGAATACCGGCAGCTCCGTGTCCGAGGCTGATATGTTTGATTTCCTTGCGAGTGTGGGCGTCGAAGATGGCAAGGTCTCCGGTGCCAAGATCAGAGATGAGTACCATCCGGCCGTCAGGAGTGAACTTGAGCCGGTTAGCCTGCTTCGTGTTCGAAGTGAAAGTCTGGACTACTTTTCGATCGCCGACATCAATGATGGAAACCGTTCCGTCGTGCGAGTTGGCGGCCCAGATTTCTTTGCCATCGGGAGATACGTCAAAGCCTTCGGGGCCTTTGCCGACCGGGATGCGAGTCTGCTTCCAGCCTGACACATCGGCACCTTTATCGCGATCCAGGATACTGATGATGTCGTCATTCATATCAGAGGCGAAGATCTGATTCTGATCCCGTGAGACAAATAACATGTGCGTGCGATTTTCTCCGAGACCCAAAATCCAGTCGACCTGTCCGTGAGCAGGATCGTAACGGCCGATTGCCTTGCTGCCTTCGACCGTGAAATAGATTTTGTCGTCAACGGTTTGCATTCCGTGCGGTGCGCGGAGAGCCCCCAGATCGACTGCTGGAAGCGGCTTTTGCGCTGCCAGATCAACCACGGAAAGTGTGTGCAGAGGCGTGGCGAAAGCGCCATAGTTGGAAACGTACGCGGTCCTTCCATCGGTGGAAACGCATATTTCGTGGGGATCGGCGCCGACGGGAATCCGTCCGACGATCTTCAGGCCGGCTGGATCGACGATGGCAACCGTCTGGTCGTCTTTTTCAAGCACCAGCAAAGCGGGAGAGAGAGTTTGCGCGAATGCCACCCTGGCCAGCAGAAACAAAACGATTAGAGCGGTCGCACTGTAATGCCACCTGCTTGCGAAAGTCATGCCTGAATTCTAATCCGGAATCGCTGGAGTTTTGGTGCTCACCAATTCCGTAAAGCGTGGATCTTTGCGTAGGGACGTGAATTCCGTGTCCTTGTAAACGTTCTTGAAATCTTTGTATCCCTCTTCCATCGCTTTTCTCAGATACTCCAGCGAACGCTCTGACAAGCCCATCTTGGCGTAGAGTCTGGCAACCGTGTAGTCGTAGTGGGCGCGGTCCTCAGGGCTGGGCAACTTGGCTTGGACGCCTGCGCGCGAAGTGCGTTCAAACACTTCCGGATCCAATGCCAGAGCGTGTTCATAAGCCTCCACCGCGGGATCGAACTCCTTCTTGGAAAACAGAGCCGCACCGAGGTTGCTGAAGAACGATGCAGAACTGCCGTCAATGCCAATTGCCTTGTGGTATTGCTTGACAGCCGCGCTGTATTTCTTCTCTTCGTAGTACACGACACCAAGATTGTTATAAGCATCGGCGTAGGCGTGTTCGGCTTTGATCGATTGCTCGAAAGACTTCTTCGCTTCTTTGAAGCGCTGCATCATCAATTCGGTGATGCCAATCTTGTTGAGCACGTGCGACGAGCCCGGAGTTTTGGCCAGAGCTGCACGGTAGTAATCCAGTGCGTCGAGGAAAAGCTTGGAGCTGCGCAATTGATCGGCGCGCGATTCCAGGTCGTAGGCGCTGGCATCGGGAGCGGGCGGATCAACCACCCGCATCAGCGGCGGCGTGATTTGCACTTGTTCGCCGCGAGAAATTTGCGCGGAGGAAAGTGTGCAGAGCACAAGAAGGGAAACTGTTAGGGCGAGAGAAACCGGGAACGTTCTTGGGCAGGACATATGCTACCCCCAAACGAACAGGCTCGAACGAAGCTATTTTGCCATAGTTTTGCGCGGTTGGCACAAATTTCGTCTTAGTAATCCGGATTCGGGCGGCTTGCTTTCGGAGCGCCCGGTCGATAGCGTGGTACGTTGCCAAGCGAGGAGGAGTCAGATGGAGCAGCGTATAAGCATCGTCACACTTGGAGTAACGGATCTGCAGCGCAGCCGGGAATTCTACGAGCGGCTCGGGTGGCGGCGGTCCATGGCGAAGTCGGAAGGAATCGTGTTCTTCCAGGCGGGTGGGATGGCCCTGGCCCTGTTCCCACGACAAGAGCTTGCAAAAGACGCAAATATTGCCCCCGAGGGCCGTGGTTTCAACGGGATATCAATTGCTTACAATACCCGCAATCGCGCAGAAGTCGACTCGGTGCTTGAAGATGCAGTGGCCGCTGGCGCAAGCCTCCTCAAGCCGGCCCAGGAAGCCTTCTGGGGCGGCTATTCAGGCTATTTTTCCGACCCGGACGGCTTTCTGTGGGAGGTCGCCTGGAATCCATTCTTTCCGATAGCGGAGGATGGAAGCATTCGAATCTCGGACTAGACCGTGGATTCTTCCAGTTATCAGTCGTCCCAAGAATTCTCAGCAGTTCAATGCGGGGATTGTGCAGGCTGTGCTGCCGGAGGCGCCTGTTTGTCGTCCTTGAAAATTCCAGCAATCTTGCCGAAGAAGCCTTTTTTCTTCTGGTTAGGATCGGTGACGGGCTGGCCGTCCGGGCCAAGTGCGGCTTGCGTCGGCGGCGCTACGCCCTGTCTTCCGCCGAACAGCCGTGAAAAAAAGCCCGTTGCACCGCCCTGCTGGTCGCAGGTATCGCGCGGTTCGGTTCCGGCCACGAAGGCGGAAACATAGTCGTCGGGACAAGCTGGTGTAGCCAGGCGGTTCGTGACTTTGTCGAGCTGCACATCGACTACACCTGTGGGCTGGGAGAACGGCTTCATGTCCGAATATTGCGGCAGAGCGGAAACCTTCTTCATGAATTCCGTCCAGATGGGCGCGGCGGTCTGCGCGCCGCTCAGCCGCAAATCGCTGTAGTCGTCGTATCCCACCCAAACAATGCACAACAGGTTCGACGTATATCCCGCGAACCAGCCGTCGTGCGAGCTGCCGGTCTTGCCCGCCGCGGGCTGCATGAAGCCGCGCAGGCGAACTGCGGTATAACCCAGTCCGTTGTTGATCACGCCTTCCATCATGTTCGTCATGACATAGGCAATGCGCGGATCGAGCACCTGACGCTGATCGGTGTTGAAATTTGCGATCACATCGCCTTTGGCGTTGCGCACGGAACTCACCAGAAGCGGTGAAAGGCGGGTACCGTTGTTGGAAAACGAGGTGTAGGCTCCGGCCATATCCAGCGGAGTGGCGTCGTAGGAGCCCAGTGCCATCGCGGGCGTTGCCTTCACCGAACTAATTCCTGCCGATTTCGCCAGGTCTGCGACCTTGTCGTATCCCACCTCTTCTGCTACTTTGACGGTCGCATTATTCAGCGACATAGCCAGCGCGTAACGCAGCGTAACGTCTCCGTGATATTCCTCTTTGTAGTTGCGTGGTTCGTAAATCTGGTCGCCATAAGCGAACGTGGAGGGCGCGTCAGTGACGACTGACGCCGGCGTGATTACGGTTGGCGAACCGTCAAGCGCTGTGTTCATCGCCGCGGCATAGACGAAGGGCTTGAAGATCGAACCTGTCGGGCGCTTGGCCAGCGCGTGATTCAACTGACTGATGCCATAATCCCGTCCGCCCACGAGGGCAAGCACCGCCCCGGTATGTGGGTCAATGGCCACCAATGCCACCTGAGCCTGCGGTCCGGGCAGGACTTTCGTCTCGAACTTCTTGCCGACTTTCGTCCGCTTGGTGCGCAACTTCGTTACCTGATCATCCACCAGCTTGATCCCCGACTCCACTGCTAGTGCCGCAGCTTTCTGCAGGTCAGGATCGAGCGTGGTGTAGATGCGATAGGACTCCTCGTTCAAATCGCTCTCTTTGAATTTATTGATCAGCGTGTCACGCACCATATCGATGAAATAGGGCGCGTCGCTGGCTTCCACATTTGGAGGAGCCAGCTTCAGCGGCGCAGCTTTGGCCTTGTCCGCTTGCTCGCGCGTAATGGCGTGGGTGTCGAACATGGCGTCGAGCACCAGGTTGCGCCGCTCCAGCGCGCGTTCGGGATGGCGGTAAGGAGAAAGATAGCTGGGCCGCTGGATCAGGCCCGCCAGCAGCGCGGCTTCCGGCAGCGAGATGTCCTTCAAGTCTTTATTGAAGTAGGTGCGCGATGCTTCGGCGAATCCACTGACGGCAAAGGAACCACGTTGCCCCAGATTCACCCAGTTAGCGTAGAACTCAAAAATCTGCTGCTTGCTGAACTTCTGCTCAAGCTCCTCGGCGATCAGCATCTCGGTCACCTTGCGCTTGACCGTTTTCTCCGGAGTCAGGAAGAAACCACGAGCGAGTTGCTGCGTTAAGGTAGAACCGCCCTGCTCACGCCGCTGGTGGACTACGTCGCCCCACACGGCCTCCGCCGTGCGCAGAAAATTTACGCCGCTATGCTCAAAGAAGCGCCGGTCTTCGATCGCCAGAACCGCCTGGGTCATCACCGGAGGAATCTGGTCGTACTTGACCAGTTCGCGCTTCGACCGCTGCTCGGCATCGAATAACGCCGTGATGAGCTGCGGTTCCAGTTCGTAGGCGGAGAGTTCGCTGCCCTTGCTGGTAATGCTGGCAACCTTGCCCTCTTCGATCTTGATGACTGCGGTTTCCGGGCTGTGGTAGGACTGGGGGCCCGGCACGATTTCAATTTCATTCCGTGCTACATGGAAGCTGCCCAGGGGCGATTGTCCGTCTTTGGTGGACGATCCATCGGAGTATCCGGCGTGGCGCAGTTCGACGGCAATCTCTTTGGCGTCAATCTTCTCGCCGTCGCGCACAGTCTGCGGAATAGCGTATATCTTGGCGGAGTTGCTGAAGACAGGCGTACGGAAACGGTGTTCGATGATGCGGTCGTACTTTATGTAAAAGTAAGAAAAAGCAACGGTGAAAGAAAGAGCAAGAACCAAAAAAACGATGAGCGCTGCACGCAGCACTGGGTCGCGAGGCAGTCCATTGCCCCGCTTGCCGTCTTTTCCCCCGTTCCCCTTCGGGATCTTGATCTTAATGGCCACTCGACGCCAGGCGGATTGCCCCTCTTAACTCAGACGATGGGACGCGGAAAAAGGTTTGTACAACCTTGTTGCCGAACTCGCACCTCCCCGTCGGGCGCGCTCTGATGCAGGCCGTAACGAGGAATGCCTATTGTACCGCCTTAACGAGGAAGATGAAGAAGCGACGGTTATTGGTGGGTCTCCGGAAGGTCAACAGGACAATCCCGAAGTCGCTGCTCCCGGCCAGCCCGAGTCGGCAATTCTCCGAAATGAGCCGATCCGATCATGCTGGAAGCGAGCAGAGTGGTCTGCCGGACAAACAGCGAGAGCGGAGAATTTTCCTCCGCCCCGCTGAAGTGCTCCTGTATTGATTTTAGTTCGGATCCGTGACGGCCCAATCCAGGTCAGCTCCGGCGTTTGGTATGGCTGTGGTGACGTTGCTGGTCAATGCGCCCGTTGTCGTATCGACATTCACCACAGAAAGAGTGCCCACGGTGTCAAGGAAAAGGTACGCGCCGCTCTGATCAAACCTTCCGTCTGTGGCGGTCAAGGTCAAGAAAGGGGAACCGCTCAGCGCAGTCAGCTGGCCCGAAGTGGCGCTAAATTGAAAGCCTTCCATGGGAGAGGTACCGCTGACGGTCTCGTTGAAGGTGTAAACGAAGTTTCCGTTGGGAGCAACCACCAGATAGTCCGGAATATAAGTTGTTGCAAAGGGGGAGCCTGTTACCGGCGAAATAGCGCCCGCCTGGACGCCAGACTGGGCAATGGAATAGACATAAACATGATTGTCGCTGCCGAAGCCGTTGAGCGCACCGTTCCCCGTTATGCCTAACAAGAACTTGCCGGTGGGTTCGCTTGTGAGTTGCGCGATGCTGATAGAGAATGGGCTGTTGGGTATTGCCGTAAGCGAGCCGGTGGTGGAATCGATCGAAAACACTGCTACCGTGGTGCCGAGGTTGCCTGCCGTGACATAAAGGTATTTCCCGAGCCCGTCGGTCGTAGCCTGCTCCGCAAAACCTACCCCGGCGGAAAATGCGCCCACTTTCGTCAACGAACCATCGGTTTGGTTGATCGTGAAAACGGTAACTTCGTCGTCATCTGCCCCCAAGAGAAACAAAAAATGTCCTGCGGGGTCTGAGGCAATAAAATCCGAGTCCATCGAGGGGAAGGGGCTTCCGGAAATGGTGGTCAGGGCGCCATCGGTGCCATCGATCGCATAAGCATTGACCTGTGAACCTCCGGCGAGTGCCAGATACATCCATTTCTTTTGTACGATCACCATGCCGCCAGTACCGCCCGCAGGCCCCGGCGGGGCCACGAAATTGGGAATCAGACTGAAATTGCCCGCTGTATCCAGGAGGGTTCCGCCGATTTGGCCTTGATTCAGAAAGTAGGTAAATGCGGCGGGAGTGCCAGTAGTGCCAGTGGTGATTCCCGTTGTGCCCGTACTTGAGCAAGTGGAACTGCCAAAGGTGAGGCCGCAGTTATAGTGCCCGCAACTGGCCGTCCACATCGTGGCCAATGCCACCATCAGGATGAGAAAAACGCGAAACTTGATCGTCATGAACTGCCTCCACCGAGCTTCATTGCGGGTTGAACATCCGGCGCCGCGGACGACAAAAAATGTTAGTCAGTTGCGATCTTAGGAGCGAAGTAACGTATTGACAACGTTACGAATGTCACGTCCTCGTTGCCGAATATGGGACAAGGACGGAACTGGCAGTGGTCGGTCTTTTGCGGCGGCCCAAGGCCAATGGTCCGATCGAGGTAGTACCATGGAAAGCGGGAATGAGAGGGAATTAATAATGCGCGTGCGCTACTCCATCCGTGCGGCGAAATTTCTAATTCTGGTTTTAATCTGTGGAGAGCTGGCCAGGGCTCAGGACGCCAAACCTACGCCGAAGTCCGCGCCGCCCGCGCCGGCATCGCAGACTAATTCTTCAGGTGCGCAAGGATCCGTGCAGGAATGGTCAGGAATGTATTCGTTCCTGAAGGAAGGCGAATTCGTACAACTCACGGTGGAAGACGATGGCCAGGTCACGGGCTTCGTTTCGCGCTATGGTGATGGAGATAGCGACAAAGGCGCTTTCCTTGATCAGTTTTTCAAGGACGCCAAACTGGACGGCAACAGGCTGGCCTATACGACGGAAGTGGTGCACGGCGTCTGGTTTGACTTCAAGGGAACCGTGGAGCGCGGCGAAGGCAAGAATCCCGGCGACGAAGGCTATTACATTTTGAACGGCAAGCTAACCGAAAGCAGCACGGATGCCAACAAGAAAGTGATAGCCCGTTCCCGGGACGTAGCGTTGAGAATGTTCCCGCAGGAAGCGGCCGCCGGCCCGGCGCACACAAATCCGTCACCAAGAAACTAATCTGGGAGATATTTCCCGCGGGAATCAGGCGGCTCTCGGATCCTTCCGATGAGTTGGCAGCGGCTTTTCCGGGTGATCGGCCGCGTCCTCGATCCCGGCGAGGGCGTCGCTTTCGAGGGCCTGGCCGGAACCCGCCAGTTCTTCGACGCTTTCGTCGCTGGCTTCCTGGATATCGGACAAGCCTTCGGAACCTCCGGCCTGCCCCGCGCTGTCTGGCCCTACCTCAGCGGGATCGTCGCCCAATTCGTCGAGCCGCGCCTGGTTGTCGCCTTTGAGTTCTGGATCTCGTTCAGGAAGCCCCTGCTGAGGAAGTTCTGGCTCGGGAAGCTGTGGCTTTCGTCCTTGGCTGTTGTCCATTCCTGTTAGAGAAGTTCGCCGCGCAGGATGTTGCCGTCTAATCCGATGTTTTGTAATCGCAGGCGGTGCGGCACGGTTCGCAGTACATGAGGCCGTCGGCGCAAATGCGGATGTCGCCGCCTGATTGGCAGAGGCAGCAGAACTTTTCGCAGTCGCATTGGCCCTCGGGCCTCTCACATTGAAGGCAGCGAAATTTGGCGGTGCCGGTTGCGGTGGACATGTCAATAATTTACGGCTCGCCACGGATAGCGGAAACATGCCCTAGGTAACCCGTAAAGAATTAGCGCAATCTAGGCCGGAATTTACGGGAGCTGTTCCAATTGCTCCGGCATCCAAAGGACAGGAACAACACATTTATTTGAACGAATCTCGATCTTCGATCCAGGAGGCGCAACATGGCAAATACGGTTCGTGTAGCACTTTGGGTACGGCTGGAGGCCAAACCGGGTAAAGAAGGAGAAGTGGAAAATTTTCTGCGCGGAGGTCTCTCTCTGGTGCAGCAAGAACCCGCCACGACGACGTGGTTTGGTGTTCGCATGGGTCCGACAACGTTTGGGATCTTCGATGCGTTCGCGGACGAGAGTGGACGTCAGGCCCATTTGACAGGCCGCGTCGCAGCGGCATTGATGGCTTCGGCCGCCGACTTGCTGGTGCAAGCTCCCACCATTGAGAAGGTGGAAGTCCTTGCGGCCAAGATGCCGGGGGATGCGATCGAAAAAGCGGCATAGAGAATTGCACGAAAAAACACGCGATGCGCATCGCAGTCGTTTCGGACATCCACGGCAACCGGACCGCGTTTGAGGCGGTTCTTGCGGATTTGCGGCAAACCACTCCCGACCTGATCTTCCACGGGGGTGACCTCGCTGATGGGGGCGCAAGCCCCGTGGAGATTGTGGATCGCATTCGCGATCTCGGCTGGCCCGGTGTGGTGGGCAACACGGATGAAATGCTTTATCGCCCCGAGTCGCTGAAGGAGTTTGCGCAGCAATCGCCCAGTTTTCAACCTCTCTTGGCTTTAATTGAGGAGATGGCGGCGGCGACTCGTGAAGCGCTGGGAGAAGAACGGCTCGCATGGCTGCGCACTCTGCCGAGGCTTCAGATTCACAGTCCGACGGCGCTGGTGCATGCTAGCCCGGAGACTTGCTGGCGCGCGCCTGCGCCGGAAGCGAGCGATGCCGAGTTGGAGGCGGTTTACACAGTGCTCGGACAGCCGATTGCCATCTACGCCCATATCCATCGCTCCTACATTCGAAGTGTTTCAGGAATGATGGTGGCTAATACAGGCAGCGTGAGCCTTTCTTATGACGGAGATCCCCGTGCAGCATACCTCTTGATCGAAGACTCGACGCCGTCAATCCGGCGAGTGGTGTACGACGTGGGCAAAGAGCTGAAAACTCTTTCGCTTTGCGGCCTGCCCCATGCCGATTGGATCGCCAAGATTCTAGAGAGCGCGCGCCCGGAGATGCCGTAACCCCGTGCCATATAATTCTTAACAATGACCTTCCAACAACTCTTGGATGGAGCGGAAGTTCTCTCCCAGAGCGGAGACCCGGGCGTAAGCAGTGTGGAATATGACTCCCGCCGCGTGAAGCCAGGCGTGCTGTTCGTGGCCATGCGTGGCGAAACTTCTGACGGCAATCGATTCATCGATCAGGCAATACAGTCCGGGGCCGTGGCGGTAGTGACGGATTCCCCAGCGGAGAAGCCACGCGAAGGGGTGGCCAGGGCTCTCGTCCCGCACGGCCGACGAGCTCTAGCCCGGATCAGCGCAAATTTCTATAAGCGTCCGGCGGAACGGATCGCAGTCATTGGAATTACCGGAACAAACGGGAAGAGTACGACTGCGTTTTTGGTGGAATCTATTCTGACCGCGGCGAAGCGTAAGAGCGCGCTGATTGGGACGATCGAGTATCATGTTGCCGGCAAGATTTTCCCTGCGCCCCATACCACGCCGGAGCCGCTGGAACTGAACCGCCTTTTCAATGAGGCTCTGGGCGACGGTGCGACCGACGCCGTAATGGAAGTGTCTTCTCATGCGCTGGCGCAGCAACGCGTGTTCGGCGTGCCGTTTGACGTGGCTGTGTTCACGAATCTCACGCGCGATCATCTCGACTATCACCAGACGATGGAGGAATATTTTGCGGCGAAGCGGGTGCTCTTCGAAGGTTGCGGCGTCGACGCCCCGCGGGCCGCTGTGACGAATTGTGATGACGAATATGGTGCGAAGCTGGCCGCGTTCAGCAAGAAGCGAAGTTCCACGGTTCTCCAATATGGATGGACGCGCGGAGACTTTCACGCCGAGCAGGCTGACATCAGTCCTCGGGGCACGCGCTTCGACATGATCACGCCGCAAGGAAAAATTCCGGTTTTCTCTCCGCTAATCGGCCGCGTGAATGTCTACAACATCCTGGCGGCGGCAGCGGCTTGTTATGAACGCAAGTGCGATGCGACCTCGATTGCACGCGGCATTGAGAGGTTGACCCACGTGCCCGGCCGCTTCGAGCGCGTGGATTGCGGTCAGCCCTTTACTGTGGTCGTGGACTACGCGCACACCGACGACGCGCTGCGCAATCTTACGGCTCTGGCGCGGGAGTTTGTCTCACGCGCGGGAGGTAAGGGAAGAGTCGTGACGCTGTTTGGTTGCGGAGGTGACCGTGACCGCGCGAAGCGTCCGCTGATGGGCGAAGCAGCGGGGCGGGGAAGCGACTTCGCAGTGCTGACTTCCGACAATCCCCGCAGCGAGGATCCGCTGGCGATCATTAACGACGCCATAGTGGGACTGCAAAAAACGGGAGCGAAATACACGACCGAACCCGACCGGCGAAAGGCGATCACGCTGGCGATTAACGAAGCGCGGCCCGGCGACATTGTTCTGCTGGCGGGCAAAGGACATGAGAAGACGCAGATCAGTTGCGAAGGGGCGTTACCTTTCGATGATGTCGAAGTCGCGCGCGAAGCGTTGAAGGCTGCGAGCTTTGATTGCCAACCTGTCGAGGTCGGCGAGAGCGGACAGGCATGAAGCTTACCCTGCAAAAGATCGCGGAGTTTGTTGCGGGTGAGGGCGAATATCCGCGCGAACAGGTCGCGCACGCCTATTCCATCGATTCGCGAACGGTTGGTTCGGGGGAACTCTTCTTCGCGGTGAAAGGCGAGCGGCTCGACGGCCACGATTTTGTTGCGACAGCGATTAACAAGGGCGCTGTTGCAGCGGTTGTGCGCAAGGATCAACTCGGACGCTTTCCCGAGCGATCTAGGTTGCTGGCGGTCGAGGACACTCTGGTTGCCTTGCAGACCTTGGCCACCGCGGTTCGTAAACTGTGGGGCAAGCCCCTGATCGGCGTAACCGGCTCCGCTGGCAAAACAACCACCAAAGACGCCATCGCGCATGTGCTGGCTTCGCGCTTTCGCGTACTGAAGTCTGAAGGCAATTTCAATAATCATTTTGGCCTGCCGTTGATGTTGTTGAAGCTCGATCCCGAGCACGATCTGGCGGTAATTGAAATGGGCATGTCGCATGCCGGCGAGATTCGAGCGCTGGCCAAGATTGCGCAGCCCGAGATCGGCGTTGTCACGAACGTTGCGCCCGTGCATCTGGAGTTTTTCGATTCGTTGGCTGCGATTGCCCGCGCCAAGTATGAACTGATCGAATCCCTGCCGGCTACTGGCACGGCTGTGTTGAACGCTGACGATGAATATGTTTCTCAATTCGGCCGCGACTTCAAAGGACGCGTAATCACGTATGGAACCAGGGCGATCGCAGATGTGCGCGCGGAAAATATTCAGCCTCACGGTTCAGGCGGGTCGGAATTTGACGTGGTGATAGGTAGCGTCCGCGAACGCGCGAAGCTGGCATTAGTCGGTGAGCACAATGTTCTGAATGCGCTGGCAGCGATTGCTGTAGGCGGGGAGCGGGGACTAAAGCCTGCAGAGGCGGTGGCGGCTCTGGCAACACTCGCGCCCTCGGACAAGCGCGGGGAGGTTCTCCAACTGGGTAACATCACCGTGATTAACGATTGCTACAATTCTAATCCGAAGGCGTTAAGCGCCATGGTCGATGCTCTGGCCGCAATGCCGGCGAAGCGCCGCATTGTGGTCGCGGGAGAGATGCTGGAACTCGGGCCGGCGGCGGAAGAAATGCATCGATCGGCGGGCGCGCATATAACGGAGAAAAAGATCGACGTGCTCGTCGGCGTACGTGGCCTGGCTCAGGCGATGGTTGGAGGGGCAAGCCAGGCAGGATTGCGGGCCGAGTTTGTCGCAACTTCCGAGGAAGCCGGCGAGTGGCTGGCGCGTGAGGCCCGCGACGGCGATGTTGTGCTGTTGAAAGCTTCGCGCGGTGTGAAGCTGGAGAAAGCGCTGGAAACATGGAAAGCCCGGCGTGACGGCAAAAATTGAGATTATAAGGCGGAGTACGGAGGCTGATTGCTCTACTGGCTGTTGTTCGTAAAGCTGCAACATTACTTTCCGCCGTTCCGCATCTTCCGCTATTTGACCTTCCGCACCGCCTTCGCCAGCCTCACTGCTTTATTCACAGGTCTTATTGTTGGTCCGTTAGTGATTGGACGATTGCGAGAATTCCAGATCGGCCAATACATTCGCGAAGAAGGGCCGCAGGCTCACCAGAAAAAAGCGGGCACGCCGACTATGGGCGGACTGCTCATCGTAATTGCTGTCGTAGTGCCAACACTGCTGTGGGCTGACCTGAGCAATCGCTTCGTGTGGATCGCGGTGTTCGCCACCTGCGCCTTCGCCGCTATCGGCTTCACAGATGATTACACCAAGGTGACGCGGCGTAGAAATTTGGGCCTGACGGGAAAAGCGAAGCTGGGTTTGCAGATTGCCGTCAGCATAATCATCGCGGTGATGCTGATTGCGATGCAAACTTATGGCATGTATTCCACCCGCTTGATCGTGCCATTCTTCAAGCAATTCCATCCCGACCTCGTGGTCGAGAGCCTGGAACATTATCCGCATCTATGGCCGCTGGCGTTTCTTCCGTTCATTGCATTTGTGGCATTCGTGATCGTGGCTTCGAGCAACGCGGTAAATTTAACCGACGGCCTCGACGGCCTCGCTATTGGGTGCACCGTGATTGCGGCGGGCGCGCTCACAGTGCTGACCTACGTCAGCGGACACGCCACCTTCGCCACGTATCTGGAAATTCCGCGCATGCCGCAGGTGGGAGAACTGACAATATATTGCGGCGCCATGGTCGGTGCGGCAATTGGATTTCTGTGGTATAACGCACATCCCGCGGAAGTGTTTATGGGAGACATCGGCTCGCTGGCGCTGGGCGGCGCGATCGGCACCATCGCAGTAATGATCAAGCAGGAATTGCTGCTGCCCTTTATAGGCGGAGTGTTCGTGATCGAGGCGCTCTCGGTGATCCTGCAAGTGGGGTCTTACAAGTTGCGCAAGAAACGCATTTTCAAGATGGCTCCGATCCATCATCACTTCGAGTTGATGGGGTGGTCGGAGTCGAAAATTATTGTGCGGTTCTGGATCGCATCTCTGGTGTTCGCCCTGTTCGCGCTAACGACTTTGAAACTGAGGTAAGAAAAATCTACCACGGAGACACAGAGTCACGAAGAAAAGCTTTAAGAGTTCTTCATCGAGGGCTGTTTCGTTTGTTTTGGTTTTCTCCGTGTCTCTGTGACTCCGTGGTGAAATAAATTTCATGGAACTCAACGGCAAACGCGTGCTGGTGGTTGGCCTGGGCAAGTCGGGCGTGGCGTCGGCTTTATTTCTGAAGGCACAGGGCGCACGCGTAACCGTTTCTGACACCAAGAGCGGAGACGAGCTACACAACGAGATTCCCGTGCTGCTCGATCATGGCATCACGGTCGAAACCGGTGGTCACGGCGAACGTACATTTCGGGGACAGGACTTGATCGTGGTCAGCCCTGGGGTCCCTGTGGATGCTCCGGCACTCGTGCAGGCGCGAAGTCAGGGCGAGGCCGTCATCGGGGAGATTGAACTGGCAGCGCGGTTTTTGCCGGGACCAATCGTTGCCATTACTGGATCGAATGGCAAAACGACCACGACCGCACTTATTGGCGAAATCATGACCGCTGCGAGCTTTCCTACGCTGGTGGGTGGCAACATCGGCACGCCGGCCATTTCACTTGCGGGGCAGGCCAAGCCGGAGACCGTGATCGTGCTCGAGGTTTCCAGTTTTCAACTGGAAACCATTGAGACTTTTCGTCCCAAAATCGCAATAGTGCTGAACATCACACCCGATCATCTGGACCGGCACGGTACGTTTGATGCCTACGTCGATGCCAAGGCCCGCATCTTCGAAAATCAAGGCAGCGGAGATTTCGCGGTCCTCAACGCCGACGATCCTACTTGTGCCGCGATGGCCGCGCGGACCAAGGCACAGGTCTTCTGGTTTAGCCGTCAGAAGGAAGTGCATCGGGGCGCATGGGTGCGCGATGGGAACATTTTATTTCGCGATGCGTCGAAGCGGAGCGAGGTCATGCTGGTATCCGAGATTCCGCTAAAGGGCGCACACAATCTGGAGAACGTGCTGGCTGCGGTGTGCGCGGGCGCGCTGATGGGATGCGCGCCGGAGAAGATTCGCCAGGCGGTGCGCGACTTCAAAGCGGTGGAGCACCGTCTGGAGTTCGTGGCCACGGTACGCGGCGTGGACTACTACAATGACTCCAAAGCCACCAATGTCGACGCGACAATCAAGGCGCTGGAATCGTTTTCAGCAGGCGTTCACCTTATTCTCGGCGGCAAGGACAAGGGCAGTGACTACAGCCTCCTCAACGATTTGCTCCGCCAGCGGGTAAAGTGCGTGTACACGATTGGCGCGGCGGCGGCGAAGATCGAGTCGCAGATTGTCTCTTCGAAGGACGGCGGTCCCGAAGTTGTGCCGGCGGAGACGCTGGAAAATGCGATCCGCAAAGCGAATGCCGCAGCCCAACCGGGTGATGTGGTGTTGTTAGCTCCGGCATGTGCCAGCTTCGATCAGTTCAAGAACTACGAACACCGGGGGCAGATGTTTAAGGAGATTGTGCGGAGTCTGGAGTGAGTGCGGCTTCCATGACAAAAAGCATTGGTGCGCCTGGGGCTCGTAAGGGCTTCGCATTGACTTGGAATTCGATTTTCTGAAAAACTAGGTTCTAAGCGTACGCGCTCAACTGTGGGCCAGGTCTTCGACCCGTGATCGTTTTCCTGGATCGTTTGGTCCGAACGAAAATGGAATTGTTACTCAACTTGGTTTGGCTGCTCCTGGCGCTGCCCGCCTATTGCTTGTGGCGCAACTCTCGTGATTCGCGCAAGAGCGGCAGCCCTAGTCCATTCCAGTGTCTGCTGGCGCTGGGCTGTGCGCTCGTGCTGCTTTTTCCTGTGGTCTCCGCTACTGACGATCTCCATGCTATGCGGGCGGAGATGGAAGAATCGAGCAAGCGCAGCATTCGCCAGGCAGGCGGCGAGAAATCTTCCGTAGGCGACAGCCGGTGGCACAACCCGCCGGCTGCAGTGGCCGCATTTGCTACGCTGGCTCCTTTGTGCAAAACCTGGCGACTGTTCCACGTTCCGCAGTTATTTTTCGCGGTCGCCGCTTCTGCCGTCCACTCCGGCCGAGCTCCTCCTGTCGCGGTCTCCAGCAGTCTTCAGAGTTAGTCTCATCTGCCGAATTTTCGTCTTGTTCTTTAGCTGAAAGATCGTTCAGATCGAAAATTCGATAGCCAAATCAATTCACCTTTACGAAAAACTTACAGGCAGGACCACACACTCACTTGCGGTGTTGTCAAAGGCTGCTGGTCAGCTGTGCGGCAGAGGTATCCGTTTAGTCTTGCGGAGCAATTCACGGAGTTGGCGAATGTGGAAATTGTTGTGGCGGAGTTTATCTCGGCTGCTAATGCTGGGCGCGGCAACGCTTGCTGCTGCGCAACAGCCCTCCGTGCCGCCGGCGCCGCGCGCCTGGACCTGGGACAACGTGAAAGATCGTTTCGAACAGAACAATCCGACGCTGCTGGCGGGCAAGCTGAACATCGACGAATTAAAGGCCGACGAGATTACGGCGCATTTCCGGCCCAATCCTGATCTCGGCCTGCTGTCCGATCAAATCGATCCCTTCAATGCCGGACCCAACCATGGAGCTCTCGCCTACCTGCTGCCTTCCGCAACGATTAGTTATCTCCATGAACGGGCGCACAAGCGGGAACTGCGTACCGAGAGCGCAAAGAAGGCGACTGCGATTGGTATATCTGAGCAATCGGACCTGGAGCGAACTTTGCTTTTCAGTTTGCGCGGCGCTTTTGTGCAGATATTGCAGGCCAAGGCCGTGTTGCGGGTGGCGAGGGACAATCTCGATTACTACGATCACGTGCTCAAGGTTAGTCGCGACCGTTTTCAGGCCGGTGACATCGCGCAAATCGATCTGGACCGGCTGGAACTCCAGCGTGTGCAGTACGAATCCGACGCACAGGCCGCCGAAGTGAATCTGCGAACCTCGAAGATTGAATTGCTGATGCTGCTCAACGACCGCACTCCGTTGGAGCAGATGGATGCGGTGGGAGTCTTCGACTTCAACGATCAGCTTCAGCCGCTCGACGACTACCGCAGAATGGCCATGGACACGCGCCCGGATTTGCAGGCGGCCGTTCAGTCGGTGGACAAAGCGGTCACCGATCACAAGCTTGCGGTCGCGAATGGATCGACTGATCCGACCTTCAGCTTGGATGTTGGACGCAACCCTCCGATCGATCTCTATTTTGGCGTGGGCGTGAATTTTCCCCTGCGAATTTTTGACCGCAACCAGGGCGAGAAACTGAAAACACAGATCGACATTGCGCGGAATGAAAAATTGCGAGATGTGGCGCAGGCTCAGGTCTTCAACGACGTGGATTCGGCCTACGCAACGCTGAGCAGCAATCTGACTCTGCTGCGGCCTTACAAAGAAAAGTATCTGCAACAGGCGGTGCGGGTACGGGACACAATCTTGTTTTCCTATCAACACGGCGGAGCGGCGCTACTCGATTTTCTCAACGCACAAAGTGAGTACCGGAGCGTCGAGCTGAACTATGCGAACCTTGTCGGTTCCTATTTGACGGCCGCGGCGCAATTGAATCTGGCGGTTGGGCGAGAGGTGATCCCATGACATTTCAATTCCGTGCCGGCCTTTACGGCAGCGCGTGGGTGTATGTCCTCAAAATAAAACGCACGGTTGTGTGTTTACTGATTGTGCTTGCGGCGCTGGCCTTCAGCTTGGCATGCTCAAAGGAAACCCCAGCAGCCACGACCAAGCAAACCGTCACGCTTGATCCGGACGTTTTTGAAGCCGATCATCCCGAATTGTTCAAGACAGCAAAAGCGGAAACGCAATCTCTCCCCACTCAAATTACCGCTAACGGCACGGTGAATCCTGACATTAACCGCACTATCCACATGACCTCGCTTGGATCCGGACGAGTTGTGGACCTCAAGGTAAGGTTGGGCGATCAGGTCAAGAAAGGACAAACGTTGCTGGTGATTTCGAGCCCGGACCTGGCCGCCGCCATGTCCGACTATCAGAAGGCGCAGGCGGATGAAGTTCTCTCGCGTAAAGCTTTGGACCGCGCGAAGCTCCTCTACGACCGCGGCGCAATCGCTGCAAAAGACCTGGAAACCGCACAGGACGTGGAAGACAAAGCCAAAGTGGATGTGTCCACATCCGAGCAGCACGTGCGTGTGCTGGGAGCCGATCCCGGGCATCCTGGCTCGCTGATAGATCTGCGGGCTCCTGTCGCGGGCACGATTGTGGAGCAGAATGTCGCGGGATTCGAGGGCGTGAAGAGTCTCGACAATACTGTCAATCTTTTCACGATTGCCGATCTTTCGCAGGTTTGGGTGGTGTGCGACGTGTTCGAAAACGATCTGGGCGAAGTTCATGTGGGCGACTCGGCTGACATTCGCCTGAACGCGTTTTCCAATCGTGTGTTCCACGGCAAGGTCGCCGATATTGCCCGCGTACTGGATCCAAACACCAGATCAGCGAAAGTTCGCATTGTGTTGGGCAATTCCGACGGCGCGCTGCGTCCGGGAATGTTCGCCGTTGCCAGTTTTCGTTCGAGAAAGCTGCAGGCGCGAACCGTTGTGCCGGCGACGGCAATCATGCGCTTGCACGACAAAGACTGGGTCTTTCGCAGAGAGGCAGACAATCGCTTCCGCAAAGTTGCAGTGCAGGCCGATGGACTTGCCCCGGATGGCATGCAGGAAATTCGCGAAGGCGTGAAACCGGGCGATGAGGTCGTCGCCAACGCGCTGGAGTTCTCGACCGATGTGGCGGAGAAGAAGGCGGAGTCGAAACAATAATGATCCGCACCATGATCGATTTTGCTCTGCGAAACCGCCTGATGGTGCTGGGTGGTGCGTTGGTGCTGTTCGTGTGGGGCATCGTCTCGTTTCACAATCTCCCGATTGAGGCGTATCCCGACGTTGCCGACACCTACGCGCAGATCATCACGCAGTGGCCGGGACACGCGGCCGAAGAGGTCGAGCAGCAGATCACAGTTCCGCTGGAAGTCGAATTGAATGGCGTTGCGCATCTGACGCACCTGCGTTCGGTCTCGCTATCCGGTTTGTCGATGATCACGATCATCTACGACGATGACATCACCACGTTCAATGCGCGACAGGAGGTGCTTGACCGGTTGCAATTGGTGACGCTGCCGCCGGGGGTGAATCCGGGAATTGGGCCGGATTACAGCCCGACTGGCCAGATCATGTTCTACACGCTGACCAGCACGAATCCCAAGTACGACGTGATGGAATTGAAGACGTTGAATGACTGGTTCGTTGTGAACCAGTTGAAGTCGGTGCCGAACATTGTGGACGTAAATCCGTTCGGCGGGCCGACGCGCGAATATCAGGTGCAGGTCGATCCGGGGAAGTTGGTGGCGTACGGGCTGTCGCTGGCACAAGTGGAAACTGCGCTGATTGCCAACAATATCAACGCGGGCGGCGGATTTATTGAGCGTGGCGAGCAGGCCCTGAATGTGCGCGCCGTGGGATTGATGCAGACCACCGACGACATCGCAGCCACTGTGGTCAAGGTGCAGAACGGAACGCCGGTACGCGTCCGCGATTTGGGTAACGTGGCGCAAGCCCCGAAAGTGCGGTTGGGACAACTGGGCAAGACGATTCGCAAGGAAGACGGAACGATCATCGACGCTGACGATGTCGTCGAAGGCATCGTGCTGTTGCGAAAAGGTGCGGTAGCCGAGACAACTCTCGCGGCGCTGCACCAAAAGATTGACGAGTTGAACGGAACTAACGGGCATCATGGGTTGTTGCCTGCAGGTGTGAAACTGGTTCCACATCTCGACCGCAGCGAGTTGATGCATCTCACCACCCACACTGTTTTACGCAATCTTACGGATGGCGTGCTTCTGGTGACACTGATCCTGTTTCTCTTCCTGGGAAATGTTCGCAGCGCTCTGATCGTTGCCGTAACGATACCGTTTTCATTGCTGTTCGCGGCGATCCTGCTTGATCTGCGGCAAATTCCCGCCAACCTGTTATCGCTCGGAGCGCTCGACTTCGGCATGGTCGTCGACGGCTCGGTTGTGATGGTCGAGAACATTCTGCGCCACACCTCGTTCGGCGATAAGAAGAAGACGTTCATGGAAATCATCGCCGTCGCCGCGCACGAAGTGCAGAAGCCGGTGTTTTTCGCGCGTGTGATCATCATCGTTTCCTATTTGCCGATTTTTACTCTGCAACGAGTAGAAGGGCGTTTGTTCAGCCCCATGGCATGGACTGTCGCGTTTGCTCTGCTCGGGGCATTGGTGTTCGCATTGTTCATCGCGCCGGTGTTGTGCAGCATGTTGTTCAGCCGCGAGGTGAAAGAATGGCGGAACCCGGTTCTGGAATGGGTAAATCGCAACTACGGTCGTTCGCTCGATTGGTGCTTCGACCACATCAAGCTGACTCTCGGCTTGGGACTGCTCGCACTGGCCGCGATGTTGCTTCTTGTGTTTAGCGGAATCATCGGCTCGGAGTTTCTGCCACATTTGGATGAAGGTGCGATCTGGGTGCGTGGGACGCTTGCGCCGAGCACCGGGCCGTCGGCGGGAATTGGAATGGCAAATCAGGCGCGGCTGGTGCTCGCGGGATTTCCCGAAGTCAAGCAGGTTGTCAGTCAGGTCGGGCGTCCTGATGATGGCAGCGACGCGAGCGGTTTTTACAATACCGAATTCTTTGTCGATCTGCTGCCGCGCGAACGCTGGCGCTCTCAATATCACACCAAGGATGAGTTGATCGCAGCGATGGATACGTCGCTCAGCAAGTTTCCCGGGGTCGACTGGAATTTTTCGCAGCCCATTTCTGACAACGTCGAAGAAGCGGTGAGCGGCGTCAAGGGCGAACTGGCGGTCAAGCTCTTTGGCGGCGATCTGAAAACGCTGGAGCAAAAAGCCGAAGAGATGCAGAGCGTCATGAGTCAGGTTCCCGGTGTCGCCGACCTCGGAACGTTTCAAGTGCGTGGGCAGCCAAACGTGAATCTGGTTGTGGATCGCGCGGCCGCGGATCGCTTTGGCATCAACGTCAGCGATATTCAGGATGCGGTTGAAGGCGCTGTCGGCGGCAAAGGCTTGAGTCAGATTTTGATCGGCGAACAACGATACGACTTGACGGTGCGTTATCAACCCCAGTTTCGCAGGAGCGTCGAAGATATCGGCAACATTCGTATTCTCGCGCCATCGGGTGAGCGCGTGGCTTTGAGCCAGCTTTGCCACATCACGCTCGATGACGGCGCTTCCACAATTTATCGTGAAGGGAACTCGCGCTACATCGCCATTAAATACAGCGTGCGCGGACGCGATCTCGGCAGCACGGTGCGGCAGGCGATTGAAGAAGTTGGACAGAAGGTGCAGTTTCCGGAGGGATACCATCTCGATTGGACGGGCGAGTATGAAAGCCAGCAGCGGGCCAACCGGCGTTTGGCCTTCATCGTTCCTATCACTTTGTTGCTAATGTCGTTCATTCTTTATTCGGCGTTTGGATCGTGGAAGTGGGTGGGGCTGATTCTGGCCGTGGTGGCTTTGTCTCCGCTGGGCGGATTTCTAAGTTTGTTAATTACCGGCACTCACTTCAGCGTTTCGTCTGGTCTGGGATTTCTGGCGCTGATCGGCGTTTCGGTTGAGATCGGCGTGATCATGGTGGAGTACATCAATCAACTTCGCACGCGCGGATTGCCGGTGCGCGAGGCGGCCAAGGAAGGCGCGGCGTTGCGGCTCCGTCCCATCATGATGACGATGCTGGTCGCGACGTTGGGTCTGCTGCCGGCGGCAATGTCGCATGACATTGGTTCTGATTCTCAACGGCCGTTCGCGATCGTGATTGTTGGAGGATTGATCGTGGAGTTGCTGGTGAGCGTGATCCTGTGGCCGACGCTTTATGTCTTCTGGGCGCGACCCGGTGATCGGTTGCCTCCGGCGGAACAGAGCTTCATGGCCGAGGGAGAGCACGTGGATTAGGGCCAGCGTGCGAACGCTTGCGTGGTCGGCTTTTCGGTGGAAGTTCCTGTTGAAGCCGCAGGTGTACTAACTTGCGTGGGATCCTCGACTTCGCAAGATGGTTCGCGAGCGAACCATCCTGCTCCGCTCGGGACGACAGAGGCAGGGGCGGGACGATTTATTGTGAGGGGTTCACGGCGGCGACTGCACCGCATTAGCGCAGCGCCTAAAGAGAACTCCGTTGCGGGTACGCTCGCGATATGCCTGAAGGCATATCCTGATACGAATCCCGAAGACGGACCCCGACGGATATTGAAGACGAATCCTGATGAGGGATTGTTGAAGAAGAATTCTGAAAACAAAAAATAAGAGTTCCGAGGTGGTGTGGGGTCCGTTCGTCTCGGCCAGTAGCTCGCGTTAGACCCTTGCTCGACCTGCTTTCACTGCCTTCCCTTTGCAGGGATGCCGCGCGCGATCTTCGCTTGGGCTCCGGGCTTACCGCCAACCGGATAAACCTACCCTACGCCTCGGAACTCTATCCTGCCTTCAACGTTTCTTCCTGTTCT
>Ga0209006_10000910_pt1 | contig 27414 bp, 27 predicted proteins | sample JacPin_JW_Ref_O2_FD_188567 | JGI IMG/M metagenome (GOLD analysis project Ga0209006, IMG submission 188567) | Forest soil microbial communities from Algoma, Ontario, Canada - Jack Pine, Ontario site 1_JW_Ref_O2 (SPAdes) (version 2) | ecosystem: Environmental > Terrestrial > Soil > Boreal...
AGAGAGGAACTTGTATGGATTCGCACTATCTTTTTTTAAGTGCAAAATATCTATTCGCGCCTGCCCATCATATGCCAGCACGCTTGCGCGACGGCTCAGGGAGCGGTCTATTACCGCTGGCGGTATGGCGGAGTATTTCGGGGATACCTAGAATCTCTCCAGCGGACTGAATATCTGCCGGCCGAGCAGATTCGTGAACTACAGGCGGCCGAGCTTCGACGGCTGCTGGGTTTTGCTTCCACGCACGTGCCCTATTACCGCCGGAATGGTTGCACGGAATTAACGAACAAAGATCAGATCAGGGAGCGGCCGGAGGATTTCCTGGCCGATACGTTTTCACGGCGGGCGCTCATGCACGCGCACACCAGCGGCACGACGGGGAAGCCGCTCACGATTTTTTACAATCGCGCGGCGATGCGCAAGATGTGGGCGTTTGTAGAGTTGTACCGGGCGACGGCCGGGGTCACCAAAGACGATCGGCGCGGGCAGTTCACCGGCAAAATGGTCGTGCCGGCAAGGCAGGCGGCGGAGAAGAAAGTCTTCTGGCGGCGCGACCTGGCCAACCATACGCTGCTGCTTTCCAGCACGCATCTGCTGCCGGAGAATCTGGCCTATTACGTGGCGGCGATCGAGCGCTTCCGGCCGGTGTATCTGTGCGGTTATCCGTCGTGTCTGTACACGCTGGCGGAATACTACCGGCAAGTGGGCCGCAAGGCGCCCCGGCTGACGGCGGCGCTGACCTCGGCGGAAACGTTGCTGGAGCATCAGCGCCGGGCGATCGAAGAAGTCTTTAGCACACGCGTTTTCGATCAGTACGGGCAGACCGAGATGCAGAGCTTCTGGTACGAATGCGAAGCGGGCCGCATGCACGCGCATCCGCTGGCGGGAGTGACCGAGATTCTGCGGCCGGACGGTACGGCGGCGGCGCCGGGCGAGATGGGTGAAGTGGTGCTGACCGGCCTGGTCAACTATGCCATGCCGCTGGTGCGGTACCGGGTGGGCGACACGGCCCGCTTTGCCGTGGAATCCTGCCCTTGCGGGCGCGGCATGCCGGTGATCGAGGAGATTGGCGGTCGGGTCGACGATGTAGTATTCACGCGGGAGCGTGGGTCGCTGGGGCGGCTCGATCCCGTGCTGAAGGGCGTGCACAACATCGTGGAGAGCCAGATCGAGCAGGAATCGCTGGACGTTTTGCGGGTCCGCTTCGTGCCTGCGCCGGGCTTCACCGCCGAGGACCTGGTGCTGTTGGAAAGCAATCTGCGCGCCCGGGTGGGGCGCGGCATCCATTTGGAGTTCGAGTGCATCGACCGCATTCCGCGTACGGCGAACGGGAAGTTCCGATTCGTGATCTCACGGCTGGAACGGCAGACCGACCCAAGATCGTTCGGATCGTCACGCGGTTGAACATCGGCGGTCCGTCGATTCAAGCACTGCTGCTCACACGGGAAATGGCGGCGCTCGAATACCGCACGGTGCTGGTGGCGGGGAGCTGCGAAGCCGAAGAAGGAGACATGCGCTATCTGGTACAGGCCGGCGATGGGGTGTGCTGGGTACCGGAGCTGTCGCGTTCGGTGCGGCCGTGGAGCAACCTGAAGGCGCTGTGGCGATTGTGGCGGCTGCTGCTGCGGGAGCGTCCCGCGATCGTTCACACGCACACGGCCATGGCAGGCTGCCTGGGACGGCTGGCGGCGGTGTTAAGCGGCGTACCGGTCATCGTCCATACGTTTCACGGCAACAGCCTGAGCCAGTATTTTTCGCGATTTACGGCGGGTGCGTTCCGGCGCATCGAGCAGGTGCTGGCGCGTTTCACAGATGTACTGTGCGTGGTGTCGCCGCAGCAAGCTGAAGAGTTGAGCGGCAAGTTTCGGATTGCGCCGCGGGGCAAATTTCGCGTGGTTCCGCTGGGATTGGAGCTGGACGATTACTTCGCTCTACCGGCGGCGGAGCGGGATAGCCCGCTGACGGTGGGCTGGTTCGGCCGCCTGGCGCCGGTGAAGAACATTCCGCTGCTGGTCGAGACCATCGAAGGGGCGCTCGGCCGCGGCGAAGACATGCGGTTTCTGATCGTGGGGGATGGGCCGGAGCGCGGCGCGCTACGCAGCGTTTTGGATCGGTATGCAGGGCGTGTGGAGTGGCTGGGCTGGCAGCGGGATATCCTGCCGGTGTTGGCGCGCTGCCATGTGGTGTTGCAGACCTCTCGCAATGAGGGCACGCCGGTGGCGCTCATACAGGGGATGGCGGCGGCGCGGCCCTTTGTCTCGACGGCCGCGGGAGGCGTGGTGGATATGGTGGGCGCGGGCGGGTGCGGCAACGGCGTGCTGGCCGCCGGCGATGCCACGTCCCTGGCGGACGCGCTGGCGGAGCTGTCGCGCGACCGTGAGCGGGTAGTGCGCATGGGGCAGGCAGGGCGCGCTTTCGCCGAGCGGTATCGCAAGGAAGTGTTAGTGGGGAATGTAGATTCGTTGTACCGCGAGCTGTTGCGCGAGAAGAATTGGAAACCAAATTTATGAATGTACTGATTACGGGCGGGGCTGGATTTATTGGATCTCATTTGGCGGAACGTTGTCTTGCGGAAGGGTGGCGCGTGTCGGTGCTGGACAATCTGTCGACCGGCGCGATGGAGAATATCGCGCATTTGAAGGCACGGCCTAATTTTTCTTACTGCATCAATTCCGTATTGTGCGAGCCGTTGGTAGCGGAGCTGGTAGACAGCGCGGACGTAGTGTTTCATCTGGCAGCGGCGGTGGGGGTGAAGCTGATTATGGGCAACCCTGTACGCGCCATTGAAACCAACGTGCTTGGTACGGAGGTGGTGCTGCGGTGCGCGGCCCGCAAGGGTAAGCCGGTGCTGGTGGCATCTACGTCGGAAGTGTATGGCAAGAGCGTGCGGATGCCGTTCCGCGAGGAGGACGACTTGGCCATAGGGCCTACGACGGGGAGCCGCTGGAGTTACGCCTGCTCAAAGGCGCTCGATGAGTGTCTGGCGTTTTCCTACTGGCGGGAGAAAGCTCTGCCGGTGACGGTGGCGCGCTTGTTCAACACAGCGGGGCCGCGGCAGACAGGCCGCTACGGTATGGTGCTGCCGACCCTGGTGGGGCAGGCGCTGCGGGGTGAGCCGCTGACGGTCTACGGCAGTGGCGAACAGCGCCGCTGTTTCGGTTACGTGGGGGACGTGGCGGAGTCCCTGGTGCGCATCGTGCAGACACCGGAAGCCGTGGGAGAGGTGATCAACGTCGGCAGCGATGAAGAGGTCAGTATCAACGAGCTGGCGGCGCTGATCAAGAAGATTACCGGTTCGGCCTCTAGCGTGGAGCACGTGTCTTACGAGCAGGCCTATGGGCCGGGATTCGAAGACCCGCAGCGCCGCGTGCCCGGTCTGGAGAAGCTGGAGCGGCTGGTGCATTACCGTCCGGCCACTTCGCTCGATACCATCGTGCGGCGCGTGGTGGATTACGAATGGGCCAGGATGCCGAAACGCGCATTGGCCCTGGCAGTATAGCGATGCCGATCCTGCTGGCGGCGGCGCTTTCCGCGCTGCTGACGTGGTTGCAAATCCGGGTGAGCTCGCGGTGGAGACTCACGGCGGCCCCGCGGGCCGACCGCTGGCATAGCGCGGCTACGCCCTCGAGCGGGGGGCTGGCCATTTTTCTAAGCTGCGCGGCGGCCTATGGGCTGGCGTGTCCGGGACGCTATCCGCGGATCGCACTGGCCGTGGCGGCGCTGTGGGTCTTCGGATTTCTGGACGACCGCCTGCGCATACGGCCGGCGCTGAAGCTGGGCATACAGGTAGCGGCGGCGGGGTTCGTGGTTTTGGGCGGGGTGATTTTCCCGGTCACCCCATGGCCGCTGGCCAACGTGGCGCTGAGCATCTTCTGGATCGTGATGATCACCAACGCGTTCAACCTGATCGATAACATGGACGGGCTGTGCGCCGGAGTGGTGATTATCGTGTGCCTGTTCCGCTGCTGGCTGCTGGCCGCGGAGGGATACCGGGCGGACGCGGAATTGTGCGGGATTCTGGCCGCGGCGTTTGCCGGCTTTCTGGTGTTCAATTACCATCCGGCGCGAATCTTCATGGGCGATTGCGGCAGCCTGCCGGTGGGCTTTGCGCTGGGGGCGCTGACGCTGGCCGGTCCGGCGCCGCATAAGGGAATACTGCTGGCGGGATTCCTGTATCCGGCGGTGACTTTTGCTTATCCGATTTTCGACACGGCGCTGGTTTCGGTTTTGCGAAAGTTGGGGGGGCGGCCGATTTCCGTGGGAGGGCGGGACCACAGCTCGCACCGGTTGGCGTCGATGGGGCTGGATCAGCGGCAGGTGGTTTGGATGCTGTGGCTGATGACTGCGGTGGGATCGGGTTTGGGGCTTATGATTCATTGGACGCCCGGGGCTTTGGTGGCGGCCGCGGCGGTGCTGGTGGGGGTGATGGGGATGTTCGGAGTGTATTTGGCACGGGTGCCGGGGTATCCGCTGGCGAGCGCTCACCGCTGATTGGCGAGTGCTTCCACTTTGGCGCGGAATTTCGGATCATTGGGGTAGTGCTGCAGTAGTTTTGCGTAGGTTTCCCGGGCGTGCGCCCAGTCCTTCTGTTGTTCGTATATGAGAGCCAGGTTCCACATCGTTCGGGTCCATTGTAAGGGGAAGTCGCTTTCCGTCCTCACCTCCAGAGCGCCGCGATAAGGGCCGACGGCCTGCTCCAGATAGTCCGCTGCCAGGGATCCTTCGCTGTGCCCGGCCAGATCGCCCAGCGCAACGCCCAGGTTATTCTGTGTCGCCGCCCACGCCTGCGGCAGTTGCTCGCGGGTGTATACCTGCAGTGCGTTCCGAAAGGCACCGATGGCCTGCTCCAGATAAGCCGTCGCTTGGGATGTTTCGCTGCGCCCGGCCAGATCGCCCAGCGCAGTGCCCAGGTTGTTCAGTGTCCTCGCCCAATCCTGCGGCAGTTGCTCGCGGGTGAACACCTGGAGTGCATTCCGATAGGCGCTGACGGCCTGCTCCAGATAGGTCGCCGCCTGGGATGCTTCGCTACGCCCGGCCAGTGCGCTCAGCGCGATGCCCAGGTTGTTCTGCGTCATCGCCCATGCCTGCGGCAGTTGCTCGCGGGTACGGACCTGGAGTGCATTCCGATAGGCGGCGACGGCCTGCTCCAGATAGGCCGTCGCCTGGGATGCTTCGCTACGCCCGGCCAGATCGTCTAGCGCAGCGCCCAGGTTGTTCTGCGTCCCCGCCCAATCCTGTGGCAGTTGCTCGCTGGTGAACACCCGGAGTGCATTCCGATAGGCAGCGACAGCCTGCTCGAGATATGTGGCCGCCTGGGATGCTTCGCTGCGGCCGGCCAGATTGTCCAGCGCATTGCCGAGATTGTTCTGCGTCATGGCCCAGTCCCTCGGCAGTTGCTCGCGGGTACGGACCTGGAGTGCATTCCGATAGGCGGCGACGGCCTGCTCCAGATAGGCCGCTGCCTGGGGTCCCTCGCTGCGCCCGGCCAGATTGCGCAGCGCAATGCCCAGGTTGTTCTGGGTCATGGCCCAATCCTGCGGCAGTTGCTCGCGGGTGCGCACCTGGAGTGCATTCCGATAGGCGCTGACGGCCTGCTCCAGATAGACCGCCGCCTGGGATCCTTCGCTGCGCCCAGCCAGATCGCCAAGCGCAAGGCCCAGGCTGTTCTCCGTCGCCGCCCAATCCTGCGGCAGTTGCTCGCGGGTGAATACCTGCAGTGCATTCTCGAAGTACGCCTTTGCCTCCTTAAGGCTGGGCACAGCTTCTTCACCGGTAGTTCTGACGCCTAATTCCAACCGAGCATTACCGTAGTTAGCCAGGATTGCGGCCCACAGACGCGGACTGCGTACCCGGTCCGCCAGCGAGAGCGCCTTCTGATACAACTCGGCCGCCTTCCGAAAATTGTAATCGTTATAGTAAGCATCGCCGCCGAGACGGTAATCCCGAATAGTCCCTTCGGAAAGTTGCCTCTCGCTTTCACGCGCTTCCAGAAGCTTTCGCTCTTTCTGCGACGCGGAATCCTGGAATAAAGCGCCGGCCTGGGCGAAGTTCTTCCGGGCGAACGCGGCCAGACCGAGTTCGTAGATGCTATCCTGCTTCTGCTCGACCTCCCCAACCCAACGATCTACCTCGGCCTTGACCTGCTCTATTCCAAAACCGTATTGCTGCGCCCAATCCTTCAAATAGCGGCCCAATTCCGGAGGGGTATCGTCCTTCTTTTGCTCGCGAACCTGTTCGGTGGACTTTTCTGCCGCGTTTTTCAAGAGCGCCGTTAGATGTTCGTGGGAGAGGAACTTCGGAGAGCCGCGGGGGAGGAGTTCGAAGATCACAACGTCTTTCTGTAGCTGCCGGGGGATGCGCGTGCGTCCCTCGACCGGCTGAAATATCGCATAGCCGGGTACCTCGATATTGAACTTGATTTCCTCACCCGCGAGGAACTCCGGCGACAGGGGCACGATGAACAGGCCCGCGGAATTCGAGGTGACCATTTTGCCGGTTTGTTCGAGGGTCACATTCGCATTGGCAACCGGCTCCTCGAGCCCTTCCTTGAGTTTCACTACCTTGCCGTGGAGCGTCCGCGCGAGCGGATGCGCCGATGTCTGGGCCAACAGAGGCGTCGGGCACGAAGGCAATAGCAGAAGAACGCAGCTGGCGCGACACGCAGTCATCGCGGTTTGGCCGACTTTATGAGGGTGCAATTAAACGTGGTGTCACCCGCACGAGGATCGGCGGTCCGTACCTCGTAGCCAGGCTTGCTGGCGACTAGACGAAAATTTGTGTTTGTCGGCAGCCGAACTTGGAACGAGAAGCGGCCGAGTCGATCCGTGACGGCCGTAATGTTTTGGGTGGGAGCCATTACGGTGACGCCCTCCAGCGGAAGCCCATGTTCGTCTTGCACGTAGCCGCCGAACGGCTGCATGACGGCTTCCTGTTCCGTCGAAGATGACGCTGTGTATTGGCGGTAAATGACGGCGGCGGCGATCACAATTGCGAGCATAACAACAGCGACGATGTAAAGAGTCTTCCGGCTATCCCTCCGCTCGATATGGACATGCATGTCGCCTGCGGATTGATACACCGGGCCGCTAACGTTCCATCCTTGCTGCACGAATGTAGCGCTCAGCTCGGCAACTATCCGAGAGGGCTCCGCATTGGGTGTGGTTGCCAGTTTTTCCAGGACCGGGACGGCCGCGTCAGCGGGGGCCTTCTTAAGGGTGAGACCACTCAGCCATTGGGCTGCCGTATCTGCTGGTGATGCCTGGTGAGTCTGATAGGGGATTAAAGTGGGTGGAAGCGGCTTGTCATCAAGAGTCAGAATGCAGATGGGACGCTTTGCCGCTACTGCAATGTTCCACTCCAGCTCGACGAAATCAGAGTGGGCCGCATGAGCAGACCATACCAGCACGAAGGCCTCGGAAGACGCGATTGCATCCCCGAGTTTGCGAGGCCAGCGATCCCCCACGCGGAGACTCTGCACATCCCGCCAGACGTCCCAACCCACGGCCCGTAACTGTTCTTCCAACTCCGCGACGAATGGCGCGTCGTCATGCGAATAACTGAGAAATGCGCGCGGCATGGTTTGGAGTCGTGCCCAACCTTCTCCGTAAATGATACCTGTAATCGTCGACAAGCCTACAGAGTTTTCAAAATCGAGGCGTAGTCGAACATAGAGGACTGTGCGTTGTACTATCGGGATAGACAAGACGAGGCGAACGACTCATGACCATCGAACTCAAGCCCGAACATCAGCGCATGATTGATTTGGCTATCCAGTCGGGCGCATACCAGAACTCAGATGAAATGCTGGACCAGGCTTTCGAGATCATCCGCGAACAGCTTCGTCTCGAAGATTGGATGAAGGAGCAGCGCGAAACGCTTGCTTCCCAAATCGCCGTAGGTTTCGCCCAGGCAGAGCACGGTGAACTGATGGATGGTGAAGAGGCGGTACAGATGCTGCGTCAACGCCGCGCCGGGCGGCTGAAGACTCCAGGATGAGTGCGTCGTTTCAGCTCACTCTCCGCAAGCGACCGCAGATCTTGATGGCATTTGGTGTTTCATCGCCATGGATAGCAACGAAGCCGCCGACCGGGTGGAAGCCGAGATCATAGCCACATGTCATCGGCTCGCCAGCTCTCCGTTAATTGGAAGTAAGCGGCGGGATATCACGCCTCTGCCGGTACGTTTCTGGACTCTTCCCAGATACCCGAATTACGTCATCGTCTACCGGCCTGGAGCCAAGCCTCTGCAAGTGATAGCCATTCTGCATGGCAAGCAAAACCTGAAAGAGATTCTAAGAGATCGACCACAAGAGAAACCATGACGCAAGCACCGCCGAGAGGATCATTGGATCTCTGATGTTCGTCGCAACATACCCCGCCAGCTTTCTACCCGAGGCGAACGGGAAGGCCTTGCATGTCCGATTCCCGGATTTGCCGGAAGCGCTTACCGGCGGCGACGATCTCGAAGACACGCTTGCGCAGGCGACGGATTGTCTGGCCGAGGCTATGGCCGGCCGTATCGCTCGCGGCGACGAGATTCCGCCGCCGTCGAAGCCCAAGCGCGGGCAGCGCCTGATCAGCGTTCCTCTCTACCTTGCGCCGAAGCTGGCGTTGTATCTCGCGATGCGCGAACGCGGCATACCGGATGTTGAACCCGAAGCGCCACACCAAACCCGAGAAGATTCAGGCGGCGTTGGCAGCACTCGGCAAGCGTATCGTCATAACGTTCGAGGATGCCGCATGAACACGTGCACATAATTCAGCGCGCGGCTTGAATCTGTCCCGCCCATCCCGTGGGCGCCTCAAAGTTACCTGCGCCGCTGCGCACAAACTCCTCCAGCTCCGCGGCCGGTGCGCGAAACGCCAGCTCCCCGCTGAAGTCGCTGAAGGCGCGCGCCTGGGCGTCGCACAAGTGACTCAGCAGCGGAATCCTGCGCCAGTCGAATCCCATGAGCGTCGCGCAGGTCACGTCCACCATGCCGGGGTCCTCGCCCCATACCAGCAGGCCGCAGGCTTTCGGCCGTGGCTTCAGCGGGCCCCGGTTTTCGCCCGCCACGATGGCATCCACCAGCGTAAGGATGGGCCTGGGCCGCTCTCTACGGACTCCGGCCACTCCGTAATTGCGCGCGATATCCACCAGGTCGTGAACCGTGCGCCAGAGCGTGTCGTTGCCGTACCAGCCGCCGCCATGAATCACCGGCGACGGAGCGGCGCCCGCGCCGGCCCGCGCCAGCTTCCAAACCCACAACGGCGCGCGTGACTGCAAGAGCTCCCGGACCGGGCCGGCGGCGCGGCTCATCCAATTGCCGTCTGGATATTCGTCTCCTCCGGCGCGCGGGGAGCCCGCCCGAAAGTGCGGTAGAAAATCCTTCGATCCGACAATGCCGATGAAGTTCTTGAGGGCGCCGGTCAGGCCGGTCTTCATGTGGGTCTTGAGTTTGGGCACGTTCAAAATCACGTCGGCGGCAAGCACGGTATTGCTCACCAGGTAGCGGTGCGCGCCGTGGTGATGGCCGTTGGTGATTTCGGCGTGGTAATCGGTCACTGCGAAGCGCGCATTTACGCCCAGGCACGCGAGGCGGCTGCGCGGCCCCAGGTCCACCAGCGAATAGCCCTGGGGATCGCCGGCCAGCGCATGTACGCCGCGTACGAAGCTGCTGGCGTCGTCGATTTCGGCCCACTGCCGGCGCAGATCCAGGAACTCGACCGGCGCGCCGGCGTAGAGGGCTTCCAGTTGCGCCAGTCCGCTCTGCCGGCGGAAGCGGGCGAAATCGCAGCCTTGCAGCGGCGCGTCGGCTACGTACACGCGGCCCGCACCGCCCAGCGCCGTGAGCGCTGCGTCGATCAGCGGAGCCAGCAGCGAAGTATGGGTGTACAACACGTGGCGGCCAACGGTCTCGCCGAACTCGTGCTTTACCCAGTTGGGCTTGACCACGACGGTCATGCCGGGCTGGATCCAGCGGCCCAGGGGATTCTTCGCGTCCAGGCCGAGAAAGTCGAACAGCCGGCGTATGCTGGCCGCCGCCGTGGCGTAATCCGGCGCGTGCCATACCGTGGCTGGGTAAAGCAGCGCCGCGCTCATTTATAAAGGAGAAGTGGCGGTAACCCGTAGTAAATCCGGTATTTTTCGAACCTATAAAGGCGCGGTCTCTTCCGATACGTAACCGCACAGATGGGCAGAACGGGGTATTCCGGTGGCCGGATCGACAAATTCGACTCCCCTGCTCCGCACCACCCATTCCAGTCCCGCCTCGCGGCGGCGGCGCAGTATGGCTTCGCTCGGAAAAATACGGTACTTGGTGCCAATCGACTCCGGGGTGTTGTAAGGCGACAGGATCTCCAGGGCTAACTTACGAATCAGGCGTTGGGTGTTGATTTTACAATTCTTAGGGGTCATACGGCAAAGTTGCGACATGCCCCGCCAGCCGATCACGATGGAGCGCGCGCCAGTGGATTCGGCGGTAGCGGCCTTCCAGAGAGCCTGATAGAGGACTTCCTCCCCTAACGAGTGGCCTTCATGAGCGGCAGCGCACTGGCGGATACGTGGGCGGCGGCCAGTGGTTGTGGCGCCCCCTGAGACTGGCCGAAACGCAGGGGCCGGAGCATCTCCTGAGGTCGAAATAACCCCAGGACCCCGGTTAACCTCAGGGGCTGGATCAGCCTCTGATATCATGATCGACACAGGGCTCGAAATAACGACAGGGGCTAATTCGGCGGCCGAGGTTATTTCAGCCACTGGTGTTAAAACGGGCTCTGGATCTGGAATGACGTCTGGAGTTTGAACAAGTACGGGGCCTGAGGAAACCTCGGGAGTCGAGACGACCACAGGGTCTGCAACGGGCTCAGGGACTGGAGGCTGCAAGTGGGGCAGGGGAATGGGGCCGTTCAAAAACGACAGATAGCCGCCCATGCCAGGCTGGCTGACGATCTCGTCCCAGCCGAGGGGCTCCATCGCAGGCTTACGCCTGGAGGATCGCTTGGGCGCCTTCGGGTTGTCTTTGGTCGGTTCGCTCACTGAGCAGCTCCAACAACTGCGCTGCGGCCATCTGATAATCTTCCATGGCCTTGCATTTCGGGTCGTAATCGGCTAAAAACTGGCGGGCGCGGCCACATTTGGAAACGGTGACATCGGTCCGAATGGCGGCCAGCAGGGGAATCTTGAATTTGGCGGAGAGGTCCTCGAGCGATTTCATCATAACCGCAGTGTGTTGAAAACGCTTGTCGACCATCACCGGCAGCAGCGCCACCGGCTGGACGTTCACCCGGAAAAGCTCATTCATCATGCGGGCGGTTTCGAGGCAGGCTCCGGCGCCCTGCAGGCTGAGGGTATCCATGCTGACCGGGATCAGCACGCGCTGCGCGTAAACCATGGCGCAGGTCTGCATTAAGGTAATGGAGGGGGCCACGTCGATGAGCACGATATCATAAGGCTCGTCGACTTTGGAGAAGAGCAGGGAAAAGGACATCTCTCGCGCCGGCACCCCCATCAGGGAGGCTTCCGCCTGGATAGTTTCGCGGCTGCTGCACAACACATCGATATTGGGCGCGGCGTGCACCAGGCAGCTCTCGAACAGGTGGTTGTAGACCACGAAATGGTGCAGGAATTTGTCGGACTTGAGCCCCAGGGACATACCCACCGAGCCTTGGGGGTCGGTGTCGATCAACAGGACCTTGCGGCCCTGGTCGGCCCACAGGCGTGCCAGGGTGGTGGCGGTGGTGGTCTTGGCCACGCCGCCTCTTTGATTCGAAATCACCAGCCTAATCACTATTGTTTCTCCGCGTTGTTCTCCGCGAGGGTTTGCCGGATGCGTTCCACGTCCTGGGCGGTCCAGCGCCGATACCGGTTGGCCTCGTTGCGGTCGGGCTCCTGGATCTTTTGGGTGCGCAACCAGTTCATCAGGGTGCGCTTGGTAATTCCCAGGACGTCGGCCACTTCCTGAGATTTGAGATACGGCTCCACGCGAGATTTCATGGATCGGCTACATTTTGATCGTAGGGAGTAAAGCCGGCGGTTGTCAATAGAGAAGTGATGAAAGTAATGAAAGACTATATGGATAAACCCAGGGCTCGGATCGACCCCAGGGGCCGGAGTTCGGGGTCGGTGTGAATATGCTGTACAGGTGTGTCATTCATGGGACCGGATGACAGCGGTTTTGTCATGATTTCAACAAGTCAATAGCGGCTCCAGAGTTGCTGGTGCGTCTGTCGTGGTTAGCTTCGTGTCTTACGAGCCGGGTTTGCTATTGCGGGTAACATGGATCGTCCTCAGAACTCTGTCTCTTCCTTCGGTCGCGTGTCTGGAGGTTGACGCCGTGGCAGCACAATCACCTGACGCAATCGAGTGGCAGACGATGGCCGGAGGGAAGATGTTATTTGAGGTCGCATCCGTAAAGCCAAGCAAAGCGCCTAAGGTCCCTAACTTTCCGTTGGACTCCAGGAATGCAAAGGCCCCTGGGGGGCGCTTGTCCGCAGCCTTTCCACTTTCCGGGTACATCATGTTCGCGTATAAATTGGAGCCATGGCAGGTAGCGGCGGCGTTGGCCGACGCGCCGAAGTGGGTCGGAACGGATTTGTATGAAATCGAGGCGCGAGCGGATGGAAATCCAACTAAGGACCAGATGCGCTTGATGATGCAGTCCCTGCTCGCCGAGCGGTTCAAGCTGGCCGTTCATTTTGACACTCGGGAGGTCCGCGTGTTTGCCTTGACTCTAGTCAAGCCTGGCCAGGCCGGTCCTAAGCTGCGTCCCCACGCTGAAGGGCCACCTTGCCCAGCCCCCGGGACGCTGTCTGTACCGCCCCAGCGCGACGACGTTTTCCCGCCGAACTGCGATACTCAGCAAATGCGGGTTAAACCCGGCGGTATGGCCCTGACGGGATCTCGAAACAGCACCATGCAGTCGCTGGCCGATGCGGTTCGATCCGTAGGATCCCTATCCGGAGAGATCGATAGGCCGGTGGTGGATAGAACGGGGCTCCAGGGAACGTTCGATTACACGATCGAGTGGAACGGCGGGGTGGCTAGTCCGCTTTCATCCGGTGCGGACGCTCTTCCGCCAGATCCGACGGGAACGACGTTTTTGCAGGCGCTGCGCGAGCAATTGGGGCTGAAACTGGTGTCGTCCAAAGGTCCAATACGCATGCTGATCGTCGATCATGTCGATAGGCCTTCAGAGAATTGACTAGCACGCACACCTTCTGGCTGTCGAACTTGTCGTCTTCAGTCGGATTGTGGACCGATCACCGCGATCCGCCGAGGGATGCTGGCCGGTCCTGTTGAAGCCGCACGGCATTCCTTCGCGCCAGACGCGTGACCGACCCGCGCAGAATCAGGTAGGGCAAGATCGCCAGGACGAAGGCGACGATGAGCGTTTCCCCCGGATATACAAAGTGTTGCACGATGATCTGGTACACGACGTCCAGCACCAGCGCGAGAATGTACACCTTGCCGACACTCTTCCACCCGTTCTTGAGCATGTCGTCGCGGGCGGCGGGATCCGTGAGGAGAGTCCAAAAAAACGGCGGCTTGCCAGCCCTGGCATCTGCCAGCCCCGCGCGAATCGCGAAGACCGACGCCATGACCGGCTGGAGCACCAGTCTGAATTTCATGGGCCCGCTGACTCGGGCTACCAGGTCACTTCCGATGCGCGTCAACATGTGGTCCATAATGTTCCCTCCCTTCTTTCTCTTTCAGAACGGCGTTCACGTGCCGGCGCCTGGGCCCGCGGCGGGCGCGGGGACCGGCACGATTGACGGCCAGTGCTCCCGGACAGCAAGCACGCGGAAGACGAACGCAACCAGCACTGCGATCAGCGTGACGGGAAAGAAGGAGGTGCTGGCTTTCATCTCCACTGCGATCAGCGTGTAGACCGCGCTCGCCAGCACGCCCGTCGTGACGAGCTGCTCCGATGGCCTCACGACCTCCGGCGTGACCCCGGAGAACAGGTCGATGAACACCCCGCCTGCCGTGGTGGCGATCAGCCCGATGATGATCGCAGCGAAGACCCCAAGATCGTGCTCGAGCGCCTTATGGGCGCCCAGGATCGCAAACCACGGCAGCGTGAAAGACTTGAAGAAGGCCAGCGTCCTGGTGCGAAACCGTTCCTCCTTCGATTCGGCGAAGCGATAAATCGCCAAGCCCAGCAGACCCGCCAGAAGGCACACGATAAGATAGGCCGGGTCCTTGATTGGCGCGGGAATCTCATTTAGCAGCACGTCGCGCGTCACGCCGCCACCAATACCGCCGAAGAAGGCCATGATCAGCAGCCCCGCGGCAGTGTAGCCGCGGTTGTGCGATGGTTGGCGGGCGACCAGCACCCCGTACAGGGCGTTGATGCCGGCGGAAAACAAGTCGACGTTTGGAAAGCTTGGGAGGGTCATTTCGGGTTTCTTCTCAGACGGCTCGCCGCCCCGCAAAGTGGCGCGGGCCAATAATCCCCGCCGATGCCATGTGCCCATCGCGAAAGGCGAAAATCGCAGAAGAGCTGCTCATAAAATGCGTACCTTCTTCACGGGCGCTTCATGGGCGCTTCATGGGCGCTTCACGGGCGCTTCACGGGCGATGGATGTTCCCGGCTAAAACGGCCCGTGGCGCAACAGAACACCGTAAAACGTGATGCATCCAACCAGGACGACAGCGATCGCTATGGTCAAGGAGAGCGACCACCCACGCTGCGCCTTGATCGCCCCAATCTCGTGCAGAAAAGTCCGGTGCTGCCAAGCTGCGGCCGCTAATGCCACTGTGCCTAGAGCAATAAGGCTTAGTCCCAGATTGCGCGGTGTCTGCGGACGCTTGATGTTACCGGCGGCAATTTCTTCGGGAAGGTATTGGAAGAACTTGTAAATGCCGAAACCGAATCCGATCATCGAGATGGCGGTGCGTATCCAGGCCATCAGCGTTCTTTCCCCTGCCATGATGGTGCGCTGGAGGGCCACATCGGTTCGCTCTTCGGCAAGAAACGTTCCCCTATCTTTTGGCACCGTTTCAGTCATGGGACCATTCTCTTCGTGCTTCATTGCTTGGGGCCTTAGCAGGCCCAGTGACGATGAAGGTACCCGGCAGGTAAATTTAAAATATTTGCAGGCTGCTGGCCTGAGGAATTATGGCCCAAAGGAATTGGAAAGAGGTAATTGTCTGCGCCGATGTAGAGCGTCTCGCCGCCATGCACTGCTGGTGAACCCGCAAAACACTAATGTGGCACGGGAGCGGAACGAGCTGCGTTTACATCTACGCGTGCGGCCGCTCTTTCGCTGTCGTCTAACATCCAGACTTTCTGAATCACAGCGAACAGAAATGCTGTAGTCAGCCCGAACAGCAGCCATCCGTTCAGCGCCTCCAGCGCACCCATGAGTTGCCAATGGCCTTTCAGGGTCAGATTTTCGTGACCGTAGCTGGTGATTGCGTTCAGCGAATAGAGGATCGAGGACTTGAGGTCAGGTAAAGCGCCCAGAAGCCGGTAGGCGGCAGCCCAGATGGCTGCCTCTAACCCGTGCAGGCAAGTGGCTAACAAGGTTATGGTGCCCATGAGCACCACCAGCGCAGCTTTGGGGTGGCGACGCTCAATAAATATGCCGGAGACGTGAACGGCTCTTTGACTCAAGAGCCCGAGGCCTACGACGTGGATGACCACGGTCAGCACAATCAACGGTAAGCCCCACATCCAGTCGGTGCGGAAAGCGAACGGATCGACAAGGAGGACGTTGAAAGCGGCCTGGACAGTTCTCATGGCGAGCTCCGCACAATAACATAAGACAAGCCGCCGGATCGCTGTCGCAATCAATTATCCAGCGCACCAGCTACTTGGGAGCTTTCGGCGGGCACTGCGCATCGTAGGTCGTCTGCATGTGCTTCAGCTTAAGCACGCCGTAGAGCACCGTAAGCGCCATGGCAATAACGAGAGCCGCGGCGAATCTCTTTTCCAGGCCGTACGCGTCCTCGCGGTAGGCGATATAGCTGGCGACGATCAAGCAGAGAATGCCGATGTTGATCGCCCAGTTCACCGGCTTCGACACGATGAAGTACAGGGTACCGAAGCCGGCGAGCTGGTACAGCATGAACGGCAGAATCGCTACCATCGGCAGCAACTCGGAGGCACCCAGCGTGATGTCGACAGCGCCGGGCGCCTTCGCATGCAGTAGAGTACTGTGCGCCAGTTCATGGAACAACGCCGGAATCGCACACAGGAAAGGCACCAGGGCGAGCAACTCGAGCACAAGCGACCCGCTCCAGGTGCCGACCTTGGACGAAGTGTCGGCGCCCGCACCCGATGATTGCGTCCCAATGTACAGTCCGCCGACGATGGCCGCCGCACTGGCCAGCATCAGCAGCTCCACGGTGATGCCAAAGCTCGCCGGTTCACCCGTCTTGATCAGCAGCAGGCCCAGAAAACCGGGGGTGTAGAACATTACGCGCACCAGTCGCGCCCAAACGCGCGCGTCGCGTTCCGGCGGCAGGATCGGGAGCGGAAGTCCGTTGGTTCCAATGGTTGGTCTGACTGTAACTTTCGACATTCGGCGTCCTAAGGGCGTAAGAGATTTGGGATCGACGCACATTAGACCGCAGCGGTCGCTGTTTTAGATGGACCAGCCGCAGGGATCCCTGGTAGATTCAATTGACGCCGGCCGTTCCCTGCCAGTCCAGAACATCAACCAGCTTCCAGGAATTCTGATTGAGATCCAGTTGTAACTGATTCTCTTTGTCGATCACCAGTTCAGCCGCGGGGTACAGGATTCCGGTGCTCTTGCTCTTGTCTGTGTCGTTCAGGTCGAATTCGCCACCAGTCAGGTTTAATTGCTGGGAACTGCTGTCCCAGAAAGCCTCGGCGAACGTGATTTGACGGTTGGTGATGAAGCGAAGTTTTCGCCCGGTGGGGGTTGGGGTCATCCGGATGAAGCTGCAGTCGTAGCCGAGCGTGCCGGTGATCTCGATGTGCCCAACCGCTTTCATCTTTTGCAGAGCGTTGACCAATCCCTGGTTCTTACCCTTATTGAAGGCCTGAACGAGCAACTGCTTGTCCGCCGGGGTGGAGTACTCGTAAATGTTCAGCGTGATTCCGATCACCTGTCCCATCTGAGTGCCCGTTCCCATGGCCGAAGCCTCGATCGTCTCCGACTTCACCCGTTCAGCGGACCAGCCCGGAATGCCAGTTAGCACCAGCACACCGATGGCGACCAGGCTCGATACGAGAATCTTCCAGATATTACAATGCATTGCTGTCCTTTCTTGCCGTTCCCAACCACGCCCGGCTCTCTTCGGGCTGGCGCGATCCCGCATCGCTTCTAAGCGAGTAAGGGGGTCCGCTCCGCTATGATGATGGAAAATGGCGAGAGCTTCTTTTTTTGGGAAGGTGAGACTCGCCGGGCGGTGGCTATGCCAGGAATGTCAACGGCGAGGAGTGATCGCCGTTACTATAACCGGGCCTAGGGCGGTACAGGCAATTACCACTGTGGCGTGCGCCAGCAAGTAGTGTCCGGCGTCGAGATGCGGACAGAACACGAAGAGAACGAATAACCCGGTGAGTCCTCCCAGGAGCCCGGTAAGTCCAGCCGCGGCCCGGCGCGACAGCACTAAGCCACGCCGCAGTATGAATGCGGCAGCGGTACACAGAACGGCTGCGTGGGCCATGCCGATGCTGAAACAGGTCGCTACGGCCCGGCCGAAATGGTCGTATCGCAGCAGGGGATAGAGCGCCCCGCCGCCGAGTACAGCGGCCAACGCCAGCGCGCCCAGCACCCAGGCCCGGACGCGCGGCAATGCGCCGGGGAACATCAATTGGGACAGAGAAACCGCACAAACCGCGATGCCGGCTGTCAGTAAAGTGACGAAATAGAGCTTTTGCAAAATCGAGGTGGCCAGCCAGCCTCTCACTCCCAGCACGGCTACCCCCGCTGTAACTACAACCAACGCTACGGTTAGTAGCGCAGCCGTATATACCCGTGGCGATGACAGCGGACGCACGGGTACTAAATCGCCGGTCACTACGGCTATGAGTCGCTGCTCCAGCCCGGTATCGATCGAGACTGGTCCGCTATAGGGCACAGAAGATCCCACAAGCAGGCGGCAGCGCTCGCAAGTGCGCAGGTGTTCGGCGGCGGCCGCGGGAAAGGGCGCGGACCCGGCCAGTAGTCTCGCGATGTCACGGCAATTCATTGCGCCGGCCCCTGCTGGACACAGGCGAGCGCCACCCGGAGGCATTGGTATGCGCGATGCGCTTTTTGCTTGACGGCGCCCACTGTCGAGGAGGTGGCCCGCGCGACCTCCTCCAGAGTCATTCCGCAGCCCTTCAACAGCAAGAGGACCTCGCGCTGACCTTCCGGCAAAGCTGCCAGCAGCTCGGGCATGGAAGGCGTACGGGCGCCCGGCACCGGAGCCGCGGCCTCCGGCAACACTTCGACCTGGATTTCACGGGCTCGAAACCGGTAGCGCCTGCGCCAGGCATCCAGACGCGTGTGCCGCGCAATGGCATAGAGCCAGGCTTCGGCGGGCGCTCCCGGGCGATAGGTGTGCCGCGCCCTGTGTATGCGCAGCCAGATTTCCTGGAGGACATCGTCGACGTCTTCGCGGCGATCTCCCTGGCTGAGACAGAATCGCAGTAACATGGGCGACGCGGCGCGGACCAGCTCCGCGGCCGCCGCCGTGTCGCCATGCTGATACCGCAGCAGCAGCTGTTGGATGTCAGACAGATAGCTATATCAGACCACAGGCCATACTCTTTCTACGCGGTGTGACTCATTGTGCCACCAGACCCACCGTGGAAGCGGGCAGGCCGGTAATGGAACCTACGGGCGCGAGACTGCCATCGGCGTCAACCCGGAACTCCGAGATCGTACCGGTGGCGAGGCTGTATAGGTATTGACTGCCGGCGCTGAGCGCGAGATCGATGGGCGATGTTCCGGCGGGCGTGCTTCCGGCGATTCCGTTGAGCAGCGCGAGAGAGCCGTCCCGCGCCACGGTGAAGCTGCTGACGGTGCTGGCGCCGGTGTTATCGGTATAGGCGAACTGCCCGTTTCCAGTCAGCACCAGCCAGCAGGCCGCGGTTTGCGTGGTTGGCAAAGAAGCGGTAATGAGGCGCAGTCCGCCGCCTTTGTCCGCCTGGTAGCTGGATACCGCACTCCCGTTCGGCGCGCCGTTGAACGCCTCGCTGACGATCAAAAGGTCGTGCTGGCCGAAGGCGAACCCCAGGGGCTCCTGGCCCGAGGATGCGCTGATGAAGGGACCCACGAGTCTTCCGGCATCGATGCTAAAGACCACAATAGTATTGGAGGTTTTCTCGGTGACCGCCACCAGCGTGCCGTCGAGATTGAACGAGACCTCGGCCGGTCCCGCGCCAGTCAGTACTTTCTGGGCAAATGGTATGGGGACAAGAGTACCTGCATTAGTCAGGTGGAAACCGGTAATGTTGGGAGTGCCGCCGCCATTGAGCACGAAAACGGTGTCATTATGCAAGGCGACGCTGATGGGCATGACGCCGCCGGATGCTTGAGTAGCGACGGCTGTCAATACGCCCGCATCGATCGAGAATACGGTTACGTCATTGCTGCCGGCGTTGACGGCCAGCAGCCACCGCCCGTCCTGGCTAAGCGCGAGGGAACCTTGCGAGCCCAGCCCGGCGCCGGTCCCGGCGCCGCCTGTCAGGACAGATTGCGATGGCACCAGGGCGCCATTGGCAGCGCGGCTATATACGACCACGGCATTGGGACCCGCCGGGTTGGTCATTGTGTATACCGCTCCGGAAGAGGCGAAGGCGGGAATCGCCAGGGCGGCGGCAGCGATCGCCAAAGTTGCTGCAAGTGAACGTAAAGACATAATTTGATCTCCTGCAGTAGTTCGCAACGGTTGCCCAAAAAGTTACGGTATGTGCGTCAGCATAAATACGCGAAAATGTGTTTATGCGCACGACAGTGGATTTGTCTGATGTCCGTCTGTGTGGATCTGGGCGTCTTCGACGGCTGGGGAAGGGCGGAGGCGGACGTCTCACCTCGGCACGGGTTGAAGAGCTTCCTACTGAATCCAGATATGCAGGGGGCTGGCCGCCCGCCCATCCACCGTCAGTGCCACGTCCGTATTTCCGCTTCCGGCCAGGCTGCGTGGAAGCGCCACGCTCACCTCGTCCAGGCCAGCGAAATGGCCTGCTGGACCCGCATATAGCACGGGCACATCGTGTCCCGCGATCTGCACGCGAATCTCGGCCCCATCCCGCACACCGGAGGCATAGAATTCGAGCGCGACCACGTCTGACGGGGCGCCCAGATCGATTGGCGCCGCACCGATAGAACGCACCGATTTGGTCCCGTCCGCGTGCGCCGTGATGGCCTGCGCGCCTCCCGCATGCAGTTGCACGCCGGCCGGCGCTTCCATAGTATCTTGGCCGCCCGGAATGGTGGCAACCAGAGTCCCGCTGCCGATCGCCAGCGTTGTGGAGTTGCCGGTTGTGGGGTCCGAGTAGGTCACCGTGTCGGGAGGGCCGAGCGAAATCGGCGCGAAAGGATGGATGAGCGCTTTCGCTATGGTACCCGGCGGCATCTGGACGTTCGCCAGCACATTGATCTGTATGCCGATTACACTTACCGGAGCGAACATCTCAAACACATCGTATTTGGGATTGCCGGTTGCCAGTTCGATGCTGGTGAGGCCGCTCGATATGACCAGCGGCGTCGGCTCCAGGCCGGATGTGACTGTACCCGCCATCTTTAGCTTGCTATAGCTGGCCCATTGTGCGCCATTCTTCGTAGGCACCGTCGCCGCGCTGGCAACTACGCTGATGCTGAATGGCTGGCCCGCCATCTGGAATAAATCGCCACCGCTCGTCGCAGGAATGGCGAATGTTCCCGTAGCCGTGTAAGTGACGGTTGGCGCTTGCTTGGCGGCAGGCAACTCCTCCGCGGTGACGAGGCCAGATATTGTCGCGACCACAAGGGCGGCATATCCCAGCGTTTTAACGAGTATCATATGGTCCAAACCCCCAGCACTTCTTGAAGTTAACAGGTTTTACCGGGATTTTAAAACATTTCAGTACCTATATTCGTCGCTTTTATTCACAAATAGTGTGGCATTTACCACTATTATGCGGATAATTCATCTGAATTAAGCCGACGGACCAAAAAAGGGGGCCCGCTTTGAGTGCTCGCGAGCGCGCTCGGGTCGCACCCTGCGGAGCCTAATCCTCCGCGCGAGCATTTTCGAGTACAGCCCAAGGACGAAGCTGTCGCGAGGAAAGCTAGGGCGAATTCCGCCCGGTGAAACAGAGGCAGGGCGGTGCGCAGCGCATCCGCACGGCAAATGCGTCGCGCCGGTCATTTTTGGCCACAGCTACAGTGTGCCGATCCCGAATCGATCCATCGGTTTCAGATTGAGCGAGTACACCGTAAACCTGAGTCAGGAGATCTCCTGGCTGTCTCAGCCCAGCTCCACAATTTTCAATCGTGCGCCTTCAGCGCTGGCGCTTTGTCGCAGGGGACACCTGGCACTCTCGCCGACGTAGCCACTCTATGGGGTGTCTTAGCAGAGAACCTGATTTCAAGGGCTCACGGCGTACTGTTCCGTTGCGCGGATATTGAAGGTAGGGATGGCGGGAAATTGCGCTGCCGAGGCGGACTTCTCATCCACCTCGGCGCAAGTAAAGAGGTCTCCGACTGAACAGCTATGGAACGTTTCTATTGAATCTGGATATGTACTGGGCTGGTCGTCCGGCCGTCCACTGTCAGCGACACGTCTGCATTTCCACTTCCGGCCAGGCTGCGTGGAACCGCTACGCTCACCTCATCCAAACCAGTGAAGCGCCCTGCCGGCCCGGCATATAGCACCGGTACATCGTGTCCGGCGATCTGCGCGTGAATCTCGGCGCCGTCGCGTATGCCCGAGGCATAGAATCGCAGTGCGACCACATCCGAGGAGGCTCCCAGTTCGACTGGCGCTCTGCCGATAGAACGTACTGATTGGGTCCCGTCCGCATGGGCCGTAACGACCTGCGCGCCTCCTGCATGCAGTTGCACGCTGGCAGGCGCTTCCGTAGCATCTTGGCCGCCCGGAATGGTAGCAACCAGAGTCCCGCTGGCGATCCCTAGCGTAGTGGAGGCGCCGTTTGTGGGGTTCGTGTAGGTCATAGTGTCAGGAGGACCGAGCGAAATCTGCGCGAAAGGATGGATAAGCGCGTTGGCTATGGTACCCGCCGGCATATGGAGTGTGGCTAGAACATTGATCTGTATGCCGATTACACTTACCGGAGCGAACATCTCAAACACATCATAACTGGGATTGCCGGTCGCCAGCTCAATACTGGTGAGTCCGCTCGATATGCTAAGCGGCGTCGGCTCCAGTCCGGATGTGACTGTGCCCTGCATCTTTAGTTTGTTATAGCTGGCCCAATGTGCGCCATGAGCCGTGGGCACCGTCGCCGCGCTGGCAACTACGCTGATGGTGAAAGGCTCGTCTTGCAACTGGAACAGGTCGGCCCCGGAGGCCGGCGGGGTTGCGAATATTCCTGTAGCTGTGTAAGTGACTTTCGGCGCAGTGGCCTCACTCTGAGCAACCAGCTTCTCCGAGGCAGATAGACAAAACACCCCGGCCGCCGCAACGGCCACAGCCTGCATCTTTCGAACATGAAAACAAACCATCTATTTGTTCCCCTTTATTCCTAAAGCAGTATAGAATCCTAGACCGTCATCTTACCTGATCCTTCAGGCAAAATCCCGGACTCTCTGGCGTGCCGGTACCAGTACTCTATCTGCTTTTCCGAGCCGGGAAAACCCGAGCGCGCCCAGTCAGTCAGTGACTCAGCGGCGCGCCCGGCTGTTTTCTATTGGATGTGAATGCGCACGGGTTCGGCCGTCTGGCCATCCACCGTCAGCGACACATCCGCATCGCCGCTTCCGGCCAGGCTGCGCGGAAGCTGCACGCTGATCTGGTCCAACCCGGCGAAGTGCTCGGCCGCGCCGGCATACAGCACCGGCACGCTCTGCCCAGCGATGCGCACTTCAATCGCGGAGCCGTCCCGTACACCCGCGGCAAAGAACTCGAGCGCGACCACGTCTGAAGACACACCCAGATCGACCGGCGCCGCGCCGATAGATCGTACCGATTGCGTGCCGTCCGCATGCGCCGAGATCGACCGGGCGCCCGCTTCGTGCAGTACCACATTGGCCTGACTCGTCGCGCCGCCTGCAACCTTGGCAACCAGGGTTCCGGTGAGATACAGTTCAGTGGTGTTGGTGCCGTCCGAATAGCTCATGCTCGATGTCTTCGGGAGCGCTACCGCGGCGAACGGCAGAATGTGGTCGTTGGTCAGGGCGGTCTTCGGCAGATCCAGGGTTGCGCTGATGGTCAACGTGATCCCGATCACCTTGACCGGAGAAAACAGCACAAACACGTCAAAACTCGGATTGCCCGTGGCCAGCTCGATGCTGGTGCTGCTGTTGGATATCGCCAGGGGCGTCGGCAGCAGGCCGGATTGGACTGTTCCGGTCATCTTGAGAGCGTTGTAGCCGGCCCATTGGGGGCCATGGTTCTTGGATACGTCCGCCTCGTTGGCAACCACGCTGATGCTGAATGGCTGGCCTTGCAACTGGAACAGGTCACTCCCGCTCTTCGGGCTGCCGAATGTCCCGGAAGCGGTGTAAGTGACGTTGGGCGCCGTCGCGGGGCCCGCGGCAACCAGAGTTTCCGAGGATGCGAAGTAACTGAATGCAGCCGCCGCGATGGTTACGGACAGCACTCTCCGAGTATAAAACGATTTCATTTTGAATTTATTTCTCCCTTTCCACTTATGTGGGTATGTAACTTGCTTTCCATCAAAGTGTAGACGGCAATGCAGTCTAAACTCAAGGTACAACGCTACTAATCCAGATTTATAGGTACCGGTACAGAAAGAGTAAACAGGCGGAGAGTTTAATGAGACAGACGGCCCCGCCGAGGCCGAAAAGGCTCCCGGCGAGACCGTCTGGAGTTCTTTATAGCTATTTACTAATTGGCACTACTGCGCCGCCAGCGACGGCCCGCCCCCGACATTGGACGGTGAGGAGAGGTTTCCGTTGGCATCCTCCGCGATCACGAAGTAGAGCGCCTGCAAACTATTGGGAGCCATCTCCGAAAACGCGGGAGCCGAAACCCTGGTCAGATACAGCGGAGGTCCCGGGTAGCCAAAAGCGGTGGTCTGTGCCGGCTGCGCGGTCAGTCCCAGAGTCAGGCTTCCACCCACCGGATCTCCCGGAGGGGCCGACGAATCGTTGGATGCGTTGGCGATGCGATAGACCAGATAATCCACCGCTCCGGATACGGTTGTCCACGAAAGACTCACTTGACCGCCCAACTTGCCGGGCGCGGAGTGCAGCACCGGCGACGCCAGTGTGGCTGCGGGCCGGACGGCCGGCGCCGCGCAGCCGGGATACGTGCATTGCGTCCGGAACAGTTGGACATCCTTGGCCGTGATCTTACCGTCTCCGTCCAGATCCATGGGATCGTTCTTGCCGGCCGGCTGGTTCAACCTGGCGGCCATAAGATTGACATCCTTCTGGTCGATCACTCCGTCGTTGTTGAGATCCAGGGGGGTATTGTCCACATTGAAGACTTGGGTTCCGCCGACTTCCCGGGCCGTGCCCATATACAGCCCGAAAGGCGTAGCCGCAAAACTCCGGCTACCGGTGTTATAGCCGTCTCCCAGACCGATCTTGCTCATGAACTGCCAGTGAATCCCATCGGGGGTACGCCAGAGATCGGTTCCGAATTCCTGGTTCTGAAACGGCGAGAAGACCGGCTGGATGTAGTTGTCGGCGCTAAAGTCGTAAGTGCCCATGTATAATGACCCTGTCCCGCCGCCATACCCGCCCACTCCCATTCGCCAGAAGTGAACGGTATACCCATTGTTGAAGTACTGTCCGATGCCGCTGAGCGGCGAGACTAACAGGCCGGCGCCCGTATATCCCGGCGGAATGGTCCGGGGATTTCCCACCAGCAGGTCCCAGCTATCCACCGCATCGACGGGGACCGCGCCCGTGGTGTCGGGGTGGATACGCACTAACTCGTTAGGCCGGTCCGTTCCCACATACAAGCACCCCACTTTGCAATATACCGGGTCGCTGAATATCTCCAGGCTCATCGCATAATCGGCCACCAGCCCGCTTGCGAAACCCCCGGCGGGAATGATCTCCGTCCAGGTGTAGGGCGCCGTGCCGGTTCCATTGGTCTTCCAAACACCGTACACCGAGGGCCCGGCGCCCGGCGGATTGCCGGCGCCCGCATACAGGAAGTTATTGAACGTGTCCAGAATCCAGATGGGCAAAGTACCGGTCGGCGGACTGGCCCACTGGAAGTTGTTGTCGCCGCCCGCCGGATTGTCTCCCGGTATGGAAGAAAACACGCGGCCCACTCCCGGAAAATCTCCCACCTGCAGGAATAACACGCCATTCAATTGCCCCGCCGAGCGAATGCTATAGTTCGGAAACGCCGAGGTGCCGGCGCAATTCGGACTGACGGTGCCAATATAGCAGCCGTTCTCGGTGAGATTGCCCAGGAAGGTTCCCGGATCCTGCGGCAGAGGCGTCCAGCTCCCCAGGGCCCCCGTCGTCGTACGCAGGATGCGCGGCGGAGCCCACGTGCCTTGCGGGGCGCAGCCCTTCGTGACATTGGGGGGGTGGCACTCGAATATCTCTCCGGAAGTCACGCCGCCCGCGTACAAAGCTTGCACGCCGCCCGGCTCGGTGACCAGCGTCAGACTGCGGTAGCCGATGTCCCGGGCGGTCGCTACCGTATTGCCCTTCTCATCGGTAGTAGTCAATGAGTTCGGAGATTGGTAGACCCTTGTCCAGATAAAGGTCGTGGGGTTGTATTGCCAGATCTCGGCCTGCAACGGCAGATAGTGAAAGTCCGGCGTACAGTCGCCGATGGCCGGCGGATAAAGCGTCGGGATTTCTTCCTGGATCGCAGAGGTGGCCGCGGTGACACAGGCTACCTCCCGGCCCGTCCCTACATAGAGCATGCCATTGAACCATGCCATCGACCAGGACCAGGTGTTGTGCGCGTCGCCGAAGCCGCCCGTAGCTACACTGCTGAAGCCGGGCTGCTGCATCTGGAACGCAAGTACCTGTGCGTTGATGAATGGAAATGTGTTATCGCCAAGGCGCAATTCAAAGTGATTGCAAGGGATGATACCGAGCTCCATGGCATAACTCTCGGGCAACAGCGTCTCCGGATGATCCACTAATCCGTCGTTGGGAGGAGCGTTGGTGCCTCCCGTAATCCCCGCTAGAAGCGGCCCGGTAGTGGCGGTGGCGCAAGGTCCCGTAGTATTCGGACAAGTATAAGTATTGCCGGACAACGTGAAAAAGGGAATCTGCGCCTGTTGGAAAATAGCATCCCACTGGGGGCGCAGTTGCTCGACGTTGGCCACTTCCATGGACTGCACCGCGGGGTTGAGCAGCATCAGACCCTGTCCGACCTGCTGGTTCTGCGGCAGAAAGATCCAGGAGGCCAGCGCATCTCCCTGATTGGGAGTCCCCATGGTGATCACCATGTTCGCTATGCCGATCCACTCGGGATTAGCGATGGCGGCCTCCAGATCCAGCCCTCCTTTAGAGTGGCAGACGAAAAACACCTTAGACACTCCATAGTGGCTGAGGATCAGCGGGAACATGGTCTGCAGCATCGCCGCGTTAGTCTGGATACTGGCGGTGTTGGTTAAGTTATTGGTATTCAAGCTCAGGAAGACCGTGCGGAAACCGGCCTGGTAGGCATAATTGTACATGTCGTTTCCGGCGCCCGTGCACCCGGTAGCCGTAGGAGAGCAGTTGCCGCTCTCGATCCAGTCTTGATATTCGCCATCGAGCCCGTGTACAAACACCAGCACCGGTCCATGCGGACCACTGGGCGGAATGGCGCCATACCATAGGTTCGGCAAGGTCCCATCGACCGTGAGCGGCGGGGCTGTCGGCGGCAAGGCCAGCACCGGAAACACACCCAGCGACAAGATCAGCACCAGGGCGAAGCTCGACACTACAGATCGAAAATGAGGGAAGCCAACGGACTGTGACATGCAATTCTCCTTCAGGCGGGCCGCGGTATTTTCAGGCCTCACCCTTCTGTTTGAAAACGATAACCCACTCGTCTAATTTGGGGTGACTAAACCGTTCCACATTAACATTACCGGGGGGTAGAGTCCACAGTGGCGCTGAAATGCCGGTACTAGTAGCGGCCCCTGACTTATGCCGGTTGCCGGACTCCCGCCATCGCTTCCAGCAGATCGGCGGCGGCGGCCGGACCGCCATAGCGGGCGAAGGCGGCCGCCATGTGTTGCGCGTTCTGGCGAAACGACGGCGTGTGCAACACTTGTTCCACCGCTTCCCGGAGCCGTTTCGGAGTACATTGCTCCGGCCCCAGGCGTATGCCCGCGCCGCTCTCGACCACCCGGCGCGCAATGTCCGGCTTGTCCCA
>Ga0209006_10000911_pt1 | contig 27411 bp, 27 predicted proteins | sample JacPin_JW_Ref_O2_FD_188567 | JGI IMG/M metagenome (GOLD analysis project Ga0209006, IMG submission 188567) | Forest soil microbial communities from Algoma, Ontario, Canada - Jack Pine, Ontario site 1_JW_Ref_O2 (SPAdes) (version 2) | ecosystem: Environmental > Terrestrial > Soil > Boreal...
CTCGGCGGTGTCGCGCCAATGACCGGCAAGCCCCTTGAGCCGGGCGGTGATCTCGTCCGCGTCGCGGCCCTCGACCCCGGAATAGCAGAAGGTCTCGACCAAGGCGGGGTCGTGGCGTTCGAGCAGCGGCTCGAGGAAAAAGCTCACCGAGTGGCGCTTCAAATCGGCCGAGACATATCCAACCTTGAGCCGCTTTCCGGGATCGCGCGCATTGGCGAAGGCGGCGGGCTTGGCGCCGCCCGCTTTCGCGACCGTCTCTTCGCCCCATTTGCGGTGGAGATCGTAGATCGCGGCCGCGCCGACGCTGCCGTCATAAAGCGGATGGGCCAATCGCACCGACACCAGCCCCTGGCGGCTCGATTTGGACTTGGGGTTGAGCGCCAATCCCTTTTCAAACGCCGCCTCGGCCTCGTCCAAACGGCCGAGCTGCAGGAGCATGTTGCCGAGCTGGCCGTAAATCCAGTCGAGCTTGGGATCGAAGGCGAGCGCGCGTTGCAATGTCTTGACCGCTTCGCTCGGCGTCGCCTGTTGCGCGTGGCCCAGCGCGCTCAAGACCTCGGCGTTGCCGGGGTCGAGCTTGAGCGCGGCGTCGTAAAATTCGACCGCGCCCGCGTTTTGCTTCTTGCGCAGCTGGACGTTGCCGGCGTTGAACAGATATTTGGCGGCGGCCAGGCGCAGATCGCGGGCGTCGGCGGTCTTGCCGGTTTTCTCCTGCCGCCGCGATTCCTCCAGCAGCAGATCGGCGGCGCTCTGATAGGCCGGCAGGTGATCGGGATCGAGCGCGATGGCGCGGCGCAAACTCGCCTGCGCCTTCTGGAATTGGCCGAGATGGCGCCAGGTCTCGCCGAGATTGTGGTGGATCTGCGCGTTGTTGGGGTCGCGTTCGAGCGCGCGGATGAAGAGCTCGGCCGCCTTGGGCAATTGACCGCCCTGTCCCGCCGTCATGCCAAGCAGCACCAGCGCCTCGACATGGCCGGGGTCGAGGTCGAGCGCCTGGCGATAGTGCCGCTCCGCCTCGCTAAGGCGGCCGGCCCGGTGATGCCCGATGCCCTGCTGCAACAGCGCGGCGATCGAAGACGCGGAATCGGTGGTGCTCATGAATGCGCGGCCGGGTTATGCTGCGCCGTCCCGTACGCAGACACCGGAGTCCGGCCATGAAACCGCGCGAACGCGCGCCTTATTCCGCGATCGTCGATCGTCCGCCGTTGAAATTTCCCGAAGGCGTCCGCCTCGTCATCTGGCCGGTGGTGAATCTCGAAGTGTGGCAGATCGAAAGCCCCATGGCGCGCCAGATCCTGCCCGCGCCCATGGGCGGCCAGCCGCTTCTGCCCGACGTGCCGAATTGGAGCTGGCACGAATACGGCATGCGCGTCGGCGTGTGGCGCTTCTTCGACGCCTTCGACAAGGTGAAGGCGAACGTCACGCTCGCGATCAACGCCAACGTGGTCGAGAGCTATCCGCGCGTCGCGGCCGCCGCGCGCGAGCGGCGATGGGAGTTCATGGGCCATAGTTACGTGCAAGGCCCCATCCACAAGCTCGAGGACCAGCGCGGCACGATTCACAAGTCACTCGAAACGATCGAGAAATTCGCCGGCAAACGGCCGGTGGGCTGGCTCGGCCCGGGCCTGACCGAGACCTACGAAACCCCCGATCTGCTGGCCGAAGCCGGAATCCAATACATCGGCGACTGGGTCTATGACGACGAGCCGACCGAGATCGCTACAGCGCATGGGAAGCTGGTCACGCTGCCCTACACGGTGGAACTGAACGATATCCCGATGATGGTGGTGCAGCATCATCATGCCGATGTTTTCCTGAAGCGCGCCTGCGACCAGTTCGACCGGCTCTATCAGGAAGGCGCCGCGCGAGCCAAGATCCTGTGTTTCGCGATCCACCCGTACATTAGCGGCGTGCCGCACCGGATCAAGTATCTCGAGGCCTTCCTCGATTACGCCGCATCCAAGCCCGGCACCGTGTTCTGGACCGGCGAGACGATCCTCGACTGGTGGCGCAAGAACAACGCGGCCGGGAACCGGGGATGAAACTCCATATCGGCTCGCGCCAGGCTCGCGAGGGCTGGAAGACCTTCGACATCGCACCGGGCCCGGAGGTCGATTTCACCGGCGACTGCAAGGATCTGTCGCAATTCGCCGACGGCTCGGTCGAGACCATCTATGCCAGCCACGTGCTGGAACACGTTCCCTACAATCGCGAGATGATGAAGACGCTTCGAGAGTGGTTACGCGTCCTGAAGCCGGGCGGCACGGTGATGATCAGCGTGCCCGATCTCGATACGCTGTGCCGCCTGTTCGTCCATCCTCAGCTGACGCCGGAAAATCGTTTCGAGGTGATGCGCATGATGTTCGGCGGCCAGCTCGATGCGCACGACTTCCATTACGTCGGCTTCGATTGGCACATCCTCAACTCTTATCTGGGCAAGGCCGGCTTCGAGCGGGTCGCGCGCGTCAAGGAATTCGGGCTGTTCGAGGATACCAGCGCGATGAAGGTCAGCGGCGTGCCGATCAGCCTCAACGTCAACGCGCGCAAGCCGGGCTGATAGGCGCCCGGCCGCGGCTACTGCTGCTTCTTGCCGCCGAGCAGGCTTTTGAGCTGGTCGAGATCGGACGGGTTCTTGAGCATGTTCTGCAGCGACTTGCCGCTCTGCGTCACCACGCCCTTCAGATCGGGACGGTAGGAAAGATCGTCCCAAGGCCCCGTGATGTTCACCGGCAAGGCGAGCGCGCCCACGATCTTGGGCGTGAGCTTGTAATCGACCCGCTGCTGCGGCAGGTCGACGGTGCCGGCGCCGGTCATCGGCAGCCCGGGCGAATCCATTTTCAGGTCGCTGTTCTTGAGGATGCCGTTGGTGATGGTGTAGGTCGCGGTCAGCGTCGAGAAATCGGTCTGATTGGAGCCGCCGACCAGGCTCGAGGCCGCGTTCTTGACCATCGCCACCATGTCGACGCCCTTCAAGGCGCCCTTGTCGATCGCGAGCGATCCCTTGCCGGCCAGCGACGAGACGATGTCGCTCTGGCTTTTGCCGTGGCCGGTGACGCTCATGTCCAGGCTGCCGGTGCCGGAAAGCAGGCTGACATTGGCGGCGTCGTGCAGCAGCGGCTGCACGTCGAATCCCTTCAGCGCGAAACTCTCCGCAATAGCGGGATTCGCGCCCGAGCCGTCGATCGTCACCTCGCCCTGGCCCTTGCCCCGGTAGAGCTCGAGATCGGAGAGATCGGTGACCAGCACGCCGTCCTTGAGGTGGATCGCGAGCACGCTCTTGTCGATCGCGATCTGGCGATAGCGGATCGCTTGCGCGCTCAAATCGAAATCGGCGTCGGCGAGCTTCAGGACCGAGAGATCCATCGGCTCGGTGTTCCAGCCCTTCCGCGTCGAGGCGCCGGCGCCGGCGCCCGCGCCTTCGACCCCGGCGGAGGGCGCCGCGCCCGTCTGGGGCGGCGCGCTTTCCGGCGCCAGATAGGGATTGAGGTCGAGCGTCTCCACCTCGAGATCGCCCTTGGCATAGGGCTTCGCATGCGAGGTATCGACCGAGACCGCGCCCGTGGCCTTGATCGCGTCGAGCGCGATCTCCGCATCCGAGAAATCATAGCTGTCGCCCGCGACCTCGACCTTGCCCTTGATCGACAGCGGCCCGAGTCCGCTGCCCGCCATGGTGATGGGCGTGCCCGCCCATTTGGCGAATTCCCGCACCGACGGCACGGCGAGATCGACCACGCCCGAAAGCTTCATCTCGGGGCCGCCCGCGCCGCTGCCGGCGAAATCGAGATTGAAGGGATTCGAGACGAGCTTAACCGAGATGTCGGTGGGGTTGCCGCCGGCGAACGCGCCCGGCTTGGCGATGGCGACGACAAGATTGACCTGCTCGCCGTTCCACATCGCCGAGCCCTGCGCCGCCAGCGGACTGTCGAGATCGGTCATCGACAGCGTCACGTTGATCGCGTTCGCGTCCCAGCGTTTCTCGCTGCGCTGGTCGGCATAGCTCACCTCGCCGTTCTGCAGCTGGATTTCGCCCAGCCGCAGCGAAGACAAAGCCGACAGACCGCCGCTCTTGCCGCCGGTCTCGCTCGCGGTTGCGGGCGCGCCCTCCGGCGTTTCGGTCTTTGAGAAATCCCAGTTGGGACGGCCTTGCTTGTCGATTTCCAGCGCGATCGCCGGCTCGACCAGCACCAGGCTGTCGATCTCGACGGTGCCGGTCAAAAGCGGCAGCAGCTTGAGCTTCAATGCCATCGATTTGAGCTGCACCATGTCTTGCGCGATGCCGCCGGGCGCGTTGGCGAATGACACGTCCTGCGCCGACAGCGCGATCTGCGGCAGCAGCGAGAAGCTGATCGGTCCGTCGATCTTCAAGTCGCGGCCGGTCGATTCCTTAACCGCGGCGATCAGCTTCGCTTTGTAGATGTCGGCCGGGATGACAAAGGGCGCGGCCAGGGCCGCCGCCACCAGCAGCAAGATGAGAACGAGAATTCCAATCATGAACTTCTTCATGGTGTCTCCGAAATGCCTCACTGTCCGATTATCCGCACGCTAAGGCGCGGGATTGCTTCACCGTTTGGGTGGGGCATGCTAAATGAATCCTGGATATGGCGGTAGCTGAGTGCGAAACACTTAGCTGCTCCTAACCAAAAAACGTGGTGCGAAGCCGGTTTTGCCGATTCTGATACCGATTGTTATGGCAAAGGTTTTGCAACACGGTAGGTGTACGGCAAGCAACGGCCAAGATGATCCAAGAGATTTGGCCGTCGCTACTGTCGCGTTACTAGGCAGACCGCCTAGAAAAAAGGCACCGGTGACCCGGTGCGGTGAAGGCGGTGGGTTCGTGTCGCGTCTTATGATTTGAAGGGGGTAATAAACCATGTCACTGCGATCCGTCATCACCTACGCTGCGGCCGCCACTCTCGTTGGCGTCTATGCCGCGCAATCCGCGCACGCCCAGGCGCTCGCCGCACCCGCCGATCAGACGGCTCAGGCTGCACCCGCCGACCAGTCGGCCGCGCCGCCGCCGCCTCCCAAGCACCCGATTTGGTCCGGCACGCCGCTCGGCGACATCCAGTTCTCCGGTCACACCGAAGTGGGCCTGTCGATCAATCCCGACGGCCCGAAAAATAACGCCAATTTCGGCCAGCCCTTCACCAATGGCGCCGATGCCTTCCGCATGAATCAGACCATGCTCGATGTCGAGCATGACACCGATTCGACACAGAATTTCGATTACGGCTTCAGGTTCCAGGGCTTCTACGGCACCGATGCGCGGCTCACGCACTTCTACAACGAGTGGGACCGTGCGACCAACAGCCCGTATCAGTGGGACATCAACTACCTCGAAGGCAACATCCATTCGTCGATTCCGGGCACTTCCGGCGTCGATATTCAGATCGGCGAATACGCCACGCCGCTCGGCTACGAGGTGATCGATTCCACCGGCAACCCGTTCTACTCGCACTCCTACATCTTCACCTACGGCCTGCCCTATAAGCACACCGGCATACTCGGCACCTTCCACGTCAACGACACCATCGACGTCTGGGCGGGTTGGGATACCGGCGTGAACGACTCCTTCGTTGGCGCCCATGGCAATGTCAATGGCAGCATCCTCCACGGCATCGTCGGCTTCGGCCTCAACAATCTCGTGGGCGGCAATCTGACCATCATCGGTCTCGCCCATATCGGTCCGGAAAACCCGGCCGGTTCCGCGATCATCAACACCACTACCGGCGCCAGCCACGGCTTCGATGTCGACTCGTCTCTTGTCGAATATTATGACGCGAACGCCGTCTGGAAGATCACCGACGCTCTGACCTCGGTCACCGAGGTGAACATGGTCCATAACGACGCCTACAGCGTCACCGCTGGCGGCGCCGCGCAGTACATCCTCTACACCCTCAACGACCAGTGGACCTTAGGTGCCCGCGCCGAGGCCTTTGCCGACCAGGCCAAGAATGGCTTTGCCGGGTTCGTCTGTAATTTCCCGGGTTCGCAGGACGCGGTTGATGGTGAGCGAAATATCCCCTTCAGCAACGCGAACACTAGAAACCCGGTGGGTAACCAAGCCTACTGCGGCAGCGGCAGTTCGGCCAAAATCGGTACGCCCTACAACGCCGTCTATGGCGAAGTGACCGTCGGCGCGACCTACACGCCGACTTGGCCGCCGCTGCCGGGCACCTGGGGCTTGGCCATCCGGCCCGAGGCACGGTTCGACACGATCATCGGCGGCAGCGGGCATGTGGACCCGTACGATGTCGGCTCGAGCGGTCACGGCACCAAGTCGAGCCAGGTTACCTTGGCGGTGGACGCGACACTCTCCTTCTAACCCGCGTCCTTCGTTCGATCCAATCGGGGCGCCGCCGGGAAACCGGCGGCGCCTTTCTCTTTATCCGCGCGCTTGGCTCATAAGCACGACGCGGCATTAAAATGATGTTTCGGGCGGCCCGGGCGGGCGGAAAGGCGGATGGCGGTGGGCATTCTGGTCGATGGCGTATGGCGCGAGGGCTGGCACGACACCGGCCGCACCGGCGGCCATTACGTCCGCGCCGATGCGGGCTTCCGCCGCCGGGTTTCCGCCGACGCCGGCGCGGAATTTCCGGCGGCGGCCGGGCGCTATCACCTTTACGTCGCCAAGGCCTGTCCCTGGTGCCACCGCGCCATGATCTTCCGCGTGCTGAAAAAACTCGAAGACGTGGTGTCGATGAGCGCGGTCGAGCCGCTGATGCTGGACATGGGCTGGACCTTCGCCGCGCCCGATCCGCTCACCGGCGCCCGCTATGTCCACCAGATCTACCAGCGCGCCGATCCCAAATATTCCGGCCGGGCCAGCGTGCCGGTGCTGTGGGACAAGCAGACGAGCGCCATCGTCAACAACGAATCCGCCGAGATCATCCGCATGTTCAACCGCGCATTCCGCGACTTCACGGACGACCGGACGGATTACTATCCGGCCGAGCTGGCGGCGGAGATCGACGCGGTCAACCGGCGCGTCTACGAGGGCTTCAACAACGGCGTCTATCGCGCCGGTTTTGCCACCACCCAACCGGCCTATGAGGCGGCGGTCAAAACCGTCTTCGAGACGCTCGATTGGCTCGATGTGCTTTTGTCGGGGCGCCGTTACCTGCTCGGCGACCGCGTCACCGAGGCCGATTGGCGGCTGTTCCCCACGCTCGCGCGATTCGACGCGGTCTATTTCGGCCATTTCAAATGCAATTTGCGCCGCCTGACCGATTACCGGGCGCTATCGGCCTATGCCCGCCGGCTTTATGAGATGCCCGGCATCGCGGCAACTTGCGATTTCGACGAATACAAACGCCACTATTACGGCAGCCACCGCACCATCAACCCCACCGGCATCGTGCCCCTGGGGCCGCTCGAGGATTTCCGCAGCGCCGGATGAAGGCCGCCCTGCGGCGCGGCGCCACGGCCGGAAATCAGGAATGCACCTCGAGGCCGAGGCCCTCCAAGAGGCCGTAAAGCGTCGGCCGGCTGATGCCCAGGAGCTTGGCGGCGCGCGACAGATTGCCGCCGCTTTGCGCCAACGCCATCTGGATGACGCCGCGTTCGGCGCGCGCCCGCGCCTCGCGCAAATCGAGCGAGCCGAAGGGCAGTTCGGCCGGTGCGAGTTCGAGATCCGCCGCCGAGATCGCGGGGCCTTCGGCCATCACCACCGCCCGCTTCACGCGGTTTTCCAGCTCGCGCACATTGCCGCGCCACGGATGGACGGTGATGGCGGTGAGCGCGTCGGAGGCGAAGCCCTTGACGTTGCGGTCGAACTGCTCGTTGAACTTCTTCAGGAAGAAATTGGCGAGCAGCACGGGATCGCCTTCGCGCTCGCGCAGCGGCGGCACGTTCACCCGGACCTCGTTCAGGCGGTAATACAGATCCTCGCGGAAGCGGCCGGTGCCGATGAGGTGATCGATATCCTGGTTGGTGGCGCAGACGATGCGCACATCGACCTGGATCGGGCGGTGGCCGCCGACGCGCTCGATCACCTGGTCGTGCAGGAAGCGCAGCAGCTTCACCTGCATCGGCAGCGGCACGTCGCCAATCTCGTCGAGGAACAGCGTCCCGCCGCTGGCGCCTTCGATCTTGCCGATGGTCTGCTTGACCGCGCCGGTAAAGGCGCCCTTCTCGTGGCCGAACAGCTCGCTTTCCAGCAGGGTCTCGGGGATGGCCGCGCAATTGATGGCGACGAAGGGCTTCTTGGCGCGCGGGCTGAGGCGATGGACCGCCTGGGCCAGCACTTCCTTGCCGGTGCCGCTTTCGCCGAGCAGCAGCACCGCGACGTCGGTGGGCGCGATCTTCTCGATGGTGCGCAGAACCCGGGTCATCTGCGGGCTGGCGGCGACGATGCCGTCGACCGGCGTGCGCGGCGACAAATCCTGCAGGTGGCGGTTCTCGGTCTCGAGCGCGTGCAGGTTGGCGGCGCGCGCGATCATCAGCCTGAGAACGTCGAGATCGACCGGCTTCTGGTGGAAATCGTAGGCGCCGAGCTGGATGGCGCGCAGCGCCACGTCGCGGCTCTCGTTGCCGGTGGCGACGATGATCTTGGTCTCCGGCGCCATGCCCAGGATGGCTTCGAGCGTGGCCATGCCCTCGGCGGCGCCGTCGGTTTCCGGCGGCAAGCCCAGATCGAGCACCACCACCGCCGGCCGCACGCGCCGGAATTCAGCGATCGCATTCTCGCGATTGCCCGCTTGGGCGACGTCGAAATCGCTCAGCGCCGATTTATATTGGCGGGCCACGTCTTCGTCGCTCTCGATCAGCAGAATGCGAATCTTGGAATTTTTCATGACATCACGCCGCGGTTAAAGCGGCGCCTTCATTCGTGAGGGGAATAACGGCGGGCGGCGCGGCGCCGGCGCCGGGAGACGGGACGAAGGGGGGATACGTCCGCGCCTCAGCCGGCGCCGGACCAGGCGCAACAAAAGGCGCGCGCGTGATCGGGAAAAACTCGCCCGGTCCGGCCAGGAGGGCCGAAACCGGCATGACGGGGCCGAAGATACGCACCATGTTCGCTCTCGTTCCTCATTGCCAAGGACGCGAGACGGACCGGATTGCGCGTTCTACGAACCACCGACCTGTCAAAGCCTCCGACCGCGGGAGGCGCCGCTGTAAAATTCCTACAACAACCTGGAAGAATTTCCAATACATAATCGAGTATTCGCGATAAAAATATGCGATTATTTTAATAATATGTAATGGCGTAGAATAAAAACCACTATATTTACTGTAAAGCATACAGTAATTGGTTGATGAAGACTTAGCCGCAGCTATAGGTTGGTTAAAAGCGGCCGAAACGCTCCGGATTCACCATGATTTTCAGGGCATTCCCGCCCGCGGCGGCGCGTTCCGGCGCGGCTGATCTTGCCGAGACTTGGCGCCGCCCTATCAGCCCCGTCGCGGCTTTTTGCGCGCAGGGGCCAGGTTCGCATGCATGCGGCGCAACGCGCGTTTGAGCGCCGCCAAATCCGCCGCCGCCACCCCGTCCATCGCCGCCTTCTCATAGGCCTGCGCGAGCGGAATCAGATGGGCGACGACGGTGCGGCCTTTCGCGGTGAGCCGGATTCCGACCTCGCGATTGCTGGTCGCGGAACGCGTGCGCGCCACCAATTCCATGCGGGCCAGCCGCGTCACCATGCGCGACAGCGTCGAGATGTCGATGCTGGTCATGTCGCCGAGATCGACCTGGCGATGCTCGCCGTTGCTCGACAGCACCGCCAGAACCCGCCACATCTCGATGCTCAGGCCGCGGCGGGCGAGCGCGTCTCGGCCGAATTCGACCGCCAGGGCCACGCCGACGCGGTTTACCAGATAGGGCAGATAATCTTCGAGGCCCAGGCGGGGCCGGCTTGCCACGATCGGCGTCCTTCGCGATAAATTGCTTTTACAATAGTTGCATATGCATTAAATTGGATCAACCGGGCAGATAGATCCGGATGGGGAGGGGACGATGCTCGATTTCGGCTATTTCACGCTGAGCGACAACCACTACGAGAACAACAAGCGCTCGGCCAACCAGTTCGTCGCCGATATCGTCGCCGAGGCCCTGCACGCCGAAACGCTGGGTCTCCATTCCGCCTGGATCGGCGAGCATCATTTCAATTCCCTGGGCGTGCTGTCCTGCCCCGATCTGGTGCTGGCTTATATCGCCGCGCGCACCTCGCGCATCCGCCTCGCTCCCGCGGTCACGGTGCTGCCGCTGCACCATCCCATCCGCGTCGCCGAGCAATGGGCTTCGCTCGATCTCTTGTCCAACGGCCGGGTCGATTGGGCCTGCGGGCGCGGCTATGACCGGCGCGAATACGCGCCCTTCAAGGTCGATTTCGACGACAACCAGGGGATTTTCGAGGAAGGCCTCGAGGTGGTGCGGCGTCTCTGGGCGGCGGACGGAAAGCGCATCTCGCACAACGGCAAGCATTACCAATTCGAGGATGTGCGCATCACGCCGCTGCCGGTGCAGCGGCCGATCCCCACCTATGTCGGTTCCTTCTCCAAGCCCTCGATCGAGCTGGCGGCGCGGCTGGGCTGCGGCCTGATCGTGGCGCCCTTCGCGGCGGCCATGACCTTCGGCGGGCTGCAACAGGTCTCGGATCTTTACCGCGAATCCTGCGCCAGGCACGGCCACGCGCCCGGCCGGCTGATGTGCAGCTATTTCATCCATTTCTTCGATACCCAGGAACAAGAGGACGCGGCGCGCGCCCGCCAGATCCGTTACTACAAGGAATGCGTCATCCCGGCCTTGCCCGGCGATCCCAAGACCGCGCCGCCGAGCTACCGCTATTTCGTCGACATGGTGGAAAGGCTGCACAAGGTGAAACCGGGCGATCTCACCGAGAATTCGGTGCTGATGGGTTCACCCGCCCAGATCGCCGACACGCTCCGCAAGGTCGAAGCCGCCGGCTTCGACGAGGTGATTCTCTATTTCAACGTCGGGCTGAAGCCGCACCTTCAGGTGAAGGACGAAATGGCGCGCTTCGCCGAGCAGGTAAAGCCGCATTTCCACGAGGGCTGACCCCCGTCTTGCGGGGTCGGCGGGCTAGATCAGCCGCGATATCTCGGCCAGCACCTTGTCGCCCATGTCGCTGGTCGAAACCTTGTCCATGCCCTTCTGCATGATGTCGCCGGTGCGCGCGCCGCTTTCGAGCGCGGTTTCGACCGCTTTTTCGACGAGCTTCGCCTCGTCCTCCATGTCGAAGGACCAGCGCAGCATCATGGCGAGCGATAGGATGGAGGCGAGCGGGTTGGCCGCGTTCTTGCCGGCGATGTCGGGTGCTGAGCCGTGCACCGGCTCGTACAGCGCCTTGCGCCGGCCGCTCTTGTCCACCGCGCCCAAGGATGCCGAAGGCAGCATGCCGAGCGAGCCGGTCAGCATCGCCGCGCAATCGGACAGAATGTCGCCGAACAGATTGTCGGTGACGATGACGTCGAACTGCTTGGGGTTGCGCACCAGCTGCATGGCGCAATTGTCGGCGTACATGTGCGACAGCGCCACGTCCTGGTATTCGGTGTCGTGCAGCTTCTGCACCTCTTCGCGCCACAACACGCCCGATTCCATGACATTGGCTTTTTCGACCGAGGTGAGCTTCTTGCCGCGTTTCCGGGCGAGCTCGAATCCCACCCGCGCCACGCGGATGATCTCGGCCGTGGCGTAAACCTGGGTGTTGACGCCCTTGCGGCTGCCGTCGGGCAATGTGGAAATGCCGCGCGGCTCGCCGAAATAGACCCCGCCGGTCAATTCGCGCACGATGATCATGTCGAGCCCCTCGACGACCTCTTTCTTCAGGGTCGAGGCGCCGACCAGCGGGCCGAAGACGAAAGCCGGCCGCAGATTGGCGAACAGCTCCATGTCCTTCCTGAGGCGCAACAACCCGCGTTCGGGTTTCTGCGCGAATGGCAAGCCGTCCCATTGCGGCCCGCCCACCGCGCCCAGCAGCACGGCGTCGGCCTCCATCGCGGTTTTGAGCGTGGCATCGGCCAAGGGCGTGCCGAACCGGTCGAAAGCCGCGCCGCCGACCAGGTCTTCCTTGACCTCGAAACTGGCCACCCGCTTCTCGCCGAACAGCGCGAGCACGCGCGCGGCCTGGCGCGTCACCTCGGGCCCGATCCCGTCGCCGGGCAGGAGCAATACGTTCTTGTTGGACGGCATTATTCCCCCTCGAATCTCATTCCCGGCTCAAAGCCAGGGCTGGTGCTTCCGGTGCTTGTCCTCGAAGCCCGCGATCGCCTTGTCCTTCTTCAGGGTCATGCCGATCTCGTCGGTCCCCTGCAGCAGGCAGCTTTTGTGGAACGCGCCGATTTCGAAATGGACGGTCTGGCCGTCGGGCCGGGTGATGGTCTGCTTTTCGAGGTCGATGGTGATGCGGGCGTTCGCGCCCTTGCGCGCGTCGTCCATCAGTTGGGCGCAGACTTCCTGCGGCAGCCGGATCGGCAGCACGCCGTTCTTGAGGGAATTGGTGTGGAAGATGTCGGCGAAGCTCGGCGCGATCACGGCGCGGATGCCGAAATCCAGCAGCGCCCAGGGCGCGTGCTCGCGCGACGAGCCGCAGCCGAAATTCTCGCCGGCGATCAATATCTGCGCCTTGCGGTAGGCCGGCTGGTTCAGGACGAATTCCGGCTTTTCCGACCCGTCGGAATTGTAACGCATCTCGTCGAACAACGCCTTGCCCAGCCCGGTGCGCTCGATGGTCTTGAGGTACTGCTTGGGGATGATCATGTCGGTGTCGACGTTGATCATCGGCAAGGGCGCCGCGACGCCGGTGAGGGTGGTGAACTTGTCCATGCTTATTTCCTCCCCGCCAGCTCGCGCACATCGGCGAGCTTGCCGGTCACCGCGGCGGCGGCGGCCATGGCCGGGCTCATCAGATGGGTGCGCCCGCCGCGGCCCTGACGGCCCTCGAAGTTCCGGTTTGACGTGGAAGCACACCGTTCGCCCGGCTCGAGCCGGTCGGCGTTCATCGCCAGGCACATCGAGCAGCCGGCCTCGCGCCATTCGAACCCGGCTTCGAGGAAGATGCGGTCGAGCCCTTCCTCCTCGGCCTGGTGTTTCACCAGTCCCGAGCCCGGCACGATCATGGCGTTGACGCCCGCCGCCACCTTGCGGCCCTTGGCGACGGCGGCGGCCTCGCGCAAATCCTCGATCCGCCCGTTGGTGCAGGAGCCGATGAAGACGCGCTGCACCGGCACGTCGGTCAGCTTGGTGCCGGGCACCAGGCCGATGTATTTGAGCGCGCGCTCCATCTGCTCGCGCTTGCCGGGATCGGCCGCGTCGGCCGGGTCGGGCACGGAGCCGGTGATCGGCAGCACGTCCTCGGGGCTGGTGCCCCAGGTCACCTGCGGCGCGATCTTTTCGGCGTGAATTTTCACCTCGGTGTCGTATTGCGCGCCGGGGTCGGAAGGCAGCGTCTTCCAGAACGCCACCGCCTGCTCCCAGGCCGCGCCCTTGGGCGCGTTCGGCCGGCCCTTCAGGTATTCGAATGTCACCTCGTCGGGCGCGATCAAGCCGGCGCGCGCGCCGGCCTCGATCGACATGTTGCACACCGTCATGCGCCCTTCCATCGACAGGCGTTTCACCGCGGCGCCAGCGTATTCGATGACATGGCCGGTGCCGCCGGCGGTGCCGATATGGCCGATGACGCCGAGGATCAGATCCTTGGCGGTCACGCCGTGCGGCAGCTGGCCCTCGACCGACACGCGCATGTTCTTGGCGCGGCGCTGGATCAAGGTCTGCGTGGCCAGGACATGCTCCACCTCGGAAGTCCCGATGCCGAAGGCAAGCGCGCCGAAGGCGCCGTGGGTCGCGGTGTGGCTGTCGCCGCAGACGATGGTCATGCCCGGCTGGCTCATGCCCTGTTCGGGGCCGATGATGTGGACGATGCCCTGGCGCACATCGTCGATGGCGAAATAGGGAATGCCGAATTCCTTGGCGTTGCGTTCCAGCGTCTCGACCTGAAGGCGCGATTCCGGATCGGATATCCCGTGCGAGCGGTCGGTGGTCGGCACGTTGTGGTCGGCGACCGCGATGGTGGCCAAGGGCCGGCGCACCCTGCGGTGATTGAGGCGCAGGCCCTCGAAGGCCTGCGGGCTGGTCACCTCGTGCACCAGGTGCCGGTCGATATAGAGCAGGCAGGTGCCGTCGGGCAGTTGCTCGACCAGATGGCTTTCCCAGATCTTGTCGAAAAGCGTGCGTTTCTGGGCCATGGCTTTACTTTTTCGTTTTGGCCTTCGCCGCGGCCTTGGCCTCGGCTTTGACCTTGGCTTCGGTCTTCGGCTTGGCCTCGGCTTTGCCGGCGGGGGCTTTGGCTTCGGCCGGGGGCGCTTCGCCGGCATCGGGCGCTTCAGCCGGAACGGCATCGGGCGCCGTCGCGTCGCCGGCGATCGCCGTCAGATCGATGCCCTTGGTCGCGATCTTCTCGCGCTCGCGCTCGGTGATGCGCGCCGCCTTGCCCGCCAGCCCGCGCAGGTAATAGAGCTTGGCGCGGCGCACCGTGCCGCGGCGCACCACCTCGATGGCGGCGATGCGCGGCGAATAGAGCGGAAAGACGCGCTCCACCCCTTCGCCGTAGGAAATCTTCCTGAGCGTGAAGTTGGAATTGACCCCGGCGTTCTTGCGCGCGATGCACACGCCTTCGAACGCCTGGACGCGCTCGCGCTCGCCCTCGATCACGCGCACCATCACCTTGAGCGTGTCGCCCGGCCGGAATTCCGGCACCGCGCGGGCGGCGGCCAGCTTCTGGACCGCCTCTTTGTCGAGCATCTGCATAACGTCCATGGCACTTCTCCGGTTTTACTGTCCCCGCAAGCGGGCGAGGTATTGTTCCCACAAATCCGGGCGCCGCTCCCGCGTCGCCGCTTCCGCCTCGGCCTTGCGCCATTGGCGGACCTTCTCGTGATGGCCGGAGACGAGAACCTCCGGCACGGACATTCCCTGCCAATCCTGCGGCCGGGTGTAGTGGGGATATTCGAGCAATCCCCCGGTGAAACTTTCTTCCTCCAGCGACGCGTCCTTGCCGACGACGCCGGGCAGGAGCCTGACGCAGGCGTCGATCAGCGCGATCGCCGCCGGCTCGCCGCCCGAGAGCACGAAATCGCCGAGGCTCAGCTCCTCGATCCGGTGCGCCTCGATCACCCGCTGGTCGACGCCCTCGAAGCGTCCGCACAGCAGCCGGACACCCGGGCCGGATGCCAGTTCCCCGACGCGCCCCTGGCTCAGGGGCTGGCCGCGCGGGCTCAACAGGATGAGCGGACCCGGGGCTTGCGTGCCGGCAATCGCCGCGTCGACGACATCGGGCCTGAGCACCATGCCCGGCCCGCCGCCGAAGGGGGTGTCGTCAACGGAGCGGTGTTTATCGCGCGCGAATCGGCGGATGTCCACTGTTTCCAGGCACCAAACGCCCCGGTTGCGCGCCTCGCCGGCGAGCGAAAATCCCAGCGGCCCGGGAAACATCTCGGGGAACAGCGTCAGCGCCGTGGCGGTCCAGGGAGCGGTCATGCGCGCCTCATCTTGGCCTTGGGCTCTTCCAGCAACCCTTCGGGCGGCGCCACGGTGATAAGGCCGCCGGACAGGTCGACCTCCGGCACGGCGCGGCGGGTGAAGGGCAGCATCACGCTGCCGCCCGCCGGACGCGCGATTTCCAGATTGGTGCCGCCGCCGAAATCATGCACCGCGGATACCCGGCCCAGCGCCGTGCCGTCCGCGAGCCGGGCTTCGAGGCCGACCAGATCGTGCTGGTAGAATTCGCCGTCGCCGGTCGGCGGCAGGCATGAGCGCTTGACGTAAAGCCGCTCGCCCTTGAGCCGCTCGGCGGCGTCGCGGTCGCCTATGCCCTTGACGCGCGCGATCAGCGCGCCGCGCGAAGCGCCCACCACCTCGATCTCGAAGCGCCGCGCGCCGCGCTCGTCTTCCAGCGGGCCATAGGCGGCGATGTCCTTCGGCGCGGCGGTGAAGCTTTTCAGCCGCACCAGCCCTTTCACGCCGTGCACGCCGGCGACGGCGCCGAGACAGATCCGCTGTTCATCCCGATGGGCCAAGACCGCTCTCCGTTCAGGCCGCCGGCTTTTCGGCTTCGCCGGCGGGGGTGGCGGGTTTCTCTTCAGGCTTCGCCTCGGCTTTCGCCTCGGCGGGGGCCTTCTTCTCGGCCGGCTTGGCTTCCGCGGCGGGGGCCGGCGGCGCTGCGCCGCCGGCGGCGGCTTCGCCTTCGGCCGCCTTGGGCGCCTGAAGCTTGCGGCGCTCGGCGCGGGGCATCGATTTCATCGGCGTCTCGCGAATCTCGGGCCGCTTCATCATGCCGGCATCGGCCAGGAACAAGGTCACGCGATCCGAGGGCAGCGCGCCCATCTTGATCCAGTGCTGGATGCGCTCGGTCTTGAGCGTTACGCGCTCCTTGTGGCCTTTCTCCAGCATCGGGTTGTAAGTGCCGAGCTTCTCGATGAAGCGGCCGTCGCGCGGGCTGCGCGATTCCGCCACCACGATCGAGAAGAAGGGGCGCTTCTTGGCGCCGCCGCGGGCGAGACGAATCTTGAGACCCATGTGTTGCCTTTCCTGGTGTTGTCCGTTGTCGGTGTCAGTGCTTCATGCCGCCGGGGAAATTGCCCCCCGGCATCAAGGCGCCGATGCCTTGGCGGGCGAGTCCGGCTTTGCCGAGCTTGCCCATGCGTTTCATCATCTGCGTCATGTCCTGGTACTGCTTGATCAGCCGGTTGATCTCGGGAACCGTCGTGCCCGAGCCGGCGGCGATGCGCTGGCGCCGCGAGGCGTTCAGCAGCCTCGGGTTCTTGCGCTCGGCCTTGGTCATCGAGGACAGGATCGCCTCCTGACGCTTCAGCATGCTTTGGTCGATGTTGGCCGCGTCGAGCTGCTTCTTCACCTTCGCCACGCCCGGCAGATGGCCGAGGATGCCGCCCATGCCGCCCATCTTCCGGATCTGCTTCAATTGCGCGGCCATGTCGTCGAGATCGAAGCCGCCTTTTTCCATCTTGCGCGCGAGCCGTTCGTTCTCCTGCTGGTCGGCCGCTTCCGCCGCCTTCTCGACCAGCCCCACCACGTCGCCCATGCCGAGAATGCGCGAGGCCACGCGCTCGGCGTGAAACGGCTCGAGATCGCCGAGCTTCTCGCCCGTGCCCAAAAGCTTGATCGGCTTGCCGGTGATCGCGCGCATCGACAGCGCGGCGCCGCCGCGCGCGTCGCCGTCGATCCGGGTCAGCAGGATGCCGGTGATCGGCAGCCGCGCGGCAAAGGCCTTGCCGGTATTGACCGCGTCCTGGCCGGTGAGCGCGTCCACCACCAGGATGGTTTCCGCCGGGTTGGCGGCCTGGTGCACCGCCGCCGCCTCTTGCATGAGCGGCTCGTCGATCGAAAGCCGCCCGGCGGTGTCGAGGATGACGGCGTCATAGCCCTCGCGCCGCGCCTGTTCCATGGCGCGCTTTGCGATCGCCACCGGCCGCTCGCCGGCGACCACCGCAAGCGCGGCGACGCCGATTTGCTTCGCCAGCACCGCCAGCTGCTCCTGCGCCGCCGGCCGCGCCACGTCGAGCGAGACCAGCAGAACCTTCTTCTTCTCGCGTTCCTTCAACAGCCGCGCCAGCTTGGCGGCGCTGGTGGTCTTGCCCGAGCCTTGCAGCCCGACCATCATCAGCGCCACCGGCGGCACCGCGTTGAAGTTGAGCGCGGCGCTTTCGCTATCGGTGGCCAAAGTAGCCACCAAATGGTCATGCACCAGCTTCACCACCATCTGGCCCGGCGAAACCGAGCGCACGATGTTCTCGCCCACCGCCTTTTCGCGCACGGCGTTGACGAAGTCCTTCACCACCGGCAAGGCGACGTCGGCCTCGATCAGCGCGATGCGAATCTCGCGCAGCGCGGCGTCGACATCGGCCTCGCTCAGCGCGCCCTTGCGCTTCAAGCGGTCGAAGATGTCGCCCAGGCGGAAGCTCAGACTCTCGAACAAAAGGACTCCTCTAAACCCGCGCAAAAGCCGAACGGGCCAGCGCGCGACACTCGCGGACCGGCCTGCCCCCTCGGGGGCGGAAGGGCATTAATCCCTTGAAACGGGGCGGACGTTAAGGTCCGGCCGGGTTTCTGTCAACCGCGCAACCTTTGCCTTGCTTCCGCCACCACAAGATCACCGCTTCGCCGTGGAACGGTAGGCGAGAGGGCGGCGTTGTTGTGGCGCGGGTTCCGATCCCGGGCCCGCCAACCGAGAGCAACCTAGAGGATGTCCTCACCATGATCCGTAACCTCACCACCCGGGCCGCCGTCGCGGCCTTCGTTCTCGCCTTCGCCGCACTGCCGGCGCTGGCGGATTCCATGACACCCGCCACCGCGCCCACGCCGGCCTTGAGCGCCGGCACCCCGGTCGCCGCCCCGGCGGCCAAGGCGAACGCCAACCTCAAGACCAGCGCTCAGAAGAGCCACAAGATCGCGCAGAAGAAGGCCGTCGGCCAGAAACAGGCCAAGCAAGGCCAGCTGAAGCAGCAGGTCCAGGCTCCGTTGCCCGCGGCCGGCGGCACCTCGGCGGCCAGCGTCAACACCGGCGCGACCGTCAACCACTGATCGTTTTCGACCCCGAGTGATGCGTGGGGCGAGGGGCGGGGCCCGCAAGGGTTCCGCCCCTTACTTCATTTACAGGCCGCGGGGGGTTGCCTATATCCCTGTCCATGCGCGGCACGCCTTTCGTCAAGATGCACGGCCTCGGCAACGACTTCGTCGTGCTCGACGCCCGCGCCCACGCCATCGCGCTCGACGACCGCCAGGCCGCCGCCATCGCGGCGCGCCACACCGGCATCGGCTGCGACCAGCTGATCGTCATCGAACCGCCGCGCGATGGGCACGCCGCGGCGCGGCTGCGCATCCGCAACGCCGACGGCGGCGAGGTCGAGGCCTGCGGCAACGCCGCGCGCTGCATCGGCGCCTTGCTGATGCGCGAAAGCGGCAAGGATTCGATCACGCTGGAGACCGAAGCCGGGCTGATCGAGGCGCGCGCCGCGGGCGCGGACCGGGTCGCGGTCGACATGGGCAAGCCGCGCTGGTCGTGGCGCGACATCCCGCTGGCGCGCGACTGCGACACCGATCATCTGCCGCTCTCGCTCGGCCCCTTGTCCGACGCCGCCGCCACCAGCATGGGCAATCCGCACGCGACGTTTTTCGTGAGCGACGTCGCCGCGATCGATCTGGCCGATCTCGGCCCGGCCCTGGAACACGATCCGCTCTTTCCCAGGCGCGCCAATATCGGCGTGGCGCAGGTGATCTCGCCCGAGAAAATCCGGCTCAGGGTGTGGGAACGCGGCGCCGGGTTGACGCCCGCCTGCGGCACCGGCGCCTGCGCCGCGCTGGTGGCGGCGCATCGCCGCGGCCTGGCTTCGCGCCGGGCCGAGGTGATCGCCGATGGCGGCCCGCTTTCGATCGAATGGCGCGCCGACGATCACGTGCTGATGACCGGCCCGGTGGCGGTGAGCTTCAGCGGCGTGATCGATCCGTCGCTTTTGCCGGGGTGAGCATGGCCGGGATCGAGATCGTCACCTTCGGCTGCCGCTTGAACGCCTTCGAATCCGAGGTGATGCGCGGCCACGCGGCGGCGGCCGGGCTCGAAAACGCGGTGATCGTCAACACCTGCGCGGTCACCGCCGAGGCCGAGCGCCAGGCGCGCCAGGCCATCCGCCGCGCCCGGCGCGAACGCCCGCTTGCCCGCATCATCGTCACCGGCTGCGCCGCGCAGATCGATCCCGCCGCCTATGCCGCCATGGGCGAGATCGATCTGGTGCTGGGCAACGCGGAAAAACTGCAGGCCGAAAGCTGGCGCGCTTCCGAGGCGCGCGTCGTGGTCGGCGACATCATGCGGGTGAAAGAAACCGCCGCGCATTTCGTCGACGGTTTCAACCATCAGGCGCGGGCGTTTCTCGAAGTGCAGCAGGGCTGCGACCACCGCTGCACCTTCTGCGTCATTCCCTTCGGCCGCGGCCCCAGCCGCTCGGTGCCGGCGGGCGCGGCGGTGGCTGCGGCGCGCGCCTTGGCGGAAAAAGGCTATCGCGAGATCGTCTTGACCGGCGTCGACCTGGCCTCCTACGGCGCCGATCTGCCGGGCCGGCCGTCGCTCGGCTCCCTGGCGCGCCGGCTGCTGGCCCTGGTGCCGGGGTTGGAACGGCTGCGGCTGTCCTCGCTCGACCCGGCGGCGATCGACCGCGAATTGTGGCGCTTGATCGCGGAGGAACCCCGGCTGATGCCGCATCTCCATCTCTCGATCCAATCGGGCGACGATCTCATTTTGAAGCGCATGAAGCGCCGCCATTCGCGCGGCCTGGCGCTCGAAGCCTGCCGGCGCGCGCGCGATCTGCGCCCCGGCGTGGCGCTGGGCGCCGATCTCATCGCCGGCTTCCCGACCGAGACCGAGGCCATGTTCCGGAACACGCTCGATCTCGTCGGCGAGGCCGGGCTCGACTACCTCCACGTCTTTCCGTACAGCGCGCGGGCCGGCACCGCCGCCGCGCGAATGCCGCAATCGCCGCGCGCCCTGGTGAAGGAACGCGCCGCGCGTCTGCGCCAGTCCGCCGCCGCCGCGCTGGCGCGGTCGCTCGCATCGCGCGTGGGAGACGATGCCCGGGTGCTGGTCGAAAGGCCCGGCTTCGGGCGTTGCGAGCATTACGCGCCGGTGGATTTTGCCGGCGGCCGGCCCGGCGAAATCCTGCGCCTTAACCTCACCGGCGCTTCGCCCGAGCGGCTTTCCGGCCGGGCGGCATGAGCGAAGCCTCGTTCTTCGCCCGGCTCAAATCGGGGCTGTCGCGTTCCTCGAAGGGATTGAGCGAGGGCATCTCCGGCGTCCTCACCAAGCGCAAGCTCGACCAGGCGACGCTCGACGGGCTGGAGGAGCTGCTGATCGCCGCCGATCTCGGCACCGGCCTCGCCTCGCAGGTGACCGAACGCCTGCGCCAGACCCGGCTCGACAAGGACGCCAGCGGCGCGGAGGTGCGCGCGGTGCTGGCCGAGGAGATCGCGCGCGCGCTCGACGCCGTCGAGCAGCCCTTCGTGCTCGGCCCCGCCCGGCCTTTCGTCGTGCTGGTGGTCGGCGTCAACGGCGGCGGCAAGACCACCACCATCGGCAAGCTCGCCAAGCGCTTCGCCGGCGAGGGCAAATCGGTGGTGCTCGCCGCCTGCGACACCTTCCGCGCGGCGGCGGTCGAACAATTGAAGATCTGGGGCGAACGCACCGGCGCGCAAGTGGTGGCGCGTCCGGCCGGCTCGGACCCGGCGGGCCTCGCCTTCGACGCGCTGGCGCTGGCGAAAAAGCACAACGCCGACGCGCTGCTGATCGACACCGCCGGGCGGCTCCACAACAAGGCGACGCTGATGGAGGAATTGCAGAAAATCCTCCGCGTTTTGAAAAAGGCCGATCCCGCCGCGCCCCACGCCGTGCTGCTGGTATTGGACGCCACGGTCGGCCAGAACGCGCTCGCCCAGGTCGAGATCTTCCGCGACCTGGTCGGCGTGACGGGATTGGCCATGACCAAGCTCGACGGCACCGCCAAGGGCGGCGTGCTGGTGGCGCTGGCCGAGAAATTCGGCCTGCCGGTTTATTTCATCGGCATCGGCGAGCGGGAAGACGACCTGCGGCCCTTCGTCGCCCGGGATTTCGCGCGCAGCCTCGCCGGATTAGAAGACTAGACGCCGCTCAATCGATGGCGCGATAGAGCCGCTCGTCATAAAGCGCGCCTTGCATCGGGCCGACGGCGGCGCGGAAATTCGCGGTGTGCGGCGCGGCGATATAGGCGTCGAAAGCGGCGCGGTTCTTCCACGCCTCGATTAGGGTGAAATGGTTCGGCCGGTTGGCCTGTTGCAGCACGTCGAGGCGGATCGCCCCCGCGTCCTTGATGTTGTCCGCGCGCCATTGCGCGATCACCGCGGCCGCGTCGTCCTTCCTGGGCGGAACGACGTCGAGGTGGGTGACGGCATAGAGCGCGTCCGGGCCGATGGCGCCGCGCGCCGGCCCGACCGCCATGCCGGCATTGATGCGCCGGTCGGCGGGCGCGGCGCGCAGCGCGTCGAGCTTGGCCTCGAGCGGCGCGGTTTGCGCCGCCGCGCCGTCGGCGGCGGCCTGGTCGCGCCAGATCTTCAAAAGCACGAAGCGCTCGGGCCGGCCGATTTCCTGCGCCGCGACGCAGCCGAGATTGCCGGCGGCCTTGCGGTTGGCGCCGCAGACTTTCTTCAACAGCGCGGCGGCCGAAGCCCGGGCGGAGGGAATGAATTCGGTATAGGTCACGATATAGAGCGGGGCGGGCGACGGGGCGGCTTGCGCCGGCCCGGACGCCTCGGGCGCCTGTGCGCAGGCCGCGAGCGCGCCGGCCGCCGCCAGCAACGCCGCGCCCAAACCGGAAAACCGGCACCATGCTTTTTGCACGCTTCCCTCCCTTGAATGCTTCTTCCTTGTTGCTTGGGGCAAATCTTGGGCGGATTTGGCCCGCCCGGCAAGCCCGCCCTGCGCGCCCGGTTTGCAGCCGGGCGGAAACGCTCTACACTTGGCGCCAATTCGGGAATTGGCCGGGCCAACCGGCCGAAGGGGGAAACGCCATGTCCATTCCGTCGCTCGCCGCGGCGCTGTCGCGCCGCCGCTTCATTGCCGCGACCGCCGCCGCCGCCGTCACCGCGGCCGGCGCGGCATCCGCGCGGGCGCAGCCCGCTTTCCGCTACCGGCTCGGCCTGAGCCAGCCGCTCGACAGCCCGAATTATCTGCGGCTCAAGGAAATGGCGGCGAATATCCGCGCCGAAACCAAGGGGCGGCTTTCGATCGAGGTGCACGGCGCGGGCGATCTCGGCTCCGACAGCGCCATGCTCGCCATGATGCAGAACGGCCAGCTCGAAATGTATCTCGGCGGCAACGTGTTCGGGCCGCTGGTGCCGACCACGGAAATGCCCGGCCTGCCCTTCACCTTCAAGAATTCCGCCGCCGTCTTCGCCGCGCTCGACACCGAGCTCGGCGACTACATCCGCAAGCAGATGCTGGCCAAGGGCATCTTCGCCTTCCGCTACGGGTTCGACAACGGCTTCCACCAGCTCACCGCCAGCACCCGGCCGATCCGCACCGTCGACGATCTCGCCGGCATGACCATCCGCACGCCGGTCCAGACCATGACGGTCGATTTCTTCGAGACGCTGGGCGCCAAGCCGATGAGGTTCACCCTCAACCAGCTCTACGAAGTGCTGCAGAACAAGACCTGCGACGGCCAGACCGATCCGCTCGGCCTGATCGAGCTGTTGAAGCTCTACGAGGTGCAAACCTATCTCAGCCTGACCGACCACTGGTGGTCGGGCTTCACGCTGGTCGCCAACCCGGGCGCGTGGAACGCGCTGCCGCCCGATCTCCAGGCGGCGGCCGAGAAACACGCCCGGCACGCGGCGCTGGCGCAGCGGCGCGACGTCGACAAGCTCAACGCCGGCGCGCTCGGGGTGCTGCGCGCCAAGGGCATGATCGTCAACCGGACCGACACCAGCGGCTTCAAGAAGCCGCTCGCCGGTTTCTACGCGCGCTGGAAGGCGAATTACGGCGACCAGGCCTGGGCCCTGCTCGAAGCCCGCGTCGGCAAGCTGGTCTAGGCGCCGGCCGCGAGGCCGCTTTCGCCGGCGCGCGGGATTGCCTAAGCTCAACGCGCGGGGGATGCGCCGCCGCCGCGGCGCCGGTTCTCCCCGCCAACCGAGGGAGGGTTTTATGCCGACATTCATCATGTCGCTCAGCTGGACCGAGCAGGGCGTCCGTGGGGCCAAGGAGTTCCCGAAGCGCAGCAAGGCCGCCCGCGAGATGGCCAAGAAGCTCGGCGTCGACATCAAGCAGGTCTATGTGACGAGCGGCGACAGCGACGTCGTCGTCATCGCCGAAACCGCCAACGGCGACAACATCGCCAAGTTCGCGCTGGCCCTCGCCGCCCAGGGGAACGCGCGCACCCGCACCGCCCGGGCCTGGACGCCGGAAGAGTTCACCAAGATCGTCGCCGCGCTGCCGTAACCGCCCGGCGTCCGCCGCGCGTTAAGCGAAAACTAATCGTCTCTGCCTAGCTTGGGCGGATGCAGGACGCCACGACTCCCGCCGTTCAAACCCACACGGAAAGGTTGCAACGGCTTTACCGGGATTGGGACGCGCGACGGCGCGGCCGCGAATTTCCCGCGCGAGCGGATTTTTCCCCGCACGATCTGCTCTACGTCATCGGCAATCTGTCGCTGATCGATGTCGGTTACGCGCCCTTGAGCTTCCGCTACCGCATCTTCGCCTCGAACCTCGCCACGCGCTTCGGCAAGGAAATGACCAACAAGACCGTCGAGGAGCTGCCTTATCCGCGCCAGGTCGAACTCGCGCGCGAACACTTCACCGAAGTGGTCAACCGCCGCGCGCCGGTGGCCTATCTGCGCGATCCCACCTTCCTGCGGTACAACGTGCCGCGCAATTTCGAAATCCTGGCCCTGCCGCTTTCGGCCGACGGCGAAACCGTCGACATGCTGATGGTCGGCTACGCCTGGGACAAGGACTAGAAGGCCGCCGCGCCCGGCCGACGCCGCATTCATTTCCCGCTCAACCGCCCCGCTGCGGAAGGATATAATCCTTCCAGGCTTGAACGCGGCGCGGTTTTGACGGTTCCCATGCACGGACGCGCGATCATCGGCTTTCTCGGCGGCGCGGCGCTGTGCCTTGCGTCTCTCGCGCTTGCCCCCGCCGCGCGCGGCGAGGAAATCAACGCCTTCTACCGCGCGACCTATGCCGGCCTGCCGGCCGGCGAGGTGCGCTTCAGCTTCACCGGCGACGGCGGCGGCTACCGCGACAAGATCGCGGTCGAATCCGCGGGCCTGCCGCGCCTGGTCACGCATTTCCGCGGCACCGCCGAGGGCGAAGGCCGGCTCGAAGGCGACGGCAACGCCGCGCCGCTGCGTTACGAGGCGCTTTACGATCTGCGCCAGCGGCGCGACAGCCGCATCAGCATGCGCTTCGTCGGCCGCGACGGCGCCACCATCGCCGAGCGCGAAGCCGCCGACACCAGCCGCAAGCCGCCGCTGCCCGATCTCTACCGGCGCAACGTGGTCGACCCGATCGCGGCGATGGCCGCCATCCGCCATCAGCTCTGGCTCCAGCTGCCGGTTCCGGCGCAGGACTTCACGGTGCCGGTCTATGACGGCGCGCGCCGCTTCGACGTGCTGGTGCATATCGTCTCGGTCGGCGGGACAGAGGGCGTGATCCGCCTGCTGCTCACGCTGCGGCCGATCGCCGGCTTCCGGGCGGATTCGAGCGATGACGGCGACCCCGAAGACGCGCCCCGCCCGGTGGAGGCGGTGTTCACCGACGACGCCAGCCTGGTTCCGGTCTCGATGCGGGTGACGGTGTGGTATTTGCCGATGGTCGTGCGCTTCGACCATTTCTGCAAAAGCTTCGATGCCTGCGGCGAGGCCGGGCCGTGAAAATCCGCTTCAGGTAGCCGGCGAAATGCGGCCGGAACAGAGGACTCGACTCCCTTCAACCGGAGGATGTGTAATACCCCCAACCGTCGGGGGGCGGTCATGATGCAAAAACGCTGGCATATTCAAAGTCGGCATATCGTTTTTGCCGCCATTGTCGTGTTCGCGCTTACCGCTTGGCTGATCGCCGGGACCGCCTGGATGGTCAACGCGATCAACAGCCATTGATTCAGAACGCGGTTAGTCGCCGGTATTGTCCGGGGCGGAGCGGAATTTCAGTTTCGGTTTAACGACCGGAACAATGAGGACATTTTCGGAGAGGCGATTAGCTGCTAATGTCTCGGAAATATCAAATAGCCGCCACCATATTCTTAGGTGTGTTGCTTTGGATCCTTCTTGGGATCGAATCATCGCCCTCGACCATTCAAATATGCGAAGAATATCCCCCTTATAGTGGCCACGAAAAGTGCACCCCCTATAATATCTTCTATGTCCCAATCGTTTGGACCAAGGATGGTCTTAACAACGAGTCCGGGGTTATTACCGGTATCGCCACCGCACTTTTGGCTGTCATAACTGGTTTCTTGGTTCATATTGCTAGGCTCCAAAATGAAACTACGCGCGCTCAAATGCGCGCTAACATATTTTCTACTCAATTGAACTGGTACTGGATTGCTGACCCTGCGGGGGGCCCTTATCATTTTAGAGTTGGTCCAGTATGGTCGAATACAGGAGAGACCCAAACTAAGCGACTTCGCATTCATTCCTTGTGCCACATAAGCGCCACTCCTCTCCCGCCAGGATTTAATTTCGAATATCCGACTCCAAACTTTGGCACTGGATTGATTGCTCCAAGATCTTCCAATACTGGTGGGGAGTATCCGGGATTTCCACATGCTCCCATATCTCCGCAAGAAATCTTTGACGCGCAGAACAATATAAAATTTATCTATCTGTACGGGTGGGCTAGGTATTACGACATTTTCCCAAAAACCGTCGAGCACATCACAAGATATTGCTGGATAATTAGGATTATTGGCGATCCCTTCACTTTCGTGCCGAATGATCCACAACATGAGCTGAGATTCAGTTTTGTAATGCATACCGAGGGAAACAGTGCGGACGAAGAGAGCGGGTGAGGCATAAGCCGCGATCTCTCACGCCATTAACGAGACTGGAAAGACCGAGAAGAAGTGGGCGGCTATACAGCTGTCAGGTTCGGGATAATCGCCCTAACCGGGACACTGCCCGGCTACGAACTCGCCCGGTCCAAAATCACCGCCGGGTGAAGCGCGTCGCGCGCGGCGCCGTCGGAAATCTGGCAGCGGCAGGAGGTGCCCGGCGCGGCCAGGATCGCGTCCGCGGGCGCGGCGCGCATCTTGGGCAACACGCCCAGCTCGCCAATCTTCACCGACATGTCGTAATGCTCGGCCTCGTAGCCGAAGGCGCCTGCCATGCCGCAGCAGGAGGAATCGAAGCTCTCCACTTCCAGCCCGGGTATGAGCTTCAGCGCCGCCGCGCTCGCGCCGGCGATGCCGAAAGCCTTCTGGTGGCAATGCGTGTGCAGCACCGCCTTGGCCTGGAGCGGCTTGAAGGCGAGCTTGAACCGCCCGGCTTCTTTCTCCGCCGTAACGAATTCCTCGAACAGCACCGCCTGCTTGGCTAAGGCCTTGGCGTCCGCGCCGGGTATCAGCGCCGGAAATTCGTCGCGCAAGGTCAAAAGGCAGGAAGGCTCGAGCCCGATGACCGGCACGCCGCGCTTCGCGAACGGCGCCAGCACGGCGATGGTGCGCGCCGCCTCTTCCTTCGCCTGCTCGATCAGCCCGACCGACAGGAAAGTGCGCCCGCAGCACAAAGGCCGCATCGCCGCTTGCGGCAGGCCCGGCGGCAACAGGCTCGCCACGCGATAGCCCGCGCGCTTCAGGACGCGCCCGGCCGCGCGCGCGTTTTCCGGCTCGAACCAGCGGTTGAAGGTGTCGGCGAACAGC